>Ga0208938_1000521_pt1 | contig 28470 bp, 35 predicted proteins | sample AD_UKC125_MetaG_FD_184434 | JGI IMG/M metagenome (GOLD analysis project Ga0208938, IMG submission 184434) | Active sludge microbial communities of municipal wastewater-treating anaerobic digesters from USA - AD_UKC125_MetaG (SPAdes) (version 2) | ecosystem: Engineered > Bioreactor > Anaerobic >...
CCGCTAACCCTCCGCGGCACGGCAGCCGCGACTCGAGTCAGCTGGTCAGGCGCCGATCTCGGTGCGGGTCGGGGCGTAGGCGCCGGCGCGAGCGACGGTCGCTGAGGACGTCGCCAGGGCACGGTCGATCGACGGGCGGATGTCATCGATCCCGGCGGCTGCCAGTCGCTCCCGAGCCGCGAGGCTGCCGAGATAGCCGGAGTCGAGCAGCCCCGACACCAATCCCGCCATGAACGAGTCGCCCGCTCCCACGGTGTCGATGACCTCGACCGGGCGGGCAGCGACCGTGGTGACCTCGCCGGGGGCGGCCGACCGCACGGCATACAGGGCGCCCTTGGCGCCGCGGGTGATGACGGCGAGTGAGGGGCCGGTGTCGAGCCAGGCGCGGAGCACGTCCGGCTGGTAGCTGCCGGGGTAGAGCCACTGGATGTCTTCGTCGCTGGCTTTGACCACGTCGCTCAACGCGATGATCGCCTCGACGCGCTCGCGCACCTCGTCGGGCGATCCCATGAGCGTGGGCCGCATGTTGGGGTCGTAGGACACCGTGCCCTGCTCGCGCAGGGTGCGCACCGCGTCGAGGACCTGAGTGCCTCCCGGCTCGATCGTCGCGGCGATGCTGCCGGTGTGGACATGGTCGACAGGGTCGATGTCGGTGAGATCGGGCACTGACCAGGTCAGGTCGAAGTGGTAGGTGGCCTGGCCCGCAGCGTCGAGCGTGGCCTGAGCGACCGAGGTGTGGACCGCGGCGTCGCTGCCCTCGACGAGCCGGACCGACCGAGACGCGCACGCGGCAGCGATGCGAGCGCCCCGCTCGTCCGGGCCGTACCACGTCGCCAAGCGCACGTCGTGGCCAAGCGATCCCAAACCGAAGGCCACATTGGCGGGGCTGCCGCCGACATGCTCGGCCGGCTCGCTGCCAGCGCGGCGCACGGCGTCGATGAGGGCCTCGCCGATGACAAGGACAGCGGAATCCGAATGGTTCACGGTGACTCCTGGGTGTGGGGCGCTGGTCCAACCCTAGAGTCGCGCACCGATCCGCGGCGCGGCGGCTCACGGAGTGGCTCCCATCGAATGCCTCACGCGGCCACGACCCGGGCCTGGTTTGGTCTCTCGGGTTGCGATCCGCGACCATGGCCAGGTGACGACGACGCCTGCGCCTCCCGTGCCACCTTCGCCCCCGCGCAGTCGCTATTCGATGGGGTCGCTCGCCAACATGGGGCGGTCGCTCTTCGTCATCCTTGTGCTCGTCGGTGGGCTCGTGGCGATCGTGCCGCGGGTCTCCGAGGTCCGGCAACCGGCGGTCGACGCCGCCGCTGTGGTCGGGTATGCCGTGAAGTCCACCGGCACACCGTTCTGGTTCCCATCGCCGGTGCCGGACGGGTGGGTGGCGACCAACGCCCGGTATGCCGGGTCGACCGATTCCGTGCCGACCTGGCAGGCCGGGTGGACGACGCCGGACGACCGGTATTTCTCCCTTGCTCAAGCCAAGGACGCGACCTCCGGCTGGTTGGCGTCGGCGACGAACAAGGCCAAGCCGAGCGGGTCGACCCAGATCGCCGGCCGCACCTGGACGACCTATGTGGACGACCGGAAGCAGGCGATCATGTCGTCGGCCTCGGATGGGCTGACCACCGTGGTCGCGACGACCGGGTCGATGGAGGACCTGTCCGGGTTCGTGACCCGGCTTGGCCCGGCGCAGCCGTCCGGCTGATCCCGCGGACCGCCGCGTCGTCAGGCTGGGCTGTCAAGTCGGCTGTGCTGTCAGTCCGCTGCGCTGTCGCTCGGGGAGGTCGCGGCGTTGATGCGGGCCTGGGCGCCGTCCAGCCAGGCCGTGCAGTGCGCGGCCAAGGCTTCCCCTCGCTGCCACAGCAGGAGGCTTTCCTCCAAGGGGACCTGTCCGGCCTCGAGGCGCGCGACGATCGCCACGAGTTCGTCGCGGGCCTGTTCGTAGCCGAGCGCGGCAATATCGGCCGGGATCTGGTGTTGGCTGTCAGTCACGGGCGCTCCTGCTTTCGGCGGCGGGTCGATGGTTTGGCCGGAGATTGTGGTGCGTCCGGTCGAGTGGGCTTGGCCGCTGGGGCTGCGACCCCTGGGGATGCGACCTCTGGGGCTGCGATCTCAGGTGGTGCGACTTCGGGGGAGGCGACCGCGGCGGAGCTGTCTGAGACAGTGACGTCGAAGTCGCCGGTGGCGACGAGCACCTGTAGCGACTGTCCAGGCCGGACCTCGTCGGCGCGCCGGACCACCTGTCCGCTGAGGTGACGGACGACGGCATACCCGCGGTCGAGCGTCGACTGAGGTGAGAGGAGGCGCACGCGTGCGCCGAGGTGGTGGGCGCGGTCGGCCTCGCGGGTCACCCTGGCGCGCAACACTTCCCGGCCGCGAGCGTGCAGCGCGGCAAGGTGGTCGCGGTGCGGGCGCAACCACGCGCGTGGGTCGGTGAGCACCGGGCGGGTGCGGGTCGAGACCAGCAGGCGACGTTCGGACTCCAGCCGGTGCGCAATCGACCGGCGAGCCCGGTGCCGCAAGGTGAGCACGCGCTCGCGCTCCACCGCCGCGTCGGGCACGACCCGCCGCCCAGCATCGGTTGGAGTCGACGCCCGCACGTCGGCGACGAAGTCGAGCAGTGGGGTGTCGACCTCGTGACCGATCGCCGACACCACCGGGGTGCGCGCGGCGACGACAGCTCGCAGCAGGGTCTCGTTGCTGAACGGCAACAACTCCTCGACCGAACCGCCACCTCGGGCGATGACGATGACCTCGACCTCGGGCCGAGCATCGAGGTCGGTCAGGGCCTGGCACACCTCGGTCACCGTGGTGGCGCCCTGCACAGCGACCTCGCGGATGTCGAATCGGATAGTGGGCCACCGACGCCGAGCATTTTCCACGACATCGCGGGCGGCCGCGCTGTCCCGTCCGGTGATGAGGCCGACGACGCGCGGGAGGAACGGCAATGGCCGCTTGCGGCGCGGGTCGAAGAGCCCCTCCGCCGTGAGCCTGGCCTTGAGGATCTCGACCCGGGCCAGCAGATCCCCGACCCCGACGGGCCGGATCGAGCGTGCTTCGAGTTGAAGGGTGCCGCGCTTGGCCCAGAAGGTCGGTTTGGCGTGGACGACGACCCGGGCGCCGTCCACGAGCGGGGCGCCCATAGCAGCCAGGGCATGCACGGAGATCGTCACCGAGAGCGACATGTCGGCCTCGGGATCGCGCAGGGTGAGGTATGCCGTGCTCGCTCGCTTGGACAACTGGACGACCTGGCCCTCGACCCACAGCGGGACCATCTTGTCGACGTAGTCACTGATCTTGAGGGACAGCACGCGCACCGGCCAGGGTGCCTCCGCGCTAGTGTCTGCCGCCTTTGCCGGCAACTCGCGCGCAGCCGTCGGCGGGCTGGGCGCGGAGCCCGGGGGCGGCCCCAGGCCGAACGGCATACTCACGGGGTTGACTCTAGCCACGGGTCGGGACGCGACCCTGGAAGGCGAGGGGCCGGATGGGGCGCGGGCCTGCCGGGCCGGGCGTGGGCCGATGACGCAGAATCGGCCGCGGTGCAGACCCCGCACGTAGCATGGCTGTCATGTCCGACGCTGAGCTGACCACCGCCGAGTCCGCCACTGAGGCAGCCTCTGAGGCGGCCTCTGAGACCGTCGCCGGCGGCACCGGCAAGCGGGTCCTGTTGGCTGCCCCGCGCGGCTACTGTGCTGGCGTGGACCGAGCCGTCGTCACGGTGGAGAAGGCGCTGGAGCTCTATGGCCCGCCGGTCTACGTGCGCAAGGAGATCGTCCACAACAAGCACGTCGTGCAGACTCTGCGCGCCCGGGGGGCGATCTTCGTCGACGAGACCGACGAGGTGCCCGAGGGTGCAACGGTCATCTTCTCGGCGCATGGAGTGGCCCCGGTCGTGCACACCGAGGCGGCGGCGCGGTCGCTGAAGACGATCGATGCGACCTGTCCGTTGGTGACCAAGGTGCACCGCGAGGCGGTGCGCTTCGCGGCCGAGGATTACGACATTCTGCTCATCGGCCACGAGGGGCACGAGGAGGTTGTCGGCACGTCTGGCGAAGCACCTGAGCACATCACGATCGTCGACGGGCCCGCCGATGTCGACAACATCACCGTCCGTGACCCCGAGAAGGTCGTGTGGCTCTCGCAGACCACGCTGTCGGTCGACGAGACGATGGAGACCGTGCGCAGGCTTCGCGAACGTTTCCCGGCGCTGAGTGACCCACCCAGCGACGACATCTGCTACGCCACCCAGAATCGTCAGCTCGCCGTCAAGCAGATGGCCCCGGACACCGACCTCATGATCGTCGTGGGTTCGCGCAACTCGTCCAACTCGGTGCGCCTGGTCGAGGTCGCGCTGGAGCACGGCGCACGCGCCGGACACCTGGTTGATTTCGCCGAGGAGGTCGACCCCGCATGGTTCGAGGGCGTGCACACCGTGGGGGTGACCAGCGGGGCTTCGGTGCCGGAGATCCTCGTGCGCGACGTGCTCGCGCTGCTGGCCGACCATGGCTATGCCGACGTGCGACCGGTAGTGGCGGCGCAGGAGAGCCTGCTGTTCGCATTGCCCAACGAGTTGCGTCGTGACCTCAAGGCCCGCAAGGGCGTCGAGGCGGCCTCGGTGCGTCACGACGGTAGTTACGCCGACCACTCGTTGCACTGACCGGAGGCAGCTGCAGCTGGTGCGGCCGAGCTATGAGTGTCGGCGGGTGGGGCTGGCGCGCCGGCCCGACCGATGGTCGGCGTGGGTGTCCGCGGATCGACCAACTGCGGCCGCGCGACCTCGGCATCCAGCACGTCGAGCAACTCCGCGGCCGACAAAGGGCGCGGCGCCTCCTGGACGAGCCGGGGTGCGGCGACCGCCTCGGTATGCACCCCCAGCTCGTGCATCCGCCGAGCGGTCACCAGGACGCGGTTTTCCATCGACCCCACGAGCAGGTTGTAGGCCTCCACCGAACGCTTGAGGGCCTGTCCGACCTGGTCGGTATGCCGTCCGACGACCCCGATGCGCGCGGTCAGTTCGCGACCCAGGGCCAGCAATTCCCTCGCACCCTCGGTGAGGGCGTCGTGCTGCCAGACGACGGCCACCGTGCGCAGCATGGCCAACAAGGTGGCCGGGGACGCGAGCACCACCTTGCGGCTCATCGCGTGCTCGTGCAGTGCCGGATCGGCCGATAGCGCCGCCGCAAGGATGGCCTCACCGGGGACGAAGCACACGACGAACTCGGGGGACGCCGGCAGCGCCGACCAGTAGTCCTTGCCGGCCAGGGCGTCGACATGACCACGCAGCGCCTTCGCGTGGGCTGCCATCGCCGTGGATCGCTCGGTCGTGGGCAGGCCGTCGGCCTGGGCGGCGAGGAACGTGGTCAGCGGCACCTTGGCATCGACGGCCACGTGCTTGCCGCCGGGCAAGTTGACGACGACGTCGGGGCGCACGGCAGCACCGTGGTGATTGCGGCTGCTGAATTGGGTGTCGAAATCGCAGCGGGCCAGCATCCCGGACAGCTCGAGGACTCGGCGCAGGGTCACCTCGCCCCATGAGCCGCGGACGTTGGCCGACGCCAACGACCCGACGAGCGACGCCGTCTGGTCGCGCAGCCCGTCGGTGCTGCTCTGGACCCGCCCGAGTTCGAGGGCCACGCGGGCGAATTGCTCGCCGCGGTCGCGTTCGAGAGCGTGGACCTGAGTCTCGACTCGCACCAAGGTCTCGCGCAGCGGAGCGACCAGCTCGACCGTGTCGGCATGGCGTCCGGCTTCCTGGTCGGCCAGCATCGTGAGGTGGTCGACGCGGGCGCGCAGCAGGTCGCGCTCGGTGGCCGCGGTGGCGAGCGGCACGGCATACCGGACGCGCAGGAGCAGCCAGGTGAGGAGGGCACCGAGGGTGACCCCGATGACAACTCCGATGAGAAGGGTCGGCCAGTTCTGCATGGTGTGACGATGACATCGACCACCGACACCCTCCCGAGAGGCGGGTGTCAGAAGCGCGGGTTAGCCTTCGAACATGACCTCGACCAGGCGTCCGAAACGGGCCCGTGTGGCGCTTTGGGCGCTGGCGGTGGTCGCCGTCGTTGTCGGTGCCGTCGTGCTCGTGGGGCAGGGACCGGAGCGTCCCCCGGAGCGTGTGGTCACGGTCGCGGGCTCTTTCCAGAAGCGCCTGGGCTGCGCAACGGATTGGCAGCCCGACTGCTCACTCACCCGACTGACGGCTGACCCCGGTGCTGCGATTGCGAGGGGTGGCCGCACGGCATACCAGGGGTATCGCGGGGTCTTCACGCTGCCGGCGGGGGCGCATGAGTTCAAGGTGGCCCTCGATGGGGGGTGGACCGAGAGCTATGGCCGTGCGGGGGCGCCGGACGGGGCTAATATCCCGCTGCGGCTGGCCGCCCCGACGCGGGTCGAGTTCAGTTTCGATCCACAGACGCACGCTGTCGCAGTCCGGCCCGTGGCCGCACAGGTCTTCGGTGCGCCGCAGCCCGCCGCGCTGACGGCTCCCGTGGCGTTGGGGCCGGCGTCGCGCGAGCAGTTCTACTTCGTCATGACCGACCGGTTTGCCAATGGCGATCGAGGCAACGACAACGGTGGCTTGGTGGGCGACCGCACGGTCACAGGTTTCGACCCCAGCGATAAGGGCTTCTTCCACGGCGGCGACCTGGCGGGGCTGACCCAGCGGCTCGACTACATCAAAGGGCTCGGCACGACGGCAGTCTGGCTCACCCCAGTCATGCGCAACCAGCCGGTGCAGGGCGCGGGCACCGACGGGAGCGCGGGTTATCACGGTTACTGGGTCACCGACTTCACCACGGTCGACCCGCACTTGGGGTCCGGCGCCGACCTGCGGGCGCTCGTGGAGGCCGCCCACGCCAGGGGGATGAAGGTCTATCTCGACATCATCGTCAATCACACCGCCGACGTGGTCCACGCCGCGGACGGGGGCAGTGCCTACGTCTACACCGGGGTGGCGCCCTATCGGGATGCGTCCGGGAAACCTTTCGACCCCAAGGATTTCGCCGGCCAGGCAAACTTCCCGGCGCTGACGGCCGAGGGCTCGTTCCCGCGGGTGCCAGTCGTGGATCTGGCTGCAGCGCAAGCGAAGACGCCGGCCTGGCTCAACGACGTGACGATGTATCACAACCGGGGTGACTCCACCTTCGAGGGTGAGTCGAGCGAATACGGCGACTTCTTCGGCCTCGACGATCTCTTCACGGAGCGCCCGGAGGTGGTCGAAGGCATGACCGCCATCTATCGCGGCTGGATCGACCAGGGCGTCGACGGCTTCCGCATCGACACCGTCAAACATGTCAATCTTGGCTTCTGGCAGGCATTTTCGCCAGCGATCCAGGCGTATGCCGTGACTGTCGGGCGTCCGGACTTCGCCATGTTCGGCGAGGTCTTCGATGCCAGCACCTCGGCGCGGTCGGTCTACACCACCGCCGGCAAGCTGCCCGCCGTGCTCGACTTCGGATTCCAGAAGGCCGCCGTCGAGTGGGTCTCCGGCAGGGCGGGAACGCAGTTGGCCGACTTCTTCGCCGACGACGATTGGCTCACCGATGCCGACTCCAGTGCCTATCAATCGCCGACCTTCCTCGGCAACCACGACATGGGCCGAGCGGCGATGCTGCTCAAAGACGGTGCCATCGACGACGAGGCATTACTGCGCAGAATGCGGCTGGCCACCGAGTTGCTCCTGCTCGGCCGAGGTCAGCCGGTCGTCTACTACGGCGACGAGCAGGGGTTGGTCGGCAGCGGCGGCGACAAGGATGCGCGACAGGACCTCTTCGCCACCCAGACGCCCGAGTATGCCGGGCAGCTCACCCTCGCGGGGCCGCGCGGCTCCCTCGACCGCTACGACACCGCGCACCCGCTGTATCGCCACATCGCCCAGCTCGGCGCACTACGCGCAGCCAACCCGGGCCTCACCGACGGGGCACAGGTCATGCGGTATGCGGCACCCGATCGGGGACTCGTCGCCTTCTCGCGGGTCGACCGGTCCACCGGGGTGGAATATCTCGTGGCGCTCAACAGCAGCGATCAGGAGGCGAGTGCCGATGTGCCCGCCTTCGGGGCCCCCGCCTTCGATGCCATCTACGGAGGCGGGGCGCAACTGCAGCCCGACGCGGCCGGATCGGTCCGCGTCCAGGTGCCGCCGATGAGCACGCGGGTGTGGCGAGCCACTCGACCCGTCCCTGAACCCGATTCTCTTGCAGTCGTTCTCACGGCTCCATCCGATGGGGCAGCCATCGGTGGTCGAGCCATGTTCAACGCCTATGTCGAGGGCGGCGGCTATGCCGAGGTGACCTTCTCGGTGCGCCCGGTCGGCGCCCGAGACTGGACGGTTGTCGGCACTGATGACGCTCCGCCCTACCGCGTCTTCCACGACGTCACGGCATACCCTGTCGGCACCCTGCTGGAGTGGCAGGCAGTGGCCAGCACGCGCGGCGGCCGGCAGGCGCACGCCGGCGCAAGCGCTCTGGTTGCGGGCGGCGATTGATCGCCTAGGCTCCGCCCATGTCCTGGCTGAGTCCGGTCGAGCTCATCGGCTATCTCGCGTCTGCTCTCGTCGTTGCGTCCCTGGCGATGACCAGCGTGGTGCGACTGCGGACCATCTCGCTGGTGGGCTCGGTGACCTTCGTCGTTTACGGCGTGCTCATCGGCTCGATCCCGATCGTCATCACCAATGCCGCGATCGCCGTGCTCAACGTCTATTTCCTGCGTCGCGAGCTGGGCGGCGGCCGGGCGCTCGGAGCCAGCCCGATCGCCGCCGACGCGCCCTTTCTCGGCGATTTCCTCAGCTCCCACCTCGACGACATCCACCAAAGTCAGCCGGATTTCCAGCGGGTCGAGCCGGGCGACTGGTGCTTGTTGCTCACCCGCGACGGCCTGCCGGCGGGGGCGCTCGTCGGTCGGCGAGAGGGCTCGACCCTCGACGTCACCCTCGACTACGTCATGCACGCCTATCGTGATTCGCGCCTGGGGGAGTGGCTTTACAGCACCGGGGCGAAGGTGTTCCGGGAGGCGGGGATCACCACGGTGCGGGCCCACCCCACGACTGCCGTCCACACGGCATACCTGAGGGGGGTGGGGTTCGCCGACGATCGGGCGGCGACCGGGGTGGGTGGCGCGCTCGTTCGCACGGTCGGGTAGTGCCAGACTCGGACCCATGACTGACCCGGCCGTCCCGGTGTACGCCTTCGATCATGCGCTCGCCCTGCGGCCCGGGTCGCGACCGGGGCAGAGGTATGCCGAGTTCGACGACATGTGGCGGATCGGCAACGGGGTCCACGGCGGTCTGCTGCTGGCTCTCGGAGCTGCCGCACTGCGCGCTGAGCTCGATGGGCGGCATCCCGATCCGGTGGCGTTCAGCGCGGTTTTCCCGACGGCTTCGGTGCCAGGTGACGTGACGCTGGAGTCGGACGTGCTGCGGGCCGGAGCGTCGTTGTCGCAGGCCCAAGTCCGGCTGCTCCAGCCGGCAGCCGATGGGGGCGACCTCGCGGAGCGGATGCGGGCGGTGGCCTTGTTCGGCGATCTGGGCAAACGCGCCGAACCTGTGCTCAAGACCGCGGCCGCGCCGGCGATCCCCGCGCCCGACGAGTGCGTTGGCAGTGACGGTGCGATCGACTTCCTGGCCCACTCGACCCTGCTGGACCGGATGGAGATCCGACTGACCCCGGAGACGGCCGGGTGGGCGGCGGGAAAGCCCTCTGGCGCGGGCGTTCTGCACGGCTGGGTGCGGTTTTCCGATGGCCGAGAGCCCGACGTCCTCGCGGTCCTTTGGGCACTGGACGCGATGCCTCCGGTCGCCTTCGACCTCGGGCTCTACGGCTGGACGCCGACGCTGGAGTTCTCGGCGCACCTGCGGGCTCACCCGGCGCCGGGCTGGCTGCAGGTCGAGCTCACCACCCAAACCGTCGTCGGCGGGCTCATGGAGGAAGACGCCCGGATCTGGGATTCCACCGGCCGGCTGGTTGGGCAATCGCGGCAGCTGTGCGGCTGGCGGGTGCCGCCGCCTCGGTAGACTCTCGCTCTTGTGGCTCTCACTATCGGCATCGTCGGCCTGCCCAATGTCGGCAAATCGACCCTGTTCAATGCGCTGACCAAGAACAACGTCCTCGCGGCGAATTACCCGTTCGCGACGATCGAACCGAACGTGGGGGTCGTGCCGCTGCCCGACCCGCGGCTGACCCGGCTGGCGGAGATCTTCGGGTCGGAGAAGATCCTGCCCGCGACGGTGTCTTTCGTCGACATCGCCGGCATCGTCCGCGGGGCATCGGTGGGGGAGGGGCTGGGCAACAAGTTCCTCGCCAACATCCGCGAGGCCGACGCGATCTGTCAGGTGGTGCGGGTCTTCGCCGACGATGACGTCGTGCATGTCGACGGCAAGATCAGCCCCACCGGCGACATCGAGACGATCAACACCGAGCTCATCCTCGCGGACCTGCAGACCCTCGAGAAGGCGGTCCCGCGGCTGGAGAAGGAAGCCCGGATCGTCAAGGAGAAACGCGCGGCATACGAGAATGCCGTTGCGGCCCAACGCTGTTTGGAAGCAGGAGAGACCCTGTATGCCGCCCACAAGGCATACGGTGTCGACCTCGCCGAGGCGCGTGGCCTGCAACTGCTGACCACCAAGCCGTTCATCTATGTCTTCAACCTCGATGAGGACCAGCTCACCGACGAGACCTTGCACTCGTCGCTCAAGGCAGCCGTGGCACCGGCTGATTGCGTCTTCCTCAACGCCAAGCTGGAGGCCGACCTGTCCGACCTGGACGCTGAGGAGGCGCGCGAGTTGCTCGAGTCGGTCGGGGTGAGCGAGCCGGGGCTCGACCAGCTGGCCCACGTGGGGTTCCACACCCTCGGGTTGCAGACCTACTTGACGGCCGGGCCCAAGGAATCCCGCGCGTGGACGATCCGTCAGGGCTGGACCGCGCCCCAGGCGGCCGGGGTCATCCACACCGACTTCCAGCGCGGGTTCATCAAGGCCGAAGTGGTGTCTTTCGCCGACCTCGATGCGTTCGGGACGATGGCGGCGGCCCGGGCAGCCGGCAAGGTGCGCATGGAGGGCAAGGACTACGTGATGAACGACGGCGACGTGGTGGAGTTCCGCTTCAATGTGTAGTTCCGGTCCGACATCTCGGAGCGGTCGTGCCCAGTCACTCGCGGTCAACGAAGACCGAACAGCGTGCGAGTGCGTGAGGTCCAGCGGGCCTCGTCGTGCCTACCGTCGGCGAGTTGTACAGATGTGTTCCTGCGGATCGCCTAGTTAGATCCCTGCTATATGTAGAGTTCACGCATGGAGTATGTGCGTCGGATCGTAGATCAGGAGCTGGACGACCTGTTCGGGGAACTGGCGGCTCTCGCGGTGGATGGGCCGAAGGCTGTGGGCAAGACCACGACCGCGGAGCAACGCGTGGCCGCAGTGGCCAGATTGGACTCCAAGGCAGTCCGGGGTCCCATCGTGGCCGATCCGGCCATCCTCCTGCGACGCCCCCGGCCGCTGCTCATCGACGAGTGGCAGAAGGTGCCGGAGGTCTGGGATGTCGTCCGCCGGGCGGTCGATGACGATCCGACGGGCGGGCAGTTCCTGCTGACCGGCAGCGCCAGTCCCCAGGATGGAGCGATTCAGCACTCGGGTGCCGGTCGCATCGGCCGTCTGCGGATGCGCCCGATGACGCTCTCGGAACGAGGGCTGACGGCATCGACTGTGAGTCTTGCGGATCTCCTGCGTGGGCGCGCCGTCGTGCAGGGCGAGTCCGTGATGACCCTGTCCGACTACGTCGAAGAGATCGTCGCCTCAGGCTTCCCAGGGATGAGAGGCCTGAGCCACCGGGCGCGGGCGTTCCAGCTCGACTCCTATCTCCGAAACGCCGTGGAGCGCGACGTGCCGGAGCAGGGGCTGGCCGTCCGTCGACCCGAGGCAATGATGGCCTGGCTACGCGCCTACGCATCGGCCAGCTCCAGCACGGCGAGCTACTCACAAATCCTGGATGCCGCGACGCCAGGTCACAGCGACAAGCCGGCTCGTGCGACCGCAGAGAGTTACCGACAGGTGCTGGCGTCCTTGTGGTTGCTCGACCCTGTTCCAGCCTGGAGCCCCGCGGGCAGCCCGATGACACGGTTGGGGCAAGCGCCGAAGCATCATCTGGCGGATCCCGCCTTGGCGGCGCGGCTCATGGGTCTGGGCGTCGACTCGCTGCTGGGGGGTGATGGCGAGCCGCTGCGCTCCCAGGCCGGCTCGATGCTGGGCATGCTCTTCGAGTCTCTAGCCGCGCTCTGCGTGCGTGTGGCGGCCCAGGCAGCCGAGGCGGAGGTGGCGCATCTGAGGACTCGAAACGGCGACCACGAGGTGGACCTCGTCGTGGTCCGGCCCGATGGTGGGGTGGTGGGGATCGAGGCGAAGCTCGCGGCAGGCGTCGACGACTCCGACGGCAAGCATCTTCGGTGGCTGCGCGACCAACTAGGCCCTCGCTTCGTGGATGGCGTCATCCTCACGACAGGTCCGACGGCATACCGCCGCCTTGACGGGCTAGCAGTGGTCCCGCTGGCGCTCCTCGGTCCATGACGGCTTCCATCAGCCTTGGTGTGCGGCAGTCAGGGTGGGACAAGCGTGATCACACGCGCGCATCCGGCTCGTCAACGGCGATCAAACCCGATCAGTAGCCACAGATGCGGATCGGCTATGGAACGTGGTCGAGTTCCGATTTAACGTCTAACGTTATTGACGCGGCACGTTATGCTGGGCAGGCTTTGCGGGTGATCAGATCCTTCGCGGACCGCGACCCCGAACCTGTCTGGTTGCGCGAAGCTGTCCCCCGATTGGACCCGCGGATCCATCGCGTCGCGAACCGAAAGCTCCTCATGCTGGACGCGGCTCCAACGCTCGATTCACTGCGTGTCCCGCCGGGTAACCGTCTGGAGGCACTGAAGGGCGATCGCAAGCGACGCCACAGCATCAGGATCAACGATCAATGGAGGATCACGTTCCGCTGGACCGGCTCTGGGCCAGAGGACGTGCTCATCGAGGATTATCACTGAGGGAGGAACGATGACTGTGAAGCTCTACTCGCCGATCCATCCGGGCGAGATCCTGATGGAGGAGTTCATCGAGCCCTTCGGGATCACCCAACACCGGCTGTCGGTGGCCATCGGCGTGCCGCCTCGGCGGATCAACGAGATCGTGCACGGCAAGCGTGCGATCACGGCAGACACTGCGCTGCGCCTGGGGAAGTACTTCGGGCTCGACCCTCAGTTCTGGCTCAACCTGCAGTCGCGCTACGAGATCGAGCTGGCCCAGGACCGCGCTGCCGACCAGATCGCGGCGATTCAGCCCCTTGTTGCGCCATCGTGACGTCCCTCCACAATCTCGCCGAGGCCGTCGCACGAGCGAGGGCGACCTCGGCGCATCCGATCGTGGTCGGTATCTCAGGTTTCGGTGGCTCGGGGAAATCGAGCCTCTCCGCTGCGCTCACGAGGGCTGTCGCTGGAACCGTCCAAGTCAGAGGTGATGACTTCCTCGACCCGGTGCGCTCTCATACGCGCTCGAATGACTGGGCTGGCGTGGAGCGGAGGCGGTTGGCCGACGAGGTGCTCCACCCTTTCAGGGAGGGTCGGGAGTCCACCTTCCGGCCCTTCGACTGGGGCTTGCGTGCCTTGGGAACTCCGCAGCCGACCCCCAGCGGGGACGTGCTCGTCGTGGACCTGATAGGGCTGCTGCACCCGGAGATCGAGGATGTGCTCGATCTGGCGATCTGGTGCGACGTCGAGCTCGAGACCGCCACGGCCTGGGGCAAGGCCCGAGACGCGCGATTCAAGCGGGACAACGACCGACTGTGGGACGAGATCTGGGTGCCCAACGAGCGTGACTTCGCTGAGCGATTCGACCCCCGCCAGCGAGCGGACCTGGTCGTGGCACCCCTGCCGCTGGAGGGTTTCGCCGATACCTGAGTCGGTGGCACACCGGACCGACGGCGAGGTGATGTTCGTCGGCTACGGAACGTGGTGGAGTTTCCGGTTCAATGTGTAGCTCAGGTCCCGCATCAAGCGGGCCACCGATCGTGGGTTTGGGGTAGGGCTCGACCAGCCGTCTTTTGGCGACGATCTCGAAGCCGGCGCACCCGCGGCGGCCGTCGACGACTCCGACGGGGAGAACCTTCGGTGGCTGCGCGACCAGGTGGGCCCCTGCTTCGTGGATGGCGTGATCGTCACTACCGGTCCGACGGCATACCGGCGCTCGGATGGGCTGGGGGTGGTCCCGCTCGCCCTCCTTGGTCCGTGACAGGTCAGGACCTAGCGGTGATCGCGCGCTCACGGCAGACCTGTCGAACGAGTCCGGTTTCGGACGTAGCACGGCGTGCTACGCTCGAAACGTGAGCGAGGTCATCAGCCAACGGGAGTTGCGCAACGACAGCGGCCGCATCATGCGGGCGCTTGACGAAGGTCGCTCCTTCGTGCTGACAAGAAACTCAGTCCCCGTGGGGGAGTTGCGGCCCCTCCGCCGACATCGCATGGTCGACACCCGACTCGTGAGCGAGATGTTCCGCCACGCCCCACGCATCGACCGCGAACAGTTCCTCCGCGACCTCGACAACGCCGTCGATCAGGGTGTTGAGCCCCGTGCCTGAGCGTCTGGGGAGCGGGCTGCTTGACACGTCGGTCGTCATCGATCTCGACAGGATCGACCTCGAGCACCTACCGCTGACAGTCGCAGTCAGCGCCATCACCATGGCGGAGCTTGCGGCAGGTCCGGCCGCGACACAGGACCTGGCGGAGCGAGCACGCAGACAGGATCGGCTGCAACGGGCCGAGGCTGCCTTCGAACCGATCCCGTTCGGGAGTGAAGCAGCTCGCGCCTACGGAAGGGTGCACGCCGCTGTGGCGGCGGCAGGGCGCCAGCCTCGCCGGAGGTTCGCGGATCTGCTGATCGCCTCCGTCGCGGTGGCCGAGGGTTTGCCGCTGGTGACCCGGAATGCTGAGGACTTCGCTGGGCTGAGTGACGTCCTGGTGGTTGTTCCGGTCTGAGTGATCCCTCTGGTATCACGTTCTGCGACGGGCGATCCGGGCACGAGTTCCTTGTCGGCGGCGTGGGCTGTCGGTGGCCACCGCGTGTCGTGTCTGTCCGGCCCGGGTCACAGCTGCAGATGGAGCCGCAAGGCCTTGTCGAGCTCCGCCATGAGCGTCGGTGGGACTCGACCGACTGCAGGACCCACGCGTTCGACTGCGACCGAACGCACTTGTTCAGCCTGGGCTTTGGAGTCCAGCCGCAGTCCCGTCTCCGCTGCGGGCAGGAGCACCTGGAATGGGAAGGCCCGCTCCACGTTGCTGGTGACTGGAACCACGGTGACGACTCCCCGACCGAGGCGCTGCGCCACGGCGTTTGCCCCGTCATTACTGACGAGCACGGCCGGGCGACGCTTGTTCGCTTCACTGCCACGCGCGGGTTCGAGATCGACGAGGACTATCTCACCGCGAAGCATCGGCCAGACCGTCCGAGGATGCGACAGACCAAGCCTTCTCGTCTCCCGAGTCGGTCCATTCCTGCCAGGCGTCTGCATACGCCGCCTCCAGGTGACGGTCTCGCAGGCGTCGGATCGCCTGTTGGACTCCCGCCGACCGCGACTCAAGACCGGCCTGCTCGACAAACCGGTCGAGGGCTGCGAGATCTTCCGCGGTCACGCTCACGCTCAACTTCATGACCTGATCCTACTTAAGTAGCATCGTGGTTGCTACTCAAGTAGGAGCCACACTGTGCAGCAGGGGCTGCCTTCACTAGGCATCGGCCATGACTGAGGCCGGGCCGACCCCCTGTGCGTCAGGCTGACGCATGGGAAGGGTTATCCACAGGGTGGATGGCCTCCGGATGCGGATTCTCGCAGGCTCACTACTCTTGCCCCAGGGCACAGGGGAAGGGGCATGCGGTGGCTGACGCACTCCGTCAGGTCGAGGGTGAGGTTCGTGAACTCATCCGCCGATCCGGCGTGGATCCCACTCGACACCCCGCGGTCATGGACCGGCTGGTGCGGGATGCCGTGCGCGACTACGACGAGAGGTCTATGGTCAGCGGCCTGCCAGCCTTGGCCAATGCCGAAGAGGCCGTGCGATCCATCCTCGACACGGTCGCGGGTTTCGGCCCGCTGCAACGCTATTTGGATGACCCGCAGATCGAGGAGATCTGGCTCAACGCACCGGATCGGGTGTTCGTCGCCCGTAGCGGCGTCTCTGAACTCACCACGACGATCCTCACCGCCGACGAAGTGCGCGACTTGGTGGAGCGGATGCTGCGCTCGTCGGGTCGGCGCGTCGATCTGAGCTCGCCCTTCGTCGATGCCGTGTTGCCAGACGGGTCACGCCTGCACGTCGTCATTCCCGACATCACCCGCGAGCACTGGCACATCAATATCCGCAAGTTCGTGGTCAAGGCCGACCACATCGACGACCTGGTCGCGCTCGGAACACTGAGTCGTCCTGCAGCGACCTTCCTCGAGGCAGCCGTCATAGCTGGACTCAATGTCCTGGTCGCTGGCGGCACCCAGGCCGGGTATGTCCCAGTGCCTTCAGAGTCTTGAGATGATCCAACCGACCACGGCTACGACGCCTGCGACAACCAAGCCCCCGCCGATTTGAACGGCCCACGGGCTGGAGCGAAACCTTTGCCAGCGTGATGGAAGGGGAGGCGTCGCCAAGCGCTGAGGGTTGGCCCCCCGCGCTAGCCACTTAGCAACTTCGTCTGCAGTGCCCTTTGCGTCGGCCGCGTCTTCGCTTTCAACCGAGACGGTGGCGGCGGGGGAAAACCACCTTCCGGGAGTCACTGGATGTTCAAGATTGCGGGCACTCACGCGCACGTTGGTGCCCTCACTGCCGCCATGGAAGAAGACGATCTGCTTGAGAGGTTCGCGCTCCCTGTTCCACGACATGAAGGCCGCGTCAACCGAATTTGAGTTTTCTTCACCGGCAGAGTCGGTTACCCAGAGCCGGGGCTCGCCCATGACCCGGGGGTGGTCATTCGTGTATGACTCGACTGCCCTCAGGCCACCCCAGATGTCAAACCCCCGCTGAAAGACAAGGGCACTGTCGCTCGACTTGTACCGCTTCGGCATAGCCGCAGCCTATCTTCCGTGGTCGAGCGTCCCCCGGACGCAGGCTCGGTCCCAACGCGTCGGTCCACGATGGCCGCGTCCGCCTGACCCTCGTGGACCCGACGCTCGTACATGGTGCCGCCCCATCGCCATTGCCGCCCTATAGCCCAATCGAGTCGAGTACGCTTGGGCTAGCCATAGCGCGAGTGCACGTGGGCGTGAGGCTTAGCGGTGCGGGGTACCCGCCCGCTGGACAGACCCCGTTGGCATTGATGGCATGACGAGGATCGCCCGTCCGACCCGGTCCCGGGTCGCAGTTCGGGGAGCCCCTCACAGGATCAACTGTGAGGAGAGGCCCCCATGGCCGATGAAGTCAGCAAGGCACGAGCCCGGCTCGGCGGACTGTTCGCGTTCGGTCGGACGCCTGAGCCGGAGGTGGAGGCCGCAGCGCGCCGGGAACTCACCTTGGCGAAGCTGGAGCGTTCCACGCGTGACGCGCTCGCCGCGGTCCCACCCCTAACCCTGGAGCAACGCGAGCGGGTGGCGCGCCTGCTGGTCGGGGGCGGTGAGGTGGCGTGACCCAGGAAGACGAAAGCCGCCCCGGTTGGCTCCCAGAGACGGCTTCCGCACTGCTCACCCTCAACGGTACTGCCGTCTGTTGCCCGAGTTGTCGCGGCAATCGATCCGAATACGGCTTCAACCACCGCGCCGAGTGTCGCGTGTGGGTGGCGATCAAGGCCGCCCTCAACGATGACGCAGCTTGGTTCCGGGCTCACCAGGGATTGCGCAAGCGCGTCAGGCCGGTAACTCAGGCCGAAGCCGACGACGTCCAGATGGCGTGGGGGTGGCGACCGGTTGGGCCGGTCATCGTCGTCGAGTGGCAGTACCGCGTGCGTACGCGCATGTTCAGTGACGGCGAGCGCGTAATGGGGGTGCACCCGTGAGCACATTCGCGGATGAACTGGACGTCGTCGGCGCACCGCTGTTCGTGTTGCGCGCCATGCCGCGCGGCTCGATCAAGGGGCGCTATGCCGCCCCCAACAACTGGCAGCGCGCCAGCGCAGACGGTAACCCGGACCTCGGGGCCCTCTCGGCTCGCGACGGGTTGGCGATGCGCTGCGGAGTTGCCTACGACGTGCTCGACGTCGATCCGCGCAACGGCGGATCGCTCGCAGCGATGCACGGCCAACTCCCGGAAGTGCACCAGGTCGTGACGACCCCGGGTGGCGGCTGGCACCTGTACGTGTCCCCCATGGGGGTCAGTGGGCGGCTGCCCTGGCCCGGCGTCGACATGCAGTCGGACGGCCGGTTCGTGATCGTGCCTCCCACCGACGGCTACCGCGTGCTTGACCGGACCGACTGGCCCGACCTTGGCCCGGCCGACCCGTACGCCGTAGTCAGGCTGCGTGCGCGTGCCGAGGGGCCATCCCTGGGGCCTGAGAACGGCGAGGTGGGCCCTGTCACCGAGCGGGAGCGTGAGAAGGCACAAGCAGTGCTGCTCAAGGCTGTCCGCGAGGTGGAGGCAGCGGAGGGTGCCCGCAACACCACCGTCAGTAGATGGCTGCTGCCGCTGTACAACTTCGTGCGCGCTGAGGCGCTAGACCGGTGTGAGGTCGAGGACGCGCTGTGGTCGGCTGCCGAGCGTGCCCCCGGGAACCACCCCTACACCAGGCGGGAGTTCGAGGCTTCCTGCGACTCCGCTTGGAGGAAGGCTCGTCCTGAGCGCCCGGAGGTTGACACTCCCGAGCAGGACTTCGCGACCGCTGCCGCGGGGACGGACCCTCCGGTCGCCGATGCGGGCGGTTGGGTGCCGGTAGCGCTGGGTGACTACTTCGACGGCAGCCGTCGGACCCCCGAGGCCCACTTGCTGCGGCGCACTGATGGTGTCGCGCTCCTTTACCCGGGCATGACCCACTCCATCCACGGGGAAAGCGAGTCCGGCAAGTCGATGATCGTCCAGGCCGAGGTCGCGGTTCAGCTCAGGCTCGGGAACCGGGTGCTGTACCTGGACTATGAGGCGGACCCGGCATCCGTGGCCGAGCGCCTTCGGTTGATGGGGGTTCGGTCCCAGGAGTTGAAGCGGCTGGCCTACGTCCAACCGGAGGTGGACTACGGCTTCTCAGAGGCGAGCGGGCAAGCGTTCGCCGGACTCATCGGCCAGCCGTACGCCCTGGCAGTGATCGATGGCGTGACGGAGGCGCTGGCCCAAGCTCCAGCCAAGGTCCGGTCGACCGGAGGGTTGGGCGGGAACGACGACATCACCGTCTGGCATGACCGGCTGCCCCGCCTCATCGCGCGGCGGACCGGGGCCGCGGTCGTACTCGTCGATCACGTGGCCAAGAGTTCGGAGGCGGGCCGATTCGCCATTGGAGGGCAAGCGAAGATGGCCACCATCAGCGGAGCTGCCTACTTGGTCAAGCCAACGTCGCCGCTCGGGCGCGACCTCGTCGGAGAGGTCGATGTTTACGTCGCAAAGGATCGGCATGGCTACGTGCGCAGCCGCGCCGCGGGTGTCTACGGCAAGGATCGCTTGCAGCTTGTCGCCAAGGTGACAGTGGACGGGACTGCAGGGGCGCTTCGGGTGCTACTTGACGCTCCGCCCCGGCACAGCACGCCCGACGAGCGGCGCGAGGAGATGCGGGGGCGCGTGATGGCCTTCCTGGCCGAATGGCCGGAGGGGGAGCCAGGTGCATCAACCAACACCGTCAAACGCGACGTGAAGGGCGACCCCACCGACATCATCGCGGCCTTGGATTCCCTGGTCCGCGACGGCTATGTGGGGCGCACCGCCAAAGGGCAGAGCCGCCTTCACAGGCTGGTCAAACCCTATGTGCCGGAGTTTGCGGAGGTGTCCGAATGAGGCGGCACCGGTTTACCAGTTTCAACCAGTTTCAAACCAGTTTGCAAACCGGTGCCTCCAACCAGTTTGCCAGTTTCAACTCCCTAAGGGTTGAAACTGGATACTGGCCAGCCGCCGACCCCACGCAACCTAAGAGCGCTGACAAACTGGTTCGCTGGACTCAGGGGCGGTCCCAGGTGCCCCCCTTGATCGGCCGCCGGGCCGCCGGGCCGCTCGGGCCTGAGTCGGTCGGCGCTCCGTCGTTGAGCGCGCAGCCGCTGGCCCCGAGGACGGCCCCACCTTCCACCGACCCCGAGGTCAGTCCCCGGGGCTACTCACTCCTCAGTCACGCCACCCGCTCGGGTGACGCGTGGCCCACTCACCGCGCCAAGGCGCGCATTCGACGCAGAAAGGCACACCGATGACCAGTTCCCCTCCGCTCCCTCTCCGTCCCGTTCCTGCTGTCGGGGACGAAGGCACCAGCCCCTCCTCTCCGGCAGCGAGAGAGGCCCTCTCGGCACCGAGAACGCCACCGAGGTTCGGTCCCGGCGACGAGGGTCGTTGCCAGGCATGGTCGCGCACCAGCGGGCAGCGCTGCGCCCAACGAGCGATGATCGGGCAGAAGGTGTGCGGCTGGCACGGAGGTCGCTCGCCCCAGGCGAAGGCAGCCGCTCAACGGCGACTGGCCCGGGCCGAGGCCGAAGCGCTCCTCGCGGACGTCAACGCGGACCCGATCACCAACCCAATCGAGGAACTGTCGCGGCTCGCGGGCGAGGTCAAGGGCATGAAGGAAGTCCTGGCGGCGCGGCTCAATCGGCTCGATGCTGACCCCGAAACGAGTCCGCTCCGGTATACGGCCGCGCTTGACGCCTACGAGCGAGTGCTTGACCGTTCCGCCCGGCTGCTTGACGTACTGGCGCGATCCGGCGTTGAGGAACGCTACGTGCGGATCAGCGAGCAGCAGGGGCAGATCTTCGCGGGGGCGCAGCGCGCGATCCTCGCCCGGATGTTCGACCAGGTGATGCGGGTCCTGCTTGACCATGGCGCACTGGACGACGCGCTGTCCCGTCGGCTCGACCGCGAGTGGGCCCGGTCAATGAGCGTTGTGGTGCCCGAGGAACTGCGAGCGATCGCCGCGAGGGCTGCGCGATGAGGGCCCGACGGCTTTGGTGCGCCCTACGGGGGCACCAGTGGGTACCCAGGCTGAGCACTCGCGGCGTGACGGTCGGACACTGTCGGCGGTGCCGTGAGATTGTCATCGCACCATTCGTAGGCGACGACCTCCCTGCCTACTTGGAACCGTCCGACCCAGAGGCGGGCCTGGACGGGCCACTCGGTGACCTCGCGGCGGGTAGGTCCGCCGTCGCCTACGTGTCCGCACTCGCTGTAAGGGATTGGCCTACGGCTCGCGCTCATCGTGCCGCCTTGGCCGCCCGGCCGTTGCCAGCCGTGACCGCCTTGGGCGCGCTTGCGGAGTCGCTGTTGGCCATGCTGACCGAACGCGAAGGCACCGTGTGGCGGAGCCTGTTCATGGCGGGCTACACCATGCATCACGACGTAGCCGCGGTCCTGCACGGGCTGGCATTCGACGCGGAGGGGGACCGATGAGCCCGAACGTCGAAGTGCTGTCGGGGGGTGAACTGCTCCTCCGTGGCACGGCTGCCGAGGGCGTAGGTCGACTGTGCCGCAGCGCTATTCGGCAAGCAGCGCGCACCGACGGCATCGCCGCGCCGCCCTGGTTGCTGGAGCTTGAAGCGGCAGCGGTACTGGCTGTCGAGCGGGCAGACGGTATGGCGGTATACCGCAGTTCGAGCCCCCAGCCAGGCTTGAGTTGCATGGATGACCTGCTGACCACTACCCAAGCCGCTCAACGGCTAGGGATCAGCGCCCGCGCCGTGCGCGCGGCCTGCGAGCGGGGCTCGCTCGAAGCGAAGCGCCGCAAGGGTCAGTGGCTCATTCCCGCGGATGAGGTCATCGCCTACCGCGAACGAAACCCGTTGGACTAGAAGGAAGGACCCCCGATGGCACGCGACTACACAAAGGCGGAATGGGCCAAGCTCAGCCCAGCCGAGCGCGAGTACGAGGCATGGCGCGGGATGGCTGCTGCTAAAGCGCAGCTGAGCTCGACGCCACTGAAGACGAAGCCGAGCCCCTTGGTCGTGGCGGCCAATGCGAAGGCATACCCGCAGCCTTGGCACTCCCTGGCACGGGCATACGCCGACGAGTATGGCGTGGAACTGTCCAAGCTCAAGCCGCAGGGCTCCTCCGGGCAGTTCGACTTCGACCAGATCGAGCGCGCCGCTGGCCTCACCATCGCGCCGGCACGGCCAGCGGTGGCATCCAACTCCGGGGCTGCCCCAGTGCCCCGGACCGGGGCGTCACCGCGTGAAGTCGGTGAGCGTAACCCGCTCGTGGCAGCGGCCTACCGCAACAACTACCGTCGGGCCATTGCCGCCGAGGACGTCGCCCCCGCGCCGACACTGTTCGCGGCCGGGGACCTACCCGACTTCACGGCTTCCGGCATCAGCCCGGAGGCGCTGTTGCGGGTGCCGTGGAATGCCCGTCAGGCCCTCGCGGCCGAGCCCAACCAGGCGACCGTCTATGAGGCCATCGAGCAGTTCAACGGCGTCAGCGCCGAGGACGGCGAGTTGCTGGCCGGGGCGCTCGGCTTGGCGGGGTCGTCCGTTGCTCGCTACCAGGAGCGAGTGAACTCGTGGCTCGCGGCTGGCATGAGCGACACCGAGGTCATGTCCTCGCTCGGCTACTAGCCACCACCGACTCGGGGCCCTCGGCGCGACCCTTCCTCCTGCCGCGCCGGGGACCCCGTCAAACCCGAAAGGCGACCAATGACTGTCGTTCCCGACGCCGAGGAATCGGCCGACTTCGTCGCGTTCTTCATCAACTCCCTGACTCGGCACGTCGACTTGGACCCCGTTGCCCGGGCCCGTATGGACGGCTTCTCCGAGGGTGCCCGAGCGGGCCTGTTGGCTGGCCCGTTGGAAACTCCTCAGATCGCTGACGCAAGGCGGATCGTTGAGGCGTTCGAGCGACGCGCAAGTGAGTTGCCGAAGTCCGACCCCCACCGAGCGCCGCTCCGTGGGTACATTGCGGGTGCGCGGATGGTGCTGCAGGCCATCGAATCATCGCGGAAAGGGCCGCAGGAGTAGCGCGTAGCCTGCTACACGCTACGGGCGTATGGTTGAAGGGGTAGTTGAACCAGCAACCACCCAAAGGAACCGATCCATGCGCGTCATCGGCTACACCCGCGTATCCACGACCGAACAGGCCCGCGACGGCTGGACCCTGGACCAGCAACGCAAGGCGATACAAGCCGAGTGCGAGCGGCGCGGGTGGGAGTTGATCGCCGTCCACGAAGACGCGGGTTACACCGGCCGCACGGACGACCGACCCGGGCTCCAGCGGGCCCTAGCTGAACTCGCCCGGCGCAACGGCCCACGGGCCATCGTCGTCGCCCGGCTCGACCGCCTCGCCCGGTCCCTGCGCCACCTGGTCGACTGGATCGACCTGTCAGCCCGGCAGCGCTGGGCCATCGTGGCCCTTGACCAGGAGCTCAACACCACCACCGCCAACGGTCGACTCGTCGCCCGCATCCTCGCCTCCGTCGCCCAGTGGGAGTCGGAGATCAACGGCGAGCGCGTCCGGGAGGGCATGGCCGAGGCACGAGCCGCGGGCAAGGCAGCAGGCCAGCCCGTCCGCTTCGGGTATCAGCCCAAGGTCCCCGCCGACGTCGCCTCGCGCATCGTCCGGGCGCGGCGTCGCGGCGACTCCTACGCCGTGATCGCCGCGCGACTTGATCGGCAGCGGGTTCCTACGCCAGGCGGGGGTGCTCGGTGGTACTCGTCAACCGTTGCCCGGGTGTGTCGTCGGGCAGGGTAGGTGCTGACCGGTCCGGCCTGGCCCTATGGCCGATCCGAGGCTGTCAGTCACGCGGGGCACACTGGGAGACATGGAATCGAAGGTGACGCGCCGAGAGCGTCCGGTGTACAAGACTTGGGCCGCGCTTGAGCGATACGACTTCGGAAAGAGTTGGGCGACTGGCGAGCCCACACCCCGCCTTCCCGAGGTCCTCGGCGTGGTGCATGCTTTCAGGGCGGGGCGAGTCCTGTCCCGTGACGTAGCGCCCGAGTTCTTCGAACATCGAGGCCCAAGCTCAAGCTGTGGTGTCCATGTCAAGGTTCGGCTTGGCGTCGAGTTCAACCCGGATGACGTCGACGCTTGTCCTCAATGCGCGCGGCGTGTCCGCTCGGGCCAGCTATTCAGACAGCGACCGCAATCCTACGGTTTGGAGTGCGACGCCATGGTCAGGCCGGGAATGGCGGGCTACCCCCAGGCCGTGGGCTGTCGCCTCACCTATGGGCACGAGGGGCGGCATCAGGGTGCTGACTGCTCGTGGCTCAGAGGGCCGGAGGACTTCACCCCCGAGGGCGGCTACAGCGTCGGCGGGTAGGGGAGTGACGACTCGCCGCGACACGCCGAATGCCAAACATGGATGACCGTCGCATCCATGGTCCAGAATGTCCTCAGTCCGGCTCGCCCGGGCTGGGCTTACCGGTGCCCATCACCGGGCAGCGGTACAACTCAATACGGGCAGGGAGATCAGATGATCGACAAGATCACCATCCTGCGAGGTAGCAACGGACAGTACTGGTTCCGAGTGACCGCCACGAACGGCAAGATCATTTGCCACTCGGAGCAGTACTACAACTACACCGACTGCTACCACGCTGCCCAGATCGTTCAGAACGGTGGCGGCACGATCCAGTGACGTCCGCCTGACCTGAACACAGCACGAGGCCCACGAGGCTCCGGAGTATCGCTAGTACCCCGGAATCACGTGGGCCTTCGTGTGCGCTACGGGGTCTACTGGGACTCGTGGTCGCAAGTAGACACACGCAGTCACATGTGGAGAACTGTGGCATACGTGTGGACGACATGGGGACAACCTGGCCAAGGATTTCATGAAGATGAGATCTAGGACTCGCTCGGGCCAAGGTCCTCCGGGAGCTTCCAGTCGATCACAAGTCGGGTTGGGTCGACCCCCCGGCCGGCTCGTCCTCGACACACCCAGATTCGCTCCATCGCGTCGTCCAGGACGGCCCGCCGCTCGTCCGTCGTGTCCGCCGCAGCCCAAGCCTCCGCGAACCAGCCCACCGGGTTGCGCTCGCGGAGCACGACCTGTGGAGCCTGGGCGCGCGCCTCGCGCCGGATGCGCCGGAGGTTCGCAATCTGCTCGGTGAGCCGGTCGGCCTCGGCATCATCGTCGGTGGCTTGCAGCTGTGCGCCGAGCTCCGCGAGCCTGTGCTCAATCTCCGGCAGCATCGCCGCCCCGCCCTCGTGCACCTCCTCAACCACGGACCATCGCACCCGTTCGCCCTTCATGCGGAGGAACTCCGCGATCACGACGTCCTCGAAGTTCGTGATCGTCTGGTGGCACACGGGGCAGGAGTAGCCCGGGCGACCCTGGGCCGTACCACGGTGCATGCGAGTGCCGTTGCCTTGATCGTCCAAGTGCTCTCCGCACCACACGAGCCCCGACAGCAGGGCGGACGTCTTCGCCTTCATGGCTCGGGGGAGGGACTGCGCCGTATCCCGCTCGTCAAGGCTGCGCACCATGGCGCGCCAATCGGAAGCGGACATGACAGCTACGGACTCGTCCACCACCGGTAACCCGTCAGCGTCGCGCAGAACCTCCGTTCCGCGAACCTTGGTCGTGTTGCCCGGGTTGAGCGGGGTCATGCCGGCGAGGATCGGATTACGGAGGAGTCGCTCGACAGTTGAGTAGGACCAGCCTGCACCCTTGCGCCGTCGCTGCGATGCTGACGGCAACGGTGCCCCAACCTCGTCCAGCCACTGCACAACGGAGTAGATCGCCTGGCCTCGGCTCGCTCGATCAACCATCCCCCGCACGTACTCGATGCGCTCGGGGTCGTGGGCCAGCACGTACCCGGGGCCATCAGGGTTGCGTACCGAGCGCCACCCGTAGGGGACGGTTCCTCCAACGACGCGACCCGACCGGAGCAAGTGAGTCCGTGCCGCCCGCACCCGCGCGCGAATCGCCTCGGCCTCCATTTCACCGAACACTGCCAGCAGCGTGGCGAACGCGCGCCCCTGAGCCGTGGTCATGTCGATGGGGTCCTCGACCGCTACGATGCCCGCCTTCCGCTCCTGGAGCGCCTCATGGGCATGGAGGAAGTCGAGGACGCGTCGCGCCAATCGGTCTATCTTCCATACGAGTACGGCGTCGTAGCGCTCGGAGGACTCCAGTAGGGCCCGCCAACCTGCGCGATCCTCGGGCTTGTTGTGAGTGGCCGACACCCCGTCGTCGGTAAACACCGCGACGACCTGCCAGCCCCGGGCCGCGGCATACTGCCGAGCGGCCTCGACCTGACGGTCGATAGACACCGACGCCTCCTGGGCGACGGAGATGCGAGCGTAGATGGCGCAACGGCGTGTAGGCATGGATCTCAATAGTACCTGTTCACTACCGGTTAGTACCCAAGCGGGCAAGACAACTCTGCTGGGGTGCCTGGCCGCCGCGGTCCCGGCCCGGGAACGCATCGTCACCTGCGAGGAAGTCTTCGAACTCAAGATCCCGTTGCGGGACGTCGCCTCCATGCAGTGCCGCCAGCCTTCCTTGGAGGGCACCGGAGAGGTGCCACTTCGGCGTCTGGTCACCGAGGCACTTCGCATGCGCCCCTCGCGGATCATCGTCGGTGAGGTGCGGCAGGCCGAAAGCCTCGACCTTTTGATCGCGTTGAACTCGGGCCTGCCCGGCATGTGCACCCTGCACGCCAACTCGGCCCGCGAGGCCATCACCAAGATGTGCACCCTCCCCTTGCTGGCCGGAGAGAACGTCTCCCCGCGCTTCGTGGTGCCCACCGTGGCCTCGAGCGTCGACCTCGTCGTGCACATCGCGCTCGACTTCGATGGCGTGCGACGGGTTCGCGAAATCGTCGCGGTGCCCGGTCGGGTCGAGGGGGACGTCGTCGAGATGGCCGATCTGTTCACGACCCGTGATGGGCGGCTACGCCGCGCCGACGGCTTCCCACCACATACCGAGCGTTTCGAGCGGGCGGGCTACCGGGTGGCTTCGCTGTTGGCCCAGGAGGCGTCGTGAAACCGCTGGCCATCGGGTTGATCCTTGGCATGGGCCTGTTCTGTGTCTACTGGTCCTGCTGGCCGGCAACCGAAGCCTCGGCGAAGCCGCGCCGCGTCTCGCCGGGTGATCGGATTCGCGACGAGATCGCCCAGGCGGGCCTCGAAGGGTTGGCCCCGCGCCATGTCCTGCTCGCGTCCGTCGTTGCCTTTCTCTTTGTGCTTGCCGGCGTCTTCAGTGCCGTGAAGGTGCTGCCGGTATCACTATGCTTCGCCGGCATTGCGGGCTATGCGCCGCGGGCATTGGTGGCCATGCGAGCCCGCCAGCGTCGCACTCAATTGCGAGACCTATGGCCCGATGCCGTCGACAACCTCGCGTCGGGCGTCCGAGCTGGGCTGGCGCTGCCCGAGGCCTTGGCGCAGTTGGCCGTCCGCGGTCCGGAGGAGTTGCGCCCGGCCTTTGCCACCTTCGCCGAGGACTACCGCGGGTCGGGCAGTTTCCAGGAGTGTCTCAATCGGCTCAAGGATCGCCTGGCCGACCCTGTGGGCGACCGGCTCATCGAGTCGTTGCGCATCGCCCGCGAAGTCGGTGGGTCAGACCTCGGCCGCGTCCTGCGGACCCTGTCGAGCTTCCTGCGCGAAGACGCCCGGACCCGGGCTGAACTCGAGACTCGTCAAGGATGGACGATCAACGCCGCCAGGCTGGCATCGGCAGCGCCGTGGATCGTCTTGGGCTTCATGTCCTTCCAGCCAAACTCGCTCACGGCGTACGCCACGCCTGCTGGGGCCGCGGTGCTCGCGATCGGTGCCGCGACGACCGTGGTCGCCTACCGGCTGATGGTGCGCATCGGCCGACTTCCCGACGACCAGCGGGTGTTGCGATGACCAGTGTGCCGTGGTGGACGGGCGCGGCATGCGGGGCACTGCTTGGCCTCGGTGCGGCGACCGTCGTATTGCGCTGGCCCGCAGGGCGGCAACCCGGCCTGCAACAACGCTTGGCCCCGTACTTACGCGATGCCGCGCCCCCATCTGGATTGCTCGTCCGGCCGGCCGCGCAACGCGGTCCTTTGGCCGCGATTGCAGCACCGGTCGTGTCGGAGCTGGGAGGACGGGTGGACCGCCTGCTCGGGGGTGCGAGTTCGGTGCGCCGCCGGTTGCAGCGCGCTGGGCGCAGCCCGGAGGTCGAGTCGTTCCGCGCCGAACAAGTGGTCTGGGGCGCCTTGGGAGGACTCATCGGCCTCGGCGTGGGTGTGATGGCCATGCTGACTCGCGGTGCGGCGGTGTTGACCGTCATGCTGCTCGTCCTGACGGCGGTGGCGCTCGGGGTCATTGCGCGCGACCAATGGCTAAGCCTCGATCCACGGATGGGCTGGGCTTGGTGAGGTGATCTTGCGCGTCGGAGCGTGAGGATGCCCCTGTGCTGAAACAGAATTGGAGTTCTTCAGGCTTCAG
>Ga0208938_1000524_pt1 | contig 28254 bp, 27 predicted proteins | sample AD_UKC125_MetaG_FD_184434 | JGI IMG/M metagenome (GOLD analysis project Ga0208938, IMG submission 184434) | Active sludge microbial communities of municipal wastewater-treating anaerobic digesters from USA - AD_UKC125_MetaG (SPAdes) (version 2) | ecosystem: Engineered > Bioreactor > Anaerobic >...
TGGGCCGGATCGCCACATGGCCCGGCGGCAGGATGGGTGTGCCACCGTCGACACCGAACACCCCCACATTGGTTAGCGAGACGGTCGTCCCAGAGAAGTCCGACGGTGCCAGCGTCCCCGCCCGAGCCGAGTCTGTGGTGGCCGATATGGCGCGGGCGAGTTCGACCAACGAGGTGGCGTGTGGCACTCGGGGTACGAGCAGGCCGCGCTCGGTGGCGACCGCCAGGCCCAGCACCGCCTCCGGATGGGTGATGATCACCTCTGCCTGGGCATCAAATGTGGCATTGATGCGAGGGAACTCGCCCGCTGCCGCCAACAATGCCCACGCCGCCAGGACCGTCGGTGACCACCGCACGTCCGGGTACGTGGCGCGTAACCGCTGCAGCAGTCGCACCGACTCCCCGACCTCCACGTCGAGCCATTCGGTGACGTGCGGGGCCGTGAACGCGGACTCCACCATCGCCTGCGCCATCGAGCGCATGACCCCGCGCACCGGGATGACGTTGTCCTGCCGCTGTGCCGCCGCCCGTTCCACGTCAGAACGAGTGATGATGCCGCCGGGGCCAGTGGGGTCGACGGCCTCGAGGTCCACACCGAGGGTTTTGGCCAAGCGGCGCACAGGGGGTTTGGTCCGCGGCCGGGGGCGCTCGGCGGTCAGCCGTTCCTCCGCGGCCCGGGCCATTTCCAGGCCGCCGTGCCGCGTGGGTTTCGGCTCGCGCCGCCGCCGGCGGGGCGACTGCTCCTCCTGGGCGCCATACCCGACCAGCACCGAAGAATCCACACTCACGAGATCTGCCCCCACCGCCACGACCTCACCGGCCAGAGCATGCAGTGCGGTGACGGTTCCCGTGAAGGGGCTCGGCAGTTCCACCAGCGCCTTGGCGGTCTCGATCTCGCACAACAGTTGGTTGACCTCGACCTGTTCGCCGGGTTCAACGAACCAGCGGACCAGTTCGGCCTCCGTGAGGCCCTCCCCCACGTCGGGCAGTTTGAAAGTCGCCATCACATCCCCCGCACCGTGTCGACAGCATCCAGGATCCGGTTCACATCCGGCAGGTAGAACCGCTCCAGTTTGCTCGGGGGGTAGGGGGCGTGCGGTGCGCCCACGCGCAACACGGGTGCCTCAAGATCGAAGAAGCACTCCTGCTGGACGCGGGCGGCCAGCTCCGCCCCGAGACCGCCGAACACGGGAGCTTCATGCACGACCACGCAGTGCCCCGTCCGGCGTACGGAGTCGAAGATCGTGTCCAGGTCCAGGGGAGAGAGGCTGCGCAGGTCGATGACTTCCAGGCTGACCTGATCCTCCTCGTCGGCCACCCCGGCCGCCTCCAGACACGTGCGGACCATCGGCCCGTAGCACAGCAGCGTCGCGTCGCTGCCGGCGCGCACGATCCGGGCCTGGAACAGCCCCTCAGAGACCGATCCCACCTCGGCCTTGTCCCAGTACCGCCGCTTGGGTTCCAGGAAGATCACCGGGTCGTCGCAGTCGATGGCCTGCCGCAGCATCTGGTAACCGTCCCGGGCGTGGCTGGGAGACACGACCCGTAGCCCCGCCGTGTGGGTGAAGTACGCTTCGATACTTTCGCTGTGATGCTCCACGGCGCCGATGCCACCGCCGAACGGGATGCGGATCGTGATGGGCAGTCGGGTGCGACCGTCTGATCGGAAGTGGTGCTTGGCCAGTTGGGTGGTGATCTGGTCCACGGCCGGGAAGACGAATCCGTCGAACTGGATCTCACAGACGGGCCGAAATCCGCGCATCGCCAGGCCGATGGCAGTGCCGATGATGCCGCTTTCGGACAGGGGCGTGTCGATGACACGTGCGTCGCCGAACGTCGCATGCAGACCGTCGGTGACCCGGAACACCCCGCCGAGCCGACCGACGTCCTCGCCCATCATCAGGACGGTGCTGTCGGCCTGCATGGCGTCGGCCAGCGCGCGATTCAGCGCCCCGGCCAGGGTGAGTAACTCAGTCATCGCCGAGATACTCCTCCCACCAAGCCGACTCCGCGGTCACCAGGGCATGCGGCTCGGAATAGACATGGGTGAACATCTCCTGAGCTGGGGGATCGGGCAGTGCTCGGCATTGCTCACGCAGGCGTTGTGCCAGAGCGTCGGCCTCCCGCTCCAACTCCGTGACGAAGGCCGCATCGGCCGCCCCTGAGCGCAGCAGATAGGCGCGAACCCGCTCGATGGGATCCTTCAGGCGCCACTGCTCGAGTTCCTCCTCGACCCGGTACCGGGTGGGATCGTCCGAGGTAGTGTGGGCACCCATCCGGTAGGTGAACGCCTCGATCAGACTCGGGCCTTGGCCGGCGCGTGCCCGGGCCAACGCCCAGCGGGTCACTGCGAGCACGGCCAGAACGTCGTTGCCATCGACGCGGATGCCTGGGAATCCGAAGCCTTCGGCGCGGCGGTACAGCGGGATGCGGGTCTGGCGGGACAGCGGCTGCGAGATCGCCCACTGATTGTTCTGGCAGAAGAACACGACGGGCGCGTCATGCACCGCCGCCCAGACGAACGCCTCGTTGACGTCGCCCTGGCTGGAAGCGCCGTCGCCGAAGAAGCTCATGACGGCAGCTGCGGCGCCGTCGCGTTGCATTCCCATCGCGTAACCCACGGCATGCAACGTCTGGTCCCCGATCACGATGGTGGGCAGCGCAAAGTTGTACTCGGCCGGGTCGTACCCGCCGTGCGTCACGCCGCGGAACAGCGCCAGTAGCCGTACCGGGTCCACGCCACGACACCAGGCCACCCCGTGCTCGCGGTACGTGGGGAACACGAAGTCGTCGGGGTGCAAAGCCCGACCTGCACCGACCTGTGCTGCCTCCTGCCCCAGCAGCGGCGGCCACAGCCCGAGCTCACCTTGCCGTTGCAGGGCATGCGCCTCGGTGTCGAGGCGCCGGACCAACACCATGTCGCGGAAGAGCCCGCGTAGTTCCTCCCCCGACACCTGCAGGTCAATCTCGTCGTTGTGCAGCCGTTCCCCCTCGGGCGTGAGCAACTGCAACAACTCGGCCATGTGATGAGAGTGCCCTGCTGATCCGTTCTGACACATCGGTCGGATGGTGGATGCGAGCGCTCCGGGCACGCTCGGATAGCTCGGGGTGTCTGTCGGGACGTCCAGCAGCCGAGCTTGTCACTGCGGCGTACATAGAGTGCGTGTCGCTGACAAAACCCCTCGTCGGGTGGCCGCCGAGCACCAGCAACGGCCGGAGGTTGTCAGTGTGGCGTACGAAGAGTGCGTGTCGCTGACAAAACCCCTCGTCGGGTGGCCGCCGGGCACCAGCGACGGCCGAGCTTGTCAGTACGGCGTACATGGAGTGCGTGTCATTGACATAACCCCTCGTCGGGTGGCCGCCGGGCGCCTTCGACGGCCGGAGGTTGTCAGTGTGGCGTACATGGAGTGCGTGTCATTGACATAACCCCTCGTCGGGTGGCCGCCGAGCACCAGCAACGGCCGGAGGTTGTCAGTGTGGCGTACACGGAGTGCGTGTCACTGACATAACCCCTCGTCGGGTGGCCGCCGAGCACCAGCAACGGCCGGAGGTTGTCAGTGTGGCGTACATAGAGTGCGTGTCACTGACATAACCCCTCGTCGGGTGGCTGCCGGGCACCAGCGACGGCCGGAGGTTGTCAGTGTGGCGCACATAATGCGCCTGTCACTGACAAAACCCTCAGGTGGTCGGGCATGGGCCAAGTCCCCCCCGCGGCGGGCGACTACTCAGCGAGCCAGGTGCGGGCTTGAGGTAAGAAGAGCCATGGCGCGATGGCCAGGGCCAGCTTCACTCAGGCGTCAGTGATGCGTCGGGGCTTGTGCTCCAGATGCGCGAAGCCGTTGTAGGTCAGATTGACCAGATGCGCCACGACCTCGTCCTTGCTGGGCTTGCGCACGTCCAGCCACCATTGACCTGTGACTGCGACCATCCCGACCAGCATCTGGGCGTACATCGGGGCCAGGCGGGTGCTGTAGCCGCGGGCTTTGAACTGCTTGGCCAGCAGGTGCTCCACATGCCCGGCGATCTCCACGATCAAGCTGGCGTAACTGCCGGTGGGAACGGGCGAGTCGCGTACCAGCACCGCAAAACCGTCAGTCTCGTTCTCGATGTAGTCGAACAGCGCAGTGGCCGCCTGCTCGAGCAACAACCGGGGGTGCTCGCTGGTCAGGCTGTCGGTGATGCTCTTGAGCAACGACTGCATCTCACGGTCGACGATGACGGCGTACAGCCCTTCCTTGCCTCCGAAGTGTTCATAAACGACCGGTTTGCTGACCTCGGCGGCGGCGGCAATCTCTTCTACGGTGACGGCCTCGTAGCCGCGGTTGGCGAAGAGCTCCTTGCCAACGCTGAGCAATTGCTCGCGCCGCTGCTGGGCGGTCATCCGTACCCTGGTCACGTCCTCATTGTCCGCCGACCACGGATGGGGGATCAGGCCAGGGTACCGCGCAAAACCGTGAGCTTCGAATGAGAGGGGTCACCGTCGAGGGGCTCATCAGAGATGTCCACCGCGGTGAACACCTGCAGGTCTACGCCGTCAGGCACCGGGAAGGTGGCCTCTTTCTCTCCGGGGGACAGAGTTCCCAGCGCGACCAGGCCCGCATTGACGGGATCCAGCAGCCATACTTCGTAGAAGCCGTCGGCGCCGGGCAGGTTCTGTGCGGTGACCGTGACGGTGTAGCCCTCGGGCGTCTCGTTCACGGTGGCCTCGGCCGTCGCGCCGCGGTCAGGGCCTTCGGGCATAGGGGCCAGTGCAGCGCTCGCGACCAACCGCCCGGTGTCCTGACCGTCGACCATCGCTACTGTTCCCGCGCCGATCAGCACGCCGGCGACGGCTGCCGCAGCGACGCCAATCCAGCGGCGCCGGGGTCGCAGGGGCACGGGCTCGGAGCGCATTTGCTCATCAATGCGCTCCCACACCTCTGGAGGCGGTTCCACCAACGCGGCGGGTCCGCCGGAGGCGCGGCCGATGGTGACCACCTCGCGCAACTCCTCCAGCTGGGCAGCACAGATCGGACAGGTTTCGGCGTGTCCGCTCACCTGCGGGCCGACGGGTTCACCCAGGGCGAGCAGCGCCAGATCATCGAGGTCACAGTGCGGCATGAGTCACCTCCAATCGGGTGCGCATCTTGAGTAAGGAACGTCGGATGTGGCTCTTGACGGTTCCCAGGGGCATCGCCAGCCGATCGGCGATCTGCTGGTGGGTGAGGTCATCGAAGAAGGCCATTCGGATGATCTGTGACGACGGTTCACCGAGTCCATCGATCTCGTCGGCGACGCTGATCTGCGCCGACAGATCGACGGGGTCCACCGACCGGTCGGGCAGGGCTTCCATGGGTATCTCGTCGCGCCGCTTGCGATGGTAGTCGGCGATCCGGCGCCGTGTGATCGCCAGCAACCACGCGGGAAGGTTGCCCTGCTCGGGGTCGAAGGTATGACGGGATCGCCACGCGGAGATGTACACCGCCTGCGTCACGTCCTCGGCGTCTGCTTGTGTCGGCAGGGAACGCAGCGCGACGGTGAACACCAATCGCGACCACCTGCGGTAGGCCTCCGCCAGAGCAGACTCGTCACCTGCGGCCAGCAGACGTCCAACATCGGAAACGTCCAACTCGGTCACAGTACGAGTCTGACATCTGACGGAGACCTCGCCAACAGCGGACATCACAAGTTGATCGGAAGCAGCACTCGATCGATGCCATGGGCGATCTGCTTGTTGCCCTTGTTGATGTTGGGCGCAACGACGCGCGGGTCACGCAGATCGGGGTCGTTGTCCTTCAGGCGGATGGTGCCCTTCTTCACCTTCACGGTGATGGTGCCGCCCTGAGCGGTCTCGAGCATCGCGTTGTTGCTCTTCAGCGCCTTCTTGGCGCCGATGGTCGCGTTGGGAACCACGTGGTAGAGCAGCACGGTCTCGACTGTGTCGATACCGAGGCTGGCCACCGCTTCGAAGGCAGCCTGCTCATTGGCCGGCTTGCTGCCCGTCAGGGTCTCGACCAACGGGAAGAACGCGCGGTCCTGGGGGACGAAGGCCGTTGCACGCACCTTGCCGTCGGTGAGTACAGAGACGGCGCTGGTCGGCTTGGCCTTCAGCACAGCGAGAACCGCTTCGGTGACGATGTCGTAGTCGCGGCCGTTGCTGTCGAAGGTGTTGCTGTCCACCAGCACCTCGGACAGGGGCTTGTTGCCCTGCATGGCGAAGGCGGGGGCGGCCATGCCGACTCCGAGGGCGGCGATGGCGGCGGTAGCGATGACGCGTTTCATGAAAGGCTCCTTTGTGGGTGGGCTTACACAAAAGAGTTCGCACCGTGGAGGGGTTTTGGATGCAACCAGATTCAGGAGTTCTTAAGGTTCCGGGATTTCGAACCGGGGCCTGCCCTGCAGCGTGGCAGGACCACACGTGGCGCCCGCAGTTGGGCACTCGTTGCGATTGCACCTGGCGTGTCGTCGCACCTTCTGCCCATTGGCTGCCCTGAGTCGCTCCGGGCTCAGCCAGGCGTCATGCGCAGCAGCCTGCCGTCGATGGTGGTGAGCAGCAGTTCGCCCGCAGCAGTGACCCCGAACGAGGTCAGCCCATCGGCCTGGCCAATGCGGCGGCGCTCCCCGTCCCTGTAGGCCCACACATGACCGCTGATGAAGTCACCGAAGACGTACCAACCCTGCAGCGAGGGGATTCCGCTGCCTCGGTACACGTACCCTCCGGTGATGCTCTCCCCGTCTCCAGAGGCGTGGCCGTACTGCAGGACGGGCCGGGTGACGTTGCGGCCTTTGCAGTTGTCCGCGTTGTACTTCGTCGTGGCCTCCCAGCAGGACCAGCCGAAGTCGAACAGTCGGCTGGCAGCCACAGGCATCCGGTCGACCTCCTCGAATCCGCTCTGCCCGACGTCACCGATCCAGATCCGCGACGTCGCGTCATCGATGCTGAACCGCCAGGGGTTGCGCAGACCGTAGGCGATGACCGGTGAGCGGCGCGGGTTGATGGACGGAACGCAGTACCGCTTCCCACACGTCGGATCGATACGCAGGATCTTGCCGCGCAGATCCTTGATCCGGCCAGCGGCCCGGAACGGATCACCGCCGCCCCCGCCGTCGCCGGTGGAGATGTAGAGCAGCCCGTTGTGCAGCTGCACCTGCCCGCCGTTGTGGTTGGAGTACTCGGGGTGTTTGATCCTGATGATGCGCCGTTCACCGCCACCCTTGATGAACCGGGAGACCTGCAGCGCCCCGGCTGAATCCGTGTACGCCGCGTAGAAGCGCAAGCTGTCGATGCGTGCCATGGACAGCAGACCCTGCTCGCCGTCAGTGGACACCGGGATCCGAAACCAGCGTTTGGTCGCGCCCTTGGGGCTGACCTTGACGATCTGGCCGCCTTTCTGGGTCACGAACATGGTGCCGTTGGGCGCCGAGACCACCCCAGTCGGCTGCGTCAGGTTGGAGGTGACGGGGGTGAGGTCGACGGGCCCGGGTGTGGCAGCGAGGGTCAGGGCAAGCAGTGGGGCGAACATGTCTGCAGGGTAAGCACAGCCACCGCGGACGCGTCCAGCCCGCGATCAGGCGGTGACGGGTTTCTTGTGGGCGTTGCGCCGCCACCACAGGAACGTGCCCACACCTAGGAAGATCTGCGGCACCCAGGAGCAGGCGCGCCAGACCAGCGTCGCTGCCAGGGCATCGTCCTGATTCATCCCGAAACTGACCAACAGTGCGGTGAGGGCCGCATCCACCGTGCCCAAGCCGCCGGGCGTCAGGGGGATCATGGTGCCCAGGCGGGAGATCGCGAAGGCGGCGAAGGCCTCCCCGGCGGACAGCGCGGTGTTGCGGCCGTCGGAGACGGCGCGGATGGCCACGAACAGGATCAGGTACTGCCCGAAGATCATCCCCAGGTTGGAGGCGGTGATCGCGAACCAGTGCTTGGACACCACGCCCACGATCTGGGAGCGGAAGTCGACGACCTCCGTCACGATGTCCATGTCCTTGTGCAAGCGGTGCAGGATGGGGTTCGCCAACTTCTGCCCCCACCCACCGATCCGGCGGGCCAGGGCCTCGCTGCGCAGGATCAGCCCGAACACCAGCACGGCGCCGCCGATGGCCAGAACCCCGACGATGGCCGCGGTCAAGTACTGGGACGGATTGTCGCCCCCGATCAGGAGCGCCAGCACGCCCAGGACCGGCAGGCCCAGCGTCATGAACAGGCTCCAGACACTGGTGATACCGATGCCGGTGGTCGCCGCGGCCGAGGACACTTTGTAGCCGGCGAGCATGGCGTACTGCACGCCCAGGCCCACGGCTCCACCTGCGGGTACCGCGTTGGAGATCGTGAACGAGGTCTGCCGGACGACGAAGGAGGGCCGGTATTTGATCCCCGGGATGGCGGGCATCAGCGGGAAGACGTAGACCCACAGGTTCACCAGGATCGCCAGGACCAGGGCGAGTTTGTAGATGTTGGCCATTCCCTGCACGGCGTCCCAGGCCGAGGAGTAACTGCCCAGTTTCGGTAGGATCCCGGCGAAGACGATGATCAGCGTGACGATCGTTATGACACCGGCGATGATGCTCTTCTTCTTGTCGAGCTTCGGGATCTCTGCGGGGTCGGCGGGTGGCGGGGCCGTCGGGTCGGTACTCACCAGATCACCGTGCCATATCCAGATCCCACACGCGCACCCCCCCGAGGATCCCGGCGACGTTGGGCACGATCGTCACATCATCGCCCAGAGATTCCGTGAGTTTGGCCGCGTTGCCACCTCCGACATAGAGACGGTCCCACTGGAAAACAGGGCGCAAGCCGTCGACCGTGGCCAGGATTCGGCGCGACCACTTCTGCGGGCCGAGCCTCTTCAACTGCCGCTTTCCCATCCAGGTGTCGTAGGTGTTGCCCTTACGCACGGGCGCGTGCGACATCTCCAAGTGCGGGGCGAGTCGGCCGTTGTCGTACACGGCGCAGCCCAGTCCGGTGCCCAGCGTGAACACCACTTCCAGGCCGTGCCGCTGGATCACCGCGGCGCCCTGCACCTCCGCGTCGTTGAGCACCCGCACCGGTTTGCCGAAGCAGTCCTGCAGCGCGGCCGTGGCGTCCCAATGCCGCCACGCTGCATCGAGGTCAGGGTCCTTCTGCGTGTAGGGGCCGTGCAGATTCGGGTAGTGCGGGGTCACGATCACGACCCCGCGGCGGATCATGCCGGGGATCCCGACAGTGACCCGGTCGAAGTCGGGCATCTGTGACGCGATCTCGAGCAGCACCTCGATGAAGCGCTCGGGCGGCAGCGGGTAGGGCGTCTTGATCCGCACCCGGTCGGCCAGCAGATCCCCCCGCTCGTCGACCACCGATCCTTTGATGCCCGACCCGCCACAGTCGATGCCCAGAGTCCGCATGCTCATCAGCCTGCCCTACTCGGACTTCGAATCGAACCCGGGCATGCGCCAGGCACTCACGATTTTGGCCAGCGCGGTGACCAGGAAGAGCTGGCCGATAATTGCCTCCAGAACAGCCAGTGACTGTCCAGGGTTGGCGGCGGGCACGAGATTGCCGTAACCGGTCGTGGTCAACGTGATGAAGCTGAAGAAGAGGAAGTCAGCGGTGGTGCCGGGACCGGCAGCGCCGAAGAAGGCCGGAGCGGTCTGGTACAGCGAGATGGCGCGGTAGGTGAACGCGAACATCATCCCAAGCATGAGGTAGATAGAGATGGCTCCCAGGATCGTCCGGCCATCGACCACGGGTCGGCGGATCAGGTGACGCAGGATCACGTAGGGCGCGATGAGGTACAGCACCACGCTGACCAGCGCGACGACCCGCAGGTTGGCGGCGTCGAAGTCGAAGGCCCTGCCGAAGGCGATGGCCAGGATGTCGAGGACGGCCACAATGATGCAGGCGATGCCGGCGATCCGGCGGGCGCCCGGTGACTCCGAGGCGGAGAACGTCAGCCATAACGTGGCCAATTGCAGCAGCATCACCAGGGACACGGCCGTCGTGCCCTCGACGGTGACGCTCAGGATGTACCCCAGGCAGAGCAGGGCCACCACCGCGCCGTACTTGTTGGCAGCGTCGCGGTCGGCGAACGCCATCGCCTTGCCGATCATCTACAGCGCCGCAGGGTCACCGGGCGCCAGGATGCCCTGGGCGGCCTCCGCGCCCGCCTTCGTCGGTGCACCGCGCAGGATGAACTCAAAGATCACCGCGATCAGGGCGCCGAGGAGCGGACCCACCACGTATACCCAGTAATGGCTGAAGTCCCAGCCGACAAGAGCTGGGGCGAACGAGCGCATGGGGTTCATCGAGGCGCCGCTGACCGGCGCCCCCCACACGGACACCAGGCCGATGTACGCGCCCACCGCGATGCCACCCGCGATGCCGACGTTGCGCGCGCCACTGGCTGTGCCCAGGATCACGCTGACCAGGCCGGCGGTCAGCAGCATCTCCATGAGCATGGCTGTGAGATCGCTGACTCCCTGGCCGGGCAGCGTGGCACCGGCCATGATGTCGCCGAACATCCACTGCAGGACGAATGCAGCGAGGACGGCGCCGATTGCCTGGGCCAGGATGTAGCCCGGAACGCGCCACCAGGGGAAGTTGCCGCGCGCCGCGAACGCCAGCGTGACGGCGGGATTGAGATGGGCGCCACTGACGGTTCCCATGAAGAAGATGATCCCCAGCACCATCATGCCTGGGGCCAGAGCTTTCATCGCCAGCGTGAGATCCGCGCCGAAGGCCTGCGCCCCGACGACCCCGCCGCCGACTGCGACGAGGACCAGCAAGAAGGTGCCCCACGCCTCGCTGAAAGCCCGCCGGTACTCCAGCCGCGGATTCTCGAAGTCCCGTTGGCTCTGCACCACCGCGTCATTCCGGGCGGTGAACCACTCGAGCCCGGGAATTGCCCTATTGAGCAAGGAACGGTCGGGATTCTGCGCACTCATAAGGCCAACCGTGGCCTGATCGGCGGCGCGGATCAACTCGGGGCGGCACGCGTCTGGCGTCAATCGGCACTGTCGTCCGCCAAGACAGCACAACGCCCCGGGCCGCTGCTGCGGACCGGGGCGTTGAAGGTGTTTCTGATCAGAATGCAGCCTCAGGCAGTTCCATCACGTCGAGGTTGCTGAGCTCGGCCGCTGCCCGCTCGCCGGCAAGCAGGGGCAGCCGGTTCTGCGCGAACCACTTGGCCGCAGCCACCTTGCCGGTGTAGAACTCGACGTCCTTCGCGGACGGACCTGCCGCCAGCGCGGCCGTGGCCACCTCAGCCTGCCGCAGGAGCAGCCAGCCGATGATCAGGTCGCCGACCGCCATGAGCAGCCGGGTGGTGTTCAGCCCGACCTTGTAGAGCTCCTGCAGGTCGCCCTGCTGGGACTGCATCGCCCAGGTGCCCAGGGAACCGATGATGCCCTGCACATCCTCGAGCGCCTTGCCCAGCAGTTCGCGTTCGGCGGCGAGCTGGTCGCCGTCGCTGGTGTTCTTCACGGTTTCGGTGATCTCCGCGGCCACCTTGGTGATCGCCTGGAACTGATCGCGGACCATCTTGCGGAAGAAGAAGTCCAGACCCTGGATCGCCGTGGTTCCCTCGTAGAGGGTGTCGATCTTGGCGTCGCGGATGTACTGCTCGATCGGGTAGTCCTGCAGGTACCCGGACCCGCCCAGCGTCTGCAGGGACTGCGCGAGCATCTCGTAGGAACGCTCCGAGCCGACGCCCTTGACGATGGGCAGCAGCAGGTCGTTGATCCGCTCGGCCATGTCGTCCTCGCCGCCGGTCAGGTTGGCCAGTGCGACCTTGTCCTGCCACATGGCGGTGTAGAGCACCAGAGCGCGCATGCCCTCGGCGTACGACTTCTGCAGCATCAGCGACCGGCGCACGTCGGGATGGTGGATGACCGTCACGCGCGGGGCGGCCTTGTCCATCATCTGCGTGAGATCGGCACCTTGGACGCGGTTCTTGGCGTAGTCCAGCGCGTTCAGGTAGCCGGTGCTCAGCGTGGCGATGGCCTTGGTGCCAACCATCATGCGTGCGTACTCGATGACCTTGAACATCTGCGCGATGCCCTCGTGAACGTCACCGACGAGGTAGCCGATGGCCGGTTCCTTCTCGCCGAAGGTGACCTCACACGTGGTGGAGACCTTCAGACCCATCTTCTTCTCGACGTTGGTCACGTAGGCGCCGTTGCGCTGACCGAGCTCGCCGGTCTCGATGTCGAACATGAACTTCGGCACCACGAACAGGCTCAGACCCTTCGTTCCGGGTCCACCGACGCCTTCGATGCCCTCGGGACGGGCCAGGACCAGGTGCACGATGTTGCCGCTCATGTCGTGCTCTGCGGACGTGATGAAGCGCTTGACACCCTCGATGCGCCAGGTGCCGTCACCGTTGTCGAACGCCTTCGCGCGGCCGGCGCCAACGTCAGATCCGGCGTCGGGCTCGGTGAGGACCATGGTGGCGCCCCACTGGTTCTCCACCATGCGCTCGGCCATCTTCTTCTGATCCTCGTTGCCGAGGTTGTACAGGATGCCCGCGAAACCGGGGCCGGCCATGTACATGAAGGCGGCTGGGTTGGCGCCGAGGACGAGTTCAGCCACGGCCCAACGCAGGCTCGGCGGGCAGTTGATGCCGCCGAGGCCCTCGGGGATCTCCAGGCGCCAGCCCTCGGAGTCCATCAGGGCCTGGTAGGCCTTCGTGAAGTCCTCAGGCATGGTCACGCTGTAGGTCTTCGGGTCATATACGGGAGGGTTGCGGTCGGCCGAGGCAAACGTGTCGGACAGGATGCCCGTCGCGAGCTTCTCGGTGTTCTTCAGAAAGTCCTTGGCGGTTTCGACGTCGATGTCCTCGAACGGGGCATGCCCGAAGCGGTCCGTGCCGCCGAAGACCTCGAACAGGTTGAACTCGATGTCGCGCAGGTTGCTTTTGTAGTGGCTCACCGGCTTATCTCCCATGTTCAGCGGTTCGTGGGTAAGAGTTACCCGTCAGTAACTAACTATGCTACTCGCCAGTAACATCTGGCAACCAGCGGGGGTGGCGGGGTCACACGGGCTCCCGCCTGATTCGTTGCCCACCGGATCCTGCGGGTAGTTTGCGCAATGTTGGGGTTGGCTGCGCAGGGCGCCCCCGCCCGGGTACTCACCAGGCCCCGGGACCGCGGGTTCACACGCGGCGAATGGGCACTTGTTGTTGCGGTCAGGTGCCGACTCCGAGTGATTGGGCACTCGTTGTCACGACACGCCGGGACGGATCGCAACGACTGCCCAACGGCGCGCGGATGCGGCGAATCACCTGCGGTCAGGTGCCCACCCCGAGTGAATGGGCAGTTGTTGTTGCGGTCAGGCCCCACCCCCATTGAATGGGCACTCGTTGTCACGACACGCCGGGACGGATCGCGACGACTGCCCAACGGCGCGCGAATACGACCAACCACCGGGTGGCGGCCTCTATTGAACGCTGACCTCGCCGACCTTGGTGGCTGTCATGGTGGCGCCGACGACGCGCCCTTCACCTGTGAGCGAGGGGAACGCGATGTCATCGCTGGGGAAACACACCAGAATGAGCTTGCCCTCAGCGGTGTGGGTGTAGGTCCCTGTGACCGCGATGGGATACAGGGTTCCGTTCGGTAGGTTGGCATTGGAGTCGAGTGCCACTTGGTTCGACTTCACGACCGAGCCGGTAGGGCCCTCGACCCTGCACTTGAGTGACTTCGTTGACCCGTTGGTCGGGCCGACCGAGCCGGTTGCCGTGAAACTGTAGTCTCCCGCCGGCAAGGTCAGCTCGATGACGTTGTTGCCACCGATCACAACGAACTCGCCGATGTCTTTGTCGGTGTCCCGGGCCTTCACAGTGGTCTTGGATGGACCTGCGGGTCCGGCGGGTCCGGCTGGCCCCGGTGCTCCCGGCACCCCTGCGGGCCCTTGGTTGTTGAAGGTGACTTTCTTCTCCTTGGACGTGCACGTCTTACCCGCCTGCGCGTTGATGAACCGCACGGCACCGGTCTTCTTGACCATGCACGCGGTGATGACGCCCGTACTGCTGTCGGGAATCTTTGTCGGGGCGGATGTGGCTTGCGCGATGCCCACCGCGGCCAGAGAGCCGGCGGCGAAGGCTGCGGTGGCGGCGGCCCACGGCTGAACCTTCATGATGTACCTCCTCAAGGTGGCACCGAGACTACGCCGACTGACTACTCAATGTGATGTCTGATGATCGGATCGTCACGAACTTGTGCTGCATGCTCCACCTTTGCTTCGTGGGTGGGATTGGGACAGACTGCAGCACATGTGTCGGCTCTTCGGGATGAACGCGGGCGACCACGAGGCCCATGTCAGCTACTGGCTGCTGGATGCCAGCGACAGCATCCTGGCCGAGAGTCACCGCAACCCTGACGGCACCGGAATCGGCTGGTTCGGTCCCGATGGTCTGCCGCACATCCAGAAGCAGCCGAAGTCAGCATTCGATGATCCGCAGTTCCGCCATCAGGCCACTTCCGTCAGAGCAAACACACTCGTCACGCACGTCCGCGCTGCCACCGCCGGGCATGACACTCTGGTCAACACCCATCCGTTTCTGATCGACGGCTTGATCGTGGCGCACAACGGGGGATTCGGAGACCTGTCAGTCGTCGACCGTGAGCTCGGGCCCTATCGCAAGCACGTGCAGGGCGACACCGACTCGGAGCGGTACGCAGCGTTGATCGCCAAATTCGCCGACGACCACGGTGATGTGGGCCAGGGGATGGTCGCCGCGGCGAACTGGTTGGCCGACACCGTCCCCATGTACTCGTTGAACTGTGTGGTGGCAACGGCCGGGAATCTGTGGGCCTTGCGCTACCCCGATCAGCGCGCCCTGCACATCACCCGGCGCTCGGCGGACTTCTCCGGGGACTCTGGGGTCACCCATCATGAGGTCCGCGGACCGGAGGTGGTGCTCGTCGCAAGTGAGCGCCTCGACGGCGCCGCCGACTGGCGCATGCTGGACCCGGGCGAACTCGTCCACATAGGCCCGGACCTGCAGGTGACTTCACGGGTGGCCGTGGACCATCCGCCGGCCCATTTGCACCTCCTCGACGAACCCGATCCGAATATCGATGTGTAAGGCACAAAGGAGCACCTAATGGCAGGCAAGAGAACTCTCGCAATCGCGGCAGGGTTGGCGGCGTTCGTCGTCGCCCCGGTCCCCGCGCAGGCAGCCGATGGGCCCCCGGCGCAGGCGGCCAAGGGCGGCAACCTGACGGTCATGAGCCAGAACCTGTACCTGGGTGCTGACCTGTTCCCGGCCGTGGATGCTGCATCGCAGGGCACAACGGCGTTCCTGCTCGCGGCGGCCAAGGTGTACCAGCAGGCGATGGCTTCGGACTTCGAGACCCGCGCCGATGCGTTCGCCAAGACCGTCAAAGCCAGCAAGCCCGACATCATCGGGCTGCAGGAGGTGACCAACTGGATCGCGGCGCGTAAGGACCCGGCCAGTGGTCCTGCTCTGCAGAATCAGGACTTCCTGGCCATCGTCAAGAGGGCCTTCGCCGCGCAGGGTTTGACCTACAAGGTGGTCGGGATCTCAGACAACGCCGCCATCGGGCCGTTCCCGTACGTCGACCCAGCCACCAACTGTGGGGCTCCGACCAGCGTGCTGCCCACGGAGTGGCCGTGCCGGATTCAGATGAAGGATCGGGACGTCCTCTTGGTGAACACCCAGACCAAGGCGCTCAAGGTCACCAAGAAGTCGGTCAAGACCGGCCTGTTCACCAAGCAGCAGACCTTCGCAGTCGCGGGGCAGACGATCTCGTTCTCCCGTGGCTATGTCTACGCCGACATGACGTACAAGGGCGCGCCCTTCCGCATGGCCAACACCCATCTCGAGGTCGGCGGGGCCTCGGAGGCGATTCAGAATGCGCAGGCCGCCCAGTTCGTGAAGATCGTGCGAAAGGGAGCGAAGTCTGTCATCGCGACCGGTGACTTCAATACCGATGCCTACGGCACGTACTCGCCGTCGTCCTACACGACGTTGACCAAGTACTTCACCGATGCGTGGAACGTCAACCGTGATGGGCAGGGGTTGAGCTGCTGCCAGAACGCTGAACTGTCCAACCCCGTCAGTGAGAACACGACACGCATCGACCTGGTCCTGCTGCGTGGCAAGGTCACGTCGAAGAAGAGCCGTAACACCAACATCACGCCGTTCCGCAGTGTCCCGGTGCCGTTGTGGGAGTCCGACCACGCTGGCCTGGTGAGCAAGGTGCGGGTGAAGTAGGCGCGCGGTTGGGCGACTCGGCAGGTTCGCCCCTTTCGTTCAGGATCGCCGGTTCGGGAGGGGCGATCCTGAACGAACGCGGCGAAGGTGGTTTGCGCGCGGCCCCAGTGCTCCGGTCTGTGGTCGTCCAGCGCAATAGGCGCTTCGGCATGCGTGGACGGCGCTGGCGGCAACATGTGCTGGCCGGCCGGCAACGATCGAGCGTTGGCACGCGGCAGCACGGTGCGACTAGCCTTGTCCCATGCCCGTACGCAAAGTTGCTCTGCTCACCGCTGGGGGTCTCGCCCCGTGCCTGTCCACGGCCGTTGGTGGCCTCATCCAGAAGTACACCGAGGTCGATCCGTCGATTGAGATCATCGGCTATTTGAACGGGTACCACGGCCTGCTTCTGGGCAACTCGGTGCCGGTCACCCAGGAGGTCCGCGACCACGCCTCCGTGCTGCACAAGTTCGGTGGCAGCCCGATCGGCAACAGCCGAGTGAAGCTGACCAACATCGCCGACTGCGTCAAGCGTGGTCTGGTGCAGGAGGGGCAGGATCCGTTGGCGGTGGCGGCCGCGCAGCTCACCAAGGACGGCGTCGACGTCCTGCACACGATCGGTGGTGACGACACGAACACCACCGCCGCTGACTTGGCCGCCTATCTGCACGAGAACGGCTACGAACTGACCGTCGTCGGTCTGCCCAAGACCATCGACAACGACGTCATTCCCATCAAGCAGTCGCTCGGGGCGTGGACCGCAGCCGAGCAGGGCTCCATCTTCGCGCAGAACATCATTGCCGAGCACTCCTCCAACCCGCGGATGCTGATCATCCATGAGGTGATGGGTCGGGCCTGTGGCTGGCTGACCGCCGAGACCGCTGTCCGCTACCGCAAGTGGCTCGACGAGCAGCAGTGGAACCCCGGCATCGGCCTCGATCGCAGGCAGTGGGACATCCACGCGGTCTTCGTGCCCGAGATGACTTTCGACATCGCCGCTGAGGCCGAGCGACTGCACAAGGTGATGGACGAGGTCGGCTGCGTGAACATCTTCCTGTCCGAGGGGGCAGGTGTCACCGAGATCGTCGCCGAACTCGAAGCCCGCGGCGAGGAGGTCGGTCGCGATGCGTTCGGGCACGTGAAACTCGACACGATCAACCCCGGCCAGTGGTTCGGCAAACAGTTCGCGGCCATGCTCGACTCCGAGAAGACCATGGTCTGGAAGAGCGGCTACTTCGCCCGCTCCGCGGCCTCGAATGCGCAGGATCTGGCGCTCATCCAACAGTGCACCGACCTCGCGGTGGACGCCGCGTTGCGCGGTGAATCTGGCGTGACTGGACAGGACGAGGAACGCGGCGACGAGCTGCGCGTCATCGAGTTCCCCCGGATCAAGGGTCACAAGGCGTTCGACATCGATCAGCCCTGGTTCGACGCCCTGCTGGCGGGTATCGGGCAGGCCAAAGGGGAGAAGGCCCACGGCTGACACGCAGGAGGTTCGGCACAACCGCGCTCTGTGGACGCTGGTCAACCACCGCTACACCGCCACCGCAGCACCGGGTATGTGGGCGCGCGACGGGATCCGGTGGGGGCTGTTCGGCCTCCCCGACTTCGTGCTGCCGCCCTTGGCGGGCAAAGTCGTGGTCGAACTCGGAGCCGGGACGGCATTCTTCTCCGCTGCGCTGGCCCGCGCCGGGGCGACGCCCATCGCGGTCGACCTCAATGAGGATCAGCTGGCGACCGCAGCGCAGTGTCAGAACAGCTTCGATCTCGCGTTCCCGCTGGTGCAGGCGGACGCTGTCAGGCTGCCACTGCGCGACGACTGCGCCGACCTGGTCGTCAGCGAGCACGGCGCCAGTGTGTGGTGTGATCCAGCCGAATGGGTTCGGGAGGCCGCCCGGGTGCTGCGCTGCGGGGGCATCCTCGCCTTCCTCGTGAACTCCGCGCTGTCGACCCTGTGTGTGCCCGACGTGGGGCCGGCGACGACGCAGTTGCAACGGCCTCACAGGTCCCTTGGACGGATGGTCTTCGACGGGGTGGAGTACCACCCGAGCCACGGGGACTGGATCGCCGTTCTGCGTGCCAACGGCTTCGTGGTCGAATCCCTGCATGAGCTCATCGCGGACGCGGCCAACCAGCAGGACTTCTACGAGATCGCTGACGACGAATGGGCGCGGCACTGGCCAGCCGAGGATCTGTGGGTCGCCCGGCTGACTTAGGCTCGTGGTCGTGACCGACATGCGTGCCTCTGATGCCGACCGGGACCGGTACGCCGGGATCTTGCAGGAGGCATACGCCCAGGGGCGCCTGACACGCGACGAGTACGAAGAGCGCATCGACGCATGTATGAAGGCGAAGACCTACGCCGAGTTGGAGCCGCTCGTGCTGGACCTGCCCCGGGCCAACCTGCCCATGGTCCGCCCGGCCGCCGACATCGTCCCCGTCAGCAGCAGTAACCCGCCGATGGTGGCGATCTTCAGCGCCGTGGAGCGCAAGGGCGCTTGGGCCCTCGCGGAGGACAGCGTGGCCGTGGCCGTGTTCGGCCAGGTGAGCCTGGATCTGCGGCAAGTGACCTTTGAGGCGGCCAACAGCGAGATCAAGGCGTTCGCGATCTTCGGTGGGGTGGACATTCTGGTGGAGCCCGGGACGGTGGTCGAGTGCACCGGCGTGGGGGTCTTCGGGGAGTTCAACCGGTCCGGCAAGATCGCGGAACCACGACCTGGGTCCCCGGTGATCCGGGTTACCGGACTGGCACTGTTCGGTGCGGTCACGATCAGGGAGAAGGCGCGCAAAGTCAGCTGAGGTTCGCGCGTAGCCGCTGCCGAGCGCCTTTTCGCTATGGTTCACCGGTGGAGAACTCGAATGGTGCCGTTGCCAAGCTCCTGGGCATCGCCGCGGTGGTTGGCCTGCTGGCAGGCGGTGGCGCAGTGGCCTTCCTGGCAGCCGAGCACCAACTGCAGAAGACAGTGTGGAGTGACATCCCGCAATCCCTCGGTGGCACCCCCGGGTGGTACATCTTCGTGGTTCTCATCGCCGGCGCCGCCGGTGTCTTCCTCGCCACGAAACTGCCTGGTCACGGTGGACACCGCCCGCTCGATGGCCTCGGTTTCAACATCGGTCCGAAGGAGATCACGTCGGTGGTCGTGGCCGCTTTGGTGTCCCTGACGGTCGGTGCTGTGGTCGGGCCGGAGGCGCCGTTGATGGCTGTCGGATCGGCGCTGGGCGGATTCATCGCCATGCGAGCCCCCGAGCCAGCGCGGAAGGTTCTCATGGTCGCGGGTTCCGCGGCCGCCATCACCATGATCCTCGGCAATCCCATGATCTCGGCCGTGCTGGTGCTGGAGGGGGCAGTACTCAAAGGCAGCCCAGGCGGCAAGAAGGTGATGCTGGCGGCGCTGCCGGTGCTCATCGCGATGGGTTTCGGATACCTCGTGCAGGTGGGAGTGGGCGACTGGAGCGGCGTGGGGCAGTCCCAGCTGGCCGTGCCTGGCCTGCCGGTCTACGAGACGGTGCAGGTGGCCGACCTCGGCTGGGCCTTGGTGGTGGCGCTGGCCGTCGCGATCCTGGCAGTACTCGCCGTCGAAGCCGGCACTGCATTCCAGGACCGCATCTCCAGCACACTGGTGAAACTGCTCATCGGTGGCACGATCGTGGCGGCCGCCGCCGTCATCACGCGGGCCATCACCGGTGAGGGTGTCGACACCATCCTGTTCTCCGGTCAGGAGGCCATGACAACGGTGCTCGGGTTGACCTCAGTGTCGGTGTTGATAGTCATCGGGATCGCAAAGACGATCGCCTACTCCGTGTCCCTGGGGGCGGGGTTCCGCGGTGGCATGGTCTTCCCATCGGTGTACCTCGGAGTAGTGATCGCCACCGCGGCCGACCTCATGCTGGACGGCGTCAATCTGTCGGCGATGGTGGCCACGGGCATCGCCGCCGCGGTGGCCGGCGTGATGCGACTGCCGTTCACCGCCGTGCTGCTCGCGCTGTTGCTGTGCTCCGGTGCCGGCTTGGCGGTCACCACGCCTGCCATCATCGGCGCCGTGGTCGGCGTGCTGGTCAGGGCAGCCGCCGATGCCCGCTTGGCCAAGGACGAGGCGCAACCGGCCGGTGAACCACTGACGGCAGGGTAGTCAGCGGGCATGGCCCTCGTGCGCACTCTGGCCGTGCCCGTCTTGGTGTGATCCCGCACCACCGCCAGGGGCTGCAGAAGTCAGCGTAGGTGGGTGCCGCCCCGCACCGCCCGGGTGAGAAAGCCCACGACCCAGGCGGCGGCCACCGTGTGCAGGGCGATGACGGCCGGCGGTACGCCCTGGATGGAGGCCAGCCACAAGCCGAGGCCGAACAGCAGGACCCAGATCTGCGGGCGTTTCGTGACCCGGGCCGCGACGTAGGACGCCAGCGCCGCCAGGACGGCGACCCCGACGCAGACGAGGACCACGGCCAGCGGGCGGATGGACTGCCCGTCGACCGAGGTGTCCCAGCCAGCGGCCCGGGCCACAAGCAGCAGGACCACGTCGGTGAGAGCGGCCGCCACACCGGCGGCCGCACCCACCCGCAGCAAGAAGGATGCCTTGACCGGGCTGGTCGCCCGCCGGCGTGGTCCGGACAGCCGTCGCAGGGCAGCCGGGTCGAAACTCACAACGCAGGGAACACCCGGCCGGTGTTCTCCTCGAACTCGTAGATGTCGGCAGGCGGACCCACGATGGATGGGTCCGGGATGCCGACGACCTCCTGGTTCTTCTCCGGGTAGTTCACCCGGCTGAGCACCCAGCGCATGGCGGCCAACCGTCCCCGCTTCTTGTCGTTGCTGCGGACCACCGTCCACGGCGCCCATTCCGTGTCGGTGTACCAGAACATCGCCTCCTTGGCGGCCGTGTAGTCGTGCCATCGGTCCAGGCTCGCGAGGTCCATGGGGCTCAGTTTCCACTGCCGGACCGGGTCGATCCGACGGATCGTGAACCGGGTGATCTGCTCCTTGCGCGACACCGAGAACCAGAACTTGATCAGGATGATGCCGTCACGCACCAGCATCCGCTCGAACTCGGGAGCCTGCCGCATGAACTCGTTGTACTGGTCGTCGCTGGCGAAGCCCATCACCCGTTCGACGCCCGCGCGGTTGTACCAAGAGCGGTCGAACATGACGATCTCGCCCTTGGTCGGCAGGTGGCGGATGTACCGCTGGAAATACCACTGGCCAGCTTCGCGCTCGGACGGCTTCTCCAGCGCGATGACCCGGGCACCGCGGGGGTTCATGTGCTCCATGAACCGCTTGATGGTGCCACCCTTACCTGCGGCGTCGCGGCCCTCAAAGACCATGACGATCCGCTGCCCGGTCTCCTTGACCCACCCCTGCATCTTGAGCAGTTCGATCTGCAGCAGGCGCTTCTGCAGTTCGTACTCGCGCCGGCTCAGCCGGGTGGTGTACGGGTACCCCTCGCGGAAGGTGTCGATCGGGGTGCCTTCGGGGCCGATGAGGACGGGATCGTCCACCTCGTCCCAGGTGCCGGTGGCGGTGAGGCCGCGGCGTTCGATGGCGTCATCATCGAGATCCTGCAGACTGCTGATGATCTCCTGCAGATCCATCACGGCTTCGATGTCGAGGTAGTGATCGTCGTTCACAGGTTCATTCTGTCCCCTCTGCGCCCGCCGGTCAGCGCGACGGCAGCGAAAAGCGCGCCGTCAGGACTCGCGGTTGGCGACCCGGGCCTGCACGGACAGGATCCAGCCGACCAGATCCTTGTTGATGCTCGACTCGATCTTGCCGTTGATGGGCCACGGCACGCCGTGGGTCTTCGTCTCGGTGACCACGAGGTAGGCGACGTGGTCCCCGTCCTGGGTCAGCGTCGCCCGACCCGTGCAGGTCGCGGCTGGCGTGCCGTTCAGCTCAACAGTGATCTGACCGGTCGCATCGTCCTGCCACTGCTGCTGCCAGACGAGATGGACCTCTTTCGGCAGGAACTTCTGCGCAAGGCTCGGGATGCCGGCCTTGTCGGTGCGGAAGGCCCACGGCATGGTCGTGGTGACCACGTCGGCTTGTTCCTCGACTTCGATCGGGCCGGGGGTGACGCCGACCTCCTGGGCGAAGGCTTCAAGGAATGCATGCTCGTTGAGCAACTGCTGAACCTTCTCGACAGTGGTGGACTCGATCACGGCGCGGTGTTCCATGAGTTGATTCTGCCGGGTATCGGGGCCCGCGCGCGCCGGATGCGACCATGGTGGGGTGGATCTGAGCCGCCGTCACCTCCTGGCCGCAGGTGCCGGCCTGGCCACCGCCGCGTGCACCGAGGCGATTCCCCTCGAGACCGCCACCAGCAGCTCCCGGGCCACTGCCAGCAGGGCGGTCCCCCGGGCCACTCCCACGGACCGCTGGCGGGCTGGCAGCATCGCGCCGGCGGGGCTGCTGTCCGCCTACGCCAATGATTCGGTGCTGATCGGCCAGCCGCTGCAGCTGCACGTCTCGTCGGCCAAACCTTGGGTGGCCTCGGTCTACCGGATCGGCTACTACGAGGGCAAGGGCGGTACGAAGGTCGCCGAGGTCGCCGGGACCAAGAAGCAGTTCTCCAACCGCGCGCCGAATCCGACGACCCGCGCGGTGGTCGCGGGTTGGCCGGTCGTGGCCGAGGTCGATACGACGGGGTGGACGTCCGGGCTGTACACGGTGGTTGTGCGCTCCGCGGACGGCGGGACGAACATCCCGCTGGTGGTGCGCCCCGCTGAAGCCCTCGACAAGGTGGCGATCCTGGCGTGCAGCATGACCTGGCAGGCGTACAACGTCTGGGGAGGGCGCAGCCTGTACCGGGACACCGGCGGATCATTCGGCGGCCGCTCTTATGCGGTCTCCTACGACCGGCCCTATGACCATGCGCTCTGGGGAGCCCCGATCGCGATGGGTTTCGACGTGCCGGTCGCGCGGTTCGCCGATGAGGTCGGCATCGACCACGTGTGGTTCAGCAATCTCGACATCGCCAAGGATCCCACGCTGCTCGCGGGCGCAAAGGCCGTGGTGAGCACCGGCCATGACGAGTACTGGTCGGCGCCTTACCGCCAGGCATTGATCGACGCCCGCGATGCCGGGTCCGATCTCGCCTTCCTGGGCGCCAATATCGGGTACTGGCGTGTGCAGGTCAAGGACGATCAGGTGTACTGCGCCAAGGATGCCGCAATCCAGCCCAAGAACATCCGGTGGCGCGATCTGGGTAAGCCGGAGTCCGCGGTGACCGGCAACCTGTACGACGCGTTCCCCGTGGCGGGGCCGCTGGTCGTGCGTGAGCCGGGCTTCGCCCTGTTCGAGGGCCTGCGGGTGCGCAAGGGGTCCAGCTATCCGGGGCTGATCGGGGTGGAGACCGACCGGTACTACCCGGGTCATCAGACGCCGGAGCAGATCGAGGTGCCGACCTTGTCGCCGGTGCAGTGCCGGGGCATACAGACCTGGTCCACGATGACCTACTACTCGCAGGGGGATGCCAACGTCTGGGCCTGCGGAACCATGAACTGGACCCGCTCGTTGACGGGCCCAGCGGCCAAGAAGGGGATCACCGCGGCGTCCAGTGACTTCACCAGGGGCGTGACGGCCAACCTGCTCGAGGGGATGTCCGCCGGATCATTGCCGGCCGCGCAGCGCGATGTGCCCAAACTGCCCGACTACAACACGTCTGGCGCTGCCTGAGAGGTCACGCCAGGACCCGGCGGCCGGCCGCTCCGAAGAGGTTTCTGCCCAGGCTGAATAGGCCGTGTGCCGAGGACAGGTTCACCCGCGGCACCGACGAGGTCTCGACGATCACCCAGCCGCGCTCGGTGGCGATCTCGCGCAGCTCCGGTTCCGGGTTCACAGCCACCGGGTGCCCGACCGCCTCCAGCATCGGCAGATCACTGGCCGAGTCGGTGTACGCGTAGCAGGCGGCGAGGTCGTAGCCCCGCTCGGCAGCCATCCGGGCCAAGATCTCGACCTTGCCCTGCTTGTAGCAGAACGGTCCGTCGAGCTCACCGGTGTAGACCCCCTGCGCGTCACGTGCGGCGGTCGTCCCGACACCATCCTCGAGGCCAGCGGCGAGGGCCAGGCGCGCGACGATCTCAGTCGGCGAAGCGCTGATCACAATGCGGTCGTGGCGCATGTTCGCGTGCATGTCGAGGACGTCGCGCATCGCGGGTTTGATACTGCTCACCAGACCGTCGATGAAGTGGTCACCGAGCGCCTCCACATCGGCGGCGGGATGGCCCGCCACTGCTCGCAGAATGCGATCACGGACTTGTTCGCTGCGCTCGTCAGTGGCGCCCTTGAGCAAGAAACTCAGTCCGTTGCGCAGGTCCTTGGCGAGATCGGTCTTGCTGACGAAGCCATCGCGGAAGGCGGCCTTCGCCAAGGGGATGTTCGCGGAGCCGGGGATGAGAGTGCCATCGAGGTCAAAGAATGCTGCTGTCGTCATAGTTCTATAGTCCCCATAACGAGCTGACGACATTAGTGGGCCGTTGACAGACTCCTGGGCCCTTCTTTGGCATACGGTGACAAAATGCATCCTTGGGGACGGCTGCCCGCCGCGTTGGCGCACTCACTGCGCCCGGCAGTACCCGCAGTCGTGGGAGCCACCGTAGCCGCGATCTCTCGGGAGGTGCCGGCCTACGGCCAGGTCTGGGACGACGAGATCCGGCCGGTGGTGGACCGAGGCACCGAGCTCGCGCTGGGGCGATTGCTGGACCTGTTCGGCACCGACGCCGAGGCGCTTGACCAGCGGGCAGCACGCTTCTATCGACGTATCGGCTCCATCGAGAGCCAGCAGGGCCGCAGCCTCGATGCCTTGCTCTCGGCCTACCGGGTGGGTGCCCGGGTGGCGTGGGAACAGTTCTCCTCACAAGCGGTGGCGACCGAGGTGACGACGGCGGATCTGGTGACCCTGGCAGAGGCCATCTTCGTCTACATTGACGTCCTGTCCGCCGCCAGTGCCAGCGGCCATGCGAGTCAGGAGGGGAGGCGCGACGTACAGCGCTCACGATTGGTGCAGGCACTGCTCGACGGCCAGGGCCTGACCGACCCGGTGGCGATTCAGGATGCTGCCGATGCGGCAGGGTGGACGATTCCGGAGCGCATGGCCGTAGCCGTCGTGCCGCTGCTGCCGGGCCGGGAACCGACACCACCGTCGGGTGTGATCGTGCTGATCGAGGGTGGGGAGGCGATTGCCATCCTGCCCGATCCCGCTGGACCGGGGCGGCGTCAGGCACTCGAGCGCGCCTGGGAAGGCAGCCAGGTCTTTGTCGGCACGGTGCGTCCGGCGACCGAGGCGGCGACGTCGTTGGCCCATGCCCGGCGGGTGCAGCGGTTGGTGCAGCAGGCCCGGGTCCCCGATACCCGGATCGTGGTGGCCACCGACCATCTGGCCGAACTCGTCTTCGGAGCCGACTGGGAACTCCTGGTAGAACTCCGTGAGCGGGTGCTGCGCCCTTTGGACGGTCTTTCTGGGCCCAAACGGGCGGCGCTGGAGCAGACCCTCGCCGCCTGGTTGGGTTTCGCCGGTGACCGACATCGCGCGGCGCAGTCCTTGCACGTCCATCCGCAGACGGTCAGTTACCGATTGCAGCGGTTGCGCGAGCTGTTCGGGGACGCCCTCGACGACCCCGCTCAACGGTTGGCGCTGCAGCTCGTCCTAGGGCCCAGGTGAGATCCCGGTTCACTGCCACTCGGGCGGGGCGTCGAAGCCGAACGCGGCCATCGGGGTGAGCACCGCGAGTTCGGCTGCGGACACGAGATCGGTTGGCTGCAACCAGCAGTTGTCATATGTGTGGTTCGGCGGGTTCCACCCCAGGTCCATCAGAACGTCGCGCAGTGCGGTAGGGGTTGGGTGTCTCGTGCCGTCGCCAGCCTCGATGTGCAGCACCCCGTTGTGGACCCAGCGGATGAACCCGTCGCGGGGGAATTGCCACACGCCCAGGGCGCCCGTCGTGGTGGTGTGCGCCCAGCGCTCCAGCAGCCAGCGGCGAGCGGCGAACGCAGGGGCGGTCCGCAGGGTCTCGCGATCCTGCTCGTGCTGAATCTCACGCAGCAGGCCGATCAACTGCCCATCGTCGACTGGCCTGCGGATGCCGTCATAGGTCACCTGTTGACCGTCCACCGGCACCAGGGTCTCCCGGCCCGCGACCCACAGGCACAGCAGAGTGCTCGACTCGTGGGTGCCCCAGTGCACCACGTGCCAGCGCGGCAAGACGGCCAGTGCCTCCAGCACCGGCGTGTGCTCCCTATTCATCGCGGGCCCCCGTTGGCACTTTGTTAATACTCTTAACGAACTACATCCACTATAGCCCTGGGGGCCTGCTGGTGCCCGGGCGACCACAGCCGCTGCTGATGGCCCGCGCACATCATGACAGGTCGCCTTCGCGCGCTGTTGGGCGTTTGTTGCGATCCGGCGCGGCGTGTCGCAGCAACGAGTGCCCATTTGCTTCGGGTGCGCAGCAACGAGTGCCCAGTTGCATGGAGTGGGGGCCTGACCGCAGCAACGAGTGCCCATTTGCTCGGGGTGGGCGCCTGACCGCAGGTTTTGGTCGCCTTTCGCGCGCCGTTGGGCGTTTGTTGCGATCCGGCGCGGGGCGGATTCATTCGGTGAGTGCAACAGTGTCTTCTTCGAGGACCTTGGTGAGGTACTCGATTGGTGTGAGCCAGTTTAGGGCTTTGCGGGGGCGGTTGTTCATGAGGTCTTCGATGTCGTCGAGGTCTGTGCGGGTGTATCGGGACAGGTTGGCGCCTTTGGGTAGGAACTCGCGCAGCAGCCCGTTGGTGTTCTCGTTGGTGGGGCGTTCCCAGGGGCTGTGGGGGTTGCAGAAGTAGACCTGCACCCCGGTGGTGGCGGTGATCTCCAGGTGCCGGGCCATTTCGCTGCCCTGGTCCCAGGTGACGGTTTTGCGGATCCGGGCGGGCATCCGTGCGATCGCGTCGATCATCTGGTCGCGTACGGCCTCGGCGCCGTGATCGTTGGGCAGGTGCAGCAGCATCACGTAGCGGCTGCACCGGTCGACCAGGGTCCCGACCGCGCTGCGGTTGAGTTCCCCGGTGATCAGGTCGCCTTCCCAGTGCCCGGGCACGGCCCGTCCTAGGGCCTCCTGGGGTCTGTCCACGATCATGGTCATGTTCGGGCGTTGCCCGCGTCGATCCGCGCTGCGTTTGGGCTTGCGTACCGCCCGCCCGGTGCGCAGGGTGGCCTTCAGTTCCCGTTTCAGTCCGCCGGCACCGTGGACGTAGAGCGCTTGGTAGATCGCCTCGTGGCTGATCGTCATCTGCGGGTCCTTCCCGTGCAGTTGTCGTAACCGCCGGCTGATCTGCTCGGGGCTCCACCGCCTGGCCAGGCGCTGTTGGACCCAGTGGTGCAATACCGGGTTCTGCTCAAGTTTGCGGGGTTTCGGTCGGCGCCGTTGGGTATCGGCGCGGTTCTGTGCCTTCATCGCGTTATAGCCCCGGCGCTGATTCGCCGCACCGATATCGCCGGGACGCCGGTTGCGGGTTAGCTCCCGGCCTACCGTGGACCGGTGAGAGCCGATCGTCGCCGCGATCCGGGCGTTGCTGTGACCGGCGGCGATCCCGGTCTGGATCTGGATGCGATCTTCCAAAGTCAAATCGTTGCCACTGCTGTGCCGATGAGGTTTCACCCCGCCACGCTGACGCACCCAGTTGACGCCGGTGCTCTGCGACACGCCCGCAGCTAACGCGGCGGCCTCCACCCCCTCACCGGCAGCCCATACCGCCCAGAACCGGTTCTGCACACTGCGAGGAATCCGAGAACGACCCATCCGAGAAGCCATCCAACACACCCACCTTCAACGCTGGACTGTTGCACTGACCCCTAGAACCCGCCCGGCGTGTCGCAGCAACGAGTGCCCATTTGCTCGGGGTGCGCAGCAACGAGTGCCCAGTTGCTCGGGGTGGGCGCCTGACTGCAGGTTTTGGTCGCCTTTCGCGCGCTGTTGGGCGTTTGTTGGTTCATCGGATTTCAGCGGGGTGTCATGGTCGGGAGTAGGTTCCAGTTGACGCCTCCTGCCTGCAGTAGGACACGTATGCGGTAGTTGCGGAAGGTCCGGAATCCGAAGCCTGTGCGTTTTACGGC
>Ga0208938_1000525_pt1 | contig 28219 bp, 25 predicted proteins | sample AD_UKC125_MetaG_FD_184434 | JGI IMG/M metagenome (GOLD analysis project Ga0208938, IMG submission 184434) | Active sludge microbial communities of municipal wastewater-treating anaerobic digesters from USA - AD_UKC125_MetaG (SPAdes) (version 2) | ecosystem: Engineered > Bioreactor > Anaerobic >...
TGGTGAAATAAGGGAAATTTTACAGGAAGAAGGTTCCAATGCTCTATTACATGTAGATGGAATACAAGCTTTTGGGAAGATTCCTGTGGATATAAAGGGGTGGGATATAGATACTTTTTCCTTTAGCGGCCATAAGATATATGGACCTAAAGGTGTTGGAGGATTATATGTAAATAAGAAATTAAAGCTAGAGCCTATAATATTTGGAGGTAATCAGGAAAAGGGACTTCGTTCTGGTACGGAAAATGCTCCTGGTATAATAGGTTTGGGTAAAGCTGTTGAAATTATAGGGAAAAACTGTGAAAAAGAAAGGGAAACTGTAACAAAATTAAAATCTTATTTTATTGACAGATTAAAGGAGAATATCCATATTATTAAAATTAACAGTCCTGTAGATGAAAGTTGTTCTCCATATATATTGAATGTATCATTTAAATACGTTAGAGGAGAGGTATTGTTGCACTATTTGGAGGATAAAGGTATATATGTATCTACTGGTTCTGCATGTTCTTCTAGGGGGACAGATAAAAGTCATGTATTACAAGAAATGGGGTTATCTCCTTTAGATATTGATGGGGCAATTAGATTTTGTTTCTCCTATGAAAATACCATAGAAGATATTGATTATACTATAGATGTATTAAAAAATTCAGTAGAAGAAATTCGACAAATAACCATGAGGTGATAAAATTGGATAAGGTTCTTAGCATAAGTTTAGGGGAAATTGCATTAAAAGGGCTAAACAGGAAGTATTTTGAAGATAAATTGATATCAAGGATTAAAAAATCCATAAAAGATACAGACTATGAAAGTATATATAAAGAACAAGGAAAGTTTTATATTGAAGCTCCGGAAAAAGATTTTAATTATATAATCAATAAATTAGAAAAGATATTTGGTCTAGTATATATAAGTCCTTGTATTAGAGTAGATAAAGATATGGAACAAATTGAAAAAGCTTCAATAAAAATAATGGAGGAAAAATTATCCAAAGAAACTATAAATACTTTTAAGGTAAGTACCAATAGGGTAGATAAAAGTTTTCCCGTAAAATCTCCAGAAGTATCAAGAGAAATAGGAGCTACGATATTAAAAGAATTTAACGCTTTAAGTGTAGATGTACACAACCCAGAAGTATATTTATATATAGATATAAAGGAAAATTGTTATATATATATAGACAAGATAAAGGGATACGGAGGTCTTCCAGTAGGTACTAATGGGCAAGGATTACTTTTGTTATCTGGAGGGATTGATAGTCCAGTAGCTGGATTTATGATGGCAAAACGTGGAGTTGAAATAAGTGGAGTTCATTACCATAGTTATCCTTTTACCAGTGAAAGGGCGGAAGAAAAGGTTAAGAATTTAGCTGAAATATTAAGCTTGTACGCTGGCCCAATAAAACTATATAGTGTAAATATATTGGAGATACAAAAAGAAATAAACGCTAAATGTCCTGAAGATGAAATGACCATAATATCTAGAAGATTTATGATGAGAATAGCTGAAAGAATAGCTAAAGAGAACGGGATAGATGCTCTTATTACAGGAGAAAACTTAGGGCAAGTTGCGTCTCAAACTATAAATGGAATATCTGTTATAAACGCAGTAGTTGATATGCCAATATTAAGGCCTTTAATTGGATTTGATAAGGTAGATATAATCGATTTAGCCAAGGAAATAGAAACCTATGAAACATCCATTCTTCCTTATGAAGATTGTTGTACCTTGTTTTTGCCAGATCATCCAGTAACCAGGCCTAAATTAAAAAACATAGAAAAATCGGAAGAAAATTTAAATATAGACAGATTAGTTGATAGTGCCATTGAAACCATGAAAATCTATAATATTGGTTAAAGAAAAAATGGGAAAAAATGATATTTTATATTGACATACCTGTCGGGTGGGTATAAAATATATTAAAGGCAATTTTAATCATGCTGAAAGGGGGACAGGAAAAATTGCCTAAAGTCGTAGATTATGAAGAAAAAAAGCAAGAGATAATAGAGAAGGCAAGAATAGTATTTACAAAACGTGGGTACCATAATACCAGTCTTTCTCATATATCGAAAAAATGCGGGATAGGTAGAACAACTATTTATCAGTATTTTAAAAACAAAGATGAAATATTCTACCACACCGTTGGGAGTACCTTAGAAGAAATTCAAACTCAGCTTGATGTAATAACGGCCAACGAAGGATTGTCCTTTACAGAAAAATTAAAATTGGTAATACATCAATTAACAGAAGAACAGAAGGATAACAATATATTTATGTTGCTTTTGGAGACATGGCTTGTATTGAATAGAGAAAAAAATGAAATGCTTGAAAAATTGAAGCAAAATACGCAGCAATTAAAAGATACTATTGAGGATTTAATTGAAGGGGCAATTAGAGAAAAGGAAATCAAGCCTATAGATAGCAGGAGTTTTGCTGAAACCATATATACATTTATTGAAACCTTTACTTTACAGAGAACTTCCGATAACATGAACTCCAAGGGCAAGATAGAATCGTTAAATCTATTAATTGATGGTTTGAAAGCTTAAATTAGGGGGGATTATAATGGCAAGTGTGAAACAGTTAGTTAGCACTGCAGTGATGAATGAAGGGTTAAAATATATTGAGAAAAACCCAATGGAAAATATGCCCAAGCTACTGGATTGGGCTGACAAGCTAATCACAAGGGAGAACCATAAAAGATATCTCCAAAAATTTAGAGGTATAGTGGCCAATCCAGATGATAACTGGTATAAGTTGATGGAAAGATATTTTGATGAATTGTCTCCTGCTTCAAGACAAAAATTCTTGATAAATTATATGGTGAATTCTGGTATAATTGGTATCCCTATTCAAGACAAAGCTAAGGCAAAATATAATTGCAATGTACCATGGGCTGTACTTATAGATCCAACAAGTGCTTGTAATTTAAAATGTACTGGATGTTGGGCTTCAGAATATGATAAAACTGATTCATTAAGTTATGAATTATTAGATAGGGTTATAAGAGAAGGTAAAGAAATAGGAATATATATGTATATATTCTCTGGCGGAGAACCATTAGTAAGGAAGAACGATTTGATAAAGTTGGCTGAAAAACATAGCGATTGTTCATTCCTGTCCTTTACCAATGCTACTTTAGTAGATGAGGAGTTTGCAAAGAAACTTGGTGAATTGGGTAATTTTGGATTAGCTATAAGTGTAGAAGGCTATGAAGAAGATACGGATATGAGAAGGGGTAAAGGTACCTACAATAAGGTTATGGAAGCTATGGATTTATTGAAGAAAGAAGGAGTAATATTTGGCTTCTCAACTTGCTATCATAAATATAATACAGAGGCAGTAGCTGATGAGGAATATATAGACTTCTTAATAGATAAAGGCTGTATGTTTGGTTGGTATTTCACCTATATGCCTATTGGTAAGGATGCAGTTACCGATTTAATTGCAACTCCAGAGCAAAGAAAATATATGTATTACCAAGTAAGGGATTTAAGATCTAAAAAACCAATATTCTTACTTGATTTCTGGAATGATGGAGAATATGTTAATGGTTGTATAGCTGGAGGGAGAAGATATCTTCATATAAATGCTAATGGAGATGTGGAACCTTGTGCTTTTGTACATTATTCTAATGTAAATATTAAGGATGTAAGCTTGATAGAAGCATTACAATCTCCATTATTTATGGAATATAAGAAAAATCAACCATTTAATGAAAACCATCTAAGACCATGTCCTGTATTAGATAATCCTGAAAAGATTAGAGAAATGGTAGAGGTTTCAGGAGCTTATTCTACTCAACCAATAGATAGAGAAGATGTAAGAGATTTGACTGCTAAGACTGAACCTGTTGCTGAAAAATGGGCTCCTGTAGCAGATGAATTGTGGGATAAACATTTAGAGAAGAAAGAGAAAAAGAAGGCAAAAGCTGCAAGTAAATAATTATTATAAAAAAGCTGGGTACCCAGCTTTTTTTATTGTTTTCCGACATGGGAGCAACTTGGTGCTGAAAGTCTAGTATGTATGGGAAGAGTTTTAGCCCTATATAGTTTAAATACTAGTATAAAAATTATAAAATTGTTTAAAAAATATTGACTTTTTATATAGATATTTATTATAATGATATAGTTAAAAAAGAAAGTTTAGTAATGATAAACATACAGTTTAGTACAATATAAATCATTGTTAGGAGGATAAATGTGAAAATTGGTGAGAAAATAAGGCGTCTGAGAATCAAAAACTCTTTGACTCAAGAAGAGTTAGCAGATAGATGTGAACTAACTAAAGGTTTTATATCTCAAGTGGAGAGGGACTTAACTTCACCTTCAATTGCTACTTTAGTAGATATATTAGATGGGTTAGGAACAAATTTAAAGGATTTTTTTAATGAAATTGAAGATGAACAGATAGTGTTTACCAAGGAGGATGCCTTTGTTACGGAAAATGAAGATTTAAACTATAATCTAAGATGGGTTGTTCCCAATGCACAAAAGAATATAATGGAGCCTATTTTCATTGAGATTGAGCCTGGAGGAAGGACTAAGGAAGATTCTCCTCATGAAGGCGAGGAATTTGGATATGTAATAAATGGCAGTATTTTTATTCATTTTGGAAACGAGAAGCAGAAGGTTAGAAAGGGAGAAAGTTTTTATTTTAAAGCTAATGCTAACCATTATATTTCCAATGCAGGAAAGACAATAGCTAGGGTTATATGGGTGAGTGCACCACCAAGTTTTTAATAAGTATTTAAGGGGGGTTGTGATGTGGAAAAAGCAAATGCTATCGACCTAAAAAACATATCAAAGGAGTACAATGGAGTTCAAGTTCTAAATGATATTAATCTATATATTAGAAAAAATGAGTTTTTAACATTATTAGGGCCAAGCGGTTGTGGAAAGACTACTACCCTTAGGATAATTGGAGGATTTGAGCAGCCTACGGAAGGGCGAGTAATCTTTGAGGGAAAGGATATTACTAATCTACCTCCCTATGAGAGACAAATAAATACTGTTTTTCAGAAATATGCCTTATTCCCCCATATGGATGTATTTGACAATATAGCTTTTGGCTTGAAGATAAAAAAGATGCCAAAGGATGAAATAAAAGTAAGAGTGAAAGAGATGTTAAGATTAGTAAATCTTGAAGGTTTTGAAAATAGAACTATAGATTCTCTAAGTGGTGGACAACAACAGAGAGTTGCCATTGCTAGAGCCTTAGTGAATGAACCTAAGGTATTGTTATTAGATGAGCCTTTAGGTGCTTTAGATTTAAAACTGAGAAAAGAGATGCAAACTGAGCTTAAGAGAATGCAACAAAGAGTGGGAATTACTTTCATATATGTAACTCATGATCAAGAGGAAGCCCTTACTATGTCTGATACGGTGGTAGTAATGGATAAGGGAATTATTCAACAGATTGGTACTCCAATTGATATATATAATGAACCCAATAATGCTTTTGTAGCTAAATTTATAGGGGAAAGCAATATTGTTGATGGGATTATGCACGAGGACTATGTTGTAGAATTTACTGGAAGAATATTTCCTTGTGTAGACAAAGGTTTTGATAAGAAAGAAATTGTAGATGTAGTAATTAGGCCAGAGGATTTGGAGATAACCTCACCAGAAGAAGGACAAATAAAAGGAAAGATTACTTCTGTTACCTTTAAGGGAGTTCATTATGAAATAATGGTACAAGATGGAGAAATTGAATGGATGATTCATAGCACTATTATGAAACCTGTGGGTACTGAAATAGGTATGAGTGTAATTCCTGAAAATATTCACATAATGAAGAAGGTGATGGATGAATGAAGACAAAATGGATTGCCTATCCATATATCCTCTGGATGATTATTTTTATAATAGTTCCATTGGCTTTAATACTTGTATATTCTCTAACTACTGGGGAAGGGGATATAAGGAATATTCAATTTACATTAGATAATTTTAAAAAATTTCTAGATCCTATATATATAGATGTATTGTGGAGATCTATAAGTCTTGCTTTGAAGTCCACGGCTGTTACTCTAGTTCTAGGATATCCTATGGCTATGATAATATCTAAGGAAAATGTAAAGAAGCGAAATGCAATGATACTATTATTTGTTATACCTATGTGGATGAATTTTCTTTTAAGAACCTATGCATGGTTAACTTTATTAGGGAAAAATGGATTTATAAATTATATATTGGTTAAATTAGGATTTGAACCTTTAAATTTAATATATAATGATGGAGCAGTTTTATTAGGTATGGTGTATAATTTTTTGCCTTTTATGGTATTACCTATATACTCAGTATTGATAAAGATTGATAAAAGTTTAATTGAAGCAGCAGAAGATTTAGGGGCAGGGAAGATGAAGGTGTTTACAAGGATAATTTTTCCCTTGAGTATTCCTGGTATAATTACTGGAATTACTATGGTGTTTATGCCTGCAGTTAGTACCTTTGTAATTTCAAGATTGTTAGGGGGAGGCCAATACATGCTAATAGGGAATCTAGTGGAGCAACAATTTTTAGGAACTGGAGATTGGCATTTTGGTTCAGCTATATCCATAATCATGATGGTATTTATATTAATTACTATGGCGATAACAGCTAAATTTGATGAAGACAAAGAAGGAGGAGGTGGAGGGCTGTGGTAAATAGGGGAATTAAAAGGCTATATACCTTCTTAATATTCTTATTTTTATATGCACCAATTATTGTATTAATAGTATTTTCTTTTAATAATTCTAGATCTAGAGGAGTATGGAGTGGATTTACAATTAAATGGTATATAGAACTGTTTAAAAATGAGGAAATATTAATGGCTTTATATTATACTTTGATTATTGCAATTTTATCGTCAGTTTTATCCACCATAATAGGTACATTTGCAGCTATAGGCATATATGGTATGCCTGGTATTAGCAAAAAAATAGTATTAAACTTAAATTATTTACCTGTATTAAATCCAGATATAGTAACCGCTGTATCTTTGATGACCTTATTTAGATTCATGAATCTAGAATTTGGATTTATAACAATGCTATTATCCCATATAACCTTCTCCATACCTTATGTAATATTATCTGTATTGCCTAAACTTAGACAGATGAATAAGCATCTAGCAGAAGCGGCAATGGATTTGGGAGCTACCCCTTTTTATGCCTTAAGAAAAGTAGTAATACCCGAGATAATGCCAGGTATAGTATCAGGTGCCCTTATAGCCTTTACCTTATCTATTGACGATTTTGTTATATCTTTTTTTAATAAAGGAGCAGGGGTTACAAACTTAAGCATTACTATATTTTCCATGGCTCGAAGGGGAATTAATCCAGTGATAAATGCATTATCTACTTTGATGTTTATAGGCTTATTTATATTGCTTTTAATAATAAACAGTAAATCTTCAAATAATATTGGTGAAAGAGGTGATATTATATGATTAAGAATATAAGAAATATTGGAATTATGGTTTTTATTTTAATCATTGGGCTGATTTTTACTGGTTGTGAGGACAAAAAGCCTACTATCAATGTATATAATTGGGGAGACTATATTGATCCTTCTGTTATAAAGGATTTTGAGAAGGAATTCAATGTAAAGGTAAATTATAATACTTTTGCTACCAATGAAGACATGTATGTAAGTATAAAAAAAGGTGGAACTAGTTATGATGTAGCCTTTCCTTCAGATTATATGATTGAAAGAATGATAAATGAAGGGATGTTGGAAAAGATAAATAAGGAAAATATTCCAAATTTAAAGTATATAGAGGATAGATTTTTAGATTTAGAATTCGATCCCAATAATGATTACTCAGTACCCTATATGTGGGGAACTTTTGGTATTATTTATAATAAAAATATGGTATCAGAAAAAGTAGATAGTTGGGATATACTTTGGGATGAAAAATACAAGGATCAAATATTGATGCTAGATAGTCAAAGGGATTCTATAGCTGTGGCCTTGAAAAAACTTGGATATTCTATGAACTCTAGGAATATTGACGAACTGGAAGAAGCTAAGGAAGAGCTTATAAAGCAAAAACCTTTAGTATATGCTTATGTTGGTGATGAAGTTAAGGATATGATGGTGGGAGAAGAAGCAGCATTAGCTGTTGTATGGTCAGGAGATGCAGTTGCTATGATCAGGGAAAATGATAATTTAGAGTATGTTATTCCAAAGGAAGGCTCTAATCTATGGTTTGACAACATGGTAATCCCTAAGACTAGCAAAAATAAAGAATTAGCAGAACAGTTTATCAATTTCATGAATAGACCTGAAATAGCTGCAAGGAATACCGATTATATTGGATATTCCACTCCTAATTATAAAGCTATGGAATTGTTACCAGAAGATATAATAAATAGTAAAGTAGCTTATCCTACCGATGAGGAAATAGGAGATGTGGAAATCTTTAAAGATCCAAAGGATATAATCAAAGTATATGATGAAATATGGTTGGAGATAAAGACACAAAGATAATCATCTTAATTGTGAGAGTATAGTTTAAAATTTTAAATTATACTCTTTTTTAATCTTTTAAAAAATCTTGTAAGAACTATTAATTTTTATCTTACAACATGTAAAAAAATTAATATTGCATTTGGAAACTTATGATATAAACTCTAGGGATAAGGATTTAAACAAAGTATAAGGATAATTATTATTACGAAAACTTCAAGGCTTCCAATATGATAATGGATGTAGGGGTTTTGGTTTCTAACTTTATTCTATTGACAATGCTTAATTCTAATATAATTTGGGTAATAATCAAATATTATGGTATAAAGGAGTGAGATGATGAAAAAGGTTAAGTACTTAATTATTGGGAATGGTATTGCAGGGCTTTCTGCAGCAAAAGAAATTAGGAAAAAGGATACAAATGGTAGTATAACTATGGTGTCCAGTGAACCATATTTAACTTATTATAGATTACGTTTAACAGAATGTTTATATAAAGAGTGTAATGAAGAAGAAATGCTAGTAAACAATAAAGAATGGTATGAAGAAAATAATATAGAAGTGATATTAAATAAGATTGTAGAAAAACTGGATACTAAGAATAATAGAATAAGATTAGATGATGCTACAGAGATTCAATATGGAAAACTCCTAATAGCTACAGGTAGTAGACCTTTTATACCTCCAGTTGCTGGAAAGTATAAACAAGGTGTATTAGCTTTAAGGACCCTTAAGGATTTAAATTATATTAAAAATTATTTTAGAACAAAAAATAATATAACAGTAATAGGCGGTGGACTATTGGGCCTTGAGGCAGCATGGGCATTGAAACAATTAGGGAAAGAAGTAAACATAGTGGAATTTGCCCCATATATATTGCCTAGACAATTAGATGAGGAATTATCTAATAAATTAGAAGATAGGTTAATAGAAGAAGGTTTTAATTTGTACTTAAATTCACAAGCTACAGAAATACTTGGAGGTATAGTAGCAAATGGGATTAAATTAGATGATGGGAGTGAAATTAAAACAGATGCAATATTGTTTTCCGTAGGGATTAGGCCTAATTTAGACTTGATTAGAGATACAGAAATAGAATTTAACAAGGGGGTAATAGTAGATAAAAACCTTAAAACCAATATAGATAATATATATGCTGCAGGAGATGTAATAGAGGTAAATGGTAAAATAATAGGACTTTGGACTTCTAGCAATGAACAAGGCAAGATAGCAGGAAAAAATATGGCAGGGGAAAACTTAAATTACGCTGAACCAAGTCCTTATACTAGTTTGCAATTAGGAGAAATCAAATTGTTTTCTATAGGAAATATAAATGAATACGATGAAATTTACGAATATATTTGGGAAGAAGTTCATCACAAGTTATTTGTTAAAGATAATATATTATCAGGGGCCATACTATTTGGAGATATAAAAGATATGGGAAAAGTAAAAACTGGAGTAGAGAATAAAATGGATATAGATAAATATTTAGAGGACAAACCTTATTATAATAAAATATAAGAGCAATGATAAAAGTATTTTAGCTAATTTATCAATAATTAAAAATATATCTAGAGGTCATTGTAACAATGGCTTCTATTTTTCTTTTCATTCAAAAATTTTAAATTTACTAACATACCTAGAGGAGTTGACATATATAGTGTAGAATATATAATATATTCAAATAATGAGGAGGAATATCTATGTATATTCAATTTTTTGGTGCAGCTAAGATGGTAACTGGCTCAAACTACTTAATTAAAACTGATAAGTATAATATTCTAATAGACTGTGGCATGTTTCAAGGCTCTAAAGAGATAGAGATGATGAATTACGATAAATTTCCCTATGATCCAAGTAATATAGATTATCTGATATTAACTCATGCCCATATTGATCACAGTGGAAGGATACCAAAACTTATAAAAGATGGGTTTAGAGGTAAAATAATTGCAACGAAACCTACTTATGATCTTTGTAAGATAATGCTAAGGGATTCTGCTAAAATTCAAGAAGCTGATGTGGAATGGGAAAATAGGAAACGACAAAGAGCTGGGAAAAAACCCATAGAACCTTTATATACTATTGAAGAAGCTGAGGTCAGTTTAAAGTTTTTTGAAACCTACTTATATGATCAAAAAGTAATATTGAATAAAGATATACAACTTAAGTTTAGAGATGCAGGACATATGTTAGGTTCGGCTATTATAGAACTATGGATAAGAGAAAAGGGGGAATTTATTAAACTGGTATTTTCAGGAGATTTAGGTATGCCTAATAGACCTATAATCAATAACCCTGAATATATTGATAGTGCTGATTACTTAATAATTGAATCTACTTATGGAGATACAATCCATGAAAGGTTTGAACAAAGTGCTGAAAAATTAGTAAATATTATAAATAATACTGTAATAAGGGGTGGAACTGTAATAATACCGTCTTTTGCAGTAGGGAGAACTCAAGAGCTTATATATGAATTAAACAAACATTATGAATATAATGATAGTATTGAAGAATACATGAAAATACCAATATATGTAGATAGTCCTATGGCTGTATTGGCTACTGAAGCCTTTCAGTCCAATTCCAATAGCTTTAATGAAGAAGCAAAGAGCCTTATTTTGAGAGGAGATAATCCTTTTGTATTTCCAAATCTAAGATATATAAAAGACCAAAAAGAATCCATGGCCTTAAACAAATATAAGTTTCCAAAGGTTATTATATCTTCTAGTGGTATGGCTACAGCGGGGAGAATAAGACATCATCTGAAGCACAATTTATGGGACGAAAAGAATAGTTTAGTATTTGTTGGATATCAGGCAGAAGGAACTCTAGGTAGAATTATATTAAATGGAGCTAAAAAAGTAAAAATATTAGGAGAAGAGGTAGCAGTAAAAGCGGAAATATACGATCTTCAGGGTTTTTCTGGACATGCTGATCAAATGATGCTCTTGGAATGGATAAGGAAGTTTAAAATAAAACCACAAAAGATATTTATTGTTCATGGAGAAGAAGACTCATCAAATACTCTTGCTCAATTAATAGAAGCTAAGTTCAATACAGAGACTATAATACCTAATCTAGGAGATGAATATATAATTAAAAAGGAAATAGTAGAATTTACTGAAGGAGATTTAATGGAACCTTCTATATTAAAAAAGGATATAATTAATGAATTAGAAAATATATATATTCAACTTCAATCATTAAATAGAAGAAAAGATCAGTTGGTAGACTTTAAACTATTAGAAAAGGATTATGATACTATCAAAAATATATTAATAAATCTACAACAAAACTTAATGGATTTAAATATGATATTAGGAAAATAGATGGAGAGAGGGATTTTATGTCAAATAAACCAGAAGAAAAGCTGACTAATATAAGAAAAAAATAGGAAAGTATATTATTTGGATAGAAGTACTGTTAGCGTTATTAATTATTTTTACTGTGGTTTTAAGCATTAAAGATATAGTGGTTTTAGGCATAACTATATTTAAAACCGATGCTTTATCTAGTTATGAGATATTGCAAGGTTTTTTGGCACATACTCTACTATTAGTTGTGGGACTTGAGTTGTCACTTATGCTTATTAGTCATACTCCTGGCAAGGTATTAGAAGTAGTACTCTATGCCATAGCGAGAAAAATGCTCATAAGTAGTGCTAATATGACAGATATATTATTTGGGGTAATAGCTTTAGCCTTGGTGTTTTTTATTGATAAGTACTTGCATACCGATGTATCTTGTAACAAATAAGGTATAATAAATTTTAGAATATGCAGTTAGCATCTATAATTGATAAATAATAGGTGGTATTTGTGACATGCTGCAAGGAAGTTAATGAAATACTTACAAAAAATCCTATAGATTTTATTCTTTCTTATTGCTATGGAAGAGGAAAGCTATTCTATTAAGCAAGGGAAACATTATTATAAGCAGGAAAAGGTGTTAGCTATATTAAGGTTTCTTCAGCGAATGTAATTTTATCTGCATTTCCATCAAAACAATAGATATAGGTTCAAAGAGAGATGGAGACAATAAAAAAGCTCTATAGTATAAACTAAAGAGCTGAATTTATTGGTGCCGAAGGCGGGAATCGAACCCGCACGGAGTTTGAGCTCCATTGGATTTTGAGTCCAACGCGTCTGCCAGTTCCACCACTTCGGCATATCTATTACATGAATTATAATAACATAAATTTTAGAAACAATCAAGGATTTTATTTTCAATTTGTTTACTAGGAAGTACATTTATTGTATACTTATAAATATACAATATTAAATTATTGTATTAATATTAATATTTAAGCATAATATATGAGGAGTGGTATTGTGAGTAGAGATAGATTGATGATCATAGATGGAAATAGTCTATTACATAGAGCTTTTTATGCTCTACCTTTGTTGAAAACTAAAGATGGAGTTTATACCAATGGTGTTTATGGTTTTTTAACCATGTTATATAAAATCCAAGAAGAATATAGCGTAGATTATATTTGTGTTGCTTTTGACAAGAAAGGTCCTACTTTTAGACATGAAACTTTTGAACAATATAAGGCTAATAGGGAATCTACTCCTAATGAGTTAGCTTTACAATTTCCCATATTGAAAGAAATACTAAAAGCTATGAATATTCATCAAATAGAATTAGAAAGTTATGAAGCAGATGATATTGCAGGGACCCTATCAAAAATAGGTGAAGAAAAAGGTATGGAAATAATGCTAGTTACTGGAGACAGAGATTATCTCCAATTATCTTCAGACAATACAAAGGTTTTATTAACCAAGAAAGGGATTACAGAATTAGAAGAATATGATAGAGATAAGATTATAGAAGAATATGGTATAACTCCAGAACAGCTTATAGATTTAAAAGGGTTAATGGGGGATAAATCAGATAATATACCAGGTGTACCAGGGATTGGTGAAAAAACAGGTATCAAATTATTGAAGCAATTTGGAACGATAGAAAATATTTATGACAATATAGAAGAAGTAAAAGGTAAGAAAATCAAAGAATCATTAATAGAGCATAAAAATATAGCTTTTTTAAGTAAGGAGCTAGGAGAAATAATAAGAAATGTACCCATTCAGTTTTCTATGGAGGAATTAAAAGTAGAAGAGCCAAATTGGGATAAATTAGTAGAACTTTACCAAATGTTTGAATTAAATAGTTTGCTATCTAAAATACCTGATGAAAAATTAAAAAATCAAGAAGAATCCTCTTATGAAGTAAAATATAAAAAAATTATAGGAAATAATTTTAATGATATTATCCAAGAGATAAAAAATTCTCATAGTTTTGGTTTTAAATTTTTATTTGAAGATGAGCACTATATATATAGTCCTATATTAGGTGTTGGGATAAAGATTGAAGGTAATTTGCCTTATTATATAGATTTTTCAGAAAACGATATAAATATTTTTGTAAATACTTTTAAAAAATATTTTGAATCTAAGGAAATTGAAAAATATGGTCACATGATAAAGGCTGATGTAGTAGGTTTATTGAGACTTAATATTTATATTAGCAATATACAATTTGATACTATGATAGGTGGATATATACTAAATCCAGCTCAATCCAATTATAGTATTAATCAACTAAGTAAAGAATATTTAAATATCTCTTATATAGAAGAAGAAGAACTACTAGGTAAGGGGAAAAATAAAAAAACTTATAAAGATCTTACCCTTGAAATGAGAGGAGAATATGTTTCCACTGTGTTAGATTTAGTTTACAGAGTTAAGGAACCAATAAGGGAAAAAATTAAAGAACAAGAAATGGAACATCTATACTATAATGTGGAATTACCTTTAACAGAGGTACTGGCAGAGATGGAATTTAATGGATTTAAGGTAGATTTAGATATATTAAATCAATTAGGGGATGAGTTTGATTCTAAGATTCATAATTTGACAGAGGAAATATATGAGCTAGCAGGAGAAGAGTTCAATATAAATTCACCAAAACAATTAGGAGAAATATTATTCAATAAATTGAAATTACCAGTTATTAAACGAACAAAAACTGGCTATTCAACAGATGTGGAGGTATTGGATAAATTAAGAGGTCAGCACGATATTATTGAGAAAATACTTAAATATAGACAGTTGGTAAAACTAAAATCTACTTATATAGATGGTCTTATAAATCTAGTAGATGAAAAAACCAATAAAATTCATTCTAGTTTTAATCAGACTGTAACTAATACTGGGAGGATATCTAGTACAGAACCTAATTTACAAAATATACCTATAAAGACTGAAGAGGGTAGAAAGATTAGAAAAGCTTTTGTACCCCAGTCAAAAGATTATGTTCTTGTAGACGGTGATTATTCTCAAATAGAATTAAGGGTATTAGCCCATATTTCCAAAGATCCAAAGCTTATGGAAGCTTTTTTTCATGATGAAGATATTCACACAAAAACTGCTTCTGAAGTATTTGGTATACCAAAAGATGAAGTAACTCCATTAATGAGAAATAGAGCAAAGGCGGTCAATTTTGGTATAGTATATGGAATAAGTGATTATGGTCTTTCTAGGGATTTAAATATATCTAGGAAGGAAGCTAGAGAGTATATAGATAATTATCTAAAAAACTATAAAATGGTAGATAAATATATGAAGGATATCATAGAGATAGGAAAGAAAAAAGGATATGTGGAAACCATATTGAATCGAAGAAGGTATATACCAGAATTAAAATCTAGAAACTTTAATGTAAGGTCTTTTGGAGAAAGGGTTGCTATGAATACCCCTATTCAAGGTAGTGCTGCTGATATAATAAAGGTAGCCATGGTAGGGGTACATAAGGAGTTAAAGAATAGAAATTTAAAATCTAAATTGATATTGCAAGTTCATGATGAGTTAATTATTGAAACCCATAAAGATGAAATAGAAGAGGTAATACAGTTAATGCAAGATATAATGGAGAATTCTATAATCTTAGATGTACCTTTAAAAGTAGAGATTAGTGTAGGAGATAATTGGTATGAAACAAAATAATCCTAAGATTATAGGAATTACTGGTGGTATTGCTACTGGTAAATCTACAGTTACAGATATATTAATAAAAAAAGGTTATATAGTTATAGATGCTGATAAAATAGCTAGACAGGTAGTAGATATAGGCTTACCTGCCTATGAGGAGGTAGTATCTTATTTTGGGAAAAGTATTTTAAAAGAAGATGGAACAATTGATAGACAAAAACTAGGCAATCAAATATTTTGTGATGAGTCTAGTAGAAAAAAACTAAATGATATAGTACATCCTTATGTACTTTCGGCTATAAAAAAGAATATAGATAAATATATTGGTGAAGAGAAGATTCTATTTCTGGATATACCTTTATTAATAGAAGAGATAGATAAATTCCAAGAACATAAAATTTATTTTGATGAAATATGGTTAATATATGTGGATGAAAAGACCCAACTAAATAGGCTACTTAAAAGGGATGGCATAAACGAGAAAGAAGGGATTTATAAGATCAAAGCCCAGATGCCTATAGATATGAAAAAGGATTATGCTACAAGGATAATAGATAATAGAGGAGATAAAAAAGCACTTGAAAAACAAATTGATGATATACTGTTTAAAATAATATAATGTGTTGGAGGTTTTATTTTAATATGGCAATTAGTAGATTATTGAAAAACATATTAATCCTTTTAGCAATTATTTTTATTATATTAATCGCTATAAATATATATTTCAAAATATCCTATCCTCTATCATATATAAATATAATCAAAAAGTATTCAAAACAGTTTGGTGTGGATCCCTATCTAGTAGCTGCTATAATTAATGTAGAGAGTAGTTTTGATAAGGATGCTTTATCTTCCAAAGAAGCTAGAGGACTTATGCAGATTTCCCCTACTACTGGACAATGGGCAGCAGAGAGTTTGTCTTTGGAAGATTTTACGCTAGACATGTTATTTGATCCAGATGTTAATGTGATGATTGGCACATGGTATATAAATATGTTATCCAATGAATTTAACAATAATTTGCAATTAATGTTGGCAGCATATAATGGAGGTAGTGGTAATGTAAATAAGTGGTTAGAGGATAAGGATTATTGTGGAGATGGAGAAAATTTAAAAAAAATACCTTTTAAAGAAACGGAACAATATATAGATAAGGTAATAGAAAATTATGAAACATATAAAAAACTATATGATGGTCAATTTGAGAAAACTAATGATGATAAAGGGTCTTACCTTATAGTACTATTTCACAATATTAAAAAAGTGATTAAAGCTTTTGTAATATATAAATAGGAAAAGGGGGAGTAAAGTTGAAGTTAAAAAAAATAGTAATTACAATACTTATATTAAGCATTATGATTGCAGTAGTAGGATGCAAAGAAAACCTTCAGGATACTACTATAGATACTTTTGATGCAGACGTACATGCAAAAGTAGAATATGAACCTGAATACGGCGGGGAATTAGTACTCCCTTTGACTACTATAAGGACATTAAATCCTTTAATTAATGAAAATATGAGTTATTATCATTTTAGTAAGCTTATATATGAAGGATTATTTGAATTAGGGGATGATCTAAACATTGTAAACCAGTTAGCTGAAGATTATACATTAAAGGAAGAGGGAAGGGTAGTAAGTATTAAACTAAGAGAGGATGTATTTTGGCATGATGGAGAAAAGTTTACAGCAGATGATGTTGCATTTACGATAAATACTATTAAATATGCTAATGATGATACAAGTTACAAAAAGATGTTTAACAATGCATTAGGAAGTTATAGTCCATTAGATATTCGTAGGATTTTAGATGTACAGATATTGGATGATTACCATATAGATATTATATTTAGTGAAAACTTTGGTCATGGACTGGAAACTTTGACATTTCCCATTTTACCAAAACATAAATTTGTATTGGGAAAAGAAGATAAAAATTCCTATATACAAGCATTAAGTGAGGAAAATTTTGAACCCATAGGTACTGGACCCTACATGTTTGTCGAGTATGATAAACATAAAACCATCTTTCTTAAATCCTATGACAAATATAGGGAAGGAAAACCATATATAGACACCATAATTGGGAAGATATTAGAAGATGAAGAACTGTCTCTAACAGCTTTTGAAACGGGACAAGTCCATGTAACTACTGCTTTGGATGTAGACTGGGAAAAATATGATCAGAATAATAGAATTAGAATATTTGAATTTGTATCTCCTAATTATGAGTTTTTAGGTTTTAATTTTTCAAATACTATCTTTAATAAAGAAGGTAGCAATAGCTTAAGAAAAGCTTTTGCCTATGGAATAAATAGGCAATCTATAATACAGAGAGTATACTTAGGCCATGGAACTCAGACAGATTTGCCTATTCATCCCAATTCTTGGTTATTGTCAGAGGACTCTAACATATATGGATATAATCCTTCAAAAGCCAAAGAAGAGTTAGAAAAACTAGGTTGGAAGGATATAGATGGAGATGGAATTTATGAAGATGAAGAGGGCAATAAAGTTCAATTAAGGCTTATCACCAATTCATACAATCCATTAAGATTAAAAGTAGCAGATATGGTTGTGGATGATTTAAATAAAATAGGTATTTCTGTAGTTAAAGATTATCCTGAAAGAATACCTGAAAATATAACGGAAGAGATGATTGAAGAACAATGGGAATATGTAAATAATCGTATAATAAAAGGAGATTATGATATAGTTTTGTTAGGATGGCATTTACCCACAATCCCTGAATTGTCTTTTGCTTTTCATTCTAGTCAAATTAAAGGAGGTACTAATTTTATTCGATATAGCAATGAAAAAATGGATGAAGCTTTAATGGAAGCATTTAGTTCAATAGATAGGGATGATAAGCTAAAAGCTTATAAAAAATTACAATCAGTAATAAACGAAGAATTGCCCTATATAAGTTTGTTTTTTAAAAATGATGCTTTATTAGTAGATAAAAAGATAATGGGAGATATAGATCCTACTTTTTTTAATCTGTATAGGAATATTGGGAAATGGTATATACCTAAAGAATTTCAACAGGAGATAGTTGATAAAAAATAAAAATATATTATAATATATGTATAACATAAAATTGTAGGAGCAGGACTGGCGGAATTGGCAGACGCACTATCTTGAGGGGGTAGCGGTCAACGACCATACGAGTTCGAATCTCGTGTCCTGCACCACATAATATTAAAAAAATCATATACAGAATGTATATGATTTTTTTAAATCTATTACAAATTAGGTTATAATAGATTATATTAGAATGTTTTATGAGGATGGTATCAAATGGAAGATAGATCTATTATACATGTAGACATGGATGCTTTTTATGCTCAAATAGAGCAAAGGGATAATCCTAAATTAATTGGCAAACCTGTAATCATTGGAGGAACAAGTTCTAGAGGAGTAGTATCTACTGCATCTTATGAGGCCAGGAAATATGGAGTCCATTCAGCAATGCCTATAAAAGCGGCAAAAAAACTTTGTCCAGAAGGGATATATCTACCAGTAAATATGAAAAAATATAAAGAAGTTTCTAAAAATATTCATGGCATATTTACAAAATATACTAATGTATATGAACCTATCTCCATTGATGAGGCTTTTTTAGATGTAACAGGTAAAGAGGCTTTAGAAATTGCTAAAAGTATAAAAAAGGATATAAGAGATAAATTAAGACTTACAGCATCAGTAGGCATATCTATAAATAAATTTTTAGCAAAATTAGCTTCAGAAGTAAACAAACCAGATGGTTTAACTATTATAGAAAAAGATGAAATCCTATCCTTTCTGCGACCATTACCTATTACAAAGATATGGGGAGTAGGTCCTAAAATGGAAAGGGAGTTAAATAAATTAGGGATATATTATATTGAAGATGTGCAAAACTATGATGTAGAAGTACTAGTATCTATATTTGGAAAACGGGGTAAAGAATTGTACGAATTTTCTTACGGTATAGATAACAGACCAGTGGAACCACGTATTGCGAATCAATCTATAGGGGAAGAGGAAACTTTTTTGAAAGATATATATGATATGGAAATGTTACTTGATACATTAAATGATTACTCTTTTAATCTTTCAAAAAAACTTAAAGAAAATAGATATTTGGCTAGGACCATATGTGTAAAGATAAAATATAGCGATTTTACCATAGAGACTAGGAGTATGACACTAAATATTCCTACAAATGATGAAAAGATGATATATAAAACTGCCAAATATATACTACTAAATAAGTTTAATATAAATAGAGAAGTTAGACTTATTGGTCTTACCCTTTCAAATTTAATATATCCTGATGATCCAATACAGTTAAGTATGGACATATAAAGAAAGCACAATGTTTGGTATTTAACAATCTTTCGCATATATACCCATATAATGGTAAAATGAAAAAAACATAAACAAGTATCTAATCTTGAATATTTTAGTGTATAAGCAGTTTATAGCCAAATTTTATCCCTAATAAATAGTATCGTTAAAAATATCTCAATACGTCTATGGGGTATACATATACCCAAAATAATGTTATAATAAACAGTGAGTAAGCCCTTTGGGCTTATTTATAATGTATAATGATAGCATTTTATATATTTAAAACTCGTAAGACAAAAGAAGCTTAATTAAAAGCTAAATAATTAAAGAATAGAGAAAACGAGGTGGAAAAGATGAATTTAAAAAGTCTTACTTTTAAAGGCGGGGTCAATGTACCAGGTCACAAAGAAATGACTGAGAATCTGCCAATAAAAAGAGCAGTAGAACCTGCCGTTGTAACTATTCCTTTACACCAACATACTGGTGCTCCTTGTGAGGCATTGGTAAAAGTGGGGGATAGGGTTAAAGTAGGCCAAAAAATTGGCCAGTCAGATGCTTTTGTTTCGGCACCAGTTCATTCATCTGTTTCTGGTATTGTAAAAAGCATTACACCAATGGCTATACCTACTGGATTAATTGTAGATTGTATAGTCATAGAATCTGATGGGAAAGGAGAATTAGATGAACCTATCACTGAACCAAAGGATTTAGAAGAATTAACCTCTGATGAAATAATCCAGATAATAAGAGAAGCAGGTATAACAGGAATGGGAGGAGCTGGATTTCCTACTCATGTAAAATTATCTCCACCATCAGGGAAAAAAATTGATACAATTATAATAAATGGAGCTGAATGTGAACCATATATAACAGCAGATCACAGAAATATGGTGGAAGAACCTGAAAAAATAGTATTTGGCTTGAAGGTAATAATGAAAGCAGTGAAAGTAGAAAAGGGAATTATTGCTATAGAAGAAAACAAGCTTGATGCAATATCAGCTTTAATAGAAGCTAGCAAAGATGAACCTAATATCACTGTTATTCCTTTAAAGGTGAAATATCCTCAAGGGGATGAAAAGAGATTGATAGATGCAACCTTAAATAGGCAAGTACCTTCCGGAGGTCTCCCTATGGATGTGGGCGCTATAGTTTGTAATATATCCACTACTAAAGCAATTGCTGAAGCGGTACAAATGGGAAAACCTTTATATGAAAGAGTAGTGACTGTTACAGGAAATGGTATTAAGGAACCTAAGAATTTAATTGTAAAAATAGGGACTAGCTTTAAAGATGTAATAGCACAATGTGGAGGATTTACTGAAGATGCTCCTGGTAAGATAATTATGGGAGGACCTATGATGGGAATAAGTCAATTTTCAATAGATGTACCTGTTATCAAGGGAACAGGGAGCATACTAGTATTGACGGAAGAAGAAGCAAAACCAGTAAAGGTTTCACCTTGCATAAAATGTGGCAAATGTCTTGAGGTATGTCCAGTGAAATTACAGCCATTGTATTTAAGTACATTTTCATTAAAAGGAAGATTTGATAAGGCTGAAGAATTTCATGCCCTTGATTGTGTAGAATGTGGAGCATGCTCATATATATGTCCAGCTAAAAGGCCATTGGTTGAATCTATTAGGATAGCCAAAAAAGAAATAATTACAAAAAGAAAAAAAGCTAATTAGATAGGAGGATATGAAATGGATAGTAAAGGAATAAATATTTCTAAAACTGAAGAATTAGTTTTAGAAAACAAGTTATTAGTTTCTTCATCTCCTCATATGAGATCGAATGAATCTGTACAGAGGATTATGCTCGATGTAATAATAGCCTTAGTACCAGCAATGATAGGTAGTGTGTATTTTTTTGGTATAAACGCACTAAAGTTAATTTTAATTTCAGTTGCTTCGTCGGTGTTATTTGAAGCATTGATTCAAAAGGCTTTTAAAAGGGAAGTTACTATAAATGATTTATCAGCTGTTATAACGGGAATTTTAATTGCCTTTAATTTGCCGGCTAGTGCACCATGGTGGTTGCCTATAGTGGGGTCTGCCTTTGCTATTATCATAGTAAAGCAGTTTTTTGGAGGATTAGGTTCTAATTTTATGAATCCAGCTTTAGCAGCTAGAGCTATGCTTCTAACCTCATGGCCTAGCCATATGTCTACATTTACTGGAACGAGACCAGATGTAGTAGCCTCAGCTACACCTTTAGCTATAATGAAATATGGTATGGCAACAGATGGAGCTGCTTCGGCAACAGTTGAAGCTGCAACTTCAGCTTCTCAAGGGGCTGGGGTAGAATTACCTATGCTTATGGATATGTTCGTAGGGAATATTCCTGGGGCTATAGGAGAGACATCTGCCTTATTGTTGCTAATAGGAGCAGTATATTTAATAATAAGACAAGTTATTGACTGGAGAGTACCAGTATTCTATATTGGAACAACTTTTATAATGTTAGTATTATTAGGAGTTGAGACTGAATTTTTACCTTATCATATATTAGGTGGAGGTCTAATTCTTGGAGCTTTTTATATGGCTACAGATTATGCTTCGTCGCCAGTAACACCCATGGGTAGAATTATATTTGGCATTGGAGCGGGGATACTTACTGCAATTATTAGAGTAAAAGGTGGGTATCCAGAAGGAGTATCTTATTCAATTTTGCTTATGAATGTGGCAACTCCAATAATAAATAAATATACAAGCCCTAAAGTATTTGGGGAGGTGAAGTAAATGAATGAGACGTTAAAACTAGGTTTAATATTATTTATAATAACAGCTATTTCTGCTTCTGTTTTGGCAGTTTCAAATAATATAACTGCACCTAAAATAGCAGAAGCTGATAAATTGGCAGATCAGAAAGCTAAGACAGAAATACTACCTCAAGGAGAAGATTTTAGACCATTAGATGAAGAAAGAGTTAATGAAATAAAGAAAGAATACCCCAATGTACTTGAAATATTTGAAGCTTATAAGGGCGAAAATTTAGTGGGTTATACCATAAAAAATGTAGTAAAAGGCTATGGTGGAGACATAGAAATTATGACTGGTATATCAACAGAAGGTAAAATTACAGGAATTAAGGTGTTAAATCATTCAGAGACCCCTGGGCTTGGAGAAAATGCTACTAAATCATATTTTTCAGATTCCTTTAGGGATAAACCTGTAGACGAGGAACTAGTATCAGCCAAAGAGCCAAAAGGGGATAATGAAGTTCAAGCTTTAACAAGTGCCACCACTACTACTAATGCAGTACTAGATGGCGTTAATTCTGCTCGTGAAATATACAATTCTAAATTGGCTGATTAGATAATTGTTGGAGGTGTAAATAGTGAAATTATCCAAGATTTTTTATAATGGATTTATAAAGGAGAATCCTATATTTGTACAATTAATAGGTATGTGTTCAGTACTTGCGGTAACAACTTCTGCTATTAATGGCTTGGCTATGGGATTGGCAGTTACGGGGGTATTAGTTGGTTCAAATTTAGTAATATCTCTTCTTAGAAAAGTAATACCGGAAAAAATTCGTATACCTGCTTTTGTGGTGGTTATAGCTACGTTTGTTACTATAGTAGAGATGTTTATGAAAGCATATACTCAGGATCTATACAATGCATTAGGTATTTTTATACCATTAATAGTGGTCAACTGCATTATATTAGCAAGGGCAGAAGCTTTTGCATCTAAAAACGGAGTATTAGCTTCAATAGTTGACGGATTAGGAATGGGACTTGGGTATACATTGGCTTTATTAATATTAGGAAGTTTAAGAGAAATATTAGGAGCTGGTAGTATATTTGGGAAACAGCTATTTAGTCCTTCTTTTGAACCAGCATTGATTTTTATCATGCCTCCAGGAGCCTTTATACTGTTGGGGATACTGATAGCTATTTTTAATACCATAAGGAAGAAAAAAGCTACTACAGAATCTAATTAGAGGGAGGAAAGAAAATGAGTATATTCACTATATTGATAAGTACTATATTTGTTAACAACTTTGTATTGGCTAGGTTCTTAGGAATATGTCCCTTTTTAGGGGTATCCAATAAAACAGAAACTGCAACAGGTATGAGTATTGCTGTAACTTTTGTAGTTACTTTATCATCTATAATCACTTATGGTATTCAAAAAGGTCTTTTAGAGCCATTTGGTTTAGAATATCTTCAAACTATTGTATTCATACTGGTTATTGCAGCATTGGTTCAATTTGTAGAAATGGTAATGAAGAAAACCAGTCCAACCCTATATAGTGCATTAGGAGTCTATCTTCCATTGATAACTACGAACTGTGTAGTGTTAGGAGTTGCAATACTAAATATACAAGAAGGCTACAATTTAGTTCAGACTATATTTAATGCTGTAGGGGCATCTATTGGATTTGGATTAGCTTTAGTGTTAATTTCTGGAGTTAGGGAAGAATTGGAGTTTAATGATGTACCAGAAGCCTTGGAAGGATTTCCCATTGCATTGATAACTGCAGGGTTAATGTCCATTGCCTTTTTAGGATTTAATGGATTAGTTTAGGAGGTGGAGCGATGAGCATTGTATATCCAATAACCATATTAGGAGGACTAGGATTATTATTCGGAGTAGGTTTATCCTTAGCTTCTAAGGTGTTTTCAATAGAAAGAGATCCAAGGATTGATGAAGTTAGAAAAGCTTTACCTGGTGCTAATTGTGGTGCTTGTGGTTATCCTGGCTGTGATGGATTAGCATCGGCAATTGTTGCAGGAGAAGCACCTGTAAATGCTTGTAGTGTTGGTGGAGCACCAGTAGCTGAAGTGGTGGCAGATATTATGGGGGTTAATGTGGCAGAGAGTACAAGATATGTTGCAACTGTACTTTGCCAAGGGGATTGTGACAAGGCTAAAGAAAAATATATCTACGATGGAATCCAAGATTGTAGAGCCCAGAATATATTAGCAGGGGGTAGCAAATCTTGTTCATACGGTTGTTTAGGTTGTGGTACCTGTAAAGATGTTTGTGAATTTGATGCCATTCAAATTCTAGATGGAATTGCTGTTATAGATAAGGAAAAATGTACATCTTGTAAAAAGTGTATAAGTGCATGTCCAAAGGGAATTATAGAGCTAATACCCTATGAACAAGAAGTAATTGTAAAATGCAATAGTAACGATTCAGGTAAGGTAGTTAGAGAAAATTGTAGTATTGGATGTATTGGTTGTAGAATTTGTGTTAGAAATTGCCCTGAAGAAGCATTTATATTTGAAAACAATCTAGCTAAAATCGATTATGAAAAATGTATAAATTGTGGTATTTGTGCAGAAAAATGTCCCACCAAGGCTATTTGGACAAGTTTAGAACTAGAAAAAGCGGTAAATCAGTAATTAGAGCCTATATTTAGGCTCTTTTATTTTTTTAAAATTTAATCTATAATATTATGATAGGTATTGTTTGAGATTTATAAAGCTTGATTTTAGATGTTTATTGGAATATAATTCTAACTTGTAAATAAAAATTATAAATGATAAACTAATTATGATATATGTAAAATTAATACCTAAAATTAAAGGGTGAATATGTTGACAAAAGGGGATAAATATCTGATAATTTTTATTATAATAATTAGCCTATTATCGTTAGTATTTATAAATAAATCTGCTTTACATTATGGAAAGAAATATGTAAGTATTCAAGTAGATGGAGAAGAGTTTAAAAGGATAATATTTGATAAAACTGTGATAGGCAAGACTATTCCCATCAAAACAGAATTTGGTTATAATTTGATAGAAATTGGAGATGAAAAGGTAAGGGTAATTGAGGCTGATTGCCCTGATCAACTAGATGTAAAACAAGGCTATATATCTAAAGTAGGTGAAGTTATAGTATGCTTACCAAATAGATTGGTAATTGAGATCAAGGGTTTAGATGAAAAAAGGGATGTAGACTATATAAGCCATTAAAGGTGGAATACAATTATGAAAGGATTACAAAAGTTAATTTTTTTATCTTTATTAGTGTCTATTGGATTAGCCTTAGGGATTATTGAATCTATGATGCCAGTGCCTTTTGTAGCGCCAGGTGCAAAATTAGGGTTATCAAATATGGTCATATTAATTACATTAGCATTATTTGGTTTTAGAGAAGCTATGACAGTGGGAGTTCTTAAATCTATAGTATTTACCTTGGTTGTAGGGAGTGTTTCAAGCCTTTTTTATAGCTTATCTGGTTCCATATTAAGCTGTTTTACCATGTATATAGTATATAAGTATTTTTCAAAAACCTTTAGTCTAATAGGGGTTAGTATATTTGGAGCAGTAGCTCATAATTTTGCTCAGGTGTTAGTAGCTAGTATTATGATGAATAATATAAGGATATTTAGCTATTTACCTATACTCTTGTTGATAAGCCTTTTTACAGGATATTTTGTGGGGTTAACATCCAAGTTTGCGATTAAAAACTTAAAGAAAACTTTTAAAACTATATTTTTTTAAAGTATAAGGTGATACAATGGATACTATAGTACTTGCATCTTCTTCTCCTAGGAGAAAGGAGCTTTTAGAAAAATATAATATTGAACCTATTATAGTAAAGGCTAATGTTTCTGAGAAGGTACATTCCAATGAAACAGTTGAACAAATAACTATGGCGTTGGCTTTTGAAAAGGCAAATCAAATAATAGATAAATTTTCTAATGGAGAAATAATCATAGGTGCAGATACTATTGTAGCTTGTGATAATAAAATTCTTGGGAAACCAAAGGATGAACATGAGGCTTTTAATATGCTTAAACTATTAAGCGATAGAGAGCATGAAGTTTTAACAGGCATTAGTATTATAAAAACAAATACTAATATAAAGATTATCGATTATGAAAAAACCATAGTTAAATTTAGAAAACTTAGTGATGAAAAGATAAGAAATTATATTAAGACTAAAGAGTATGTAGACAAAGCAGGAGCCTATGGCATACAAGGATTAGGAGGAGTATTAGTAGAATGGATTAAAGGTTGTTATTTTAATGTTGTAGGTTTACCTATATATAAACTAGACATTTTATTAGAAAGGCATTTTGACATAAGCTTACTATAATAAAGTGTGGTGAAAAATATGGATATAAATAGAAGTTATACCATAAAGGATCTTCCCCTAAATGAAAGGCCTAGGGAAAAGTTATACAAATATGGGGTAAAATCCTTATCTAATGCAGAGCTAATTGCAGTAATCATAAGGACTGGGTATGGGGAGGATACAGCTATAGATTTAGCTAATAGAATACTTAGTATGGATAATAGTGGAATAAGTTATCTATCCCATGCTACAGTTGAGGAACTAACAAGTATAAGAGGAATTGGCAATTGTAAAGCTGCTCAAATAATAGCAGCTATAGAACTAGGAAAAAGAATATCTAGATATGGTGGAGAAGACAAAATAAAGGTGGATTCACCAATGGTACTGGCTCAATTGCTCATGGAAGAGATGAGGTACTTAAACAAAGAACACTTCAAAATAGCTATTTTAGATACAAAAAACCAGATTATAAGTATTGAAAATATATCTATAGGTAATTTAAATGCCTCCATAGTACACCCACGAGAAGTTTTCAATATAGCGATTAAACGTAATGCCAATTCAATTATATTAGTACATAATCACCCTAGTGGTGATCCAACACCAAGTACAGAGGATATAAATATTACTCATAGACTTATAGACGCAGGAAATATAATTGGAATTAAAGTTTTAGATCATATTATAATTGGTGATAATAAGTATATAAGTTTTAAACAAAGAAATATTATTTAGTTTATAGAAAGGAAGGAGCAAATTATATGGGAATATTTAGTGCATTTACAAAGGACATGGGGATTGATCTTGGAACAGCTAATACATTAGTTTACATTAAAGGAAAAGATATAGTGATTAGAGAACCTTCTGTAGTTGCAATTCAGACTAATACTAAACAGGTTTTAGCTGTTGGTGAGGAAGCAAAGAAAATGATAGGTAGAACTCCAGGCAATATTGTTGCAATTAGACCATTGAGGGATGGAGTTATTGCCGATTTTGATATAACTCAAAGTATGCTTAAATATTTTATAAAAAGAGCAGCTCAAAGGCGTTCCTTGTTTCAACCAAGGGTAGTGGTTTGTGTTCCAAGTGGGGTTACTGAAGTTGAAAAAAGAGCTGTAGAAGAAGCTGCTATACATGCTGGTGCAAGAGATGCTTATTTAATAGAAGAACCTATGGCTGCAGCTATTGGTGCCGGATTACCTGTACATGAAGCAACAGGTAGTCTTATAGTAGATATTGGAGGAGGAACAACAGAAGTAGCTGTTATATCTTTAGGAGGAATAGTTACAAGTAAGTCTATTAGAGTTGGTGGTGACGAATTAGACGAAGCTATTGTTAGCTATATTAAAAAGGAATATAGTTTGATGATTGGAGAGCGGACAGCA
>Ga0208938_1000528_pt1 | contig 28159 bp, 26 predicted proteins | sample AD_UKC125_MetaG_FD_184434 | JGI IMG/M metagenome (GOLD analysis project Ga0208938, IMG submission 184434) | Active sludge microbial communities of municipal wastewater-treating anaerobic digesters from USA - AD_UKC125_MetaG (SPAdes) (version 2) | ecosystem: Engineered > Bioreactor > Anaerobic >...
GCGCCGCCCATGTTCTGCAGCTTCCCGAAGAACTGCAGGTTTTCCAACGCCGACAGATCGGGGTACAACGCCACGTCCTGAGGCACGAGGCCGATAAGGCTCTTGCGATTGCCCACGACGGGTTCACCGAGCACGGTCACTGAACCCTGGTCGGGGGTCAGCAACCCCGCGATCATGTTGATGGTCGTCGTCTTGCCCGCACCGTTGGGCCCGAGCAGACCGTAGGTCTCACCTTCAGAAATGGTGAAGGAAATCCCCTCGACCGCCGTATGCTCACCGAAACGCCGGACGAGATCCGTAACCTGCAGGACAGGCCCCTCCATGTCGTCCACGGTACCCCTGTACGGGCGCGCATCGGCAGGCTGTGCGCTTGCTCACCATCGGTTTCACCCCGCGCGGTCGTGGCAACAATCCGTGTGTGACTACTCAGACGCCCGAGCGGAGCTACACACCCTGGTGGGGTCTGGCTCTAGCTGTGGCTGTGGCGCTGATGGCCATCTCCGGGTTCGTGAGTAGCGCCTCGCGGGCCCCGGTCGTGCGTGGCCAGACTCACTCCCAGGTCGTGGGCAAGAGTGAGGCCGTGCAGGACGGCAAACTGGAGTTCGCCCTGCTCGGCATCCGCCGAAATGTCAGCGAGATCGGCGACTCCTACTTCGGCACCACCGCCAGCATGGGCAGTTACACGGTGGTCACCTTGTCCGTACGCAACGTCAGCGGTGAAACCGTCACCTTCGACGGCACCTACGTGGTGGGCGTGGACGCAGACGGTTCCCAGATCCCCAGTGACCGCGAGGCGCAGTACTACGCCAACGAGGGCGGCGAAGGAATGCTCAGCACGCTGCCCCCAGGACAGGAGATGCGCGCGAGCGTCGCATTCCAGGTTCCTGATGATGCCCGGCTCATTGCGGTTCAGGTGCATGACTCGGTCTTCTCGCGGGGTGCTCAGATCGCATTCCGGGCGCCTTCTGACGCCGCATAGCCAATCGGCCGCCGCGCCTTGCTATCGTACTTAGGCATACCTAAGTCTGGAGTACGCCCGTGATCGGCAACTACCTCATAGGACTGCGTGAAGGGCTGGAAGCGGCCCTCATCGTCAGCATCCTTATCGCCTACCTGGTCAAGACGGATCGCCGCGACATGGTGTCGCGTATCTGGGTCGGCGTCGCTGTGGCCGTTGGCCTGTCAATCGGGATCGGCGCGCTACTCACCTTCGGCACTCGTGGGCTGACTTTTACCGCCCAGGAAGCCATCGGTGGTTTCATGAGCATCGTGGCCGTGGGCCTGGTGACATGGATGATCTTCTGGATGGCCGCCAACGCCCGCCACCTCAAGGGCGAACTACACGCGAAGGTGGACCGGGCTGCCGATGCGGGGATGTGGGGGATCGTGCTTGTAGCGTTCCTCGCGGTCGCGCGTGAGGGCATCGAAACCGCCCTGTTCATCTGGGCCGCGGCCCGCTCCGCTGGCCAGGGGGCGTCACCGCTGATCGGCGCGTTGCTGGGCATCGCAACTGCCGTCCTTCTGGGTTACCTCATCTACCGTGGGGCGCTGCGCCTCGATCTCGCCAAGTTCTTCAAGTGGACCGGGTTCGCGCTGATCATCGTGGCCGCGGGGGTTCTCGCCTACGGTATTCACGACCTGCAGGAGGCAGGGATTCTGCCCGGGCTGAACAATCTGGCGTTCGACGTCAGTGACACGATCGAGCCCGGCACCTGGTACGCGGCCCTGCTCAAAGGCACGCTGAACTTCTCCCCCGCCATGACGGTTCTGGAGGTCAGCGCGTGGTTGCTGTACGTGGGCATCGTGATGACGTTGTTCGTGCGCAAAGTGCGCGCCCCGCGGGTCTCGGCGTCGAAGTCTGCTGAGAAGGTGTCGGCATGAGATCTGTTCTGTTGGCAGTAGCGGTGCTGGGCCTGGCCGCGTGCAGTTCCAGTGGCGACGAGGCGACTCCGGTGTCCGTCAATAGCGCCGACAACACGTGCGAGGTGACTCCGACGACCGTGAAGGCGGGCTCGGTCGTCTTCAGTGTTCAGAACACCGGCTCGGCCACGACCGAGTTCTACCTCTACGGCGCAGGGGACCAGATCCTGGGCGAGGTGGAGGACATCGGTCCAGGAGTCGCACGTGACCTGGTCGTTGACGTTCCCGCGGGTACATACACCACGGCGTGCAAGACCGGTGACGACGATGAAGGCATCCGCGCACCATTCACGGCTCAGTGACGCAGAGCGGGGCGCAGCAGTACGCACCGACATGGCGCGCCGCACGTAGGTCCCATCACATGCGCGATGTGGCAGGGTCGGCTCTCGAAGAGGGCCTTGCTAGGCACCCCGCAAGTTCGCCCGTTTCGTCCAAACCCGCCCACTGCGAACAGGCGATCCTGAACGAAAAGGCCGCAACTGGGCCACCAGTGACCCCGCACCCCGCAAGTTCGCCCGCTTCGTCCAAACCCGCCCACTGCGAACAGGCGATCCTGAACGAAAAGGCCGCAACTAGGCCACCAGTGACCCCGCACCCCGCACCGAGGACTACCGGTGACATCACCGCGACACCAGTCTTCATGGCCATGACATTGCCTACGTCTCGTTTGCCACAGCCTCGTGCTTGAACGGGCTCAGGCTGCTGCAGGGAACAGGCGAACTCGGATGGGTAGGTCCAGGGCGGCCCAGGCGCGGTCCTGCGTCCTTGGCACCTCCAAGGCCGTTGCCGCGGAGTTCGCAGGCTTGGCCGACACGACCCAACCCCCCTGAAGAATGCTCTCGTCCTGCCCGGAACCGTGATGTCCGAAAACCGCTAGCCAGCCTCAGTCCGATCGCGCAGACTCAAAAGCGTGGACTTCGAGGCACGCTATCGGGCTGTGAGCAGCCGCGACGCCCGCTTCGATGGCTGGTTCTACACCGCGGTGCGCACCACCGGGATCTACTGCCGCCCGAGTTGCCCCGCGATCACCCCGCGACGCGCCAACGTCGAGTTCCATGCCACCGCTGCCGCAGCGCAGGCGGCGGGATTCCGAGCCTGCAAACGATGCCGCCCGGATGCCTCGCCGGGCTCCCCGGAGTGGAACACCCGCAGTGACGTCGTCGCCCGCGCGATGCGCCTGATCTCAGACGGCCTCGTGAACCGGGAGGGCGTCGGGGGCCTCGCCCGGACGCTGGGCTACACCGAGCGCCACCTCACGCGACTGCTGACTGCCGAACTGGGTGCAGGACCACTGGCCATCGCCCGCGCCCATCGGGCCCGCACGGCGCGCACTCTGCTGGAGAACACCGATCTCACCGCCTCGGATGTCGCCTATGCGGCCGGCTTCGGCAGCGTCCGGCAGTTCAACACCACGATGCGCCAGGTGTACGACGCCACCCCCGGACAGCTGCGCACTGGAGGTCGCCCGGGGCCGCTGAGTCTGCGACTGCCCGCCAGGGTCCCGTTCGCCGGGCGGCGCCTGCTGCAGTTCTTGGGCGAGCGCGCGATCCCCGGGGTCGAGACCTGGGACGGGCAGACGTTCACCCGCAATCTGCGGCTTCCGCAGGCGTACGGTCACGCGGCCCTGACCGCGCACGACGATCACTGTCAGGTGCACCTGCAGATCGATGACCTGCGTGACCTCGCCCCTGCTGTCCACCGCCTGCGCAGGATGCTGGATCTGGATGCGGACCCGTTGGCCATCATGGCGACACTGGAACACTCGCTGCCCGTGCAGCGGATCCCCGGGCTTCGCAGCCCCATCGGCTTCGACCCGGAGGAGACCGCCATCAGAGCGGTGCTGGGTCAGCAGATCAGCGTCGCCGCTGCCCGGACCGCTGCCGGCCGTCTCGCGTGCGATGGTCATTTCCCGACCAGCGCGGCGCTGGCGGAATTGGACCCGATGTCGCTGCCCATGCCGCGACGGCGTGCCCGGACTCTGGTGCAACTCGCGACCCGCCTGGCGCAAGGGCAGATCCGGCTGGACGCCGGGACGGATTGGGACGAGGCGGAAGCGGCCCTGCTGGAGGTGCCTGGGATCGGGCCCTGGACCGCCAGTTACATCCGGATGCGCGGCCTCGGCGATCCCGACGTCGCTCTGCCCGGTGATCTCGGCATCGTTCGCGCGGCGCAGCGTTTCGGTAGGGAACCCGACGATCCGAGCTGGAAGCCGTGGCGGTCCTACGCAATGCACTACCTATGGAATCTGGAGGCCTGATGCCCCACACACGCATGGACAGTCCTATTGGGGAGCTGACGCTTGTGGCGTCCGACGCTGGCCTGCAGGCCATCTGGTGGCCCGACGATGTCCGGGCATTCGCTCTTGACGATCGCGACGACGAGCACCCGGTACTGGCGCAGACGCGCGCTCAGCTACAGGAGTACTTCGACGCCGGCCGACGCGAGTTCACCGTGGCGTTGGACGCGGCGGGGACGCCGTTTCAGCAGAGGGTGTGGGAGGTGCTGCGCGGGATCGAGTACGGGCACACCATCACGTACGGCGAACAGGCCCGACGGCTGGGAGATCCCCGCAAGGCCCGGGCGGTCGGGGCGGCGAATGGCCGCAATCCGATCAGCATCATCGTGCCCTGTCACCGGGTCGTGGGGGCGTCCGGCGCACTGACCGGGTTCGCGGGCGGGATGGCCGCTAAACGGTGGCTGTTGGACTTTGAAAGGGGCCAGGGCCAAGTCTTCCGATAATCCCTGCCTGCGACGCTGGGCGCGGCGACAGCGGCGGAGGCAACGGCTACTCCGGGTCCGCCACTGTGGACAACGTGATTCAGACGATCTCCGAACAAGGGCAGAATGCGGGTGAGACTTCGGCGGTAACTACTTGGATCGAGGGCGTGACCTCATGACTCTGACCTGTCCGACCTGCGCGCGGGAACTGCCGGTTGATACCGACGGAATGGTGCTTTGCGAGTGCGGCTTCCGGGCCTTCGCCGGGTACCTGCAGGAGTATCAATACCTGACGGCTCGCAGCGCATGGCTGCGCGAGCGCCTCGATGAAGGGGCGGGACCCCCTGATCCCACGGTAGCCAAGGCGTACGGAGTGTGGTCCGTGCCCGTGCCCCACGCCCCAACGCCGTCGACGTCACCCCAGACGCTGTTGGTGACGATCGGTGCCGGCCTCTTGATCGTGGCGGCCATCGTGTTCGTCGCAGTTGCCTGGGAGGTCATCGGCCCGTGGGGACAGATCGGCGCGCTGCTGGCTGTGACGGTCGTCACCACCGCTGCCGCGATCCTCACCCGGCGTCGTGCCCACCGCACCGCTGAGGCGCTGGCCGCGGTGTCGTTGGCCATGGGGCTCATCTGCGCGGTTGCGGCCCCGACCTTGGGCGCGCTGCCCAAAGCGTGGAGCGAACCACAATCGCCATACCTTCTGATCGCCTTCGGCACCGCCGTCGCCTGGGGTGTTCTGCTCGGACATCGTTTCGGCCTGCGTATGTGGACATGGTTCGGCTGGCTGCTGGTCCCTTCCCTGCTCGCCGCGGTGCTGGCCCTCACCCTGCAGAGGATCGACGACGATCACGTTTTGGTCACCATCTTCGGCGTGGCCTACCTCGCCCTCGGGGTGACTCTGGTGCAATTCGCTCGACCCCCGTACCCCTGGCCACCGCGGACCGCGGGTGGGCTGTGTCTGGCTGTGGCAGCGGGATTCACCGCTGTGGCGTTGACGTTCGACCCACCGGCCGGTGCGGTCTTCGTGATCGCAGCCGCGTTGCTGGCCGCGATTCTGGTCGGGGTGCCCTGGGCTGCCTGGCCGCTGGCTGGCCTGCTCCTCGCCGCAATAGGGCTGCTGCTCCCCGAGTCGGCGCTCATGGCGGGAGCCGTCGGGGTCGTTGGGACCGTCCTACTGTTCGCCGCGGCACGCACGAGCATCCCACTCGCCGCCCTGACCTCGGGCATTCTGTGGAGCATCTCCTTCGTCAGCGCCGACACGCAATCGCAGACGGTGCTGGCCAGTGTCGCGGGCCTGGGCCTGCTCGCCTTCTCCTTGGTCCGGGGGGCAGCGCCCCTGGCCTGGTTCGCAGCGGCCCTGCTGTGGCTCACCTATCTGAGAACCATCGAGGAGTCGCGCTTCTTCGAACAGGACTTGCTGGTCCTGGCCGCGTTGTTGCTGGTTGCCGGCCTGATCGCCCGCCGTGACGGCAGCCGGCATTCCGCCATCGTCTACGGACCGGCTGTGAGCGTGGCGCTGATCCCACCCGCGCTGCTGTCGTGGTTCGAGGTGTGGGAGCCAGCGGCCCTGATCCGGTTCGGCGTCGTCATGGTCGCGGGCACGGCTCTGCTCATCCTGGGCGCTCGCCGGCACATGCTGGGGCTGGTCGTTCCCGCGACCGCCGCCATCGTCATCACGGCCACCGCACAGATCTACACCACGCTGAGCCTGTTCCCGCGCTGGTTGGCCCTCGCCTTCGCCGGAGCCCTGCTCATCGCGATCGGCGCCCGTCTGGAGTGGGTGCGAGAGCGCGGTCGCGACACCGAGGAGTGGTTCCAGACGCTGAGATGACTCAGCGCAGCCGATAGCGACCCACCACACCCGCGTGGTCAGAATGCCAGAACCCGAAGGACTGCTCCCGGCCCGTCACCCACGTCCGCAGCCGCTTGACCCGCTTGGGTGTCGTGGTGACGATCTGATCCACGCGATGGTCGAACTCGCTGATATCGCCACCGGCCTGCAAGTCATCGGAGCTGGCGATGCAGCAGCTCAGCGGAGTGGTGGTGCCGATGTCGCGGAACCCGGCGCCGCGCAAGGCCTCGAACGCCTGCTCATCCCCGGGAACGAGGCCCGGCGAGTCCGAATTGAAGTCACCCACGGCGATCAGCGGGCCCTTGGCCCCGGCCATCGCCTTCGCGAACTCGCCAGCCTGCTTGGCACGGATGCTGGGGACCTGCGTGCGATCATCAAAGGCTTCGAGGTGGGTGTTGGCGAAAGTGAACCACGGTCCCTTGCCGACCTTGGCCTGCGTGGACAGCCAGCCCCGCAGCGAGGTGACCTTCACCCGGCCCGCCACCGTGACGCTGAACGAGTTCTTCTTCGTGTACTGGTTCCCGCGCTGATTCTTCACCTTCACGCGGGAGCCGACCCGCTTGAGGATCGCGTCGCGCATCGTCAGACGCATGTCCTTGTCAGCGCCGTACAGGCCTGTACCGGGATTTGCATCCGTGTCCGTGGGTGCCTCGAAGTCGAATTCGTCCTGGACCTTGACCACCTCGTACTGCACCGGACCCTTATTGATCTGCTTCAGCAGGATCTTCAGGAAGTCCTGGTACACCCTGGACGCGGTTGGTTTCTGCTCCAGCACGGCGTTGATGTTGACCGGCCCCTCCCGCCACAGAGCCACCTCCTGCAGGCCGATCAAATCGGGTTTGCGGCTCTGGATCTCCTCGGCAAGGCCCTTGGCCCGCTTCGGGAAGTTGGTCGACTCCAACTGCCGGAAGATCTGCCCAGCAGCATCGATGAATTCCGTCGTACCACCGGCCCGCAGGGCGGGGCCGAGATCCGCCCCGAGGAAGACGTTGCGGGTCATCACGGTCACGTTGTCAGCCGCGCTGGCGGTGCCCACCCCGGTGAGGGTCAGGGCACCGGCCACACCGGCGATCAGCAGAGTGCGCATCTCCGCACGATAGAACACTCGCGGCTGCCGAGGAGGGCAGACGTGCGTCAGACCAGGACGAGCTGGTCGTCGACCTCGTCCACGGTGATCGTGTCACCGTCGCGTACGTCCCCGGAGAGAATCGCCCGCGCCAACTGATCGCCAATCTCCTTCTGCACGAGCCGACGCAACGGACGGGCTCCATAGATGGGGTCGAACCCGTGGTCTGCGAGCCACCTCTTCGAGGCGTCGGTAACCACCAGAGTCATCCGCCGGCCATCGAGTCTGCGCTGCATCGCGTCCACCTGCAGGTCCACGATCTGCACGAGTTCACTCTTGTCCAGGGGCTGGAACATGACGACATCGTCGAGCCGGTTGAGGAACTCCGGCTTGAACGACTGCCGCACCACCGCCATCACCTGTTCCTGCCGCTGCTCGTAGGGCACGGTCTGGTCGATGAGGAACTGCGAGCCCATGTTGGACGTGAGCACCAGGATGGTGTTGCGGAAGTCCACCGTGCGACCCTGACCGTCGGTGAGGCGACCGTCGTCGAGTACCTGCAAGAGGATGTCGAACACCTCAGGGTGGGCCTTCTCCACCTCGTCGAGCAGCACCAGGCTGTACGGACGGCGCCGCACTGCCTCCGTGAGCTGGCCACCCTCCTCATAGCCCACGTACCCAGGGGGTGCACCGACCAGCCGGGCCACCGAATGCTTCTCCGAGTACTCACTCATATCGATGCGGATCATGGCCCGCTCGTCGTCGAACAGGAACTCCGCGAGAGCCTTGGCCAGTTCGGTCTTCCCGACTCCGGTCGGGCCGAGGAGGAGGAACGAGCCCGTGGGGCGATCGGGGTCGGCGATGCCGGCGCGGGTGCGGCGCACGGCGTCCGAGACGGCCCGTACGGCCTGCTCCTGACCGATGACCCGCTTGCCGAGTTCCTCCTCCATGCGCAGCAGCTTCTCGGTCTCGCCTTCCATCAGGCGCCCGGCCGGGATGCCGGTCCACGCGCCCACTACTTCGGCGATGTCCTCGGCGGTGACCTCCTCGCTGACCATGCCGGGCTGGCCGCCGCCGGCAGACTCCAGTTCGCGCTCGAGCTCGGGCAGTTCTCCGTACTGGATGCGGGCCGCCTGCTCCAGGTCACCGTCGCGGATGGCGCGATCGGCGATGTTACGCAACTCATCGATCCGGATCTTCATGTCGCCGATGCGATCCAAGTTGGCCTTCTCAAGGTCCCAACGAGAGCGAAGCGCCCGCAGGTCCTCCTCCTTGTCAGCCATCTCCGCCTGCAGTTTCGCCAGCCGCTCGACCGAGGCTGGGTCGGTCTCCTTGGCCAGTGCCAGCTCCTCCATCTTCATCCGGTCCACCTGGCGTTGGAGCTTGTCGATCTCCTCCGGGCTCGAATCGATCTCCATGCGCAACCGCGATGCGGCCTCATCGACGAGGTCGATCGCCTTGTCGGGCAGGAAACGCGCTGTGATGTACCGGTCGGACAGCGTCGCCGCAGCGACCACCGCGGCATCGGCGATGGCCACCTTGTGGTGGGCTTCGTACTTCTCCTTGAGCCCGCGCAGGATCGCAATCGTCTCCTCGACACTGGGCTCCCCCACGAGGACCTGCTGAAAACGCCGCTCGAGCGCAGGGTCCTTCTCGATGTGCTGGCGGTACTCGTCGAGAGTGGTGGCCCCGACCATCCGCAACTCGCCGCGCGCGAGCATCGGCTTGAGCATGTTGCCGGCATCCATGGCACCTTCACCACTGGCGCCCGCCCCGACGACCGTGTGCAACTCGTCGATGAATGTGATGATCTGCCCGTCCGAGCCCTGAATCTCCTCGAGGACCGCCTTGAGCCGCTCCTCGAACTCACCCCGGTACTTCGCGCCTGCGACCATACCTGGCAGGTCCAGTGAGATCAGGGTCTTGTTCTTCAACGATTCGGGCACGTCCCCGGCGACGATGCGCTGGGCCAGACCTTCGACGACAGCGGTCTTTCCGACCCCCGGCTCGCCGATCAGCACCGGGTTGTTCTTGGTGCGCCGGCTCAGCACCTGCACCACCCGCCGGATCTCGGCGTCCCGGCCGATGACTGGGTCAATCTTGCCGTCGCGGGCGCGCTCAGTGAGGTCGACGCCGTACTTCTCCAAGGCCTGGAAGCTGGCTTCCGGATCCTGACTGGTCACTCGCCGGTCACCGGTGACCTTGTTCAGGGCGTCGAGCAACTTGGGCGGCTCGACGGGCAGCAACTCAGGCTGCTTCTCGGCAATGCCGATCAGTAGATGCTCGGTGGAAATGTAGGCGTCACCGCGCTGAGCGGCGAGGTCTTCAGCGGCTTTGAGAACCGCGTGCATAGTACGGGCGAGGGAGGGCTGACCCATGCTCGAACCCGAGGCCGCGGGCAGACCCAACAGGGCGCGGCGGACATCGGCGTCGAGCGCCTGCCGGTTGACACCCACAGTGTCGAGCAGGCTGGTGGCGATCCCCTCACCCTGGGCAAGCAATGCGTGCAACAGGTGCGCAGGGGTCACTTCGGAGTGACCGTCGGCGGCGGCTTGCCTGATCGCGGCACCGAGGGCTTCCTGCGCTTTAGAGGTGAATTCCATATTCCTAATTGTCCCCACTTCTGTAGTTCATGTCAATAACCTTGAGCCTCTTCCTATCAAGGTTGGCGTTGTCTCATACAGAAGCCCGCCGGGGTCCCCAGCGGGCTTCCAAGGAAGGTGGACTCCATCAGGCTCTTCGGCCCCGGTAGACCACCAGCGCAGTCGACCGCTCGTGATGCTCGTACTTCGTCAAACGTTCACGCAACGAGCGCACCTCATCCTCGAGATCAAGCACCCTTCGGATGCCCTCCAGGTTGAGCCCGGCTTCGCTGAGTTGTTGAACCTTGTCCAGGCGCTCGATGTCACGCATGCTGTAGAGCCGGTACCGCCCCGAGCGCTGCGGAGTGACCAGACCGAGCCGGTCGTACTGCCGCAGCGTCTGCGGGTGCAGCCCGGACAGTTGGGCCGCGATGGAGATTACGTATGCGGGAAAGTTCTCATCCATTGCTCATCGCCTTCCGATACTTCTCGATGGCCTCGCGGGCCTCGTCGTTCAAGTCGGACGGGACGGTGACGGTCACGGTGGCGAGCAGGTCGCCTTTGGTCCCGTCCTTGCGCGGGGCCCCTTCGCCGCGGATGCGGAAGGTGCGGCCATTGCTGGTGCCCTGCGGCAACTTCAAAGTCTTCGATCCGCCGAGTGGCAGCGGAATCTTGACCTGACCGCCGAGCGCCATATCGTCGAAGGACGCAGGCACCGAGACGGTGATGTTGTCCTCCATGCGCGTGAACTGGCTGTCGCCGGCCACATGCACGGTTATGATGAGGTCGCCATTGTGGCCGCCACGTTCACCCGGGGCGCCCTTACCGCGCAGCCTGACCTTCTGGCCGTCGCGTACTCCTGCGGGGATCCGGGCATTCACCAGGTTGCTGCTGGCAGCCCGGCCGGAGCCGTGGCAGCGTGCACACGGATTGTCCACGACCAGACCCCTGCCATGGCAGTGCGGGCACGGCTCGGCAAAGGCGAAGCCACCCGCGTTGCGGCTCGACATGCCGGTCCCTTCACAATCGGGGCACACCCGCGGCACGGTGCCTGACTTCGCACCGGTGCCGGCGCAATCGGGACAGGCGTCCTCGCTGGTGAGACGCAGTTGGGTCGTCAGACCCTTCAGCGACTCCGGGAACGAGACGTTGATCTCAGCCTCAATGTCCTGTCCACGGCGAGCCTGCTCGCGCGCCCCTCGGCGGTTGAACAGCCCGGACAGGGTCTCGCCGAAGTCGCCGGCGTTTCCACCGGCCCGGCGGAAGATGTCCCCGAAGTCGAACTCGGGACCGGTCCCCGCTGAACCCGGCATCCGGAATCCACCCCCGGCAGCCATCTTCCGGGTCTCGTCGTACTCCTGGCGCTTCGTCGGGTCGGACAGCACATCATTGGCCTCCGACACCTCCTTGAAACGCTCAGCAGCCTTCGGGTCCGGGTTGGTGTCCGGGTGAAGCTCGCGCGCCAGCTTGCGGTAGGACTTCTTGATCGTGGCAGCGTCGGCGTCCTTGGGAACACCCAGCGTCTTGTAGTAGTCCTTCTCCATGTAGTCCTTCACACTCATCGGTGTCCCTCCTCTCTGCTGCTCACCGAACGCCTATTCCTCAACGCCTACCCGCGCCGGGCGCAGGACCCGACCCCGGAACTCATAACCGACGCTGAAAACCATCGACACGGTCGGCTGCTCGAGGTCATTGCCAGCATTGTGCGTCATTGCCTCGTGGATCATCGGGTCGAAAGCATCACCCACGGCGCCGAAGGCCACCAGCCCAAGCTTCGACGTGGTCGCCTCCAACTGATCGCCGACACTCTTGAGTGCCCCCGCGTACTCGTCGTGAGCCTTCGCCCGTCCGAGGTCGTCCAGGATCGGCAGCAACTCCCCGACCACCGCTGCGGCGGCCAGATCGTTCATGGCCTCCCGGTCGCGGTCCACGCGCTTGCGGTAGTTGGCGTACTCAGCGGTCACCCGCTGCAGGTCGGCCGTCAACTCGGCCACCTTCGCGGTCTCGCTGAGGGCACCCACCGGCTCATCGGCCGGCGGGGCCGGGGCCGCCTGCGGTGAGGCGGCCCCTTCCCGCACCTGACCCGTTTCGGGGTCGATGCGCCGTTTGTCGGTGACCCGCACGCCTTCCTCAGCGGCAGGGTCCTGATCGAACTGGCTCACTTATTCTCATCCTCATCGATGATCTCGGCGTCCACGACGTCCTCATCGTCGGCCTTGGCCTGACCGGTTCCGGCGTCGCCGGCAGAAGCCTGCTGCTGGTACAGCGCCGCACCGAGGGCCTGGCTGGCAGTCGCGACCTTCTCGACCGCAGTCTTGATGGCGGCCACGTCAGCGCCCTCCAGCGCCTTCTTCAGCTCGGCCAGCGGCTCGTCGACGTTGGCCTTGGCGTCAGCCGGGACCTTGTCGGCGTTGTCGGCCAGGAACTTCTCCGTCTGGTACACCAACTGCTCGGCGCCGTTGCGGGTCTCGGCCTCCTCCTTGCGCTTGCGGTCCTCCTCGGCGTGCGTCTCCGCCTCCGCCATCATGCGCTCGATATCGTCCTTGGGCAGCGCCGAACCACCGGTGATGGTCATCGACTGCTCCTTGTTTGTGCCCAGATCCTTGGCGGTCACGTGCACGATGCCGTTGGCGTCGATGTCGAAGGTGACCTCGATCTGCGGCACACCACGCGGCGCCGGCGGCAGGCCGGTCAGCTCGAACGTGCCGAGCTTCTTGTTGTAGGCGGCCATCTCGCGCTCACCCTGGAACACCTGGATCAGCACCGAGGGCTGATTGTCGTCAGCCGTCGTGAAGATCTCGGAGCGTTTGGTCGGGATCGTCGTGTTGCGCTCGATCAGGCGGGTCATGATGCCGCCCTTGGTCTCGATACCCAGGCTCAGCGGGGTAACGTCGAGCAGGAGCACGTCCTTGACCTCGCCCTTGAGCACACCGGCCTGCAGAGCAGCACCCACGGCGACGACCTCGTCCGGGTTCACACCCTTGTTGGGGTCCTTTCCGCCGAGCTCTTTGACCATGTCAACAACAGCTGGCATGCGGGTGGAGCCACCGACCAGCACGATCTGGTCGATCTGACTGGCATTCACACCGGCATCCTTGAGCACCTGCTCGAAGGGTTTGCGGGTGCGGTCGAGCAGGTCCTGGGTCAGCTTCTGGAACTGTGCCCGGGTGATGGTCTCGTCCATGAACAACGGGTTCTTCTCCGCGTCCACGGTGATGTAGGGCAGGTTCACGCTCGTCTGCTGCGAGCTGGACAGTTCGATCTTGGCCTTCTCCGCAGCCTCGCGGATGCGCTGCATCGCCATCTTGTCCTTGGTCAGGTCGATGCCGTTGGCATGCCGGAACTGACCCACGAGGTGGTCCACCAGAGCGTTGTCCCAATCGTCGCCACCGAGGTGGTTGTCACCATGGGTCGCTTTGACCTCGACCACGCCATCGGCGATCTCCAGCAGGGACACGTCGAACGTGCCGCCACCGAGGTCGAACACCAGGATGGTCTCTTCCTTGTCGACCTTCTCCAAGCCGTAGGCCAGAGCCGCAGCGGTCGGTTCGTTGATGATGCGCAGAACGTTTAGACCTGCGATGTCGCCGGCCTCTTTGGTGGCCTGGCGCTGGGAGTCATTGAAGTAGGCGGGGACAGTGATCACCGCATCGGTGACGGGTTCGCCCAGGTAGGCCTCCGCATCACGCTTCAACTTCTGCAGCACGCGGGCGCTGATCTCTTGCGCGGTGTACTTCTTGCCGTCGATGTCGACGTTCCAGGTCGTGCCCATGTGGCGCTTGACGCTACGGATCGTCCGATCGGCGTTGGTGACGGCTTGACGCTTGGCGACCTCGCCGACCAGCACCTCACCGTTCTTGGCGAAGGCGACGATGGACGGGGTCGTCCGGGCGCCTTCGGCGTTGGCGATGACGGTGGGTTCGCCACCTTCGAGAACCGCGACGACAGAGTTCGTGGTTCCCAGGTCAATGCCTACTGCACGTGACATTTATGTTCCTCCATGTTTGGGATTGAGGGCTTTCTGGTTTCCAGTGTGACGTACAGAGTGGGATCTGTCAACAAGTATGAGCGGGTTTGACTCAATGTTCTGGCCAGGTGCCGGTGCCGGCTTCTGTGGTCGCGGTTCGAGGGGACACGGCGGTTGCGTCCGGGTCAGCCGTTCGTCCCGAGTACATCGGTTCGGCGTATCCCGGCCCGATTTGACGAACGCCTGTACCGCGGACGAACGCCTGACTCCGGCAGGCGCGGAAGCGTCACTACTGTGTGCACATCTACGCTGGGCGACATGGTGTTCAAGGCAGTGGGCGACCGCAAGCCATACCCGGAGCACGGGCTCACGCTCACAGACTGGGCGGACCTGCCGCCGCGCCAGGTCCGCATCGAGGAACTCATCACCACGAAGTCCCACCTGGATCTGCACAACCTGCTCAGCGAGGACAGTACTTTCTACGGGGATCTGTTCGCTCACGTGGTGCGATGGGACGGCAACCTCTATCTGGAAGACGGCCTGCACCGGGCCGTCCGCGCCGCTCTCCAGCAACGACCCATGCTGCACGCGAGGGTCCTGGACCTCGACGACGCGGACCGTCCAGCTGGCTAACGGCTGCCCCTCGCCTGATTCCGTTTGCTGGTGGGTGCGCAGGTGACTGAGGACGCTGCCCCGTATCCTGGTGTGCGGTGGCGTGTCCGAGCGGCCAAAGGAGCACGCCTCGAAAGCGTGTGTGGGGGCAACTCCACCGTGGGTTCGAATCCCACCGCCACCGCCAATGAGTAGAGGCTCCGGGCTTGCCCGGGGCCTCTACTCATTGGCGGTCGTTGTGGGGTTCGGGAGGAGGGCCACGCCATTGGCCCGACGGTTCCCACCGCCACTTGGGGTTCGGGAGGAGGGCCACGCCAGTGGCCCGACGGTTTCCACCGCCACTGTGGGGTTCGCCGACGAGCAACCCTCAGCCGACGCAAGACTGTGCAATTTGAACAACGGCGTTGTCCATATTGCACAGCTTTCCGCGTGGTCGACCAGAACCTCCGCCGCTGATTCTCAGGGCCGCCGGGGGAACTGCTCAAAGTCGGGCGTTCGTTTGGCCTTGAACGCTTCCCGGCCCTCCTGGGCTTCGGCCGTCCCATAGAACAAGAGGTTGGCGTCGTGAGCCAATTGCTGAATGCCCGCGTATCCATCCTCGTGAGCGTTGAAGCTCAACTTCGACAGGCGCAGCGCCCATGGCGACAATTGCAGCATCTCCCGGCACCACGCCACGGTTTCCGCCTCCAGCTGCGCCAGGGGCACGACCGTGTTGACCAGACCCATCTCCAACGCCTGGGCGGCGTCATACTGCCGGCACAGGAACCAGATCTCCTTGGCCTTCTTCGGGCCGACCAGATCAGCCAGAATCGAGGCGCCGTACCCGCCGTCGAACGATCCGACCTTCGGTCCGACCTGGCCGAACCGGGCGTTGTCAGCGGCGATGGTCAAGTCGCAGACAAGGTGCAGGACGTGACCTCCCCCGATCGCCCAGCCGGCCACCATCGCAACGATCGGCTTGGGGCAGCGGCGCATGGCCACGTGCAGATCCGTGACGTGGAATCGACCCGTGGCCGCCTCGTCCGTCTTATAGCCTGAATCCCCACGCACGCGCTGATCGCCGCCCGAGCAAAAGGCCTTGTCGCCGGCCCCCGTCAGAATGATGACGCCCACCCGCTCGTCCTCCCGCGCCCGCGTCAGCGCATCGGAGACCTCGATCAGAGTCTGCGGGCGAAAGGCGTTGTGCACCTCCGGCCGGTTGATCGTGATCTTGGCGATACCGTCCTGGGTGGTGGAGTAGATGATGTCGGTGTAGTCCCCGCTGTCCGTCCACAGAATGTCGCTCACCTGACCATTGTTCAGGCCATCGCATGAACGCCCGTCCCCTGGGTATCCGTGGGCGGCGATGGACGTGCTGACGCGCTGCAGTCGCGGGACTGACCTCCCTGTTCGGTAGGCCGCCGATCGTCACTGGCTGAGTGGACGCAGGCCTTCAACCGCGGGATAGCAGAACCTGTCGCCATGGGTGAAGGCGAAAGCACCCTGCCCCAGCGTGCCCCGGCAGGAGCAGGCGCCACCACGCTCGGTGCGCAACGTCCAGCGCAGCAAAGCGATGAAGAAGACTCCCGTCACGAGGAGATAGACGCCGAGAAAGGCGATCAGAACGGCCATCCGAATACTCCTCCGTCGTGCGGTACTCGAACAGCCTCTGCCAGATCGCAACAGCCCGCAACCGCTCCCAGGTCAGCCGAACGGACCAGGTTCGGCGCGCGCCCCGCGTTCGGCTACTGGGGCGAAGGCCCGGGCGCACGCGACGATGCCCAGGGCCACTGCCACGAGAACAGCGAAGCCGACCCGCAGATCCCACAGCTCACCGATGATTCCCACCAGCGGCGCCCCGAGCACGAACCCGACGTAGTTGCCGACGTTGACCCGGGCGACCGCTACGCCGGAATCGGCAGGGTCATGCTCTGCGGCGGCTACGAAGGCCAGTGGCAGGATCGGGCTGATACCCACGCCAACCACCGCAAAACCAGCAATCGCCACCAGCGAGGTGGGGGCCACGGCCACCATCACCAAACCGGCCGCCGCCAACGTCCCGGCAGCGGCGATCATCGCCGGGGCGCCGGTGCGAACCACGATCCGGTCGGTGACAGAGCGGCCTGCCAGCAGACAGACGGCATACGCCGCGTAAGCCAGCGCAGCTACCGATTCGCTGGCCCCCAGCACATCCGTGAGGTCCAATGCGGACCAGTTGGACACCGAGGAGTCAATGACGAAGGCTGCCACGACAGCGGCGAAAAACACCAGCAGCGGTCGCCAGGGGACGCTCGAGGTGGCCGCCAGCGGATCGGGCCCGGCGCTGTCGGCCGTTGCTGAGCGCACGTATCCCCGCGACGCGATCAACCCGACAGGGATGAGGACAGCCGCGATCGCCGCGAAGAAGGCCACCAGCGGCAGGGACGTGCTGGCCGCGACGGACGCGAGCAGCGCGCCCAGGATCGCGGCCAGACTCCACCAGGCGTGGAACGAGGCCATCACACTGCGCCGCAGCCGAGCCTGCACCCCGATGCCCTGCATGTTCATCGTCGCGTCCACACTGCCCAGACCGATTCCCAACGCCACCAGCGCAACGACCAACGCTGGTACGGTCGGCGCCGCACCGACCGCGACGAGTGCCCCCGCCACGAGAACCGCACACCACCGCAGCAGACGATGACTTCCGCAACGCACCGAGAGCACACCCGCGGCCACGCTGCCCACGCCGGCCACGATGGGGACAACCGCCAGTAGCAGCGCCAGCTGCCCCTCGGTGAAGCCGAACCGGTCCGAGAGAGCCGGGATCCGGGTGACCAGGGCGGCAAAGGCGAAGCCCTGGCAGAAGAACGCGGTGCTGACCGCTGCCCGCTGCGTCATCGCCGACCGCGGAAGAAGTCGGTGAGCAGTGCCGAGCATTCCGCCTCCCGGACGCCGGCCACCACCTCGACCTGGTGGTTCAGCCGGGGATCGCGGACGACGTCCCATAGCCCTCCCACAGCACCCGCCTTGTCGTCAAAGGCACCGAACACCAGCCGGTCGACCCGCGCCAGGACGGCGGCCCCGGCGCACATCGTGCAGGGCTCCAGAGTCACCGCAAGCGTGCAGCCGGTGAGCCGCCAGTCGCCACGGCGACGACCCGCCTCCCGTAGCGCCAGAATCTCGGCGTGGGCGGTCGGGTCACTGTCGTGTTCACGACGATTGACGCCGGTGCCCAGAACCTGGCCACCCGCATCGATCACAACAGCCGCGATCGGCATTTCCAAACCGGGCTGCTGGGCCAACTCCAACGTCAAGCCCAGAGCGTCCTGGGGGGTCACGAACTCACAATGCCGAAAAGGCGGTCCCCCGCGTCACCTAGGCCGGGCACGATGAAGCCCTGCTCGTTCAGCCGCTCATCGACGCAGGCCGTGACGAGGGTGACGTTCATCCCCTCGGTCTCCTTCTCCAACCGCTCGATCCCCTCCGGGGCCGCCAGCAGGGTCACGATCGTGATGTCGGTGGCACCTCGGTTCCAGACAACGTGGAGGGCGTCGGCGAGACTCCCGCCCGTGGCCAGCATCGGGTCCACGACGTAGACCTGCCGGCCAGTCATGTCGGCGGGCATGCGATCTGCGTAGATGGTGGGTTGCAGCGTGTGTTCGTCACGAAGCATGCCGAGGAAGCCCACCTCCGCGCTGGGAAGCAGGCGCACCATGCCTTCCATCATCCCGAGACCGGCGCGCAGGATCGGGATGAGAATGGGTGGCGGGTCAGCCAGCGCCACACCCGTCGTCGAGGTGAGGGGGGTGTCGACCCCGACCGGCACCACCCGGATCCCTCGGGTGGCCTCGTAGGCGAGCAGCGTCACCAGTTCGTCGGCCAGACGACGGAAGGTGGGGCTGTCCGTCTCCTTGTTGCGCAACAGGGTCACCTTCTGGGCGATCAGCGGATGATCGGCGACGAACGTGTGCATACCTCGAATCGTGGCACAAGAGGCTGCTCGTTCATGGGCGAGTCGCGATGATCGAGGTCGTTACCGGCATTCATGGCAGCCGGCCTACTGCGGCAATGGGCAGAAGGTGCGATTTCTCGCGGCGTGTCGCAGCAACAACCGCCTAATGGCTCATCGTCGCCACCGCAGACGGGCCGATCCGACACCTCCCGCACAGCGCGTCTCGCCGGCGATCCCTGCGCTACCGTTCCCATACCCTCATCGCCAAGGAGCTCCTCATGACGACCCCACCCCCACCGCCTCCGCCCAACTTCGGCCCGCCACCGGGCGGGTCGCCTGGCATGCCGCCGAGCGCCGGCACCAACGGCCTGGCGATCGGCTCCCTGGTCCTGAGCCTGCTCGGCCTCTTCTGCGGCATCGGCTCAATCGTGGGCGTCATCCTGGGGTTCATCGCCCGGGGCCAGATCAAGCGCACCGGGCAGGGGGGCGATGGCATGGCACTGGCCGGCATCATCATCGGAATCGTGACGCTGGCCATCAGCATCGCGGTCTCCGTCTGGGTCGTCTCGAGCAGCGGATCCTGACCCGCGATCACAGCCGGTACTGCTGGAAGAACTCCCACATCAGGCTGCTCGCATCGACCCGGCCCTTCGGCCAGACGTGCTTGCCCCCGTGCAGCGTGTAGAACTGCACCTGCTTGCCCCCCGCACAGGTGTCCCACGTGCGCAGGCTGACTCCGGGCACGAATACGGACTTCACCAACTGGCGGCACTGATCTCTGCGCGCCCACTGCCGCATCGTCGTTATGGCGTCTGGGGCAGTGGCCGTCGATGCAGTGCGGCCACCGATGAACGGCACCACGGGATCCGCACTGCCATGAAAGGCCAGTAGCGGCACCGGGTCCGGGTCGGCGCACTTGGGCATGTAGATCTCGAATCCGACACCAGCGAAGGCCGCGAACCGGCGGGGTTCGGCGCATGCCTGCAGGAACGTCATGGCTGAGCCCATCGACATTCCGGAGGCATAGGTTCGCCCCGGGTCATCGCACAGGAGGTTATCCAGGATGCGGTTCGTGAAGGCCGTGTCCGGTCCCCCGAAATCCCACTTCCCTGAACGCGCCTGCGGGGCGACCACGACGACCCCGTGAGCATCAGCCACGTCCTGGAATACGACGACCTGGGACAGCGCCCTCTGCAGACGCCCGTGGTAACTCACGATCGTGGGAGCGGCCGAATCCGCACCGACCGGGATGTACACCTTGTACGGGCGACCCTGCACGAAACCGGTGTGCAGGCCAGGTGTACAGGACGGGGTCTGCGTGGGCGGGACCGGTGCTGCACTCGTCAGCGCCGCCAATGACCCGGCAGCAGCCAGCGCCGCGACCCAACCCCGCATGCCTCAAGTGTGCGGGCGCCGGGACTCCGTGTACACCGGACGGTCGGGGCGGAAAGGTTACCCGCGAGTAACCGCCACAGCGTGCACACGCTACGTTCTAACTACCCGCGATGCGAGGAGGGTCCGTCGTGCGTATTGGTATTCCCCGTGAATCCAAACCCGGTGAGCGCAGAGTCGCCGCCACCCCGAAAACCGTTGAACAAGTGATCAAACTCGGTTACACCGTGACGCTGGAGCCCGGCGCCGGCGACGGAGCCAGTTTCGACGATGCGGCATTCGTCGCTGCCGGAGCCGACATCGGTGACGCCTGGTCGGCGGACATCCTGATGAAGATCAACGCCCCGACTGACGCTGAGATCGAGCGCCTTCACGACGGCCAATTCCTCATGAGCCTGCTGGCGCCCGCTCTCAACCCCGATCTGGTCGCCCGATTGCAGGCCAAGGGCGTCACCGCCATGGCCATGGATGCCGTGCCCCGGATCTCCCGTGCCCAAGCCCTCGACGTCCTCAGCTCCATGGCCAACATCGCCGGCTACCGCGCCGTGATCGAGGCAGCCAACGAGTTCGGGTCGCTGTTCACCGGGCAGGTGACGGCGGCCGGGAAGGTCCCACCAGCCAAGGTGCTGGTGATCGGAGCTGGCGTGGCTGGCCTGGCCGCCATCGGCACGGCCAACAGCCTCGGCGCGATCGTGCGCGCCTTCGACGCCCGGCCCGAGGTCGCCGAGCAGGTCGAATCGATGGGTGCCGAGTTCCTGCGCATCGATGTCGAGGAGACGGGCCCCAGCGCGACGGGTTACGCCAAGGAGATGGGCGAGGACTTCAACCGCAAGGCCGCGCAACTCTACGCCGAGCAGGCCAAAGACGTCGACATCGTCATCACCACTGCGCTCATCCCCGGCAAACCGGCACCCCGGTTGCTCACCGAGGAGATGGTCGCCTCGATGAAGCCCGGCAGTGTGGTGGTGGACATGGCCGCTGCCAACGGCGGCAACGTCGCCGGGTCGCGGGCCGACGAGCGGGTGGTGACCCCGAACGGCGTGATCATCCTCGGCTACACGGATCTGCCGGGCCGGCTGCCAACACAGGCCTCGCAACTGTTCGGAACGAACCTGGTCAACCTGCTCAAACTCGCAACGCCGGACAAGGACGGTGAGTTCGTCCTCAACCTGGACGACGAAGTGATCCGGGGAATGACGGTGTGCACCGGCGGCGACCTGCTGTGGCCGCCACCCCCGATCTCCGTGACGGCCGCACCGGTCCAACAGGCACCACCCCCGCCGCCCGAACCACCCAAGCCGCCGATGAGCGACGCGAAGAAGCTCGGCCTCATGGGGGCGGCAGCCGCAGTCTTCCTGCTGCTCTCCGCCTTCTCCCCTGAGCCTTTCCTCGGGCACTTCATGGTGTTCGCCCTCGCGGTCGTCATCGGGTTCTACGTGATCGGCAACGTGCACCATGCGCTGCACACGCCCCTGATGAGCGTCACCAACGCGATCTCCGGGATCATCCTGGTGGGCGCGCTCCTACAAGTCGGCCACGAGGACCTGTGGGTCTCTGTGCTGGCATTCATCGCGATCCTGGTGGCCAGCATCAACGTGTTCGGTGGCTTCACCGTCACCGCACGAATGTTGCAGATGTTCCGGCGGGAGGACGCCCGATGAGCCTGACACTGGTCCAAGGCGCCTACATCGTCGCCGCGCTGCTCTTCATTCTGGCGCTGGCCGGGCTGAGTAAACACGAGAGTGCCCGCATGGGCAACCGCTACGGCATCTTCGGTATGGCCATCGCTTTGATCGTGACGATCATCGCGGCGACCGGCGGGGTGAACGGCGTGGGAGAGTCCAACGACATCGACGGCAGCGGGCTGGTCGGTCTCGGGTTGATCGCCGCTGCCATGGCGATCGGGGCAGCCATCGGAATCTGGCGCGCGCGCAGCGTGGAGATGACCGGCATGCCCGAACTCATCGCCATGCTGCACTCCTTCGTCGGCCTGGCCGCCGTGCTGGTCGGCTGGAACTCTTCCTATGAGACCGATGTGCCGTACCCGGGCATCCACGACGGCGAGGTCTTCGTCGGGGTCTTCATCGGTGCCGTCACCCTGACGGGGTCGATCGTCGCCTACCTGAAACTGGCCGGCAAGATCAACAGCGCGCCGCGGATGCTGCCCGCGCACAACGCGGTCAACCTCGGGATCATCCTCGTCTTCTTCGGCATGACCGCGGCCTACATCATGGTGCCGCGCGACGACATGCTACTGCGGCAGTCACTGCTCGGGGTCATGACAGTGCTAGCGCTGTTCCTCGGCTGGCACCTGGTGTCCTCCATCGGTGGCGGCGATATGCCCGTCGTGGTGTCGATGCTCAACTCGTACTCCGGATGGGCGGCGGCTGCGGCTGGCTTCCTGCTGAGCAACGATCTGCTGATCATCACCGGTGCGCTGGTGGGATCCTCCGGTGCCTATCTGTCCTACATCATGTGCCGGGCGATGAACCGTTCGTTCATCTCGGTGATCGCCGGCGGGTTCGGCGTGGAGGCAGGCACCGTCGCCGGCGACACGGATTACGGAGAGCATCGCGAAATCACCGCCGAGGGTGCCGCCGAAATGCTCGCGGACGCGCACGAAGTCCTCATCACGCCCGGTTACGGGATGGCGGTGGCGCAGGCCCAATATCCGGTGGCCGAGTTGACGCGGCAGTTGCGCGAGCGGGGCGTGAACGTACGTTTCGGCATCCACCCGGTCGCAGGACGCCTGCCCGGTCACATGAACGTGCTGCTCGCCGAGGCCAAAGTCCCCTACGACATCGTGCTGGAGATGGACGAGATCAACGAGGACTTCCCGGACACCGACGTGGTGCTGGTGATCGGTGCGAACGACACGGTCAACCCGGCTGCGATCGATGAGCCGAGTTCCCCGATCGGCGGGATGCCGGTTCTGCACGTGTGGGAGGCGAAGAACGTGATCGTGTTCAAGCGATCGATGGCCACAGGCTACGCGGGGGTGCAGAACCCGCTGTTCTTCAAAGAGAATTCGCAGATGCTGTTCGGGGATGCGAAGGACCGCGTCGAGGACATCATCAAGGCCCTGTGATCGCGCTGCGGACCTTGGCGTCCCCGGGACCTGTTGTCTACACTGGGCCGATGAAAACTGCCGCCTCACTGGTCGTGATCAGCAGTCTCGGTCTGCTGCTCTCGGTCGCACCCACCGCCAGCGCCGCGTCCCCGACGAACTGCACCGCGCTGCAGAAGCAGGCCGCCAAAGCGGCGAAGAAGGGCCAGAAAGCCAAAGCGAAGCGCCTGCGTCAACAGGCTCGTACCTGTAAGCAGGCGGCCACCGTCCGGACGGCTCTGGCCGGATACACCTTCACCGGGACCCGCGGTGACGGCCAAGCGGTGTCCGTCACCCTGTGTGCAGACGGACGCTGGCAGAGCAAGACCGGGTCGCGGCCAGTGGCGATCTCGACCGGAACGACCTGGTTGGTACGGTCCCTCAGGTATTCCAACGGGACCCAGTGGGTCACACAGGTCGCTGAGAATGCCGACCGGCGCGCCGGCGGCTGGAGCATCGGAATGGCGCGTGCGGGCGACGCCTTCCAGGTCGGGATTGCGTCCTTCGATGAGGTCAGCGACCTCGGACCCGTGACGCGCACCGACGGTGCCGCTGTGTGCGCCACTCTCTAGTTCGCGAGTGTGGGCTCATCACGGCCGGCAATGTGTCGTGTCGGCAAGGCTCCGCACGCGGGGTGGCCCGATGCGGAGTTTTGCCGAATAGTGCCGGGACAAATCAGGTCATAAAGGGCGTTTGATCAGCACATCGCCGCACGCAACGTGCCAGTGGCCGAAGAGTTGCGCAGTTTTGCCGACACCGCCGACAAGCACTCGCTTTCAACCGGTCGGGCCTACCCATCTACACAAGACCGATCAGGGGCGCGATCAGCACCTTGATGATCATGGCTGCTGGATACACCAAGGCGTATCCCAGGCTCACGCGCGGGTCGGAGGTCGTGCGGTCGTTGGCGAAGGCCAACACGGCGGGCTGGGTCTGCGAGCCGCCCATCGCACCGGACAACGTGGGGCCACTGAGTCCACCCCAGCGGGGACCGAGGAGGCGCAGCATCAGGGCGGCAAATCCCGTGACGATCAGCCCCACCACGAACAGTCGCGGTCCGACATCGGTCTGCAACGCCGCCACCAGTTTCGAACCCGACGTCGAGCCGGCGTAGGCGAGGAAGGCGAGCATCCCGTACTGGCCCAGCGCGTTCGCCGTCGGGAAGGGCACTGACCACAGAATTGGGCCGGTCCGGTGCAACCTGCCCAGCACCAGCCCAGCCACCAGCGCCCCACCGGCGATCCCCAGTGACAACTTGGCGCCGCCCGGCAGGGGGATGGACACCAGCCCGATCAACAGGCCGATCACGATTCCGAGCATGAAACCGACCGGGTTCAGAGCGCTGGCGCCATGCTCACTGTCGCCGAAGAAAGCGCTGACCTCGTCGATGCGCGTCTTCGGCGCGGTGATCCGGATTCGGTCACCGACATGGACGATGAAGTCATCGGTGGCCAGGAAGTCGATGTCGCCGCGCCGGACGCGGGTCGCCGTCGCCCCGAATCTGTCGAGCAGATTCAGGTCCTCCAGAGATCGACCGGCGGCCTGCGAACTGGAGACCGTGATCCTGCGGAAGTCGAGTTCCCTGCGGTCGAGTTCCAGGTGCAACGTGGACGGGTGGCCGAGTTGGGCAGCGACCTCGTTGACCAGCGTCTCTGGGCCGATCACGCTCACCACGTCGCCGAGTTCGGGCACGAAGTCATCCGTGGCCACCGTGACCACCCGGTTACGGCGCACCCGGGAGAAGCGGATTCTGTCCTCATGGTCGGTGATCAGCTGCCGCAAGTTGGGCAGGCCGGTTCTGTCCACCCGGATCGACACCATGGTCAGTTCCGGCTCCGGGTCGGGCACAGCGGACACTTTGGGTTCTGTCTTGCCCTTGAGCGCCGAAGAGGCAGCCCAGAGCATCCCCACGACGCCGAAGATGTAGGTCACCGAGTATCCGACGGTGGGCAATGAGGAGGCCAGTTGTTCGGTGGCTGCGGCCAGCGCCGGCGTGTTGGTCAGGGCACCCGTGTAGGCACCAGCGATCAGCGGTGACTCCAGACCCAGCAGTTTGCCCACACCGATGGCCACTCCCGCGGCGAGCACCAGGGTGATCGCCACCAAAGCGATCGCCCGACCCCCCGTGCGCAGGGTGTCGAAGAACGTCGGACCGCTATTGACACCCACACAGTAGGCGAACAGCACCAAGCCGATCTGCCCGACGATCTCCGGCAGCGCGAGGTCCGCGTCGAAGGCGGAGATCGCAAGGGCGGCGAACAGCACCGCGGCGGGCCCGATCAACACCCCACGGATACGGATCTGGCCGAGGACGGCACCGACGGCGATGTACAGGAAGTAGAGCAGGACGGTGTGTTCGGTGAGGAGATCGATCACACCGGACAACGCTACTCGCTACCAGCAGGCCAGGGCTGGCCTCGCCCCCGGGGTACGGCGGGTGAGGCGTGTGCATAGGGCGATGATGGGTTACTCTCCCCCGGTGAGCCGACGCCTGACCGTCCCGCAGGCACGCCGGGTGGCGGTGCGTGCCCAACGACTCGATCGGCTCGGCAACGGGGCACCGCTGGACCTGCTACGCCGCCTCGGCGCCGTCCAGATCGACAGCGTCAACGTCGTGGCACGGGCCCACTACCTGCCGTTCTTCAGCCGACTTACCTGCACCAAGGACGATGTGGACCGACTGTTCCAAGGGCGATCGACGACCGAGTACTGGGCCCACGAGGCGAGCCTGCTGACGACTGCCGACCGGGACCTGTTCGCGTGGCGCATGCGGGGTTGGCGCGAACACGCATGGGGCAATGCCCTGCGCGGGGCCGACGAGTACCCGGGCCTGCTGGAGATGGTCAAAGCAGAGGTTCCCGGCACTGCTCGCGAGATCGAGGCCCGGCTGCAGACGGACTTCCCCCGCGACCGCACCAACTGGGGTTGGAACTGGTCGGTCGTGAAGAAGGTGTGTGAGGCGCTCTTCTGGGCCGGGGAACTCTCGACGTCCGGTCGCAACGCGCAGTTCGAACGCATCTACACCCGCGGTGGGGTACCCGGCATCGATGACACCACAGCGGCGACGGAATTGGTGACGCGCACAGTGCGCGCGTGTGGGGTGGCCAACCGGCGCACCATCCGCGATTACTTCCGGCTCCCGCCGGCGATCGCCGACCTGGGCCTGTCCGGAGCAGTGGCCGCCGGCACCATCGAGAGCGTCTCCGTCGCGGGCAGGCCCTGGTGGGCCGCGACTGATCTGGTCATCCCGCGTCATGATCAGGGCACGGCACTGCTCGCCCCCTTCGACCCGGTCCTGTGGGACCGGCAGCGGGTCGAGGAACTGTTCGGGTTCCGGTATCGCATCGAGATCTACACCCCTGCTGCCCAGCGACAGTACGGTTACTACGTACTGCCCTTCCTGTGCGACGGTCAGTTGGTGGCACGGGTCGACCTCAAGGCCGACCGGGCGCGGGACCGTCTGCTGGTGCGAGGCGTGTTCACCGAACCCGACGCGCCACCCGGGACTGGCAGCGCGCTCGAACACCATCTCGTGCGGTTGGCCACGTGGCTGGGACTGGCCTCGGTCAGCGCGAACGACTGACCGCTACAAACCGGACCGCACCTCGATCCGGCCATCGGCGGCTGCTTGCTGCAGTGCTGCGTAGTCCCTGTCGTTCTGGTTCGCGTAGGCGTCAGCGAACGAAGCGATCGCCTTGTCAAACGTGGTGCCGCTGCCCAGATACGCGCCAATCGCGATCGGGTCACCCGAGCGCGCGTGGGCCTTGGCCAGCGTCCATGCACACAGCCGCCCATAGTTGAACAACCGCACCGGATCGATGTTGTCCACGTCCGCCGATCCCTTCCAGTCCCGCAGTTGCCGCACGTAGAAGTCCCGGTCGGAATTGTCGATCGGGCTGTGCACCCGCTCCCACCCCAGGAAGATGTCACTGGCCGACTGCATGAGGCGCTGCCCCGCCACGACCCGCTCTCCGGCATTGTCGAAGCCGGCATCGCCGACGTACCGCTCGAGCACGGAGGCCTGCGCCTCCTTGGCCTGCAGGAACAGCGGGTCATTGCCGTCGCGGCCGAGCAGCAGCAGGATCCATGCCCGCGTGCCGACGCTGCCGACCCCCACCACCTTGAGCGCCGTGTCCACGTACTCGTACTTGTCGAGCAGGTGGCGTCGATCCGACGGCAAAGTGTTGCGGTAGCCACGGATCACGCTGCGCATCTGATCCTCGACGTCAGCACTCGTCAGATCCGTCCGCGACGCTGCCAGGTCGTGCAGCCGCATGATCAAGGGCGGCTGGTTGATGATCTGGCGGCGGCCATCGACCACCTCGGTGAGCTTGCTCAGCGCTTGCACGGAGTCACGGGTGAACGCCTTGGAAACGGCCTTCTCCGTCTGCCGGATGTTGCGCTGCGGCTGGGTCTGCCGGAACTGCTCCAGCTGCTGCTGGAGGTCGATGCGGGCATACCAGACCTGCAGGTTTGTCATCCCGGCGAAGCCGGTCATCGCCAACCGGTAGGCCTCGGTCGCACCCCGGGTAGTCTTTAGTCGCGATGCGGTGCCGTGACCGTTCGCGCGCCCCGCGATCTCCAGGCTGGTCACCAGGCGCTTCACGTCCCACTCCCAGGGTCCGGGCGCCGTCTCATCGAAATCATTGATGTCGAAGACCAGTTTGCGCTCTGGCGATCCGTACCCCCCGAAGTTGGCCAGGTGAGCGTCCCCACAGGCCTGAACGCGCAACCCGGAGTCCGGCGTCTTGCTCAGGTCCGAGGCCATCATCAGGGCCGCTCCCCGGTAGAACGTGAACGGTGAGACCAGCATGCGGCCGTACCGGATTGGCACGAGTTGCTGGACCCGGCTCGCTGCCTGCGACTCCAGCAGGTCCACCGGGTCCGGACGATCAGCAGGCGGCTCGAACACTGCGTGACTGGAGCGGGGGACGCGGGATCGGGCTGACTTGCCCAGAGCGGCGCGGTCTTCGGGCGTCATCATGTGAGTTCCTTCGTGGGTTGGGTCTGCCAGTCCTGGCCGGTGGTCTC
>Ga0208938_1000529_pt1 | contig 28108 bp, 26 predicted proteins | sample AD_UKC125_MetaG_FD_184434 | JGI IMG/M metagenome (GOLD analysis project Ga0208938, IMG submission 184434) | Active sludge microbial communities of municipal wastewater-treating anaerobic digesters from USA - AD_UKC125_MetaG (SPAdes) (version 2) | ecosystem: Engineered > Bioreactor > Anaerobic >...
CGAGACCGCGTACGAGACGTACTTCGTCCCGCAGGGGATCAGCGCGGACCTCATCGCCACAACCGAGGGTTTCACCCGCGAGGACGTCGATGCCTACGCCGTGCAGTCCCAGCAGCGCTCGGCTGCCGCCTGGAGTGCCGGCAACTTCGCCAAGTCCGTGGTGCCGGTCAAGGATCGCAACGGCGTCATCCTGCTCGACCATGACGAGCACATGCGCCCGGACACGACGCTGGAGTCGTTGGGGGCGCTGAAGCCCTCGTTCGCCGGGATCGGCGAGATGGGTGGCTTCGACGCGGTGGCGCTGCAGAAGTACCACTGGGTCGAGAAGATCAACCACGTCCACACCCCGGGTAACTCCTCGGGCATCGTGGATGGCGCGGCGCTGGTCGTCGTCGGCAACGAGCAGGTCGGCAAGGACTTCGGGATGGCCCCGCGAGCGCGGATCGTGGCCACGGCAGTCTCTGGCGCCGACCCCACGATCATGCTGACCGGCCCCACCCCGGCGACGCTGAAGGCGTTGAAGACGGCGGGTCTGACCCCCGATGACATCGACGTCTGGGAGCTGAATGAGGCCTTTGCCGCCGTTGTCCTGAAGTGGGTCAAGGACCTGGATCTGGACATGGCCAAGGTGAACATCAACGGTGGCGCCATCGCCATGGGACACCCGCTCGGGGCCACCGGCGCGATCATCCTGGGCACTGTGGTCGATGAGTTGGAGCGGTCCGGCGGTCGGTACGGCCTGGTGACGTTGTGCATTGGCGGCGGCATGGGGCTGGCCACGATTGTGGAGAGGATCTGAGATGACGAACATGATCGCGTGGGAGGCCGACGCCGACGGCATCGTCACTCTGACGATGGACGACCCCGACCAGGGTGCCAACACCATGAACGAGACGTTCCAGACCTCGTTCGCGCAGACCGTCGAGCGCCTGCTCGCTGAGAAGGACACCATCACGGGGGTGGTGCTGACCAGCGGGAAGAAGACGTTCTTCGCCGGCGGTGACCTGGGCCTGTTGAGCCAGGCCACCCCCGCTGACGCACCTGCCCTGACCGAACAACTGCAGCATTTCAAGAAGCTCAGCCGGCAACTGGAGACGCTGGGCAGGCCCGTGGTGGCGGCGATCAATGGTGCCGCCCTCGGCGGTGGATTGGAGATTGCCCTGGCCTGTCACCATCGCGTGGCGCTAGACGTCCGCGGCAGTGAGATCGGGCTGCCCGAGGTGAGTCTGGGTCTGCTGCCCGGCGGTGGCGGAGTGGCGCGCACGGTGCGGATGTTCGGGCTGCAGAAGGCGCTCATGGAGGTCCTGTTGCAGGGCCAGCGCCGCAAGCCCGCAGCTGCTTTGCAGGTCGGACTGGTCGATGAGCTGGTCAGCGATCCTGCCGAGCTCATCCCGGCGGCGAAAGCCTGGATCAAGGCCAACCCGGACGCAGTGCAGCCGTGGGACGTGAAGGGTTACAAGCTGCCGGGCGGCACCCCCAGCAATCCGAAGTTCGCCGCGATGCTGCCCGCCTTCCCGGCCAATCTGCGCAAGCAGCTCAAGGGTGCTCCGATGCCCGCACCGGAGCACATCATGGCTGCGGCCGTCGAGGGGGCGCAGGTCGACATCGACAACGCGCTGCTCATCGAGTCGCAGTACTTCGTGGATCTGGCCACTGGTCAGGTGAGCAAGAACATGATCAAGGCCTTCTTCTTCGACCTGCAGGGCATCATGAAGGGCGGCAGCCGCCCCCAGGACTACCCGAAGTACACGGCCAGCAAGGTCGTGGTGCTCGGCGCCGGCATGATGGGGGCCGGCATCGCCTATGTCTGCGCTCGCGCTGGCATGGAGGTGATCCTCAAGGATGTCGCCCTGGAGTCGGCCGAGAAGGGCAAGGCGTATAGCGAGAAGTTGCTGGCCAAGGCGGTGAGCCGGGGCAAAATGGCCCAAGCTGCTGCCGACGAGGTGCTCGCTCGCATCACGCCGACCGATAACCCGGCTGATGCCAAGGGCGCCGACCTGCTGATCGAGGCCGTGTTCGAGGATCCGGCGCTGAAGGCGAAGGTGTACGCCGAGATCGAGCCGTTCATGGCCGAGGATGCGCTGCTGGCATCGAACACGTCGACCCTGCCGGTGACCGGCCTGGCCACCGGCGTGTCCCGGCCCGCCGACTTCATCGGCATGCACTTCTTCTCGCCGGTCGACAAGATGCCGCTGCTGGAGATCGTGGTCGGCGAGGCGACCTCAGATGCGGCCATCGCCAAAGCGGTGGACGTCGCGCTGCAGATCAAGAAGACCCCGATCGTGGTCAATGACAGTCGGGGGTTCTTCACCAGCCGGGTCATCGGCACGTTCATGGGCGAGGCTGTGGCCATGCTGGCCGAGGGCATCCCGGCGCAGTCCATCGAGCAGGCCGCCTTGCAGGCCGGTTATCCGACCGGTCCGCTGGCCCTGTTCGACGAGGTGTCGCTCACGCTCGGCCGCCGGATCCGGGAGGCTGGCCGGGAAGCTGCGGCTGCCGAGGGCTGGGACTTCCCGGAGCACCCGAGCTACCCGGTGATCGATGCCATGGTGGTGGAACTCGACCGCGGCGGACGTGCCGCCGGCGCCGGCTTCTACGACTACGCCGACGGCCAGCGAGTCGGCCTGTGGTCTGGACTTGATCGCTGGCAGAGCGTGGACCCACGCGATGTGGATCTGACCGAACTGCAGGAGCGGATGCTCTTCGTGGAGGCCATCGACTCGGTGCGCTGCTACGACGAGGGCGTGCTGCGGTCGGTGCCGGATGCCAACATCGGCTCGATCTTCGGCATCGGTTTCCCGCCGTGGACCGGTGGGGTGCTGCAGTACATCAACTCCTACGGTCTGCCGGAGTTCGTGAGCCGGGCGCAGGAGTTCGCGGCGAAGTACGGTGCCCGCTTCGAACCGCCGGTTTCGCTGGTGGAACGCACCGAGCCGTACGTCTGAGGTCGTGGTGGGGCCGACGATCTCGGCCCCACCCGCCCCTAACGCCGGACGGGTCCCGGCAGCAGGAAGTCGTAGTCGCGGCGCACAATCCGCTTCGCGCCGCGATCGAGGCGCCGCACCCGCAGAAACAACTCGAGCGTCGCCGCATCCTGCCGGTAGTACTCGTCCACATCTCGGCGCGTGACGCTGGCGTAGCCGTGGCCGGCCAGCCACCTGTTGGCCATGCTGATCGCTGCAGGAAGTCGGTACGCGACGCCCTCCTTGATGAAGTTGCCCAACAGGTCCACCCCCACGAGCCGGGGGTCGAAGTAGTCGTCCATGTACTCGGCGATGCTGCCCTTGCGCCGGTAGTAGGTGCGCAGCCCCGGGGGTATGGCGGACAGCAGGATCTCCTGGTCGAAGAGGTAGCCCGAGGCATCCCGCATGAACGGGGTGCCGATGTCGATGAGCACAGGATCGTTGGCCGCGAAGGACCAGTTGGACAACTGCGCGTCGATCGCCACCTGTGGTTGGGCAGTCCGCGCCAGCAGGGCCTCGACCCGGTCGAGCACGGCGGGGATCGCCACCTCCAGCCAGTCATCGCCGGCGGTGTGCAGCAGGGTGTTGCCCAGCCGGGTCATGAATGGCTGGAGCAGGTAGACCACAGGCGGGCGCCCGGGCCGCTGGACCGGGATGACTTCGGTGGCCACTACCTGCACGCCGGTCGCTGCGAGGATCTGCACGTACTGCTCAACCAGTGCGCAGAAGGCATCGGCCATGGCATCATCGGCGAAACCCGACATGCGTTTGGCGACGTACCCCTCCAGGCCCGGCACCCGCAGCGCCGCTGAAACTTCACCGTAGGCGATCACGTCGACCCCGGTCGGATGCGCCGGGTCGAGTTCGGCTTCCAACCGCGTCAGCACCTCCCTCACCATGAGCTGGCCTCCGCGCAGGCTGCGTCGAATGCCGCCAGCACGGCGTCGATCTCGTCGACCATCAGCAGCCCCGGCTTGACCTGCAACACGCTGCGATCGAAACCGGCGAACATCGCCCAGACGCCTGCATCAAAGAGCAACTTGGTCATCAACATCCCGCCGATGTCATTCGCGAACTTCACCCCGATGATCAGACCCGTCTGCCGGACCTCGACGATCCAGTGCGGGTACTTGGCAGCCAGCTCGGCGAACCCTGCTGTCCACCGCTCGATGGGCAGGTCGGGCAGTGCTGCCATGGTCAGGTCCAGCACCGTGGCCGCCACCCGGCAGCCGAGTTCCGCCCCGCCGAACGTGGAGACGTGGCCCCAACCGTCCTCGCGCAGCCAAGCCCCCGCACGTTCGCTGAGCAGGGTGGCGGCAATCGGGTAGATACCTCCCGACAAGCCCTTGCCCGTGACCAGGATGTCGGGGACGACGCCGAACTCCTCGACGGCCCACAGGTGCCCGCTGCGCCCCAGGCCGGTCTGCACCTCATCGGCGATGTAGAGGGCGCCGGTCTCGTCACACAACCGGCGCACCGCGGGCAGGTACTCGTCGGCCGGGCGAGGAAACCCAGCAGTGGCCGGGACGGTCTCCAGCACCACGGCCGCGGTGGGTTCCGACAGGGCACGCTCGAGGGCTGCAACGTCATTGAATGGCACCCGGCCGAAGTCCGGGCCGCCACTGAGGAACGACGCGGCGGCCTGCTCGTCACCGGCGGCCAGGGCCAGACCGGTGTGGCCGTGGTACGCGTCGGTCACCGACACGACACGGCGCCGGCCAGTGGCCCGGCGGGCGCTCTTGATGGCCAGGTCGATGGCTTCTCCGCCGCCGCTGGCGAACACCGCGTACTGCATGCCGGGGGTCAGGTCGACGAGTTGTTGGGCCAACGCGGCCCGCTCGGTGCTGGGGAAGTGATGGTTGCCGATGTCCAGGGTCAGCAATCCGTCCTGCAATGCGGTGATCACCTGCGGATTGCGGTGGCCGAGGTTGAACACGCCGCCGTTGAGGTGGATATCGATGAACTCGCGGCCGTCCACGTCGTAGATGCGATAGCCGGCCCGCTTCCCGATCACCAGGTCAATGCCAGCTGCGGTGAGGAAGTCGACCCGGTTCGGGCACACGTACTCCCGCGAGAGGTCGAGGGTCTGCTGTTTGGTCGGCGATGTCATGGCATGCGCGCCTGCCGGTCCCAGGCCTGCCAGGCCCGGCTGTACAACCGCGACTGTCGCGACTCGGGGATGTCCTGCACCGCGGCCAGCCATTGCTGCTCGGCGGCGTCAGCCGTGGCAAAACAGGCGGCCGTGAAGGCAGCACGGTCGTCAGTCTCGACGCTCTCGCGCACGAACCTGGCCTCCAACGCGTCGCGCTGCTGCATGTAGGCGGTGATCCGCGCGGGGTAGTTTCGCAAGGTCTGGCGATGCAGGAGTTCGTGGCGCCACCACATGGCGCTTGGGTCGAACAACTGCCCGGGGTGGGTCATCGCGGGCAGACCGCCCCCGAACCACACGGGCTTGAAGATCGACGTGCAGGGTGCCGAGGTCCCGGTCAGCCAGACGGTGATGTCGTCGGCGGTGACGTGGGCAACCATGGAGCCGGTGGACTGGGCCACCCGGATCGGCCCCGGTCCGGCGTGGGCGCAGACAGTCTGCCCGGTGACCCCGCGGGCGGGGGACCAGTCCGGTCCGGCATCCCCGTGATCGCGGAGCAGTCGCATCGCCGAGGCCACATCGGTACGGGTCGCGGTCAAGGCGTCAGTTGTGCGGCACTGCCGGCGAGCCGAGTCGGAGAAGCGGGTGTAGATGACGTCCGAACGGTCCTTCACCACCACGTCGCGCAACCCTGCCGAAGCCTGCTCAGCCCGGGTCAGAGTCAGACCGTTGGAGATTGATCCGGACGTGGCGATCCGGCTGGCCGCCCAATCGCGCCCCACCGTCTCGAGGACGAAGGCCTGGGTCCGGTCGGCGATGATGAAGGAATTGTCGTAAACGAGGTGATGGGTGTGCCCGGCTTCACCGCCCTGCCCATGCTCGACAAGCAGCGCCGCGATGAGCGCCACCGCCTCGTCGGCCGTTTCGCTGCGTTCCAGACCCAGCCGCAGCAGATCCATCCCAAGCAGCCCAGGCTGTTCCTCTCGCTTGGCTTTCGTGAAGACCGCCTCATTGCCGATACTCACGCCGTGTTCGTTGACCCCCATCTCCGCGCCCCAGATCCAGTACGGCTTGGACAGCAGGACCGCGTGCGTGCGGGGGGCCTGCGCGATGGTGATGTAAGTGGCCCGTAGGTGATCGCCCGGATCGGTGTTGGCCCCGATCATCCGCAGGTCATGGGCCTCGTTGGGCTCCCGGTCGGAGTTCTTGCCCAGGATCACCGAGCCATCGGTGGTTGCCAGCGAAACAAAGGTGTCGCACATGAGGTCATTCTTACGCCTGGCAACCCACGGCGACGGCCAGTGCTGCGCAGATCTCGCGAAGGCGGACGTCGGCGAGGCGGCCCATCCGCTGGACGAGAAACCCCAACGCGATGCCTTCCACGGAGTCGAGGTTGACCGCACACCGTCGTGGAACGGGATCCTCGCCAGGTTCGAGAATCACTTCACTTGGCAAGCCGCGCACCGTCGTCGTGCAGGGGGCGACAAGTGCGCGCCGGTGCCGGGGGATTGCCGCGTCCCGGGAAAGTACGACCACGGGTCGGCGGCCCACATCCGCAAGTTCGCACCACCAGAGTTCGCCTCGGGCAGGCAGGTCCGTCACGAGGCGCCTGCCGACGCCCGCCATGACCCCAGATCACCCCAGGCATCGGGAGCATCGACCGGCCGCTCGTCGTAGGCGGCATAACTAGCGTCGATCTGTGCCGCCTCGTGGTGCGCCAACAGCGATCGGAGTGCCGCTTCGATGACAGATGAATCAGTGGGACCGATCCCCAATTCGCGCGCGTTCTTGAGGAGTTCGGAGTCCACAGTCGTGCTCAGGCGTATGCGACTCATGCCACAATCATGCCACCATCACACTGATGTATCCGCCCCATGCCGACCCCGTGAGGGCATGCGACGATCGGGGCATGGATCGCAGGACCTCTGCAGCGTGGATGGAACGGGCCCAGCAGGTTACCCCCGGGGGCGTGAACTCTCCTGTGCGAGCGTTCCGGGCCGTCGGCGGCCACCCGGTCTTCTTCACCAGCGGCCAGGGCGCCTATGTGCGCGACGTGGACGGTAACGAGTACGTCGATCTGGTCGGTCAGTGGGGCCCGGCGTTGCTGGGCCACGCTCATCCCGCGGTCGTGCAGGCCGTCACGGAGGCCGCCGCCCTGGGCATGGGCTTCGGCGCCCCGCACCCGCATGAGGTCGAACTCGCCGAACTGATCACCGAACGTGTCGCCCCGGTCGACCAGGTGCGCCTGGTCAGCAGCGGCACGGAAGCGACCATGAGTGCGATCCGGGTGGCCCGGGGCTTCACCGGCCGCGAGACGATCATCAAGTTCGCGGGCTGCTACCACGGACACTCCGACGCACTGCTCGCTCATGCGGGCTCCGGGGTGGCCACACTCGGGCTGCCGGACAGCGCCGGCGTGCCGCAGAGCCACACCGCGAACACCGTGGTTCTGCCCTATAACGACCTCGCTCTGGTCGCCGAGGCGCTACGGATCTACAACGTTGCAGCGATCATCACTGAGGCGGTGCCCGCGAACATGGGTGTCGTCCCGCCGGCACCAGGGTTCACGCAGGGCCTGGCAGGTCTGTGCAAGGAATACGGGGCGCTGCTGATCAGCGACGAGGTGATGACCGGCTTCCGGGTGTCGCCAGCCGGATGGTACGGCCTCGAGGGCGTCCCCGCGGACCTGTTCACCTACGGCAAGGTGATCGGTGGCGGACTGCCCGTGGCGGCGTTCGGCGGTCGCGCCGATGTCATGGCCATGCTGGCTCCGATCGGGCCGGTTTACCAGGCAGGGACGCTGAGCGGGAACCCGGTGGCCACCGCTGCCGGGTTGGCGATGCTGCGCAATGCCGACTACGCCCGCGTCGATGCCGCCGCCGAGCAGGTCATCGCCAGCACCACGCAGGCGCTCACCGCTGCCGGGGTGCCGCACATCGTGCAACGCGCCGGCAACCTGTTCAGCTTCTTCTTCCGCGACGAGCCCGTCAACAATTACGAGCAGGCCCAGCAGCAGAACACGCAGGCCTTTGCCGCCTTCCATGCCAGCATGCTTGACAATGGGGTGAGCCTGCCGCCGTCGGCCTTCGAAGCGTGGTTCGTCAGTAGCGCCCACGACGAGCAGGCATTGCAGCGGATCGCCGACGCCTTGCCGGCCGCCGCTCGCGCCGCCGCCGACGCTTAGGAGGAATTGCATGTCCGAGCACACCACTGTGCACCTGTTGCGTCACGGCGAGGTGTACAACCCCGACAAGATCCTCTATGGCCGGCTGCCCGACTTCCACCTTTCGGATCTGGGCCAGCAGATGGCGGAACTGGCCGCCGATGCCCTGGCCGACCGTGACATCACCGAGGTGATCACCTCGCCGCTGGACCGGGCGCGGGAGACCGCCGCGCCCATCGCGGGACGGTTCGGCTACACCCCGAGAATCGATGAGCGGATCATCGAGGCGGACAACATCTTCGAGGGCCAGCGAGTCAGTGTCGGCGATGGCGTCCTGAAGCAGCCCCGCGCCTGGCGACACCTCTATAACCCGTTCCGGCCGTCCTGGGGTGAGCCGTACGTGGATGTGGCCGCCCGGATGCGGGCGGCCGTCACAGATGCCCGGCGGCGCAACACGGGCCACGAAGCGGTTCTGGTCAGCCATCAATTGCCTGTGTGGATCGCTCGGCTCGATGCCGAGGGCCGCAACTTCACTCATGATCCGCGGCGCCGGCAATGCAACCTGGCGTCGCTGACCAGTTTCAACTTCGACGACGGACAACTGATCAGCATCGTCTATACCGAGCCGGCCAGCAGCCTCTACCCGCAGTCCACGCGGGGTGTGGGGGCGTAAGTGAAGCGGTTGCTGCTGGTCCTGATCGGGGTGCTCGCCGTATCGGCATGCTCGATGCAGGCCGGCGACCCCGGCGAGGGCGACGGGTTTGTGGCCGGGGACGGGTCCAGCGTGATCCTGCCGGTCGCCGAACGGCTACCCGCGCCTGTCCTGACCGGCACCGACCTGAACGGGCAGCCCGTCGATACGGCGACCTGGCAGGGTAACCCCGGTGTCATCAATGTGTGGGCCTCCTGGTGTGCGCCGTGCCGCGCGGAAGCCCCCGAACTCGTCGCCGTCGCCAAGCAGAACCCGAAGGTCAACTTCCTGGGCCTCGACACCCGAGACAATGACGACGCCGCCCGGCAGTTCGTGAAGAAGTACGGCATCACCTACCCCAACCTGCCCGACCCCAACGGTCAGCTCGTGCTGAAGTTCTCCGACAGCCTGCCGCCGCAGGCGATCCCTTCTACGTTGCTGATCGATTCACAGGGTCGGGTGGCCGGCCGGTTCCTCGGTGCGGTGGATGCCACCGAACTCGATGACGCCCTGCAGCAACTCAAGGCGGAGCAGTGAGCGTCGCGGAGACCGTGACGCAGGGGTCGCTGCTGCTGGCGATCCCGCTGGCGCTGCTCGCGGGATTCGTCTCCTTCGCCAGCCCGTGTGTACTGCCGCTGGTGCCCGGATACGTGGGGGTCGTCACGGGCGTCACCGGTGCCGAACTGGAGGAGCACACCACCCCCAAGCAGTCCAAGATCTTGGCCGGTGTCGGCCTGTTCATCCTGGGCTTCTCCCTAGTGTTCATCTCCTACGGTGCTTTGCTTGGGTACGCGGGCGAGGTGCTACTGCAGTATCAGGAGCCGATCCAGCGGGTGCTCGGTGTGATCATCATCGTGTTGGGGATCGGTTTCATGGGGGCGTTCCCGTGGCTGCAGCGCGATGTCCGCTGGCACGTTTCGCCGAAATTGGGCATGTGGACCGCGCCGGTGCTCGGCGTGCTGTTCGGCCTGGGCTGGACACCCTGCATCGGCCCGACGCTGGCCGCTGTACAGGCGCTGGTCTTCAGTGAAGGGTCGGCGCTGCGCGGAGCCTTGCTGTCGGTGGCCTATTGCATCGGTCTCGGGGTGCCGTTCCTGATCATCGCGCTGGCATTCCGGCGGATGGCCGGGGCTGTGACGTGGCTGCGGCGGCATTCGGTCTGGGTGTTGCGCTTCGGCGGGCTCACGCTCATCGCGATCGGGGTGCTGCTCGTGACGGGCATGTGGAACGAGATCTCAGTGTGGATGCGGGTCTGGGCCAGCGAATTCCAGGTGGGGCTATGACGACAACCGTGACCCCGCCGGCGCCGACCTCGGGACCCAGCCTAGGCGTGCGCGGGTGGTTGCGTTGGGGCTGGCGTTCGCTGACCAGCATGCGTACCGCGCTCATCCTGTTGCTTCTGCTGGCGCTGGCCAGCATCCCGGGCTCGGTGTTCCCACAGCGCGGCACAGCGCCGGAGCGGGTCGTCGATTACATCACCGCCAACCCGACCATCGGCCCGTGGCTGGACCGTCTGGGCATGTTCGACGTGTTCGCCGCCCCCTGGTTCGCGGCCGTGTACCTGTTGTTGTGCGTGTCGTTGATCGGCTGCATCGTCCCGCGCACCGCGGAGTTCATCGGGGTGCTGCGTCGGCCGCCGGTGAAAGCACCCTCGCGGCTGTCCCGGATGCCGGCCTTTGAGACGACCACGGCCGATGTCGACACCCTCGACCGGGCTGAGGCGTATCTGCGCGCCAACCGCTGGCGGGTGCGCCGGGAGGACAACTGGGTCTCGGCGGAGAAGGGCTACCTGCACGAGGTCGGCAATCTGCTGTTCCATCTGTGCTTCATCTTCCTGCTGGTGGCTGTGGCGGTGGGCGGGCTGTTCGGCTGGTCGGCCAAGGTGATCGTGGTCGAGGGCACCGGCTTCACCGGCTCCCTGACCCAGTTCGACTCCTTCCGCAAGGGCCGACTGGTCAACCCCGACCAGATCGCGCCCTTCTCCGTGGTCCTGCAGGACTTCACCGCGACGTTCCAGGAGAGCGGGCAGCAGCGCGGCGCGCCGCGCCAGTTCGAGGCGGACGCACTGGTCACGCAGCGCCCGGGCGCCCCGGAAGTGGCCGAGACCTTCAGCGTCAACGATCCGCTGGTCATCGACGGCAGCAAGGTATTCCTGGTCGGCCACGGGTACGCCCCGGAGATCAAGATCACCGATGCGGACGGTGAGGTCGTGTTCGACGACGCCGTGGTCTTCCTGCCCCGGGACGGCAACCTGACCAGCGCCGGCGTGGTCAAGTTGCCCGACCTCGAGCAGCCCTTCGCACTGACTGGGCTGTTCCTGCCCACCGCGGTCATCGACCCGGTCATGGGCCCGGTCTCGGTGTTCCCCGCCGCCAACGACCCGCAGTTGTTCCTCGGCGCCTTCGACGGGCAGGTGCCCGCGGGCGGCAATGTGTACACCCTGGACACGTCCGGGCTCAACCGGATCGGCACCGAGGCGCTGCGCCCAGGCCAGAGCTGGGACCTGGCCAATGGCATGACGGTGGAATTCGTCGGGTTTCGCGACTTTGCGAATGTGACCGTCGCCCACGACCCGGGCCGGTGGTTCGCGCTCGCCGCATCGGTGCTGGTGATCCTGGGAGTCAGCATGTCCCTGCTGCTGCAACGGCGTCGGGTCTGGGTCAAGGTCACCGGTGACTCGGTTACAGTTGCCGAAGTAGCCGGCCTGAGTAAGTCGGGCGGGGGCAAGGTCCACGACGACGTGCGAGAGATCGCCGTCACGCTCCGCGAACAAGGGAAGTGACAAATGGCCCAGTTGAGCAACTTGATGGTGTACGCCTCGATGCTGGTCTACACCTTGGCGTTGTTCCTGTTCGCCGCATCGCTGGCCGCGCGCCGGGTGCCCCTGGCCGCCAAGCAGAAGGTGCTCGTGGGTGCCGGAGGGCCGCAGACCGTCGAGGCCGATCCGGGCGACGATCCCGGGCGCCGATCGGGGAACATCGCCCTGTCGCTGAGCTGGCTGGGGACGATCCTGCTCACCATCGGCTTCGTGCTCCGCGGCCTGGCTGCAGAACGCTTCCCGCTGGGCAACATGTACGAGTTCTCGCTGGCCGCCGCGATCTGCGTCGCGCTGGTTTACCTGATCGCGGCATCCCGCACCGACCTGCGCTGGCTCGGAGTGTGGGTGATTGGCGCGGTCCTCCTGACCCTGGGCCTCGCGGTGACGATCCTGTACACCGAGAGCGCCCAGCTGGTGCCGGCTCTGAAGTCCTGGTGGTTGGTCATCCATGTCAGTGCTGCGGCCCTGTCAGGTGGTGCGTTCACGTTGAGCGCCGGGTTCACCGTGGCGTACCTGTTGCGGCAACGGGCCGAAGACCGCGGGACCACCGACAAGGGCCTCGCGTCGCGGTTGCCGTCCGCCGAGCGCCTCGACGCTCTGGCCTACCGCACGATCGCGTTCGTCTTCCCGGTGTGGACGTTTGCCGTCATCGCCGGAGCCATCTGGGCGGAGAACGCCTGGGGCCGGTACTGGGGCTGGGACCCCAAAGAGACCTGGGCCTTCATCACCTGGGTCGTATACGCGGGCTACCTGCACGCCCGGTCGACTGCAGGCTGGAAGGGGCGCAAAGCCGCGATCATCAGCCTCATCGCCTTCTCCGCGTTCATCATCAACTTCTTCGGCGTGAACTTCTTCGCCAGCGGCCTGCACTCGTACTCGGGGGTATAGACCTCGGGGCGCGTGTCAGTCCTCGGCGATCATCGGTGGCACTGCCCGCGTGAGCGGGTGACATGTGGATCAGGGGTCGTCGGGCCGGCTGGTGTATCGCTTCCCGCGGGGACTGATCCAGACGGTGGTGCCGTCGGGCTGGCGTTCGACCCGCCATTTGCCATGCGTTTTGAGGCGGTGATGATAACGACACAACGCCTGCAGATTGTCCGCGTCGGTGGCACCTGCCGGCCAGGGCACGATGTGGTCCAGATCGCAGTGGCGGGCCGGGCGGCGGCAGCCGGGGAACCGGCAGCGCCGGTCCCGGGTCCGCACATACCGGCGCATCCTCAGGCTCGGCATATACCCGGCGCATAGTTGCGGCAGGGTCAGCCGGATGATCGCCGACGGCACCTCCAGGCGGCGCAACAGTTCATCGGCGTGGCCGTCGGCGATCGGGCCGTACCCGTCGATCTCCGCCCCATCGTCGGTCATGATCACCGCGATCGGGACCTGCTCGGCCGCGGTGATCCCGGTGAGCAGTTCGATGAACATGTCGGCCTGGATGGCATCCCGGTTGCCCTGGATGCTGTTCGACCGCACCCGGATCGACTCCATACAGGCGGTGGCCTGCTCCGCGGTCAAATAGGCGGACAGGGTGGCCATGCCGTCCGGTTCTGGGGTCAACGTCACCTTGCGTGACTTGCGGGCCTTCTTACGGCGGCGTTCGGCAGCGTCGGCGTCGATCCGGTCGACCTGCCGGGTCAGCCACGGCCGTAACTGGCCCCGGGTCCGGGTGGCGGCATAGTCGATGGCCCGCTCGGCCAGCGCCTGCCGGTCGGCCGGGGCGAGTTCACACGTGGCCCGGGCGATCTCCCGCACCTTCACCAAATCCAGCCGCCCATCAGCCAGCGCGGTCAGCAGGACGGGCAGGTCCCGCACGACGTCCACGGCCACATCCACCATGGTCGAGGCGAACCCCGGTGTCCACACCATCGCGCAGGCCACCTCCGGCGGGGTCGGATCGACCACCACCCCGTCCGGATCGGCGCCCAGCTCCGATTCGACGAACACCTGGTGGAAGGCCTGCAACTGTTGGGCGTGGCAGAACCCGATCACCGCCTCCGCCGCCTTCGCGACCTCCAGCGGATCGTCGTCGGAGAGCATCTCCGCTAGCACCGCGAGCACCGATTCGTTCATGCCCATACCGTACGAGAGACCTACGACAAACTACCCGGACCAGGAAGTATGTGGTGGATAACCCCGCCGCATGGGGGCGGGACACGGCGAAGGTGGGCGTTTCCGAATCGGAAAACGCCCACCTCATCGATCTGCAGGGGATCAGCCCGCCCGGCGTTGAGCCACCAGCAGGCCCGCCATCCCGAACACACCCAGGCCCACGAGCATCAGCGGTACGACTACCGCGAGGCTCATCGAAGCGGGGACGATCAGGTAGCCGAGGGCGAACAGGGCGAACATGACGCCCGAACCCAGGCTCAGAATGTCGATGGGATGTCTGCTCATGCCTTCTTCTCCTTCTTAGGGGCGATCACGGGGGTGTTGCCGGCGGCGGGCGCACCCGTGTCGATGTATACGCCGCCCGCGAGTGTCGTCGCATTCACGGTCAGCATGCCCTGCTGGGCGCCTGTGGGTTTGGCGAGAATCACTTTCCCGGCGCCGTCCGGGTCGGGCACTCCGTTCTCACGCAGGCCATCGAGGTAGGTCGTGGTCCCTTGGTCGGTGACCACCCGGACCTCCCAATTGCGGGGCGCCGCGATCCGGATGTCCCCAACGGTCACATCGACATCCACCTCGTCACCATCGGGCTGACCGTCCCAATCATCGAACTTGACGTCCACGACTCCAAGACTCAACGAGTAGCTCTCCTGGTCCGCTGTTGGCTGCCAGGTCACCTGGCCAGTCGTGATGTCTGCCCGCTGCACCTGCGATGAGGCTGACACCAGCACCAGCAAGGGCACCGCGAAGATGAGCAGCCAACGCGCCCGTCCCCGGAAGGCCCCGATCACCATCGTGACAGCGAGCGCCAGCAAGGACGACGCCATGATGGCCGTCGGGTTGTCGGTAATCAGCATCGTCACACCCGCGGCGGCAATCGCCGCACACAGCCCGATCAGGCCCAAGTAGGACCGCGGCCGCGGTGGCACAGGAGGCGCGGCGAGCACCGTCGTCGGCTGCCCGCCGCTGTACGCGTACCCCACCTCGGCAGGCTCAGCCTGCACAACCGGGGCCCGCCGGCTCATCGCGATCCACACCACGATCCCGGCTACCAAAGCGCCGATCAGCACGCCGCCGTTCGCATCGCCGAACAACAATCCGAGCCCGATCCCCGCAGCGATGAACGCGACGATCGCGCCCAGGATCCGCAGGCCCCAGGAGTCGCTGATCCGGGTGCCGGGTGGTGCCGTCTCATCGGGCACCAGCAGCCACAGCGCGAGATAGGCGAACAACCCGAAGCCGCCGAACAGCAACGAGACCCCGAAGGCGACTCGCAGGATCACCGGGTCGACGTTCCAGTATTGGCCCAGACCGCCGGCCACACCTCCGAAGATCCGGTCGGAGTTGCTGCGCCGGAATGGTCGCGGGGCAACTGGTGGCGGTGGACTCATCTGCATCGTTGTTTCACTCATGTCTCCACGGTGGCCGCCGGGACGGGTCCGGCACATCGGGTACGAGCCCTGATTCTGCCCTCAGGGTTTTCTCCTGATGTCCTCAGGACCTCCCCTGCGGGACAATCGGGGCATGACCACCCAGATCGCCGTGCCGCGCGCCTATCGCGAGAGCCACGGCCGGTGGATCGGTGGCGTCGCCAGTGGCATCGCCACCAACCTGGGCTGGCCCATCTGGACTGTCCGCGCGCTGTTCGTGATCCTCACCGTCTTCGGCGGGATCGGGGTGATCGCCTACGCGGCCTACTGGGCCGTGTTGCCTGCCCGCGAGGACGACGACTCCGACACCGTGCGCCTGCTCGCGTTCGCCGCCCTGGTGATCGGCGGCTTCCTACTGGTGCCGCTGACCACGTGGATGCAGGTGGGACTGCCGCTGGCCGTCATGGCGATCGGGGCGACGGTGGTGTGGATGCGGGTGCAGCCAGCGCGCAGACTGCGCCGGGACGGTCTGCAATGGACCGCTCTACTCCTGGGCCTGCTGCTGGTGGTGGTGGGCCTGGTCGCCCTGACGGCCACCGGCCTGGGGCTGCGATCGGTGCTGAACGTGGTGGCCGTCGCAGTGCTCCTGCTCGTGGGGATCGGGTTGATCACTATGCCGTGGATCGCCGGGATGTACCGCGAGCTGACCGCGGAACGCCAGGAGCGGGTGCGCTCGCAGACCCGCGCCGAACTCGCCACGCAGGTGCACGACTCGGTGCTGCAGACCCTGACCCTGATCCGCAAACACGCCGATGATCCCGATCGTGTCGTGCGGTTGGCCCGTTCTCAGGAGCGGGATCTGCGGGCTTGGCTCTACGAGCCGGTGGGCGATCCGCAGGAGTCTTTGAGTCCGGGACTCGCGCACATCGCGGCGAGAGTGGAGGCCGAATACCCGGTGACTGTGGAGGTGGTGTGCGTCGGAGACGGACCGTTGAACGACGGCGGGCGCGCGCTGGTGGCCGCCGCCGGCGAGGCCGTCCTCAACGCCGCCAAGCACGCCGGCGGGACGATCAGCGTGTATGCAGAAGCCGATCGCGAGGAACTGCGGGTGTACGTCCGTGACCGCGGCCCCGGTTTCGACCCGGACGCGGTGCCCGCTGATCGGCGAGGGATCGCGGAGTCCATGAAAGGACGGATGGAGCGCGCTGGTGGCCAGTGCTCGATCCGCACCGACAGCCGCGGTACCGAGATCACCTTGCGAGTGCCGGCATGATCCGGCTGGTGATCGTGGACGACCATGAGCTGGTGCGGGCCGGGATCCGCGGTGGCTTGCCCGGCGATTTCGAGGTGGTGGGGGAGGCCGCGGACGTGACCCAGGCTGTGGCGGTCATCCGGGTCACACATCCCGATGTGGTTCTGCTCGACGTGCACTTGCCGGGCGGTAACGCCCAAGAGGTGTTGCGGCAGTGCCACGGCGGATCCAAGTTCCTGGCCCTGTCCGTGTCGGACGCCTCGGAGGATGTGATCGGGGTGGTGCGCCTCGGTGCCCGCGGTTACGTCACGAAGGACATCACCGCGCAGGCGCTCGCGGATGCGATCCGGCAGGTCGACGCCGGCGACGCGGTGTTCAGTCCCCGCCTGGCCGGGTTCGTCCTCGATGCCTTCACCGGTGCGGCAGCGAAGACCGACGACGAACTCGATCGGCTGACCGCGCGCGAGCGCGACGTCATGCGCCTCATCGCACGCGGCTACACGTACCGCGAGGTGGCGGACGAACTGTTCGTCAGCGTCAAGACGGTGGAGACCCACATGTCGGCCGTACTGCGCAAACTGCAGTTGAGCAACCGCCGCGAACTGGCCCGCTGGGCGCGCGGCCGGGGGATCGAATAGCTAGAGCGTGTCTGACAAATCATGTTCTGCCGAGACGGCGCGAACAGCATTTGCCAGACACGACCTAGCCCACGCCCCGCAGAAAGTCGGGGTCGTCATCAGGCGGCAGGAAGCGGCGCGGCGGTCCATCGGCCGGGGCGCGACCCAACCACAGCCACAGGCCGGGCCCGATCACCGGCAGCAGGAGTACCACGACCGCCCAGACGAAGCGACTGCCGCCGCGCACGTCGGAGGCGGGCACGCTGAACAGGTCGATGAGAGCGAAGATGGTCAGGCCGAGAGCGGCGATGACCCCCAGCACCTTGACCATGGTCCTATGGTAGTCGCGATACGACCGAGCGGACAGTTGTCACCGCGATGCCGATCCAGTTCCAGACCCGCAGGTACCCTGGAACGGTGACTTCAGGACGTGCCTTGCTCGTGTATTCCGGATTGCGCCTCGTGCTCCTGCTGGCGGTGGGCGGCCTGCTGTACCTGACCGGTGCCCGGGGGCTGCTGCTGATCATCCTGGCGTTCCTGCTCAGTGGCGCACTGAGCCTGGTGTGGCTGGACAAACCGCGGGGGCAGGCCAGCGCCGGCTTCGGGCGGCTGATGGGCCGCATGAACGACAAGATCGACGCCGCCGCGACCAAGGAAGACGACGCGGACACCTCAGCCGATGACGAAACCGGCTCCGAGGCCGAGACCAGTGAGCAGAAGAGCTAACGAGGTCAGTTGCAGGACGGGGATCAGACCGCGACCGTAGGCGTGCTCCAGGACATCCTGCGCAGCGGCCACTGCAGGAGCCGCCCCCACCATGCCGAGCAACGCCCACCACGTGCTCGTCAGGGCGATCCACGTGACCAGCACGAAAGCTGCCATGAGTGTGAAGGCGAAGAAGGTGCGCGTCCGCTGATCCCCGAGCCGCACGGCCATCGTGTGTTTGCCGGCCTGCTCGTCCAGGGGCAGATCACGGAGATTGTTCACGACCAGGATCGCCACGGTCAGTAGGCCGATCGCCAGCGACACCAGGACGGACAAGGGCCACACGTCGCCGCCGGTCACCAAGGTCGTCCCACACACTGCCACCGGCCCGAAGAACACGAAGACGAAAAGCTCCCCGAACCCGCTGTAGCCGTACGGCCGCGATCCGCCGGTGTAGCCCCACGCGGCCACAATGGCGGCGGCACCGACCGGCAGCAGCACCCAGGCCCGGCTCAGGATCACCAGGACCAGCCCGATCACGGCCGCCACCCCGAGGCTCAGGATCGCGGCACGTTTGACGTTGCTGGGCGCGGTGAGTCCCTGGCCGACCAGGCGGACCGGACCCACCCGCACCTCGTCAGTGCCCCGGACCCCGTCGTGGTAGTCGTTGAAGTAGTTGACGCCGACCTGCAGCGCCAGCGATACCAGCAGCGCGAGTACGGCGTTGAGCAGGGCGGACGGGAGTGTGAGGTCGCTGCCGGTGAAGGCCGAGACGCCCGCGCCCGCCACCACGGGTGCGACCGCAGCCGGCAGGGTGCGGGGGCGGGCGCCCTCGACCCATTCAGCGACTGTCGCCACGTGCCCTCCTGAGCAGTGCCTGCCGGTCGGGTTTGCCGGTCGGCAGGCGGGGCAACTGGTGCTGCCCGTCTTCGACGAATACCTCCACACGGTAACCGTCGACGTCGTCGGGCACCGCGACCGCCACGGCCTCCAGCACCCCTGGTCGGCGCAGGGCGTCCACTTCGTACTCCCGCAGGTGGCGGTTGACGCCCTTGACGGTGACCATGTCGTCCAGCCGTCCCAGCACCTGCAGGCGACCGTTCTCCCAGCGGCCGAGATCACCTGTGGGCCAAGGATGCTCCAGCAGCGGGCCGGGGATGTACGACGCGGCCACATTCGGCCCGTCCAGCAGGATCTGTCCCTCCTGCAGGCTGACCCCTACCCCGGCGAACGGGATGCCGTCGTACACGCAGCCACCGAGGGTTTCCGTCGCGCCATAGGTGCTGACCACGCTGATGCCGAGGTCCTCGCAGCGCTGGCGCAGGGCCGGGCGCAGTGGTCCGCCGCCCACGAGCACGACGGCCATCGATTGCAACAGAGCTGGCGAGACCGTGAGCAGGCGGGCGAGCTGGGTGCTGACCAACGAGACGGCCGTGGCGCCTCCCGGGTACCACTCGGCGAATTTGGCCGCGTCGAAGCCGTTACCCAGACCCGGCCAGATCACCGGCGGCGCCGCGCTGCGGGCCAGCGCCATGAAGCCGCCCGCTGAGACCGGGGACAGGATGAGCAGCCATCGGTGACTGCCGATGACCGCCGTGCCGGCCTGCGCGGCCCAGTCGACGGCGGCGTAAGTGTGCCCGACGTTCTTGGCCGCGGCGCTACTCCCAGACGAGCGCAACACGACGTCAGCGTGTTCCGTGAGCGGAGCCCCTGGGGCAGCAAACGGTGTGCGACTGCGCAGCAGGCCCCACACCCGATGCGCCAACTCGGGCCATGGCTCATCGGGCAGGGGAAGCACGGAATCATTGTCGATCCACGGTCAACCCTGCGCACCTCTGACGTCTCGTTTCCGGGCGGCGACCGCCCGGACTTCCCCAACGCGCCTACGCTTGCGCCCATGGAGATCCGCCCCTTCCGGTTGCCTCTGAAGGTCCCTTTCCGGGGCCTGACGGAACGCCGGGGCGCGCTGGTGCGTGGAGCGCTCGGGTGGGGGGAGTTCGCCCCGTTCGACGACTACGGCCAGCAGGCGGACACCCGCTGGTTGGACTGCGCGAAAGAACAGGCGAACCACGGCTGGCCGCCCCCGGTTCGCACAGAAGTGGCCGTCAACGCGATCATCCCGGCCGTCGCACCCGAGCTCGCGGCCAACATGGCCGTCGCCAGCGGCTGTACCACGATCAAGATCAAGGTGGGCGACGCACAGGGCTTCGAGCGGGTCGCTGCGGTTCGTGCCGCTCTGCCCGAGGCGAACCTGCGCGTGGACGGCAACGGAATCTGGACCCTCGCCGAGGCCGTCGAGCACCTGTCCGCCCTGCGACCGCTGGACCTCGAGTACGCCGAGCAACCCGTCCGCAGCTACGACGACATGGCACGCCTGCGGGCCGCCGTCGATGTGCCCCTGGCCGCCGACGAACTGATCAGGATCGACCGTCGCTTCGACGACGTTCGCCACGTCGCCGACGTCGCGGTGCTGAAGGTGCCCACCTTGGGTGGCGTAGCATCCACGCTGCACGTGGCCGCCCGGATCGGGTTGCCCGTGGTGATCTCCAGTGCCCTCGACACATCGCTGGGCCTGGCGGCCGGGCTGGCCGCCGCTTGTGCGCTGCCCGAAGCGCCGCTGGCCTGTGGTCTGGGAACCGGGGCATTGTTCGCCGCCGACAGCACCGAGCCACTCCTGCCGGAGGACGGACGGATGACCCTGCGCACCTATCCGCAGCCGCGCGCCGATCTGCTGTCGGTCCGATCCGATGTCGCCTATTGGCGGGGTCGGCTGACCGCTGCAAATCGCGCAGGATAACCCTTGTTATCCAATCGTGTCCCGTGCCGGCGGCAGTCCTGTGTCGTAGATCACGTTTACCGATACTCGTGACTGGTAATGTTCCCCACGGGTCTGAACCGGGGGCAGTACCGCCCCGGGATTCGAAAGTGCGGTGGCCGTCCGGTCCCCGTAGAAGTGCAATACACAGAGGAGCGCCATGCGCAGAGGCATCAAAGGTCTCGCCCTGCTCGCAGCGCTACCGCTGGCCCTTTCGGCCTGTGGTGGCAGCAGCGACAGTGGGAGCGAGGCATCAGCGTCACCCGCTAACCCGTCGGACGTGTCCGGCACCGTGGTTTTCTGGGACACCAGTGACTCCACGAACGAGGCACCTGCCTTCAAAGAGCTGATCTCGAAGTTCGAGGGTGAATACCCGAACGTCAAGGTCGACTACCAGAACGTGCCCTTCTCCGAGGCGCAGAACAAGTTCAAGACCGCGGCGCAGGCGGACAACGCCCCCGACGTGTTGCGTGCTGAGGTGGCGTGGACTCCCGAGTTCGCCTCACTCGGATACCTGCTCCCGCTGACCGGCACCGCGCTGGACACCCCGGATGCGTACCTGCCGACCCCGTGGTCGAGCAACATCTACGAGAACGTGCAGTACGGCGTTCCGCAGGTGACCGACGCCCCGGGCCTGATGTATAACAAGGAACTGCTGCAGAAGGCCGGTGTTGAGGTCCCCACGACGTGGGATGACATCAAGGCCGCCGCTCCCAAGCTGAAGGATCAGGGCGTTGACACCCTGTACTCGGCAACGGGTGGCTACTTCACGCTTCCGTACATCTACTCGTTCGGTGGCAACACGGTTGACCCCACGGCGCAGAAGATCCTCATCAACGACCCCGAGTCGGTCGCTGGTTTCCAGGAGGCGCTGACGCTGATCGATGAGGGTGCCGCTGTCAAGCCGGACCCCAACGATGCCTACAACCAGCAGATGGCCATGTTCAAAGAGGGCAAGGTCGCGATGATCATCAACGGCCCGTGGTCCGTTGCTGACGTGGAGACCGGCAAGGCCTTCAAGAGCAATCCGGACAACCTCGGGATCGCCACGACCCCGGCCGGTCCGGATGGTTCGCAGGGTTCCCCGGTGGGTGGCCACAACTACGTGGTGTCCGCCGGTACCCAGAACGAGGCAGCTTCGCTGGCCTTCATCGAGTACATGAACTCTGCTGAGTCGCAGGCATTCATCGCCGGCGAGCTGGGCCTGCTGCCCACCCAGGCTGCTGCCTACGACCTGCCTGAGGTGGCTGACAACGCGACCGTGTCCGCGTGGAAGCCGATTATCGAAGCCGCCACACCGCGTGCCTGGATCCCCGAGGGCGGTCAGCTCTTCACCGCCATGGATGAGCAGTGGATCAACATGTACACCGGCAAGGCAAGTGCTCAGGAAGGTGCCGACGCGATCGCCAAGGCCTGGACTGAATTCCTGCCGGATTACGCCGACTGAACAGGCGATTTGATTAACAAAAACGGTTACTGAACCGCTAGGGTCGGGTTCGGTCATTGCAAATGCGATGACCGAACCCGATTCTTTTTGTCTCCAGATCAGGGGAGGGGGCGGTAGCTCGATGAGTGCGATCACAGCCGACGATCCGACGGCGCCAGCACCGGCCGAGAGCAAACCACCAGGACGGCTGCGACGGTCATGGGACCGGCATTGGTACGCGTGGGCCTTCATCACACCGGTCGTCATCGTGATGACCCTCATCATTCTTTGGCCGCTGATCCAGGGCATCTTCCTCAGCTTCACCGACGCGTCCGAGAAGAACGTCGCCAAGGTGATCGGCGGCCGGGAGATCCCGGCAACCTACGACATCGTGGGGCTGAAGAACTACATCGACGTCCTGACCGGCGCGACGTTCTGGACCATCTTCCTGCGAACCATCATCTGGACCGTGGTGAACGTCTTCTTCCACTTCACGCTGGGCATGATCCTGGCGCTGGTGATCAACCGGCAACTCAAGGGTCGCGCGCTGTACCGCGCCCTGCTGATCGTGCCGTGGGCGGTCCCCGCGTTCGTGTCCACCTACATGTGGCGGCTGCTGCTCACCGACAACGGACTGGTCAACAGCGCTCTGGAGGGCATCGGACTCTCCCCGATCCCGTGGCTCTCAGACACCAACTGGCTGTTCATCAGCTGCATCCTTGTCAACATCTGGCTTGGCGTGCCGTTCATGATGGTCGCCCTGCTCGGTGGTCTGCAGTCCATTCCCAACGAGCTCTACGAGGCCGCTGAGGTCGACGGGGCCACCCCTTGGCAGCGCTTCCGGCATGTCACGGTGCCCGGCCTCATGTCGGTGGCCAGCACCGTTGTCCTGCTGGGGTCCATATGGACGTTCAACATGTTCGCGATCATTTACCTGATGGCCAGCCAGGGCCAGCGCAACGACATCGCCACGCTGCCCGTGTATGCCTACGACAAGGCGTTCACCGGCATCCGGCAGTACGCGGTCTCGTCCACTTACGGGGTGCTGATCCTGTCGATCCTGTTGGTGTTCGCCATCTTCTACCGGCGAGCGCTGGCCAAACAAGGGGAGGTGTGGTGAGTCATGTCGACTGAGAACCTCACGCCGGATGTGGCCCACGAGATCGCTGTTGGAGAGGCATCGACGAAGAAGGTCCGTCGCCGCGATGAGCGGTCCCCGGCTATGTCATTCCTCTTGCACTTCGGTCTGTTCATCGCCCTGGTGTGGTCGCTGGTGCCGCCGATCTGGGCGTTCCTGACATCGCTGAAGCCCAACGATCAGGCGATCACGACCGAACTCAAGATCATCAGCGACCCGTCGCTGAACAACTACGTGCATGTGCTGACCGAAACGGATCTGCCGCGGTGGTTCCTGAACTCGATCATCGTCGCGTTCTTCACGATGTTGATCGGGATCTTCTTGTCGGCCACGGCCGGCTACGCGGTCAGCCGCTTCCGGTTCCCCGGGCATAAGCAGTTGATGTGGTCGTTCCTGATCACACAGATGTTCCCCATGGCGATCCTGATCGTGCCGATCTACAACATCTTTGCCAGGCTGGGCCTGCTGAACAGTCTCGGCGGTCTGGTGCTGGCTTACTGCACGACCGCCGTCCCGTTCTGTGCGTGGATGCTCAAGGGGTATTTCGACACCATCCCCATCGAGATCGACGAGGCGGGCCGGATCGACGGTCTGTCCCCGTTCGGCACCTTCTGGCGCTTGGTGCTGCCGCTAGCTCGTCCGGGCCTGGCAGTCACGGCCTTCTACACCTTCCTGACGGCGTGGGGAGAAGTTGCATACGCGACGGCCTTCCTCACCTCGGACTCGAAGAAGACCCTGGCAGTCGGTCTGCAGACCTTCGTGGGTCAGTTCAAAACGGAGTGGGGGTACCTGACGGCGGCCGGCATTCTGGTCACCATCCCCGCTGTCATCGTCTTCCTACTCGTTCAGAAGAACCTCGTGGCCGGCCTCACTGCCGGTGGGACCAAGGGCTAAGGAGAAAGCACACAAATGGCTGGAGCTGGAGTTACCTTCGACCGAGCAACCCGCATCTACCCGGGTTCGGAGAAACCTGCGGTGGACGCCCTGGACCTGCAGGTCGCCGACGGCGAGTTCCTCGTGCTGGTGGGGCCGTCGGGATGTGGCAAATCAACGAGCCTGCGCATGTTGGCAGGCCTGGAGGACATCGACGGGGGCCGGATCCTCATCGGTACCCGCGACGTCACGCACCTGGCTCCCAAGGAGCGCGACATCGCCATGGTCTTCCAGAACTACGCTCTCTACCCGCATATGACGGTGGGCGAGAACATGGGCTTCGCACTGAAGTTGGCGAAGGTACCGAAGGATGAGATCGAGCGCCGGGTGCAGGAGGCAGCCAAGATCCTCGACCTCGGCGAGTACCTCGCCCGCAAACCCAAGGCGCTGTCCGGTGGGCAGCGGCAGCGTGTGGCCATGGGTCGCGCCATCGTGCGCGAGCCACAGGTCTTCCTCATGGATGAGCCGTTGTCCAACCTGGACGCCAAACTGCGCGTGCAGACCCGCACCCAGATCGCCCAGCTGCAACACCGGTTAGGTACAACGACGCTGTATGTGACCCACGACCAGACCGAAGCCATGACGATGGGGGATCGGGTCGCGGTGATGAAGGACGGGCTGCTGCAGCAGTGCGACACCCCTCGCGCGCTCTACGACCACCCGACGAACATCTTCGTTGCGGGCTTCATCGGCTCACCCGCGATGAACCTGCTCGAGGTGCCGCTGAGCAACGAGGGAGTCATGGTCGGGGGCACGCTGGTTCCGGTCGAGCGCAGCATCATCGACGAGGCGCACAAGCAGGGCCTGCGCTCGGTGACCCTCGGCTTCCGCCCGGAGGATACCGCGATCGAAACCGATGAGACCGGCATCCCGGTGGTCGTCGACGTCGTGGAGATCCTCGGTGTCGATGCCTACGTCTACGGCAACGTGACCACCCCCGCTGGCCCCGTAGAGGTCGTTGTGCGCGGCAGCGGCCGGTTCCCGCCCAAGGTGGGCGACACCATCCGGGCCGGGATCAGCCAGGAGCACATGCACGTCTTCAACCCCAGCACGGGCAGCCGCATCGGCGACTGACCCCAACAGCAGTGCTAAGGGCCCCGCCGTGGTGACACCGGCGGGGTCCTTCGCTTTTGTGCCAATCCGCACCACCGGGGGCGGCTCATCGCTGTCCGCGCCGACCCAAGTGGCACAGTGGTCTGGTGAATCCGTCAACCGCGGCCGCGATAGTGATCATCGACGAGTTGGTGCGATCAGGCGTCAACGACGTCGTGCTTGCGCCGGGTTCGCGCAGCGCCCCGCTGGCCATCGAAGCCGCTCGTGCCCACGAACGGGGCGAGTTGCGCCTGCACGTGCGCATCGACGAGCGCAGCGCTGGGTTTCTGGCCCTCGGCCTGGCCAAGGCGGGCGGCGAACCGGTGCCTGTGATCACCACCTCAGGAACGGCCGTGGCCAATCTGCTGCCTGCCGTGGAGGAGGCGCACCACAGCAACGTGCCCCTGATCGTGATCAGTGCTGACCGGCCCGGGGAACTGCGGGAGACCGGGGCCAACCAGACCCTGGATCAGGTCCGGATCTTCGACAGTTGTGTGCGGTGGGCGGTGGACATGGAGGCTCCCCACATGGGCAAGGGCCAGGTCGGCTACTGGCGCAGCACCATCTCGCGGGCCGTGAGCATTGCCCGACATCCCTGGCAGCGCGGACCGGTGCACGTGAACATTGCGTTGCGCGACCCTTTGGTCCCCACCGGCGACCAGACCTGGGTCGAGGACCTCGAGGGTCACGACGGGATCCCGTTCACCGATGACGAGGGCGACACGGTGCACGTCGTGCGGACTTGGACGGTGGATCGCCGGATCTCGATGAGTGTGCAGGAGCCCATTGACGAGATCCTCAACGATCTTGCCGCCGGTCCGCTGCCCGAGAGGGGCCTGATCATCGTGGGCGACATCGATGACCCGGAGGACGCCGCCGCGGCCATCGAACTCTCCGAGTCCTGCGGCTGGCCCTTGCACAGTGAGCCCAGCGGGATGGCCAGAGCGGGCAAGTACACGCTGGCGCATCTGAGCCTGCTGACGGCCGCGCCAGCCTTCGTCGCCCAGCACACTGCGGACCTGGTGGTGACCGTGGGCAAGGTCGGGCTCAGTCGCGGTGTGATGGCCACGATCCGCGCCGCCGGCATTCATCTGCACGCCGAGACCCAGCGCACCGGCATGTGGCCTGATCCCACCCGCACGGCGGCGGCCGTCCTCGGATCCGTCCCAGCGCCCCCGGAGGACACCGAACTACCCGGGGCCAGCGAGTGGCTCGACTGGTGGCTGATGGCCGATGCCGCCGCCCAGCGCACAGTGGAGAAGACCCTGGCGGCTGCCCAGCCGACAGGTCTGCACGTGGCCCACGCGATCTGGGAGGCGGCCGGTGAGGATGATCTAATCTTCGTCGCCTCCTCGCGCAGCATCCGCGACCTCGAAGCGGTCGCCGGGGTGCGCCGGGACCCGCCGCGTGTGATGGCCAACCGCGGCGTCAACGGCATCGACGGATTGGTCTCGACGGCCATTGGGGCAGCTCTGGCCCACCAGTCAGTGGGTGGGGGGACCGCCTACGCGCTGTTGGGGGACTTGGCACTGCTGCACGATCAGAACGGCCTGCTGATCGGCCCTGATGAGCCGGTACCGGACCTCATCCTGGTCGTTGTCGACAACAACGGTGGTGGCATCTTCGGTTCCCTCGAGCAGGCGGCACCGGACTTCGAGGACGTCTATGAGCGGGTCTTCGGGACCCCGGTCGACGTTGACCTGCGAGCGCTGATCGGGGCACACGGGGTCCCCGTCTTCGACAGCCTGACCGAGGCGCTTGGCGGCAGTGGAATTCGGGCGATCGTGGTTGGGCCCGTCGATCGGTCGGCTGAGGCACAGATCCATCGCGATCTTCGGGAAGCGCTTGCATGATCCCGTTTCGCCTGCTGAGGTGAAGCATGCTGCGGGTATTGGTGACGACGGGTTTGATCGCTGGGGCGCTGGTCGGGGGACCGGCCCAGGCTGACGAGACACACATCGACGAGGCGCTGGCACAGTTGCCCGGCATCGTCGAAAACGTGCAGGCCAGAACGGGGGTGCCCGGTATCGCGGTCGCCGTTGTGCGCGGCGACAAGCTCGTCTACAGCGGCGGTTTCGGGGTCCGCAACAACAAGGGGGACAAGCCGGTGACGCCCGAGACCGTGTTCCAGCTGGCATCGGTGTCGAAGTCCCTGGGATCGTCGACCATCGCCGCGGCGGTGGGCAAAAAGTCCCTCAAATGGCACGATCCGGTGAGCAAGTACCTGCCCGACTTCGCCCTGTCTCAGAAGTATCCGACCCGTAAGGTCACCGTCGCTGACTTCTACTCCCATCGCAGCGGACTGCCGGGATTCACCGGCAATGAGCTGGAGTCCTTCGGTTTCAACCGCAACCAGATCATCGACCGGATGCGCTACGTACCGCTGTCGCCGTTCCGCGTGACGTACGACTACAGCAACTTCGGGATGACTGTCGGGGGAGAGGCCGCGGCCGAGGCCAACGGGACGACCTGGGAGACATTGGCCGACCGGATGATCTTCGACCCGCTGGGGATGAAGCACACCTCCTATCGCCACAGTGACTTCGTCAAGCAGAGCAACCGGGCTGCCCTGCACCAGCAGGTGAACGGCAAATGGGTGCCGTCGGCCAAACGTCAACCGGACGCGCAGGCGCCCGCCGGTGGCGCCAGCAGCACCGTCCTGGACATGGCCAAGTGGCTGCGCATGCAGCTGGCCGACGGTCGCTTCGACGGTGAGCGGGTGGTTGCGGCCGGAGCCCTGCGGGAGGCGCGGTCCTTGCAGATGCGAACATCGCCGGACAGCGATGATGCCGGTGCGATCCGCGGGTACGGCTACGGGATAGGCACCTCCGTCGACGGCACGGGTCGAGTGCGCTGGTCGCATTCGGGTGCCTTCTCCGCCGGTGCCGCGACCACGTACCTGATGATCCCCAGCATGGACCTGGGGATCGTGG
>Ga0208938_1000530_pt1 | contig 28064 bp, 22 predicted proteins | sample AD_UKC125_MetaG_FD_184434 | JGI IMG/M metagenome (GOLD analysis project Ga0208938, IMG submission 184434) | Active sludge microbial communities of municipal wastewater-treating anaerobic digesters from USA - AD_UKC125_MetaG (SPAdes) (version 2) | ecosystem: Engineered > Bioreactor > Anaerobic >...
AGAAAACATTAACAATCAATCCTAATAACGGGCACATCCTTAATGATAAGGACGCATTAAAATTATGGAGTAGAACTTATGAAAAAGGTTGGGAAATGAAACTATAAAGTCGTATATTTCGCAAACTTGTTATTCAACAATGCCCTTTTTTGTTTCTATGGCTCAAAATAAAGATATCCGCGAAATTATTGAATCGGTGCGGGAAAAATATGCCCCTGATACACGGATTGAGGTTTTTAATATCAAAACATACCGGCAAAAAGATACGTTAATACTGAAAGGGGAAACAACAAATCGCGCTGCATATAATGAAGTGCTGTCTAAAGCCAAAAAAATTGCACCACGAGTAAAAGACAGTATCCGACTGCTTCCCGATAAAAAACTCGGTGAAGCAACGTGGGGCGTCGTCTACAATTCAACAGGAACAATTTATTATAATCCGAAATACAGTACAGAAATTGTTTCGCAAGCGCTGCTGGGTACACCGGTGAGAATTCTTGACAAAAAAGGGAGCTGGAAACGAATCCAAACACCCGACAAATATATCGGATGGATAAACGGTTCGGTTGAGCCGATGACAAAAGCAGCTTTGCAAACCTATCTACAACAGCCGAAAATAATTGTAACCTCATTGCATGCCTTTTCGTATGAAAAACCGAATGCGAAATCTCAAAACGTTTCCGACTTGGTGGTCGGTAATATATTGGTGGTGAAAGATAAAAAAAGAAATTTTTACCATGTATCGTATCCCGACGGCAGAGAAGCTTTTGTGTCGAAAACCAATGCTCAACCCTTCGAAAAGTGGATAAAAAGCCGGTTATTGACAGACGAAGAGATTGTGAAAACGGCAAAACAATTCATAGGCATTCCCTATTTATGGGGAGGAACCTCCTCAAAAGGAATGGATTGCAGCGGATTCACTAAATTGGTGTATTTTATGCACGGCATAGTTCTCGCTCGCGATGCATCGCAACAAGTTCTTTCAGGCAAACTGATCGACGAACAAGGGAACTTCGAGAATGCTCAACCGGGTGATCTGGTATTTTTTGGGACAAAAGCTTCCGGCGAAAATTCCAAGGAACGTGTGGTGCACGTGGGTATTTATATCGGCAACAAACAGTTTGTTCATGCAGCGGATTACATCCGAATCAGCAGCTTCGATTCGGCCGACCCCTTGTATGACGAATACAATACCGGTCGGTATTTACGCACAAAACGTATACTTGGCGAAATTAATACACCCGGTATCGAAGAAATCGATAAAAATATGTTTTATTGTCCGAACGAATGAAATCAAAACAGAATGAAACTGTCATGGACTCCTTATAACCTTCAACTGAAACACGTTTTCACGATTTCCGGCTTTTCGCGAAAAACCACACCTGTGGTGCTTACTAAAATCGAATTCGACGGCCTGGAAGGTTACGGAGAGGCTTCTCTCCCTCCCTACTTAGGCGAAACACAGGTATCGGTTATCAATTTTCTGAAGAAAGTAGATCTTTCGGGATTCCATGATCCTACCCACCTGGAAGAAATCCTTGAATATGTAGATCGGATAGCTCCGGGAAATACAGCAGCAAAAGCTTCGGTTGATATTGCATTGCACGATTTGGCGGGAAAAATTATCGGCGTCCCCTGGTACAAGATATATGGTCTGGATAAAATGAAGACTCCCGATACGACGTTTACCATTGGCATCGATACCGATGAAATGATACGCGAAAAGACCAAAGAAGCCTTAGGACGATTCAACATACTGAAAGTAAAAGTGGGCGGAACTGACGATAAGCGTGTAATAGAAGCCATTCGTAGTGTTACCGACCTTCCTCTGACGGTGGATGCCAATCAGGGGTGGAAAGATAAACACTATGCATTGGATATGATTTACTGGATGAAGGAGAAAGGCGTAGTGATGGTGGAACAACCGATGGCAAAAGACGATTACGACGGCAATGGGTGGATTTCCGAAAACAGCCCCCTACCGGTGTTTGCCGATGAATCTGTGCAGCGACTTCATGATGTAGAACGGGTAAAAGGGGTGTTTTCGGGAATCAACATCAAACTAATGAAATGTACCGGTATGCGGGAAGCATGGAAAATGCGCTATCTCGCTCAAGCGTTGGGAATGAAAGTGATGATTGGCTGTATGACCGAAACATCGTGTGCCATATCGGCTGCCTCACAGCTTTCATCGGGGCTCGATTTTGCCGATCTTGATGGTGCGCTACTCATCGCTAACGATTGTTTCGATGGAGCTAAGCTCGAAAACGGCAAAATGATTGCTCCCGACTCACCGGGGATCGGTGTAAAATTAACCCAAAAAGCAATACATTTCTTCAGCGAATAGATCGAGAAATAACAAAAACTTATATTTCACTTGATTTCACAAGTATGCAACCCTGTGAACTCATCTCCTCCAAAGCTTTTTTATCGTCGCCGGGATTGAGGTTTACTGCTGCCACGGCATCGGTAATCACATAGGTGCGAAAACCCTGCTTGCAAGCATCCAGTGCCGTGGCTTTCACACAATAATCGGTAGCCAACCCACATACGTATAGATCGGTAACGCCTTCTTCACGTAAAAAATCTCTCAAAGAGATAGTTGTCGCATCAAAAGCCGAATAACCATCATCTTTGTTTTGAGTACCTTTCAAAAGTACCCGATCAATTTTGTCAACCTGCAAGTCGGGATGAAACTCAGCTCCATACGTATTTTGAACACAATGGACAGGCCATTTTTCAAAATGAACGGAATCTACCGGATGCCAATCCTTGGAAGCAAGTACAAGGTCAAATTTATCAATAATGTTGTTAATCACAGGTACTACTTTGTCGCCATTCTTTACCGCAAGCGCGCCACCCGGACAAAAGTCGTTCTGAACATCTACAATTAATAATGCTTTTTTCATCTCTTTTTTCCTTCTGTTTTAAAAATCGACCAAATAAACACACCTGTTTAAATAACGCAAGTAACAACTGTACGGTTCAAAAAACGGATAATTTTCTCGTCTTACAAATACAAATAGCCTACATTATTCCTTGCATAAGCAGGAAAATCCTTAATTTTGTGTCAGTAATATAATGATTATATATTTCAAAACATTGCTTATACTGATAATATTTTAACAAACAACAAGATGTACAATTGGTTTGAATGTAAAGTAAAATACGAAAAAATGCAGGAATCGGGCATGCAGAAAACGGTAACCGAGCCCTATCTTGTGGATGCTTTGTCGTTTACCGAGGCCGAAAGCCGAATTATCGAAGAGATTAAACCGTATATTTCGGGAGAATTTTCTATTGCCGATATAAAAAGGGCAAAATACAACGAAACATTTTTTAATGAAACGGGCGACCGCTTTTATAAAGCAAAACTTTATTTCATCACGTTGGACGAGAAAAGCGGAGCGGAAAAAAAGACAGCAGTAAACATGCTGGTTCAAGCAAGCACTTTGAATGAAGCATTGGATATTGTTGATACGGAAATGAAAAAAACCATGATCGACTATTCCGTTGCCGCTTTAACCGAAACGTCCATTATGGATGTATTTCCTTATGTGGGAGAACAGGAGAAACAAAAAGAAGAATGAATATGATAAAAGAAAATCTTGATAAATTGCGAAAATCAATTCCGAAAGAAGTAAAAATTGTAGCTGTTTCCAAATTTCATCCTGTGGAAACAATACAGGAAGCGTATAACCACGGGCAACGGATTTTTGGAGAAAGCCGTGCACAGGAACTAAAAGAAAAATACGAACAACTACCTAAAGATATCGAATGGCACTTTATTGGAAATCTACAAAGAAACAAAGTGAAATATATTGCTCCTTTTATCCATCTGATTCACAGTTTGGAAAATGAACGGCTCATGCTCGAAATCGAAAAGCAGGCAGCAGCCAACCAGCGACAAATTCCCTGCTTGTTGCAGATTCATATTGCTCAGGAAGAGACCAAGGGGGGATTTTCTCCCGATGAATGCCGACAATTTCTCGCCAAAGGCAAATGGAAGGAATGCCCTCACGTGCAGCTTTCCGGAGTAATGGGAATGGCCACCTTTACCGACAACGAAGATCAGATAAGAAAAGAATTTCGTTTACTAAAATCGCTTTTCGACGAATTTAAAAATAAGTATTTCGCCGACGTGCCGGCATTCAAAGAAATATCAATGGGTATGACAAACGACTACCCCATTGCCATTGAAGAGGGCAGTACGATGATTCGGATCGGAACGTTGATTTTTGGAGAAAGATAATGTGTGCCTACGGCGAAAATCAACGCTCTTTTGAATAGGTTCTTATGAAACCGATCTTTCATGAATTGTATTTATATTTCCTTATGAAATAATTTTTTTTATCGATAAAAAGCGTACTTTTGTTGAACTTATAAAATCCTGATAAAGATAAACAAGCATTGAAATGGCCGATTTACAAACAAAATTTGCCGGACTTACATTGAAAAATCCATTGATCGCCGGCAGCAGCGGTTTAACAAATTCATTGAATAAAATAAAAGAACTCGAGCAAGCAGGCGTGGGAGCTGTGGTGCTGAAATCGTTATTTGAAGAACAAATCGAAAGTCTTTCGAGAAAATTGAGCCTCACTTCCGATTATCCCGAAGCTGTCGATTACATCAACACGTATGTAAAAATGAATCATGTGGGCAACTACCTCGATCTTATTCAGTCGGCCAAAGCAGCATGCAACATCCCAATTATTGCCAGCATCAATTGCTATAAGTTAAGCCGATGGACAGAATTTGCTAAAAACATTGAAGCTGCAGGAGCCGACGCACTGGAACTCAATATTTTCCTGCTTAATGCCGGCGAATTTCCCGATAATTATCCGGAAGAATTCCATCAAAATGTAGTGAGAGAATTAAAAAAATCCGTACATATCCCGATCATCGTAAAAATGGGAAAAACGATCAGCAATTTGCCGGGCTTGGTGAAAAAATTGAAAGCACTGGGAACAAGTGGTGTGGTGTTGTTTAATCGCTTCTATCAGCTCGACATCGATATACATAAGGAAGAAATTGTGTCGGGACCCATATTCAGCAATCCTTCGGATTTTAGCGACACATTGCGTTGGACAGCCATTGTTTCGGGAAAAGTCCCCGAATGTGATATCGCGTGCTCCCATGGAGTGCATGCATGGGAAGATGCCATTAAAGGCATTTTAGCAGGTGCAAGCGCCATCCAATTGTGCAGTGTGTTGTATCAAAAAGGACCCGAAATTGTCGTAAACATGCTTACTTATATGGAAGAATGGATGGAACACCATAATTACAAAAGCCTTGCTGAATTTAAAGGCAAGCTCAATTACGCCAACATTGCTAGTCCGGCATTATACGAGCGCGTTCAGTTTATGAAATATTTTTCAAACTATAAACAATGAATATCCAGCAACTCGAATATATTATAGCTGTAGATGATTATCGCCATTTTTCTAAAGCTGCCGAAGCTTCCTTCGTGACACAACCTACGTTAAGTATGATGATTCAAAAACTCGAAGACGAGTTGGGAGTGAAAATATTCGACCGCACACAGTTGCCGGTTCAACCCACCGAAATCGGAATACAAATCATCAGTCAAGCGCGTATTGCACTTGCTCAGATTAACCGAATAAAAGAAATCATTCAGGAAGAAAAGGGTGTTGTAAAAGGTACTTTCCATTTAGGAATAATCCCAACCGTTTCCACTTACTTGTTGCCAAGATTGATGCAGGTACATCAACTTCATCATTTTGATATTAAAATAGTTGTGAGCGAACTGACAACAAATCAGATATTGCACCAATTATCAAAAGGTACGCTGGATGGAGCTATTCTGGCAACACCTCTAAACGATGAACATATATCAGAACGTCCCCTGTATTACGAAAAGTTCTATGCTTATGTTTCTCCAAAAGAAAAACCACTGTACGCAAAAACGGCTTTGAATGAAAACGATCTGAATACAACCCGTCTTTGGCTTTTGGATGAGGTACACTGCTTTCGGACTCAAATATTACATTTATGCAACATGAGAAAGAGAGGAAGAAATCATTCGATCTTCACCTACGAAGCAGGGAGTATAGATACCCTTATCAATATTGTCGATGCAAACGATGGACTAACAGTGATTCCCGAAATGGCAATTGACAATCTGAGTGAGAAACAGAAAAAAAATGTTCGACCATTCAGAAATAGTACTCCCGTACGTGAAATAAGTCTTATTACTCGCAAAGAATATCCGCGTGAACGGATGCTCACTATTATTGAAGACGAAGTGAAGGAAGCAGTCCCTCAATCGTTATTAGATGTTTCTTTAAAAAAATTTGTAGTCCCATTGTAATTTTAACCCTTATAAAGCCGCACCTTAAGACGCTCTTGTTTATGCAAAAAATCAAAGGAATAATAAGTATTGGAAAGTAAATGGACCCACAGCTCATTATTAATAAGTACTATAAAAAAGGGACTAAATTATACAATATATATATGTCGCATGCAACCGATGTCACAAACAAAGCGCTTTCCATTGCACATAAACATCCAGAATTGGCAATCGATGTGCAATTTATAGAAGAGGCTGCTATGTTGCATGACATCGGCATTTTTAAGACGCACGCACCACGCATTGGCTGTTACGGAAAATACCCGTATATTTGCCATGGATATTTAGGAAACGAATTATTGATAAGCGAGGGTTATCCCAAACATGGTCTTGTTTGTGAACGCCATACCGGTACAGGAATTACCCTTGAAATGATTATTGAAAATAATTTACCGCTTCCACACCGCGATATGGTTCCCGTGAGTATGGAAGAAAAAATCATTTGTTTTGCAGATAAATTTTATTCAAAATCGCATCCCGGAAAAGAAAAATCTATCAAAAAAATACGACGCAACCTGGCAAAACATGGCGAGCAGCAAGTTGCCATATTTGATGAATGGTGTAAACTTTTTCTCTGAATCCCGAATAATTTACACCTTTTTTGTCTTAATACATCTTTGGCAAGATATTTGCTGTATGTGAAGCGTACAATTTCATTTTTAAAAAGATATAACACATATACTAATCTATCATATTATATCGTACATTTATAAAAATGATTATGGAAAAGGAAAACAAAAAATATAACGACCCTCAAGAAAGTAAAGAAACGAAAAAAGCAACCTCTTCTGCCGAAGAAGAAAAAGATATAAAAATAAACGACAATCTGTCAGAAGAGAAAGAAAAAATGCAAACTTCCGAACAGGATAAACATCAGAAACTTCAGCAAGAATACGATGAATTGAACGAGAAATATATTCGTCTTTTTGCTGATTTCGATAATTTTCGCAAACGCACGTTAAAAGAAAAAGCCGATATCATAAAAAGTGGAGGAGAAAAAGTATTGAGCGACATTATTCCTCTCATCGACGATTTTGAACGTGCTATAGCTGCGTTACATAAAAGTGATGACAAGGAAGCTCTTTTGGAAGGAATCGATTTGATATATACCAAATTTTTGAATTTCCTTCAGCAACACGGAATAAAAGAGATCGAAGCAATAGGGCAACCCTTCGATCCTGAAAAATTTGAAGCAGTGGGTACCATTCCTGCTCCTGAAGAATCGCAGGAAGGAGTGGTGATAGATCTTGTGCAAAAGGGATATACTTTAAACGATAAAGTAATCCGTTTCCCAAAAGTAATTGTGGGTGAATAATTATGACAGAAAAAAGAGATTATTACGACATACTGGAGATACCTCGTACAGCAACGGTTGAAGAAATAAAAAAAGCATACCGCAAAAAAGCGCTTGAATATCATCCCGACAGGAACCCGGGAGATAAAAAAGCGGAAGAGAAATTCAAAGAAGCAGCTGAGGCATACGAAGTTTTAAGTGATGCGGACAAACGTGCACGGTACGACCGATTTGGACATGCCGGAGTCAATGGAACTACAGGAAGCGGTTTTGGCGGCGGAATGTCAATGGAGGATATTTTCTCACAATTCGGAGATATTTTCGGCAACTTCGGAGGCTTTGGCGGATTCGGCAATTTTGGCGGATTCGGATCTTCACGCACCGGTCGACGCACAAACCGTGGATCTGATCTTCGCGTAAAAGTGAAAGTAAACTTAAAAGAAATACTCACCGGGGTTGAGAAAAAAATAAAAGTAAAAAAATATGTAGCATGCACATACTGTCACGGTAATGGTTCGGAAAACGGCGATTCGGTTGCCACCTGTCAAACATGTAAGGGCTCAGGTGTGGTAACACGCATAACCAATACCATCTTGGGACAGATGCAAACAACATCTACCTGCCCAACCTGCAATGGCGAAGGAAAAATAATTACAAAAAAATGCCCTCACTGTAACGGTGAAGGTATTGTACGAGAAGAAGAAATTATTTCTATCAATATTCCCGCCGGCGTAACCGCAGGAATGCAATTAACAATATCGGGTGAAGGTAACGCCGCACGAAGAGGAGGCATTAAGGGCGATTTACTGGTCGTAATTGAAGAAGAGGAAGACCCAAATCTGATCCGTAGTGGAAACGACGTAATTTATAATCTATTTATCAGTTTTCCGACTGCTGCCTTGGGTGGAACGGTTGAAGTACCAACTATAGACGGAATAGCCAAAATAAAAATTGAGCCCGGTACCCAACCCGGAAAAGTATTGCGACTACGAAATAAAGGGCTTCCGTCAGTAAATGGATACGGAACGGGTGACCAATTAATCAATGTAAATGTATATGTTCCCGAAACATTGAGTGAAAGTGAAAAAAAAGCTCTTTCACAAATGCAAAAATCATCGAACTTTACACCATCAAATGCAGCGAAAAGAAATGTCTTCGATAAATTCAAAAAAATGTTTAACTAATTAGTGATCCACTATAGATATAATAAATTGCGGGGACTAAAAAAGCTTCCCGCTATTTTTCTTCTTATAACAAATTTCTTTTTTTAATCTCCTCATTCAAGTATGAAGCAGCTAAATATATTTGCTGACGACTAAGCCCGGCGCTAAAAATTAATCCTATTTTTTTGGTAATCGAAAAAATATTGCTACCTTTGCGACCGTTTCTCTATTCTATTGAATAAGAAACGCTAATAATAAGAAAATAAGCCTCTTTAGCTCAGTTGGCCAGAGCACGTGATTTGTAATCTCGGGGTCGTTGGTTCGAATCCGACAAGAGGCTCAGCGAAGAAAGAAAAATAAAAGTTGATAAAGAGTTATCTTACTGATTTATAAACAAAACAGAAGGACATAAAGGGCAGTTTCCAGAGTGGCCAAATGGGGCTGACTGTAACTCAGCTGGCGTAGCCTTCGGTGGTTCGAATCCATCACTGCCCACTAAAAGTATAAAGGATAATTGATGTAAATGAAAAACTTTCAATTTATCAATTTTCACTATGTTGCGGAAGTAGCTCAGTCGATAGAGCATTAGCCTTCCAAGCTGAGGGTCGCGGGTTTGAGTCCCGTCTTCCGCTCACTTGCCTATGTAGCTCAGCGGTAGAGCACTTCCTTGGTAAGGAAGAGGTCACGGGTTCAAATCCCGTCATCGGCTCAATGGCTTTTCAAAAAATAATTCCAACAAAGGAATTTTTTATCATTAAAACCATTTTAAAAAAGGAAATATAAACATTAATTTAACTAATAAGAATATTTTTTATGGCAAAAGAACATTTTAACCGAACGAAACCGCATGTGAATATCGGTACAATTGGTCACGTTGATCATGGTAAAACTACCTTAACGGCTGCTATCACCAAAGTTTTATCGGAAAGAGGCCTTTCTGAAGTGAAAACATTTGACCAAATCGATAATGCACCTGAAGAAAAAGAAAGAGGTATAACTATCAATACCTCGCACGTTGAATACGAAACTGATAATCGTCACTATGCACACGTTGACTGCCCGGGACACGCCGACTATGTAAAGAACATGGTAACCGGTGCCGCTCAAATGGACGGGGCAATTATTGTAGTTGCAGCAACCGACGGTCCCATGCCCCAAACACGTGAACATATTCTTCTGGCACGCCAGGTAAACGTTCCACGTTTGGTTGTATTTATAAATAAATGCGACTTGGTTGACGACGAAGAAATGTTGGAATTGGTTGAAATGGAAATGAGAGAATTGCTCGATTTCTATAATTTCGACGGTACCAATACTCCCGTTATCCGTGGTTCTGCGTTAGGAGCATTAAATGGTAATCCGGAATGGGAAGAAAAAATATTGGAATTGATGAAAGCTGTTGACGAATGGATTCCTCTTCCCCCACGCGATATCGATAAACCATTCCTTATGCCGGTTGAAGACGTATTCTCTATCACAGGTAGAGGTACAGTAGCTACAGGTCGTATCGAAACCGGTATCGTAAAAGTAGGAGACGAAGTGGAAATTATCGGGTTGGGATCAAAAGGAAGAAAGTCGGTAGTAACAGGCGTTGAAATGTTTCGTAAGATTCTTGATCAAGGTCAAGCAGGAGATAACGTGGGCTTATTGCTTCGCGGTATCGAAAAAGACGAAATTAAACGCGGTATGGTTGTCGCTCACCCGGGACAAGTTAAACCCCACTCCAGATTTAAAGCAGAAGTTTATATTCTGAAAAAAGAAGAAGGTGGACGTCACACTCCATTCCACAATCACTATCGTCCTCAATTCTATATCCGTACGTTGGACGTTACAGGAGAAATTGAGCTGCCGGAAGGTGTGGAAATGGTAATGCCCGGCGATAATGTAACCATCAAGGTTGAACTCATTTATCCGGTAGCATGCAACGTGGGTCTGCGCTTTGCTATCCGCGAAGGTGGCCGTACGGTAGGTGCAGGACAGATTACTGAGTTGCTTGACTGATAAAATTATCATCGATGAAAATAAACTTAGTGGGAGATGTTAACTGTCTGCCAACTAAGTTGTTTACGGGTCTAGCTCAGTTTGGTAGAGCACTGGTCTCCAAAACCAGGTGTCGGGAGTTCGAGTCTCTCGACCCGTGCTTAAAACGATTCAAATTTTAAATGAAAAAAATAATTGCATATATCAAGGATGCATATAACGAACTTGTTTATAAAGTATCCTGGCCCTCTCGTGAAGAATTAACGAGCAGCACAATAATTGTAATGATTGCTTCCCTTATTATTGCGCTCATAGTTTTTGCAATGGATTCTTTATTTGAGTGGACACTAAAACTTCTCTACGGTATTTTATAATATAATTCTGAACAATAAGAAATGGCTGATAACGAAAAAAAATGGTATGTATTACGTGCTGTTAGCGGAAAGGAAAATAAGGTCAAAGAGTACTTGGAATCAGAAATAAAAAAAACCGATCTAGGGAAGTATATATCTCAAGTCCTCATACCGACAGAAAAAGTCTATACGGTGCGTAGCGGAAAGAAAGTAATGAAAGAACGTGCTTATCTTCCCGGCTATGTACTCATTGAGGCTGAACTAACGGGCGAGGTCATTCACCGACTTAAAAACATCAATTATATCGTAGGCTTCCTCCCCAGTACTACCAATCCACAGCCTCTCAGAGATTCCGAAATAAAACGCATTCTGGGAACAATGGACGAATTGGAAGAAGCCGGCGAAGAATTGGATGTTAAATACTACGTTGGCGAAAACGTAAAAGTGATCAGTGGCCCTTTTAGTAATTTCTCCGGCGAAGTAGAGGAAGTGAATGAAGAGAAAAAAAGACTCAAAGTAGTGGTTAAAATTTTTGGAAGAAAGCAACTACTGGAACTGGGCTATATGCAAGTTGAGAAAGAATAAAATCAGGTTTGGTTACGCAGATCTGTGAATTCTTTGACATGTTTTGAAAAAACGTAAACAAATTTAAATCAAAGAAAAATGGCTAAAGAAGTTGCCGGACAAATAAAATTACAAATCAAAGGAGGAGCTGCAAATCCTTCACCCCCCGTAGGACCTGCATTAGGTTCAAAAGGGATTAATATTATGGAGTTTTGCAAGCAATTCAATGCCAAAACTCAGGATAAAGCCGGTAAAATATTACCCGTTATTATTACTTACTATTCGGATAAGTCTTTTGATTTTGTTGTTAAAACGCCACCAGTTGCGGTGCAATTATTAGAAATTACAAAAGCAAAAAGTGGCTCTCCAGAACCAAATCGAAAGAAAATTGGCGAAATCACTTGGGATCAGGTAAAAACAATTGCTGAAGAAAAAATGCCCGATTTGAACTGCTTCACTATTGGATCAGCAATGCGTATGGTTGCCGGGACGGCTCGAAGCATAGGCATTGCGGTCAAAGGAGAATTTCCTCAAGATGTAAAATAATCAAAAACTTCAATTGAAACATGGCAAAACTGACAAAAAACAGAAAGTTGGCTTTGAGTAAAATTGAACCGGGGAAAACCTATTCACTGAAAGAAGCAGCTACTTTACTAAAAGAAATTACAACAACTAAATTTGATGCATCCGTTGATATCGATGTGCGTTTGAATATAGACCCACGTAAAGCCAACCAAATGGTGAGAGGCACCGTAATTCTCCCGCACGGAATAGGTAAGGAGAAAAGAGTTCTTGTACTGTGTACCCCTGAGGCAGAAGCCGAAGCAAAAGAAGCAGGAGCAGATTATGTGGGACTTGACGAATATATCGAAAAAATTAAAAACGGCTGGATGGATTTTGACGTGATTATCGCACAGCCTGCTGTAATGGGTAAAATTGGTTCCCTCGGACGTATCTTAGGTCCCCGCGGATTAATGCCAAACCCCAAAAGTGGGACGGTTACCGACGATGTAGCCAAAGCCGTAAAAGAAATAAAACAAGGAAAGATTGATTTTAAAGCAGACAAATACGGTATCGTTCATGCTTCAGTAGGGAGAATATCCTTTACTCCTGAACAAATAGTTGATAATGCACGGGAATTTATTCGGGCGCTAATGAAACTGAAACCAGCCGGAGTAAAAGGTACGTATATTAAGAGTATTTATCTTTCTACTACGATGAGTCCAGGTCTTAAAATAGATCCTAAATCGATAGAAGAAAACTAAGAAAGGGAATAAACTATCTATGAAAAAGGAAGATAAAAAAAAGATAATCAAAAAAATAGCTGATACTGTCAAGGAATACGAAAACTTCTATTTAACCGACATAGCCACGCTAGATGCAGTTAAAACCTCAAAGTTAAGAAGAGAGTGTTACGAACAGAATATCAAGCTGATGGTAGTGAAGAATACCTTGATGCGTAAAGCTTTGGAATCGCTTGATGAAAATTATGAAGAACTGTATCCCTTATTAAAAGGGAATACAGCTGTCATGTTTTCAAACATACCCAATGCTCCGGCAAAGCTTATCGATAAATACAATAAAAGTAAAAAAATACCTGCTTTCAAAGGTGCATATGTACAAGAAAGCTTCTTTATCGGTGATAAATATTTGCAAGAGCTGGTATCTATTAAAAGCAAAACAGAACTTATCGGAGACATTGTTGCACTGCTGCAATCTCCCGCAAAAAATGTTATTTCCGCACTACAATCTGCAGGAAATACGCTTCATGGAATATTAAAAGCGCTTTCCGAAAAATAATTTTTAATCACTTCAAAAACAGAATTAGTAATCTATTAAATAACACAACAATGGCAGACTTAAAAGCATTTGCTGAACAATTAGTTAACTTAACAGTAAAAGAAGTTAATGAACTGGCTGAAATTTTAAAAACTGAATATGGTATTGAACCAGCTGCCGCAGCCGTTGCCGTAGCAGGAGCTCCTGCTGCTGGAACAGAGGCACCTGCAGCAGAAGAAAAAAATTCTTTCGATGTAATCCTTACAAGTCCGGGTGCAGCTAAATTAGCTGTGATTAAAGCAGTTAAGGAAATTACCGGCCTTGGATTAAAAGAATCTAAAGACTTGGTTGATGCTGCTCCCAGTGAATTGAAAAAAGGTGTAACAAAAGAAGAAGCTGAAGCTTTGAAAAAACAACTTGAAGAGGCAGGAGCAGAAGTTGAACTTAAATAACAAAGCTACCTCAAACTGGGTTAACTTGGTTAAGAATCTTCTATAGTAAGGTTCTTAACCTTTTGTGTCAATACATACTGAGTTCAAAAAATACATTTCCATGTCTTTAAATAACACCAACCAACGAATAAATTTCGCAACAATTAAAAATCCCTTTGACTTTCCTGATTTTTTGGAAATTCAATTAAAGTCATTTCAAGATTTTTTACAACTTGATGCGCCTCCAGAAAAAAGAAAAAACGAAGGACTGTACAAAGTTTTCATGGAAAACTTTCCAATTACAGATACTCGCAACAATTTTGTTCTGGAATTCCTTGATTACTACGTCGATCCTCCGCGTTATTCTATCGAAGAATGCATAGATAGAGGACTAACCTATAGTGTGCCGTTAAAAGCAAAATTATATCTCTATTGTACAGACCCTGATCATGAAGATTTTGCACCGGTCATTCAGGACGTATACTTAGGCACAATTCCCTACATGACCGAAAAAGGAACATTCGTGATCAACGGAGCCGAACGTGTGGTAGTTTCGCAATTACATCGATCACCTGGTGTTTTTTTCGGTCAAAGTGTACATGCAAACGGAACAAAACTTTATTCAGCTCGTATCATCCCTTTCAAAGGATCATGGATTGAGTTTGCAACCGATATCAACAACGTAATGTATGCTTACATCGATCGGAAAAAGAAATTGCCTGTTACAACTCTGTTGCGTGCCATTGGTTTCGAAAGCGACAAAGATATCCTCGAAATTTTTAACCTTGCCGAAGAAGTAAAGGTTACAAAAACCAACCTGAAAAAGGTGATGGGTCGTAAACTGGCAGCACGAGTACTAAAATCGTGGATAGAAGATTTCGTTGATGAAGATACAGGTGAAGTAACATCTATCGAAAGAAACGAAATCATTATTGAACGCGAAACCATTCTCGGTGAAGAAGAAATAGAAAAAATTCTAGAATCGGGTGTTTCGTCCATTTTGCTGCACAAAGAAACGCCCAGTATGTCGGATTACTCGATTATTTATAATACATTACAAAAAGATCCAAGCAACACGGAAATTGACGCAATCCGTCATATATACCGTTTGATTCGCAGTGCCGAACCTGCTGACGATTCCAGTGCAAGAGAGGTAATTAACAATCTTTTCTTTTCGGAAAAAAGATACGATTTAGGTGATGTAGGGCGTTACAAAATTAACAAAAAACTAAACCTTGATATCGACGAAAACATTCGTGTTCTTACCAAAGAAGATATTATAGAAATAATAAAATATCTGATTGAACTGGTTAACTCCAAAGCGATAGTGGATGATATAGACCACCTGAGCAATAGGCGTGTACGCACAGTGGGAGAACAGTTATACAACCAATTTGGTATAGGACTAAACCGAATGGCACGAATCATTCGGGAGAGAATGAATGTGCGCGATAATGAGGTATTTACACCGGTTGATCTCATTAACGCTAAAACGATTTCATCCGTTATCAACACTTTCTTTGGTACGAATGCCTTGTCCCAATTTATGGACCAGACTAATCCATTGGCAGAAGTTACACATAAACGTCGTTTATCTGCATTGGGACCAGGCGGTTTGACACGAGAACGTGCTGGCTTTGAGGTTCGTGACGTGCATTACACTCACTACGGACGTCTCTGCCCTATCGAAACGCCGGAGGGACCAAATATTGGACTCATCTCCTCATTATGCATTTACGCAAAAATTAATGAGTTGGGATTTATCGAAACTCCATACAGAAAAGCAAAAAATGGACAAGTAAATATAAAAAACGAGGATATCATCTATCTGGCGGCAGAAGAAGAAGAAGGAAAAGTGATAGCGCAAGGAAATGCACCGCTTGACGATGAAGGGAAATTTATCTTACCTCGAGTAAAAGCCAGAAAAGATGTTGACTATCCTGTTGTTCCACCAGAAGAAGTGGAACTGATGGATGTGTCGCCTATGCAGATAGCATCTATTGCAGCATCGCTAATTCCCTTCCTTGAACATGACGATGCGAACCGAGCATTGATGGGATCGAACATGATGAGGCAAGCCGTTCCACTGGTACGCCCCGAAGCACCAATAGTAGGTACCGGAATTGAAGAACAAGTTATTAAAGATTCGCGTACCCAACTCGTGGCCGAAGGTGACGGAGAAGTTATATATGTAGATGCAACTACCATCAAAATAAAATATGACAGAACAAAAGAGGAAGAATTTACGAGCTTTGAGGATAACATCAAAACATATACAATACCCAAATTTCGTAGAACAAACCAAAACACAACTGTCGACCTGCATCCTCTGTGTAGAAAAGGAGATAAAATAACAAAAGGCCAAATATTAACCGAAGGGTATGGATCGCAAAAAGGAGAGTTGGCCTTAGGGAAAAACCTGAAAGTGGCATTTATGCCATGGAAGGGATACAACTTCGAAGACGCTATCGTGCTAAGTGAACGAGTGGTTAGCGAAGATATTTTTACATCGATACACGTAGAAGAATTTTCACTGGAAGTACGCGAAACCAAACGAGGACTCGAAGAACTAACAGCAGATATTCCTAACGTGAGTGAAGATGCGACCAAAGATTTGGACGAAAGGGGAATTATCCGCGTAGGTGCACGCATTAAACCTGGGGATATCCTCATCGGAAAAATTACTCCTAAAGGAGAATCGGATCCGTCTCCCGAAGAAAAGCTTCTTCGTGCTATCTTCGGAGACAAAGCAGGTGATGTAAAAGATGCATCGCTAAAAGCTCCCCCTTCACTCGGTGGTGTTGTAATCAATACGAACCTATTTTCGAGAGCAATCAGGAAAGGAAAAGGCAAATTATCCAACAAGGCGCTACTTCCAAAAGTGGAAGAGGAATACGAAGCCAAAATGGAAAATTTAAAAAAGATGCTTATCGAAAAATTGCTCGTGCTCACTGAAGGTAAAACTTCTGCCGGAGTGAAAGATTATACCAATACAGACGTGATTCCTAAAGGAGCAAGATTCACACCAGCAATTTTACAAGAAATCGATTATCAATCTGTTCAATTAAACAAATGGACAAACGATGCACATACAAACGAATTGATACGCATTACCGTCATTAATTACCTACGTAAATACAAAGAATTAGATGCAGAACTCAAACGTAAGCGTATTGATTTAATGATCGGCGATGAACTTCCTTCGGGAATTATGCAAATCGCTAAAGTTTATATAGCTAAAAAACGTAAAATTCAAGTAGGAGATAAATTAGCTGGTCGACACGGTAACAAAGGTATCGTCTCCAAAATAGTCCGTCAGGAAGATATGCCTTTTCTGGCTGATGGAACACCGGTAGACATAGTCTTGAACCCATTGGGTGTTCCATCACGTATGAATCTGGGGCAGATTTTTGAAACTGCTCTCGGATGGGCAGGAGAAAAATTGGGTGTCCGTTTTTCAACCCCAATTTTCGACGGTGCAACGCTTGAGGACCTAGATAAATGGACTGAAAAAGCAGGATTACCCCGTTACGGGAAAACCTACCTTTATGATGGAGGAACAGGAGAACGATTTGACCAACCTGCTACAGTGGGAGTCATCTATATGATGAAACTCGGACATATGGTTGAAGATAAAATGCACGCTCGTTCTATAGGTCCCTACTCCCTTATTACACAGCAACCGTTAGGTGGTAAAGCCCAATTTGGAGGACAGCGTTTTGGAGAAATGGAAGTTTGGGCTCTCGAAGCCTTCGGAGCAGCATATACTCTTCAGGAAATCCTGACCATCAAATCAGACGATGTAGTGGGGCGCTCAAAAGCATATGAAGCTATTGTTAAAGGCGATCCTATGCCGCAACCCGGTATTCCCGAATCGCTAAACGTATTGCTTCATGAGCTTAGAGGATTGGGATTGAGTATCTCTCTTGATTAATTTGTAACTTCGAAAACGGACAGACAATGGAAGAAAGTATTTCTTCTAACCGTTTTCAATTAAAAAATATTGACAACTCTTTATAAACACAACAATATAAATATATGGCATTTAGAAAAGACAATAAAATAAAGAGTAACTTTTCAAAAATTACTATCAGTTTAGCTTCACCCGAAGAAATTCTTGAAAATTCTTATGGTGAAGTGTTGAAACCCGAAACTATCAATTATCGCACTTACAAACCCGAACGTGACGGACTTTTCTGCGAACGTATTTTTGGTCCTGTAAAAGATTATGAATGTCATTGCGGGAAATACAAAAGAATACGTTACAAAGGAATAGTCTGCGACCGATGCGGAGTCGAAGTAACCGAAAAGAAAGTACGAAGAGAACGTACCGGTCACATTCGGTTGGTAGTGCCCGTAGCTCATATCTGGTATTTCAGGACATTGCCCAACAAAATAGGTTATCTGTTGGGAATCTCAACCAAAAAACTTGATTCCATCATCTACTACGAAAGATATGTGGTTATCCAACCCGGTATTTTGGGAGACAAAGTAGAAGAAAATGATCTCCTTACTGAAGATGAATACCTGGAATTGTTGGATTCTTTGCCGAAAGAAAATCAACAATTGGAAGATTCGGATCCCGACAAATTCATTGCAAAAATGGGAGCTGAAGCGATACTGGATCTTCTGGAGCGCATTCATCTTGACAAACTGGCAAATCAGTTGCGTCATCGCGCTAGCACTGATACATCACAGCAACGAAAAAATGAAGCACTAAAAAGACTCCAAGTGGTTGAAGCTTTTAGGAGCTCGAGGCATATCAATAAGCCCGAATGGATGATCATGAAAGTGATCCCCGTCATTCCTCCCGAACTTCGCCCGTTAGTACCCCTAGATGGTGGTCGTTTTGCAACTTCCGATTTAAATGACCTTTATCGTCGGGTAATTATCCGAAACAATCGACTGAAAAGACTTATCGATATCAAAGCTCCTGAAGTGATTCTTCGAAACGAAAAACGAATGCTCCAGGAAGCCGTTGATTCGCTTTTCGATAATTCACGAAAATCCAGTGCAATTAAAACGGAATCAAACCGACCATTGAAATCACTTTCCGACAGTTTGAAAGGAAAACAAGGACGTTTCCGTCAGAACCTATTAGGTAAACGTGTAGATTATTCTGCCCGATCGGTTATTGTAGTCGGTCCCGAACTAAAAATGAACGAATGTGGTTTGCCCAAAGACATGGCAGCCGAACTATATAAACCGTTCATTATCCGTAAACTTATTGAAAGAGGGATTGTTAAGACCGTAAAATCAGCGAAAAAGATTGTCGATCGCAAAGAACCCGTTGTTTACGATATTCTGGAATATGTAATGAAAGGGCACCCGGTACTGCTAAACCGTGCTCCAACGCTGCACCGTTTGGGTATTCAGGCGTTCCAGCCAAAACTTATCGAAGGAAAGGCTATTCAGCTCCATCCGTTGGCGTGTACTGCATTTAATGCGGATTTCGATGGGGACCAAATGGCCGTTCATCTCCCGTTAGGTAACGAAGCAATTTTGGAATCTCAGCTTCTGATGCTCTCATCGCATAACATTTTAAATCCGGCTAACGGCGCACCTATCACTATCCCATCTCAAGATATGGTTCTTGGCTTGTATTACATTACCAAAATCCGTCCGGGAGCAAAAGGTGAAGGGATGACTTTTTATGGCGAAGAAGAGGCCATTATTGCTTACAACGAAGGAAAAGTAGATATCCACGCGCTGGTAAAAGTGGTCGTTGATGACATAGATGAGAATGAAAATCCAATCCGAAAGATGCACGAAACCACGGTAGGACGAGTTATCACAAACGAATATATTCCAAAAGAGGTAGGTTATGTTAATGAGCTCCTTTCAAAGAAATCGCTTCGCGATATTATTGGCAAAGTAATGAAAAAATGCGGAACAGCTCGCACTGCTCAATATTTGGATGATATCAAAGATCTCGGTTATAAAATGGCGTTTAAAGGCGGTCTTTCATTTAATCTGGAAGACATTATTATTCCGCCTGAAAAAGAAGAGCTCATTCGTGAGGGATACGCACGGGTCGATCAGATTATGGAAAACTATAATATGGGATTCATAACCTATAACGAACGATACAACCAAATAATAGATACATGGACCCATATCAATTCCAAGTTATCCAATATTCTGATGAAAAGATTGTCAGAAGACGATCAAGGATTCAATTCGGTTTATATGATGTTGGATTCCGGCGCACGCGGTTCACGTGAACAAATTCGGCAGTTATCCGGTATGCGCGGACTGATGGCCAAACCACAAAAAAGTGGTGCCGAAAGTGCTCAAATCATTGAAAACCCTATTCTTGCAAACTTTAAAGAAGGATTATCGGTACTTGAATACTTTATTTCTACTCACGGGGCACGTAAAGGACTCGCCGACACAGCTCTTAAAACAGCCGACGCAGGCTACCTTACCCGCCGTTTAGTAGATGTATCACAGGACGTAATTGTAACAGAAGAAGACTGTGGAACACTCCGAGGATTAGTTGCCACAGAGCTAAAAAACAACGATGAAGTCGTAGCTTCTCTTTATGAACGCATATTGGGACGCATTTCTGTTCATGATGTACAACATCCTTTCACAGGGGAAATTCTGGTTCGATCGGGAGAAGAAATAACCGAAGAAATTGCGAAAAAAATTGAAGAGTCGCCCATCGAACAAGTAGAAATTCGTTCTGTTCTCACATGTGAAGCGCGACGTGGTGTTTGTACAAAATGCTACGGACGCAACCTCGCTAGCGGTCGCCTGGTAGAAAAAGGTGAAGCTGTCGGAGTCATCGCTGCACAATCTATCGGCGAGCCAGGAACTCAGCTTACTCTTCGAACCTTCCACGTGGGTGGTATTGCTTCAAATATAGCAGCCGAAAGTAATATTGTTGCCAAATACGACGGAATACTGGAGTTTGACGAACTTCGTGTAGTCGATCCGCAAGAAACAAATGCTGAAGGCAAACCTTACAAAATAGTGGTAAGCCGCCTAGTAGAGATGCGTATTGTTGATCCGAATACGAAAATCGTATTGCTCTCGCACAATGTACCCTATGGAGCAAAGCTATATTATGGTGAAGGTGACAAAGTACAGAAAGGTGACCTCATCTGCGAATGGGATCCGTTTAATGCCGTTATTATTTCAGAAATGAGCGGAAAAATTCATTTCGAAAATTTCATCGAAAATATTACCTATAAAGTAGAATCAGATGAGCAAACCGGATTAAAAGAAAAAGTGATCATCGAATCACGCGATAAAACAAAAACCCCGTCTGCATACATTGTAAACGAAAATGGAGACATTTTACGTACATACACCTTACCATTAGGTGCTCATATCGTTAAAAATGAAAACGACGAAATCAAAGCGGGCGATATCATAGCAAAGATACCGCGAGCCATAGGCAAAACGGGCGATATTACAGGAGGACTACCTCGCGTAACACAACTTTTTGAAGCACGTAATCCTTCTAATGCTGCTGTCGTTTCTGAAATCGACGGAGAAGTGTCATTTGGAAAAATTAAACGAGGAAATCAAGAAATTTTTGTTACCTCCAAAACAGGAGAAGTTAAAAAATACCTTGTTCCTCTTTCCAAACAGATACTTGTTCAGGAAAACGATTTCGTTCGTGCCGGAATGCCCTTATCTGATGGAGTTATTACCCCTGCAGATATTCTGGCTATTAAAGGACCTACTGCTGTTCAAGAATATATCGTAAACGAAATCCAAGACGTTTATCGTTTGCAGGGCGTAAAAATTAACGATAAACATTTCGAAGTTATTGTCCGTCAAATGATGCGCAAAGTTGAAATCGTTGATCCGGGAGATACACGATTTTTAGAAAAGCAATTGGTCGACAAGAACGAATTGATGGAAGAGAATGATCGTATTTGGGGTAAAAAAGTAATTGTTGATCCGGGTGACTCTCAAATATTTGAGCCGGGACAAATTGTAACTGCACGCAAACTTCGCGATGAAAACAGTTCGTTGAAACGCCGCGACCTAAAGCCTGTAAAAGCAAGGGATGCAATTCCTGCAACGGCAAATCAAGTTTTACAAGGGATTACACGTGCAGCATTGCAAACCAATAGCTTTATGTCTGCAGCATCGTTCCAAGAAACTACTAAAGTGCTTAGTGAAGCAGCAATAAATGGAAAAGAAGATACCTTGGAAGGATTAAAAGAAAACGTTATATGTGGTCACCGTATACCTGCTGGTACAGGTCAGCGTGAATTCGAAAAGATTATCGTTGGATCGAAAGAAGATTTTGAAAAAATGAGCGCATCAACACATTCACGTATTTTTGAAAAGGTAACAAAAGAAGAAGAAGAATAAATCTCTATTCATGTAAAAAGCTACTCGTATCGAGTAGCTTTTTTTATTATCATGGACACTTGTTCAATCATTATCATCGGAATTGGTTTAGCGATGGATTGTTTTGCCGTATCGGTAAGTAAAGGCATATGTGTAAAAAAATTATGCCTCATCCCTACATTGGTAATGGCTTTTCTGTTTGGTTTTTTTCAGGCAGCAATGCCTCTTATAGGTTACTTTGCAGGACTTAACTTTACGGAAATCATAAAAAAAAGTGATCACTGGGTGGCATTTGGTCTATTGGCCCTCATTGGTGGAAAAATGCTGTTCGAAGGAATAAGACAACAGAATACGGAATGTCAATCCGAAATAAATCCATTTAGTTTTATAAAACTCATTTCACTAGCATTAGCTACAAGTATCGATGCACTGGCAACAGGTATTATATTTGTTCCCTATCCACAAATTATCTGGAAGAGTGTCGCAATAATTGGGTCAATCAGCTTTATATTTTCACTCTCAGGAGTAATAATAGGAATTCGCATAGGAAAAGGCTTTCATTTGAAAGTAGAAATTCTAGGAGGTCTCATTTTAATCGGCATTGGACTTAAGATTTTACTTGAACACACGTTAAGTGTTTAATTCCTAGAGAAATAAGATGAACAGCGTAAACACTCCCAGTCTATTAAAGACATTAAAAGATAAAACAAAGGTTTCACTAATATCAATCAGTAAACTATTTTATTTCATCGAAACCTTTACCATAAACGCCGATAACAGAAGCTTGACTAACAAAAGCATTATCGTCGATTGTTTTTACAATACGAAAAATAGAATTGGACTCGCTTCGTTTTGCAATTACCAGTAACACTTTCTGTGGCTGTTTTGAATACCATCCAATACCATCAAGTACAGTACATCCCCGATGAAGTTGTAAATTTATCTGAGTAGCTATCTCATCATATTTCGAAGAAAAAATAAAAAATTGTACCGATTGACGTATACCGTTGAGTGCCCAATCTAGTGAAGTAGCCATTACAGCAATGATAATAATGCCATAAACGATTGTCTCTATACTATGAAAAATGAGATAAGAAGAAGATACGATAGCCAAATCGATCAACAACATGGTTCTTCCCGGCGTAATATTACGATATTTATTGATGATCATTACAATAATATCGGTTCCTCCTGTACTGCCGTTTACTGACAACACCAATCCTATACCCACTCCACACATAATTGCCCCAATTAATCCGGCAATAAGCGGTTCATTCGCCATAATGGGCTCCCAAGAAAAACCTTCGAACATTCCAATGAAAAATGCCAAAGAAGTAACCCCTATAATTGTTTTTATCAAAAATTCCGTCCCAAGAATTCGAAACGAAATCAACAGAAGAATAGTATTTAAAATTAAAACCGAAGCGGAGACAGGAAAATTAAATGCATAATTCAATAATACTCCCACGCCCGTAAGCCCCCCGGTCACAAACTTATGAGGCATAATAAACTGAGTTATACCCAGAGCATACATAAAAGTTCCCGCAAAAATGGTAAAAAAATCTTTTACATAAAACTTTTTAGAAGTATATTGAAGCTGCTTCCCCATATCACATCAGATAACGACATTTACAATTTTTCCGGGAACAATAATAATTTTTCGCGGCGTTTTCCCATTAAGCCATTTTTGAGAATTGGGGTGTTCCAAAACCAATTTCTCGATTTCTTCGCGAGGTGCATCTGCACGAAAATCAAGCGTAAAACGCGTTTTCCCATTAAAAGAAATTGCATACGATAACACATCCTCTTTCAGATACTCCTCGTTATATGTTGGCCATTGAGCATCAAAAATGGTAGTTTCATTACCCAATTTGTGCCACAATTCTTCAGAAATATGAGGTGCAAACGGAGAAAGACAAATCGTTAGATCGGTTAAAATTGATTTTTTATTACACTTCAAAGAAGTTAATTCGTTCACACAAATCATAAATGCAGAAACCGCTGTATTAAACGAAAAATTTTCAATATCGAACGTAACCTTTTTGATGAGTTTGTGCAACGACTTCAACTCTTCTTTTGATGGTTCGTCATCAGTTACGGTAAACTCACCTTTAGTAAAAAACAAATTCCAAAACTTGCGCAAAAAACGATAAACTCCGTCAATCCCATTTGTATCCCATGGTGTAGACTGTTCAATAGGGCCAAGAAACATCTCATAAAGACGCAACGTATCGGCTCCGTATTTTTTTACAATATCATCCGGATTTATTACGTTGAACATCGATTTAGACATTTTTTCCACTGCCCATCCGCAGATATATTTCCCATCTTCAAGAATAAATTCGGCATCTTTGTATTCGGGGCTCCAGTTGCGAAAAGCTTCTATGTCGAGAACATCGTTATGCACTATATTGATATCAACATGGATAGGCATCGTGTCATACTGATCTTTCAAATTGAAAGAAACAAAAGTATTGGTGTTTTTTATTCGATATACAAAATTACTCCGCCCCTGAATCATTCCCTGGTTAATCAGTTTTTGGAAGGGCTCATCCACGCACGATACTCCAAGGTCAAAAAGAAATTTGTTCCAGAAACGACTGTAAATAAGGTGACCCGTAGCATGTTCGGTCCCTCCGATGTATAGATCGACATTCCTCCAATATTCAACTACTTCTTTTGAAACCAAAGCTTCATCATTATGAGGATCCATATACCGAAGGTAGTAGGCCGATGATCCGGCAAAGCCAGGCATAGTAAAAACTTCAAGAGGATAGCCCTCTTCTGTTTTCCAATTTTTAGCCCTTGCTAAAGGAGGCTCTCCGGTTTCGGTAGGAAGAAATTTATCGATTTCAGGGAGTTCAAGAGGTAATTTACTCTCATCAAGTGTATAAGGCATACCATCTTTGTAATAAACAGGGAATGGTTCACCCCAATAACGTTGGCGTGAAAAAATAGCATCACGCAAACGGTAATTCACTTTACGGTATCCTATCCCCCGTCGCTCTATTTCTTCAATGGCAGCAGAAATGGCTTCGTTCACTGTAAGGCCGTTCAGAAAGTCGGAATTTATCATAATACCCTCTTTGGCATCGAAACTCTCTTCCGACACATCGCATCCCTCAATCAAAGGAATAATAGGTAAATTGAATTGCTTAGCAAAAGCATAATCTCGACTATCATGAGCAGGTACTGCCATAATGGCCCCTGTACCATATCCTGCCAAAACATAATCTGAAATCCATATAGGTAACAACTCTTTTGTAAAAGGGTGTATGGCATAAGAACCCGAAAAGACACCACTCACCGTTTTATCAGCTATCCGTTCACGCTCGGTTCTCTTTTTTGTTTTTTCCAAATAAGCATCAACCGCCTCACGATATTCGTCTGTTACAAGTTGCTCAACCAGTTCGCTCTCGGGAGCCAACACCATAAACGTAACACCAAAAATGGTATCCGGACGCGTTGTAAACACATCGAAAGAAACACCGTTCTGGGTGTTGAAATGCACTACTGCGCCTTCGGAACGACCAATCCAATTGCGTTGCGTTTCTTTCAAAGAATCAGTCCAATCTATTTTATCAAGACCATCCAGCAGCCGCTGAGCATAAGCTGAAACACGCAAACACCACTGACGCATCTTTTTCTGCTCTACCGGATATCCCCCACGAATAGAAAAACCTTCACTCACCTCATCATTAGCCAGCACTGTTCCCAATTGCGGACACCAATTCACCATGGTATCTCCTAAATAGGCAATACGATAGTTCATCAATATCTCCTGTTGTTCCTTTTCCGATTTTGCCTTCCATTCCTCTGCAGTAAAATGCAATTCTCTGGTTCCCTCGGCATGAATATCTTCTGAGCCCCTTTCCTCAAAGTGTTTTACCAGTTTTTCAATAGGTTCTGCTCGCTGCAATTCGGTATCGTAATAATGATGAAACATTTTGATGAATGCCCACTGCGTCCATTTGTAATAGTTGGGATCGCATGTTATCACTTCTCGACTCCAATCATACGAAAAACCGATTTTATCCAATTGTTCGCGATAACGGGCAATATTTTTGTAGGTCGTAATGGCAGGATGCTGTCCGGTTTGTATAGCATACTGTTCGGCCGGCAATCCAAAAGCATCAAAACCCATGGGATGCAACACATTGAAACCTTGAAGTCGTTTATATCTTGCTACAATATCCGAAGCAATATAGCCAAGCGGATGTCCCACGTGTAGTCCTGCTCCTGAGGGATAAGGAAACATATCCAACACATAATATTTTGGCTTCGTAGGATCTTCTGTTACTTTATATGTTTGATGATCAATCCAATATTGTTGCCATCGTTTTTCGATTTCTTCAAAGTTATAATCCATTCCTTCTTATTATTAAAAAACGTTGCAAAGATAATGAATTAATTAGGAATGAACAATCAAAAAAATATTTACTTAACAATCTCTAAATCCGAACTTTAATTAACGACACTTAACGCAATTTTTTGGCTGAAAAAAGAACAATACTATTATCTTTGTTCTAACTATGAGGAATTTTATTTACATATTGCTAGTGATAATAGGGGTGCTTTTGCCTTTATCTTTGAAAGCACAGTATCATTATGCCGATCATGCAAATAAAGGAGGTGGATCCCATGGTTCTACCATTTACTTGATGCCAAATGTCTACCCTGCTGTTTTAATCGGAGGCGATACAGTAGCATGTATGACTTTGCGGGAATTTGTTAAATATTCTCCTCTTCGTTTTAAATCTCAAAGAGAAGTAATTCAATATAATAAACTGATTCGGGATGTAAAGAAAACGCTCCCTTACGCCAAAGAGATAGCGCACATCATTATCGAAACTTATGAATATATGGAAACGCTCCCAACGGAAAAAGCAAGACAAAAACACCTGGAAGCGATGGAAAAATATCTTTACGACACCTATAAACCTCATATGAGTAAATTAACTCGTTCACAAGGTCAACTACTTATAAAATTGGTCGACAGAGAAACAAACACTTCAGCATACGGCATTATCGATGCTTTCATGGGAAGTTTTAAGGCGTGGACCTACAACGTATTTGCAAAACTATTTGGGAATAGTTTGAAAGTAAGGTATGACCCCTATGGAAAAGATCGATTAACCGAGCGGGCCTGTGTGCTGGTTGAACAAGGAGCGATTTAAACATCGCTCTTTTTTGTAATTTCAAAAACACAAAAAATCCTTTTTATCTTCCTACTATTTTCAGTATCTTCATAGCAACTATTTTCAAACATTACACATGGATTACAAATCACTGCGACTAACCGATTGGCTACCCACTACAAAAAAAGAAATAAAAATGCGGGGGTGGGATTATGTTGACGTAATTTTGTTTTCGGGTGATGCCTATATCGATCACCCTGCATTTGGAGCAGCAGTCATAGGAAGACTGCTCGAAAAAGAAGGTTTACGTGTTGCCATTGTTCCTCAACCCAATTGGCGCGATGATTTACGTGATTTTAAAAAACTAGGCATACCTCGATTATTTTTCGCCATCTCGGCCGGCGCCATGGATTCCATGATGAATCGCTATACCGCAAATAAGCGTCTTAGATCAAACGACGCATATACACCCGACGAACGTCCTGATATGCGCCCCAATAGAACCACCATTGTTTATGCCAATATCCTCAAGGATCTTTATCCTAATGTACCTATCGTAATCGGAGGAATCGAGGCATCTCTTCGCCGCATTACCCACTACGACTACTGGGATGATCGGTTACATAAAACTATTCTTGCCGACTCCGGTGCAGATCTTTTAATTTACGGAATGGGC
>Ga0208938_1000532_pt1 | contig 28031 bp, 26 predicted proteins | sample AD_UKC125_MetaG_FD_184434 | JGI IMG/M metagenome (GOLD analysis project Ga0208938, IMG submission 184434) | Active sludge microbial communities of municipal wastewater-treating anaerobic digesters from USA - AD_UKC125_MetaG (SPAdes) (version 2) | ecosystem: Engineered > Bioreactor > Anaerobic >...
GTTCCCGGGCCAGGTAGGCTGCAAATCTTACCGACAGTTCGTGAATACTCATGCTCCTTTCCTCCTTGGATAGCATACTGTAAAGCGGGTGCCGTATTTCGGGTGACTGCTTACCAGGACCATGCCCTTGCGCCTTTCAACCTGGTATTTTATTGAAGCAAGTCCGATACCCCGATCACCTGCTTTGGTGGAAAAACCAGGCTCAAATATCTTGTTTTTTAAATCAGGAGGGATATAACCGGGATTTTGAGTCTGGATCACATACAGTCCTGATTTTTCAAAGAACTTTATTTTGACAGTTCGCCGGAAAGGTTCACAGTCTTCCACAGCTTCCAGGGCATTGTTAAGCAGGTTTCCTACTACGGTTACCAATTCCATAGGCGGTACTTTAAGATACGATAGATCGGAGTTCTGCTTTATTTCCAATGAGATATTTCGTGCGGTAGCCACACCTGACTTTACAATCAAAAGGGCACTGAGTTCAGGATATGCCATGCGTAGCAGATTGTTGGTCACCTGTATGTCTTTATAGAGGGTGTTTATGTAATTCTTGACCTGGTCCACCTGGCCTAAAGCCACCATCCCGTAAATCACCTGCAGGTGGTTGACAAAATCATGGCGCTGGGCTTTTATGACTTTCATCATTTCCTGCAGGTTATCTATATGAAACTGCTGGAGTTTCACATACTTTTCCTGCCTGGCCAGGGAAAAAGTTTCCCAGCTCAAAGCTATTGATAATAAAACTGCTACAACGATAACCAGAAACAGGGCCGTCAACATGGTGTCAAAAGAAACTTGCTGTTGTTCTTGGGATAGCTGATAGTGAAAGCCGAAAACCACTAATCCTACTGACAACCCTAAAATCGGCAATGATGTGATGTAAGTTTTGTTGGTTACGTCTGTCAGGTGGGGATTGGAAATGTTAAGAAGCTTAATATGTTTACGCCTGATGTAGATTATCAGCAAGGCAAGAAAAACAAACTCGGGAAAGGGGAATAGCAAGCGCCAAAGGGGATCGGCCAAAGCCTCTTGTATGCTGACTCCGCTGAGGTCTGACACTAGAGGAATGAACAATAATTCGGCGAAAGCAACGCCTAAAAAGCCCAGTATGATACTCACCAGCGAAAGCCATAGGGGAATTTTGCAGACTGAGAAAAGCAGAAGGGCCAGTAAAAATAGCTGGAGAAACGCATTGGACCCGGGCGGTATTGGCAGCATACGGATAAAATAACTGACAACAGCACCGAACAGAGCTATGGTTATTATATCTCGGTTGGACACTTTAGCTCCTATTAAAGATAAACCTAAATACAATAATATCAGGGTTTCCGGGAATGAATGTATAAAAACCAAATATAATGGCATTTGTACCATAGCATCCGCCACCACATCATTGTGATGCATCATTTGTATAGTATAGTGCGTGTGACTAAGTACCGACATATTTTCCTTATAATACCACAATAGCTTAAACATGGTAAAGACTTTGCGGGTGAATGTAAAAGCAAGGTATAGGTGAATGACAAATACTTTCCCTGTTTTTAAATTTTGGCAGAAATATATTTTAAAATGGCCACAGCATGGTAGAATGTGACTAGTCATATCTTGCAGGGATGGGGATGGAAGAATGATTGGTGAGGTACATGCCGGCATCTATAGATTGCGTTTGCCTGTTCCCGGGGCCTTGAGAAGTATAAACAGTTATCTGCTCAAAGGGCGGGATGGCTGGACCGTAATTGATACTGGACCTGGTTTTCCCGGCTGTCGCGAAGAATGGGAAACCGGCCTGCAGGATCTGGGCATCGATTTCAGCGACATAAAACAGATTTTGGTTACCCACGGTCATATAGACCATGTGGGCCTGGCCGGCTGGCTGCAGGAAAAGACCGGAGCCAAAGTCATTATGACAGAAACCGAATACAAAGGGGCTTTTTATCCCGATGAAAAGGAACAAGTCGGTTCCCAGTATTACCGGGACGGCATGCTCAGCCTGGGAATCAAGGCAGAGGAAGTTGACCAATTGACAGCTATACTGCGGATAGCAACGGAGGTGGCAGAACCCTGGCCCCAGGTAGAGTTCCTGGAAGAAAAATCAATAGTGTTGGGAGACCGCGCCTGGGAAGTGGTTCTCACCACCGGCCATACCAATGCTCACGTCTGCCTCTTTAACCGGGAAGAAAAGCTATTGCTGTCAGGGGACCAGATTTTGCCCACTATCTCCACGGTGATCCGCTTCCCCACCAGTGCTGAAGACAACTCCCTGCAGCAATATCTTGATTCCCTAAGAATTATCCAGCAGCTTAACCCTGCCAAGGTACTGCCCGCGCATGGAGAACCCTTTTCTGACCTGGACGCTCGCATCGACCAGTTATTCAAACACCATGAGGAGCGGCTGGGGCTGATAAAAAGCTGTCTTAAGCAAGAACCCAGAATGGTCAGGGATATTGTCCACGAACTATTCGGGCCTAAACTGGATGTATTCAACTTGTTCCTGGCCACCGGGGAGATTACTGCCCACCTGCTGTTAATGGCCTCCCGGGGCGAGGTCCGGCTTGATCGAGACGAGGCTACCGGGATGCGGACCTTTTCCCTTATCTGACGGCGGCAGTTTGCCCTGAAACCGGAAAAAGCACTGTAGGGCTTTGGGACTGTCCCCCAAATGGCATGCAATGAGATCGCCACGCGCTACGCGCTCGCGATGACACAATGGTTGCCTTTTTACTAACATGAAAGCCATTTTCACAGCAATGACACTAAAGATGACTTTTCATTCATCGTGGTCTGCGCAGCAGGTGACAATTGCGAGGCACGAAGTGCCGTGGCAATCTCTAACCCCAAATGATAGTAAGCTTTGTTAACACTTTCAAAGCACTGTAGTACTTTAATGTTTCCCGCACGGTGTGTAAGAATTTTGCTTGTCCGCCGTAAAGGTTTACAAGGATGTTTGAGGAGGAAGGGGAATATGGTGAGACTTAAGGGCAGGCAGCAGCTGGTTAGCATAAGCCTGGTACTGCTTATTCTGGCAGGACTGGCGGCGGGGTGCGGCGGTTCCCAGCCGGCGGAGGATTTTATGGTTAAGGAACAGGTGGCTCTGGCTGCGGAATTTGCGCCCTATACTGAAGCACCCGTGGATGAGCAGCCCAGCCTGTCACGTTATACGATCGAAGCTGATCTCAGCAACGTGGAAAACAGCAGCCGTTTCCAGTTCAACGACCAAGCCCGGCAGCGCCTGGCGGAAAACGGCTTTGTAGTTATTCCCAGTATGGACACGGAATTTTTCCTGATCTACGAGTTTAACCGCTATGACAGCGTGCCCAATTTCGTCACCACCGATGCCATGCTGCACAACTATCACCTCTATTTCCAGCATCTTTTGAAAACTGTGGAAAGGGATAAATTGATTCCTGAATTGAAAAAGCTGAACCAGGGTATGATGGAACTTTCCCGGGAGCAATACCGCCTTTTGCGGGGCAGTTCCTGGGAGAATGCGGCCTTGCGCAATTGGGCCTTTTTCACAGTAGGCAGTTGTTTATTGGATCCCCAGACCCCAATACCGGCTGAGGTGAAAGAGGTGGCAGAAGCTGAATTAAAGCTCATTAATGCCCACCAGACTACGGCTGTGTCCCCGGTAATGAGCCTGGGCCGCCAGCCGGATATCTTGGAATCCTTAAAGGAAGACTATACCCAGTACATTCCCCGGGGTCATTATACATTCAGCGAGGAACTCGAAAACTACTTCAAAGCCATGATGTGGTATGGCCGCATGACTTTCCGAGCCAAGGATGAAGATGAAACCCGCTCGGCGGTTTTGACAACCATGGCCCTGCATGATGACAAGGTATTCGCTCCCTGGGCCAGCATTTATGATACTACCGCTTTTTTTGCCGGACGCAGTGATGATCCGGGTTTTGCCGAGTATGCTCAAACGCTGCGCAAGGTCTATGGAGAAAAACTCTCCCTGAAAGACATCAGCCAGGATGAAGCCAAGTGGCAGGCTTTCCTCACCGAAATCCACAAGGTAAAAGGTCCGGCGATAAATTCCATTCCTATATTTGATCCCAGCATACAGCCTGACCGGGAGGCGGAAATAAGCGGTTTCCGGTTCATGGGCCAGCGTTACACTGTGGATGCTGACATATTCCAGCGCCTGATTTACCGGGAAGTGGGAGAGAACCAGGACGGTGAACGGCGCATGCTCCCCAAGGGCTTGGATATTCCGGCCGCCCTGGGATCAGGGGAAGCTGCACAGATACTCAAAGAAATGGGTGAATTTGAGTATGAACGCTACCCGGAGAATATGAACAAAATACAGCAGTACCTGAATGGCTTGGAGGAAGCCGCCTGGCATCAAAACCTGTACTGGACCTGGATGCATACCTTAAGGTCCCTGATTCGCCAGGTTCCCGAAGGGTACCCATCTTTCATGCTCAACCAGGCCTGGGCCCGCAAAGAACTCAACACTTTCCTGGGCAGTTGGACCGAGCTGAAGCATGACACCCTTCTCTATACCAAGCAGAACTATGCGGAAATGGGCGGAGGCATGGAAGATTTTGATGACCGGGGCTATGTGGAGCCCAACCCCCGCCTCTATGCCCGCCTGGCAGCCCTGTCCGCTCTGACCAGGGACGGTCTGCAGGCCCGCAATTTGCTTGATGAACGGGATGCGGAAAACCTTACCCGCATGGAAGAACTGGCCTTGCAGCTGAAAACCATTTCCGAAAAAGAGCTGAAAGGGCAATCTCTTACCGACGAAGAATACGAATTAATCCGCAGTTTCGGCGGGCAACTGGAGCACTTCTGGCTGGAAGCCCTGCGGGACCAGGAAGGCCCACGTAACCAATTGCTGCTCAACAACCGGGCTCCGGTGGCGGCGGATGTGGCCACCGCTCCTCCCGACACAGTTTTGGAGGAAGCTACCGGTTATGTCAACTATATATATGCCGTGGTGCCCGTGGAAGGAAAACTGCGCATAGCCAAAGGCGGGGTCTACTCCTATTATGAGTTTCCCTGGCCGGCGGAAGACCGCTTGACCGATGAGAAATGGTGGGAAATGCTGGAAAACCGGCAGATTCCTGAATGGCCGGCCTGGACTGAGTCCTTTTTCGTTCCTGCCGGTGAATGCCGGGTGATCATGCCGTGGGACCTGCAGGAAGAACAATAAGTAAAAAGGGGTTCACCCTGCTGGCGACAGTAACGCTGGTGCTGGTATTGCTGTCAGCTATTTATCTAAACGCTCCTTCTCCTGCCAAACAGCTGACCGCTGACACCGATGGCGACGGGCGGATGGAAACCTTCCAGCTGGCTGGGGGTCGGGTGACCGTAAAATCTGGAAATACCTTGCTGTGGGAGTCGGATCCTGCCTGGACGGTAACCGATCTGGCTGTAGCCGATGCCGATAATGACGGGCAAGAGGAAATGCTCCTGGTACTCTGGAAAGAAGGCAGCTTCGGTACCTCCAGACCTTTTTGGATGAAGGAAGAAGACAGGGAATACAGCAATCACCTCTTTATGTACCGGCTTACCGCCGGCCGCATGAAACCGGTATGGTGTTCCTCGGCTATTCAATATCCCATACTGCACCTGCAGGTAACCGATCACGACAGGGACGGGCACCAGGAACTGCTGGTTACCGAAGGACCTGCTGCCGGACCTTTATTCTCCATCCGGCAGCTTTTTTTCAAGCAGCAGACCACCTGGCAGTGGCAGGATTGGGGTTTTGCTTTGGAGAATCAGTGAATAAGAAGTAGTTGTCTGCGTTGTAGTAATAAAGGGAGGAAATTGAAAGTGGGACTGCCTGTTAATTTCATGATGCTGGTATTTCTGACGGTGGGTTTACTGTTCCTGGTGGCCTGGCTGCTGCAGTGGCTGTGGAATATTACCATGCCCCAGGTGTTCGGCTTAAAAGAGATTACTTACTGGCAGGCTTTCCGCCTGCTTATTATAGCGGCTATCTTATTTGGCGGGCCCAACATAACGCTGGGATAACTATGTATCCCAGCGCCAGACTGTCGAAAAAGGCCATGTAAAGAGATCGCCACGTCGCTGCGCTCCTCGCGATGACATACCAAAAGGCCATCATATGTGTCATTGCGAGCCCCGGAGGGGCGTGGCAATCTCAAATGTTGAACCGTTAATAGACTTCTTTGATACTCTGACGCTGGGATAACTATGTATCCCAGCGCTAAAAGGTTGAAGGTATATTATATGGACCGGGCCACTTCGTTGGCACTGGTTACCGCTTCCCAGACCCGGCCCGGCTGTTGGCTGTCACCCACACAATAGATTTCCGGGGCCGCCTTTTGTTCCAGCAACTGGCGATAAAGGGAGTTGTCGCTCTGGCCGCCGGTGGCCAGGATTACGAAATCGCTCTCAATCACTATATCTTCGGTGTCCCCGGCCTTCAGCTTTTTGGCAAAGGGGTTGTGGACATTCTCCGGTATGAGGGTGCGCCAGGGGGTGTAGGGATCAGTACGCTGCCGGTGGGCTTTAAGATATATTTTATTGCCCTCGGCTTTTACAGCTTCCGTGCTGATATAGGCCTGCACCGGCCGGGGCAGAACATCCTGAGGGGAATCGGATGGAGCCCCATCCCCGCCAGCATCCAGAGCATCATGGCCCGGTTGGCATGCACTACTCCGGTCATCAGGTCGGCTTGCTTTTCCACAATGGTAACTTCCACCTCTCTTTGGCTGGCCAGGGTGTAGGCTACTTCGCAGCCCACCAATCCTCCGCCTATGACAGTAACTTTTTGTGCATTGGGCGGCAGCTCACCCCCTGCCCGCAGGAAATCTCTTACTTCTGCGTGAGGTATGGATTCCAGGCCCTCAATGGGAGGGATAGTGCCTTTCAGACCGCTGCAGCAGATGATGACATCGTATTTACCCGCCAATTCCTCCGGGCTGGCTTCATGATTGTACTCTATTTTCAAGCCCTGCTCCGCCAGCAGGTCCATTTGATACTGCAGGTTCTCCAGGTAACGTTTAACATCATGCTTGATAGGCATATTAATGGTCAGCCGCAGCTGCCCGCCCAGGGCTGCTTCCTTTTCGAACAAGTGAACTTCGTGTCCTCTTAAGAAGGCAGTCTTGGCTGCCTCACAGCCTGCAGGACCTCCGCCTATTACTGCCACTTTTTTGCCGCGCCGGGCAGGTTCCAGCTTTTTGGTATCCTCAAAGCCGGTATAAGGATTCACCGCACAGCAGGGATGACCGCCCATGATAAAGGACTGGATGCAGGCTTCCTGATCACCGATGCAGTGAGTGATTTCCCGGATCCTGCCTTCTCTTACCTTGTTTGGCCAGTGGGGGTCAGCCAGCAGGGGACGTCCCAGCATTACGAAGTCAGCCCAGTTCTCCTCCAAAACCCTGGCGGCTGCTTCGGGTTTGCCCATTTTCCCCACGGCGATGACCTGGGCGTTTATTCCCTTGCTTTGGAAGTACTTTTTCAGAGTACCGGCCATATCCCGTACATAGGGGATATCATCAAAATAAGCGGGAGGATGAGGATAAAACCAGTTGTCGTAGCAGCCTTTGTCCACGTCGAATCCCTCCACACCCGCCTTGGCCAGTTCACAGCAGAACTCCAGCCCTTCCTCCACAGTGCGTTCCCTACCCCGGAAATGCTTCTTAAAGATCTGATCTCCATAACTGGCCTGCAGAGCCTGGGTGAGATCCAGGCGATAGATAATAGGGAAATCTTTCCCGCACACGGCTTTTATTTCGTTCACCACATCCAGGGCAAACTGGAAGCGATTGCGGTAGCGCCCAAATTTGCGGCGGTTCCAGGGCAGGGAGGTAAGCTGGTCCATCATATAGCCTTCGTGACCGTGCAGGTGCACTCCGTCAAAGCCGCTCACCTTGGCATTGATGGCTGCCTGGCCGAAGGCTTTCACAATCTTTTTTATCTGGCGGTCAGAGAGGGGTACATGAGGTACCTGGGGAACATAGAAATTCCTGTTCCAGGAAGCAGATTTCAATATTTTGACCTTCAGCATAGCTTCAGGAGAGCCGACCCGTCCCAGTCCAGCGGTAAGTTGGATAAACAGGCGGCAGTCATAAGCATGAACTCCGGCTGCCAGGTCCCGGAAGCCGGCCAGACGAGTGCGCGAGGAACCATCAATGCGGGGAAAATAGGTGGTGTCATTATCTTCGCTTACTGTAGGATCAATACCAAAGGAAACCGGTATAAGCCCGGTGATCAGCAAACCGGTTCCTCCCCGGGCTCGTTCAATGAAGTACTCAATCATTTTCGGCAGGGGCCGGCCAATTGGGTCTGCCATATTGATATTGCCCATAGGAGCCATAATAATCCGGTTCTTGGTGGTGCAGGTTCCTATCTTTCCCGGCTGAAACAACACGTCATAGGCCATAATAACACTTCCTTCCCGCTGGAATTTTAAATGTTTATTCGGCAGCAGCCGGGAATATACCTTTTTACGCCTAATTCTCCGGGGATGGCGCCGGTTTCAATTTTGACCGCCACAGTGCTACAATGATTTACAAAACGCAGGTGGGGAGCTAACTGTATGGAACCTGTAGCTGTTTATGAGAAAGCTTTTACCGTGGGAATGCGGGATGTGGATTTTACCGGGAGACTGAAACTAAGCGCTTTGTTCAGCTTCTTCCAGGAAATAGCCAGTCTGCATTCTGCCAATTTGGGGACTGGCCTGGAGACCATCATGCAAAAGGCCGGAGTAACCTGGGCTTTGATCCGCATACGGGTTGAAATAACCAGGTATCCGGTGATGAATGAAGAGATAATCCTGGAAACCTGGCCCCAGCAGCCCAGAAGCCTGGAGTTCAGCCGGGATTTTCTGGTGAAAGACCGGGAGGGCAATATCTTAGTACGGGCCGTTTCCCTGTGGGCCATCATTGATGTACATACCCGGAAATTAAAGAGGAGCAAGCTCATCGCGGTAGATTACCCGCCTTTGAGAGAAGAGAGAGCCCTGGACTGCAAATTAAGCAAGCTGAAGCCCTTTGGGCAGTTGGAGATGGTCTACAAGCGTACTATCGCTTACAGCGATGTGGATGTCAATGGACATCTCAATAACACCAGATACGTGGATTTTATAATGGACTGTTTCAGTCTGGAAACCCACAAAGCCTACATGGTCAAAGCCATTGAATTTAATTATGCCCATGAGGCCTTGCCGGGGGACACCGTGGTTTTGTACAAGGATGTGTCTGCTGCGGCTGATGGTCTGGTTTACATTGCAGGGGTAAATGAACGGGATCAGCGTACGGCTTTCCAATGCCGTCTGGAAATCTCCCGGCGAACCGGGCCATAAGCAAAAAAGCCGCAGGTCGGGGCCTGCGGCTTTTGACAAGCCGGTTATGTTTTAACTAATCCTTCTGCAATGCCTCGGCTAGTGCCTGGACATAACGGTAGAAGGCCTGGGTTTTCTCTCCTCCGCTGAAAAAGGCATTCCGCTGAGCTGTGGAGATTTCCAGCTGGACCCCTTTTTTGACCGCATTTTTGTTGCAAATATTGTATTTGCTGTCACCGTTCAGGTTGTCCGGTGCCGTACCAACTTTGAACCCGGCTTTCTTCAGACTTGCTTTAACTTTAGCCGCCAGCTGCTTGTCCCTGCCTCCCACATATGTAATCATGCTGGAGCGCTTGCAGCCATGTATGGACAGAGTCTTTTTCGACTTGGCCACTAAAGCTTTGGCAATGGGTTCATCAAAACGGGAGGAAGTTATGTGCAGTACCCTGTTGTTGCTTTTCTTGATACCTTCGAAGGAATACCAGTCTGAACCGGTTCTTTTTGCTACTTCCTTGGCTATCTCGCTGGTACCTATTTCGATTAGACCGCCATGAATGGCAATAACTGCTGTAGATGAGGGGCCGTCGTAAAAACTGATGCGATAGTCAACATTCTGGGTCTGACGGGCTTTTAACTGTTTAAAGTTCTTGTACACATCAGCTTGTGCCGTTGCGGGCCAGATTAAGATAGTTATCATGAAAACTGCAAGTAAAAGCGAAATTTTCTTCAATCTCTCCCCTTCTTTCTCTGGTTTTTGGTTCGCAACAGAGCAATCATCTTACCGGCTTGTTTCCTTTTTACCGGAAACAGCCGGAGAGTGTCAAAGTTAGGTTCTGTCAGGGGAGAAAAGATGTGGCCATGAGGCCAATTTGAGGAGAAGCAGCGGCAATAATCTCTTTGGGCCTTAGAGCCGGTATGACGGGAAATGAATCAGGGAGGCTGGATGCCTCCCTGTTGGCAGGTTTTTCTGTCTAAATCCAACCCAATACTCCGCCAAAAATAATCAGACATGCCAGGTCAAAGCCAAGGATGGCAGCAACTGTAAGGGCCTGCTTTTTCGTACTTTCCATATCATGCACCCAGAAGCTGACAGCAAAGAAGGGCAGGTAACCGATCAGGAAGACCAACCAGGGGCACCGGGCACTCCACCAGGAGTATTCCCAGGTAAGGGCTCCGGCTGCATTCAGTATTATTTCGATAATTACAGCCAGAATGCTGTATCCGATGGCGAAGACTACCCGGTTGTTAATTCCCAGGATTTTCATGTGCTTATCCTCTGGCAAACTATGGGCGGCGGCGATACCCATTATGGCAAACATCATGGTGATCTCGATATTAAGTCCCACCAGGATTAAAAAGGCTGTGTTTCCCCCAGGTGCTCCCCATACCGGGGCATAGTTGGTGAAATGAAAAACCAAGGCGTTCCAGATCTCATTGAACCAATCCATTCCCCACAGAGCCAGACCGGCAAAAACGATGCTCCAGTTTTTCCTGCCGATTTCCACATTGTAAATATAGATTACAATTAACAGGAGCGGGATCACGTACCACTGGAACTGGGAGGGATCCCTCAGGATGGATAAGGCCTGGGCAGCTGACTCGGTCATGACACATACCCCCTTGAAAGAATTTGGTATTTAATAATATTGCAGCGCTAATGATAAAATACGTCAAGCTTAAGGGGGAATATCGGGGAAAATGGGGAAATTCACCCTTGTGTTATAATGGCGAAGGATATTACAGTCGGGAGGCATTATCAGCATGACTATGAATCGCTTGGAACAGCAAATGGCTTTTATACTGGAAGTGGACCAGCTCAAAAATGTGGAGCGGCAGACCCTTATTGTGGACGGAACCCGCCGCGAGAACAGCGCTGAGCACTCCTGGCATATTGCCCTGATGGCCCTGCTGCTGGCTGAACATGCAGACCACCCTGATCAGCTGAATTTGCTTAAAGTGGTGAAAATGCTGCTGGTGCATGACATTATCGAAATAGACGCTGGCGATGTATTCGCCTATGCTCAGGACGATGAGAGAGAAGAGAGGGAAGAAAAAGCTGCCCGGCGGCTTTTTGGACTCCTGCCCCGGGATCAGGCGGAGGAACTGCACAAGTTATGGAGAGAATTTGAAGAGCGCAGCACTCCTGAAGCCCGCTATGCCGCCTCATTGGATCGCCTGCTGCCCCTGGTGCAGAACTATCTTACCGGCGGCTATACCTGGGTTAAATACCATATTCCCGAAGAAAAAGTGCGGAAAAGGAACCAGGTAATCAGAGAAAGTTCCCAGGCACTCTGGCAATATGCCCAAAGTATCATCGATCAAGCAAGAAAAAAGGGCTATCTTGAAAGATAGCCCGAGAGTGTCAAAAAATTAGCTAAAAGAGATCGCCACGTCGCTACGCTCCTCGCGATGACATACCAAAAGGCCGTCTTATGTGTCATTGCGAGCCCCGGAGGGGCGTGGCAATCTCAAACGTCTAACCGCTAAAAGACTTCTTTGACAGTCTGGGGCTATTTTGAAAGATAGCCCTTCAGACAGGCATTAAGGTATTGTAACTTCCAGATGAAAAGGGGACGATGACCGCATTATCTGCAGGCATCGTCCCCGAGAAGTTTTCTGCCTATTGCACTTTCAGACTTCTTACAATGGTATATGCCGCTTCTCCCCGGGTAACCTTTTCATCAGCCTTGAATTCCTTATCCACATGCAGCAGGTTCATTCCGTGGGCCAGGGCAATGTAGCCCAGCTTGGATTCATCGATGGACTGATCTTCAGGAAAAGGATTCTTATACAGCCCGCCATAACGGGCAGCTTTATCCAGCCCCATGCTGCGTATCACTGTTTCCGTCATCAATTGGCGGGTGAGAGGAGCTTGGGGATCAACTTTTTCCTTCAGCCAGCCCCGGAACAGGCAATCGCTGATCAGCTTGTTGTCCTCTTGACCGCTGATGTTCCACACTCCGTCAACGGCTCCCGCCAAAGCCCGCAGGAAAACAATATTGGTGATAATTTCATCCGGTTTGAACTGGCTGCCATATTCATTCATAAGGCCGGCCTGGCCCATAGCCTGGATTTCTTTTTCCGCAAAATGCCCGCTCACATCGGTGAATATACGGGGCATGGGCTTTTTATCCAGAGGTTCACCGGCAGCATTAAGGGCTTCACCGCTGATGGCATCTATCATGGCAAAGCCGGATTGCTGATCCTTGACAATCGGTTTGTAGACCAGCTTGAACTCGCTGGCTGTTCCCGAGGTAGTGATAGGTGAGTAGCACAGGGTGATGGGGGCCAAAGCCAGGAACTTTTCGTTGGCCTGGACCGGTCCCATAGCTTTATTTATCGGAGGAAAACTCTGTTCCGTCCAGTTCAGTTCATAGCTCATAATCTTTCCCGTTACACCGGAAACGGTCACCCGCATACCGTCATTGGGGAAGGGGACCCCATTTACCTGGCGGGTAAACTGTATCGTCCATTGAGGGGGCAGCTTATCTTCCGCCACAGGGCTGACATTCCAAGCTTCAGAAAGGTTCAGCTTTACTTCCTGGGATAATTGGGGCTCAATTTTCTTGATAAATTCCTGGGCAATGGCTGTCGCCTGCTCCTTGGTCAGGCTGCCTTTAGCGGCATTATCGTTACTGGAATACTGGCTGAAGGAGTAGATCCTGCCGCTGGTGGCGTCCACCCGGGCCCATAGATCATAATAGTCACCTTCGGGGGCAGCTTGAATACTCCAATTTAGGCTCCAGGTGCGCAGGTCCTTGTTCTGCCAATCCCGGTTCAGGGAGGCATGGATCAACTTCGCTGCGGCGGGAATGTCCACATACTGTTTTACCCTGGCAGCAGCTTCCTTCTTGGTGATAATGTTTGCATGTTTCTCTAATTCCGCTATTTCCTGAGGGGTCAGCGGCGGGGCGGCGCTTTGTTCAGCCATGCCCATGCCCCCGATGGACATTTCTTTCAAAGCCAGATCACTGGCATACATTTCACTCTGGCCGTCCTTCAGCACCAAAGGCTTGCCGGTGAGAGCATCGATGGAGCCGTGGGAAGGATGGTCAATGCGATAGATCAGACGAACCTGTTTTTCCTGGGGAGAAGAAGGTCTCAGCCAGGCATAGGGAAGGAAATACTGCATTTTCAGCATATTCTCCGCCTCAAAAACCCGCCGGGCTTCGCTGGCGGAGACAACCCTGGCAGGATCAGGCAGGGGCAGATCGGTCCAGGTGAGGTAGTAGGAAATAAGGTCACGGGTACGGGCATCTATTTCCATGTTGACCGTATCTCCCAGAACCGGCAGCCCGTTTTCCGTACGCTGGTATTGAACCTGGATAGTACTGTAATTACTGATGTTCAGGGGCAGGACAGCAGGACTGCTTATCATTCGAAAGTGGGATGATTTTTCCGGAAGTATGGTCTTAAGCCAGCGGTTGGCGATAGCCTGAGCTTCCGCTACCGACAGGGATGCTGCTCCAGGCGGGTCAGCAGTTTTTTTCCAGCTGTACATATGTATTACATCACCGGTTTGAGCGTTGATCTGCACGTTGATGCCGCCCTCACCCGACTCACCTGCTGACCATTGCAGGTTCCAGGTTGATGTCTGGAGTGAAGTGCTGAACTCCGACACAAATTCAGGGTACTGCGCGGTAGCCGGGAATAAGCCTTTGGCGATCTGGATGGCTTCCTCCAGAGTGATGTTGGTGTCTTGAGCCATAACCGGCATAGGATTAAAACTTACCAGAAAGGCTAAGGCTACCATAATTGCCAGCAGTTTTTTAAATCTCATAATCCTCTTATTCTCCTTTCCCTATATGCGCAGGTGAAACGAATTCATTTCTACTATCTATACGCAGCTTTTTCCCAAAGCTGACAAGGTGGAGAGCCTTTCTTTCAAGTCATCACCAGCACCAAGTCCTTGGCGATCAGAGGAAGCTATCGTATGTGTCATCGCGAGGAGCGCAGCGACGTGGCGATCGTTTGACTCAAACCGTAAGAAGACATAGAGATTGCCACGCCCCTCACGGGGCTTGCAATTATCACCTGTGACACAGGCCATGATAAATGAAAAGTCACCTTTTGTGTCATTGCTGTGAAAATAGCTCCCAATTGTGTCATTGCTGTGAAAATGGCTTCCTTTTATGTCATCACGAGGAGCGCAGCGACGTGGTGATCTCAACCGGTTGGCCCGGCTGATTTGAATGAGATTGCCACGCCCCTGCCGGGGCTCGCAATGACAATTAAGAATTCCTTTCATAGCGATGACAGGCTTAAGTTTTCGTTTATCGTGGCCTGTTATTCAGGTGACAATTGCGAGCGCAGCGAAGCAATCTCAAACAGGATAGCAGGTCTGTTGGATGAGATCGCCACGTCGCTGCGCTCCTCGCGATGACACAGCGCAGTCATTTTCACAGCAACGACACCAAAGGCGACTTTTCATTCACCCTGATCCGTTCAACTGGTGACAATTACAAGGGCAGCGAGCTTCTAAGTATTCCCTTATCGAGCATATATTTTTCTCAGCTTGAATGAGGTGGAGCAAAACATGCTGCTGGATCTGCATCGTTATCGATGGTTCCTGGTAATTATTATAATGCTGACCGCCCTGGCCATCACCCTGGGGATACGCCATGACAGGCCAGCCGAACCTCCAGCAGATAAAGCCATGGAGGAACTCTCATTTTACGGGGAATTGGTTCCCTGGGAGGAAGCTGACAAGCTCTTTCCCAAGTATGCCCGGGTCCGGGTCATCGATGTGGACACCCGCCTGGCTTTTTGGGTTCAGCGCCGGGCCGGCAGTGACCATGCTGATGTCCAGCCTTTAACCAAAGAAGATACCGAGATAATGAAGACCATATACCAGGGGAAATGGAGCTGGCAGAGGAAAGCCATCCTAGTGGAACTGGAAAACGGCCGGCGCCTGGCGGCATCTATGCACGGCATGCCTCACGGAGCCGGAGCCATACAGGGGAATAACTTTAAAGGGCATTTCTGCATTCATTTTTCCGGCAGCACTACCCACGGCAGCAAAAAGCCCAACACTGCCCACCAGATAATGGTGTGGAAAGCGGCTGACCAATTTGACCGGCAGCTGGCAAAAGTCTCTGCTCCCGAAGCTATTGACATATTTTTTACTGCCGTAGATCAGGGTGCCACCGCTCTGGCCTCCCGTCTGCTGGATGATTCACCCGAATCCCACCTGCTCCTGGCCCGCTCCTGCCAGGTGCAAACCGCCCGCATAGATTCCATCACAGAACAGGAAGACCACAGCTACGAGGTCAAACTGACCCTTATTTTCAGCGGGGAACAAAAAGAGCACAAGAAAACCCTTAATTTACGTTTTCAAAAACCTGCTGCACCCTGGGTCATCCAAACCGATTCCATCAAAGGCTGCTTTGACAAGCCAAGTTGACATAAACAGAACAGTGCTTTCTTATATGTCATCGCGAGGAGCGGAGCGACGTGGCGATCTGTTAACTCAAACCGTTAGTTGACATAGAGATTGCCACGCGCTGCGCGCTCGCAATTGTCACTAGTAGAACTAGCCACGATGAATGAAAACACCATATAAGAGGTAAGGGGCGACGACTCTGTCGCCCCGCTCTGGAATACGGGGAAACAGGGTCGTTTGCCCCTACACAGATACGGCATTTCTGCGTCGTAGGGGGCGATGCCCACATCGCCCCGAGAGGCTTTCTAAACTGATACTTGATCTGGTTCTGATTTCCTGCCCCGGGCCAGGGAAGCCAGGATGCCCAGCAATGACAGTGCGGTGAAGATTATGAAGGAAATGCGGGCTGCCTGTATGAATGACTGGCTGTAGGCCGGGGACAGTTCCACATTGCCTATAGAGGAAGTCATAATCAGGGTAACCAAAGCCATACTCATCACCTGACCGGTTAAACGTGCTGTGCCCAGCATTGAAGAAGCTACGCCTAAAAACTGCTTGTGCACCGAACTGAGTACCGCATTGTTATTGGGAGAAGCAAACAGGGATGCACCCAGACCTACCAGGATCAGTGTAGTTATGACTAATGCTACCGGCATTCGGGGATTAATGAAAATCAGTATGAAAAGCCCCAAAGTGCTGATTCCCATACCGGTGGAGGCCACAATACGCGGCTCTATTTTGTCAGATAAACGGCCGGCATAAGGAGAGACCAGGGCCATAACAATGGGCTGGGACAATAGAATGAAACCTGCCACCTGGGAATTATAGCCCAGAGAAACCTGTAAAAACAGGGACAGCAAATAGCCCACGGCTGAGATAGCGCAATAATTGATGAGTGCCGCCAGGTTGGAAAGAGCAAATACGGTGTTGTGGGCAAGAAGCCGCAATTCCAGAATGGGGTAAGGGATTCTCAACTCGTGCCGGGCAAAGAAGATCAGGATAATGATTCCCAGTGCCAATATGTACCAGGCCCAATGAGAAGTGGTCAAAGCGGTTATGCCGTAAATAAAGACCACCAGACCTGCTGTATAGAGCGCCGCTCCCCGCAGGTCATATTCTTCCCCGGCTGCGCCGTACCATTCACCCTTAAGTTTGACCAGTGTCAGACCTAAGATAGCAAACCCGAGAAACGCGCTGAGATAAAAGATATACTGCCAGCCTAGATTGTGGGTCAAGGCGCCACCCAAAACCGGCCCCAGAGTTCCCCCGAGATAAACGGCTGTCCCATTGATACCTAAGACCCGACCTCTTTCCTGGGGAGGGAAGACGGAAGTGAGCATAGCCATACTGGTGCCAAACAGCATGGCACTGCCTATACCCTGAAAAACCCGGCCTATAAGCAGCATTTCCATTGACCAGGCTAATCCGCACAGCAAAGAAGATATAGAAAAGGCCGTAATACCCACAATGAAAATCTTTTTGCGCCCTTTAATATCGGCCAGTCTGCCAAAAGGAACCAGAAAAGCTACCGAAGCCAAAAAGTAAATGGTTACCACCCAGTTCAGCATCAGGGTTCCACTGCCGAATTCCAGACCAATAGCTGGAATTGCCAGATTGATTGAGCTTCCCATAAAAGGTCCCATGAATGCAGTTGTACAAGCTACCAGCAGAGTATACCGTTTAAGGGATTGTTCTCCTCGGCCTTCTATCATTAATTTGCCTCCATTATGCAAATACAGAATGTATATAACCACATTATGACCACGTTATGCCCTTGTCAATAAACAAAATGAGTTACTTGCCGATGCCCGCTGTACTTGCAGGGTGCCATGACCCAACTGTCAGCCAGTGGCAGGGGCGCCTACCTTTAGAATCATGACATGCCAAAATAAAAGGGCGATGAACACATCGCCCTGCTAGTATTTGCCTTCTAGGCTGACACCTGATCCCGGTCGGAACTGCTGCCCCGGGCCAGGGAAGCCATAACGCCCAGCACTGACAATACTGTAAAGATTATATAAGAAACACTGGCGGCCTTTATAAAAAGATGGCTGTAAGCCGGGGACAGTTCCACATTGCCAGTAAAGTGGGCAAGAATTAACGTAACCAGAGCCATACTGGCCACCTGCCCGGTTAACCGCATGGTGCCTAAAGTAGAGGAGGCCACACCCAAAAACTGCTTGGGCACCGAACCGAGTATGGCATTGTTATTGGGAGATGCGAACAGAGCCGTGCCCAGTCCCAGCAGAGCCAGGGTGAACATGACCACTGCCAGGGGCATCTGTTCATTGATAAAGATCAGGATAAACAGGCCTATGGTTGATATGCCCATGCCAGCGGAAGCTACTATGCGGGGGTCAATCCGGTCTGACAGCCTCCCGGCAGCCGGAGACACAATCGCCATAATGATAGGCTGAACCAGCAAAATGAAACCGGCTACCTGGGAATTGTAGCCCAAGGACACCTGTAAAAAGAGAGACAGCAGGAAACCCACGGCAAAAGTAGCGCAGTAATTTATCAAAGCTGCCAGGTTGGAAAAGGCAAAAGTGGGGTTATGGCTGAAAAGCCGCAGCTGTAAAATGGGATAGGGTATGCGCAGCTGGCGGCGGGCAAAAACCACCAGGGTTATAACGCCCAGTGCCAGCACATACCAGGCCCAATGAGAGGTGGCTACCGTGGAAATGCCATAGGTGAAAGCCACCAGCCCCACCGTGTACAGCACCGCTCCGGGCAGGTCAAAGCTTTCCCCAGCGGCACCGGTCCATTCTCCCTGGAGTTTTGCCAGGGTAAGGCCCAGCACGATGAAGCCGATCAAAGCACTGAAAAAGAAAATGGAATGCCAGCCCAGGTTATGGTTTAAGGCTCCGCCCAGAACCGGCCCCAGGGTCAAGCCGGCGTAGACCACCGCGGCGTTGATACCAAGAACTCTGCCCCGTTCCTGAGGAGGGAATACCGACGTAAGCATAGCCATACCGGTTCCAAAGACCATGGCACTGCCAATACCCTGTAAAACCCGGCCTATGATCAGCACTTCTATGGACCAGGCCAGCCCGCATAAAACCGAAGCCACCGAAAAAGTAGTTACTCCGGCCAGAAAAACCCTTTTGCGGCCGCGAATATCGGCCAGCCGTCCTAAAGGCACCAAAAAAGCTACTGAAGCCAACAGGTAGCTGGTTACTACCCAGCTGAGCATCAGGGTTCCGCTGTTAAACTGCTGTCCGATAGACGGGATGGCCAGGTTGATGGCGCTGCCCATGAAAGGAGCCAGAAAGGCGGCCATAGTTGCGGCCAGCAGGGTATAGCGCTTGAGAGATTGGTCGTCCGGTTCTTGCTTCATTATTACCTCCGTTATGCCAACACTGGTATGTATGTAACTATAACCACATTATGCCCACAAATTCCCCCTGTCAATGAGCAAAATTGATTAGCCCCTGCCAGCCGAGCAGCCATAGGCAAATCATCTGCTATCTATAGTTCAGCTTTTTAATCTCCGGTGAGTGGATAGATAATCTCCAGATGCGTTTTACAAAGGGAGTAGGCGGCCGGTTAAGCTGCTGTTTCATTCTGCTAAAAATCTCCGCATTGTTCTCAGAGATAATAGGCTGACCATGACCGCGCAAGATCACCCGGACGGGCAGTGAGCCCAGGCGGTCAAAGGATTCAGCCATTTTCTTTGGAAACACAATGGGCAGGGGAAGGTGCGGCTGGCCCTTTACGTCGCAGATCAAATCAGCAATGTAGAGTACCTGCTCCTTTTCATGGTAAAAAGCCAGGTCATGAGCAATATGTCCCGGTACATGCATTACTTTCCATTCCGGGAAAAAAGGCAGTGTCTGACCATCTTCCAAAGGATAATCAGGATTAATTGTACGGCTGTAATGGATTTGCTCCAGCCGGCGGCGATTGCGAAAGGCCACACTGGTAGCCAGGTAGCAGTCCAGCTGGTGCTGCAGCAACCCGCCCAGCCCCCTGTACCATCGATCCACATCCTTATGAGCGGCAATAGGAATTCCGAATTTCTTGCGCAAGCACACGGCTCCTCCGGCATGGTCCGGGTGAATATGAGTTACCGCAGTCAGCTTGATGTCAGCCGGCGACCGTTTTAAGCTTTCCCGGCAGTAGCGTTTTATTCTTTTAACATCGTTGATGCAGCCGCTGTCAAACAGCAGCAGACGACCTTCCTGTTCAATCAAAGTGATATTCTGTATATAACCTTCCAGTTGGTGAATCCGCAGTGAGTTTAAATCCAAAACGCGCGACCGTGCCATTTGTGATACCTCAAATAGTAAAACTATTCAGTTAATATTTCGCAAGCCATCACCTTATTCCTTCTTATGATCAGATCTTAATAACTCCTTAATTCTAAATCTTACCCGGGGGTGAATATGGATAAGTAAAAGGCGGGAGGAGAAGGGAAAAAATGCTTAAAGCTGGTGAAGTAACCAGAAAAGCCGTTGGCCGGACCGGGGCCATCATAGCCATAGCCAGCATGGCCGTATTGCTGACGGCTTTGTTACCGGTACAAAGTCCCCAGCCTGTGGTTGACCTGCAGGTTGCCAACACCCACCTGTCGCCGGAAGATCTGGTGATGGTTAACCTGAAAGAATACATCCCCAGCCTGCACATAGATATGCGCTACGCCGGTGAAAACAATATCCTTGGCCGGCCCATATACAGTTCACCTCATGCCTATTTACGGTTGGGAACTGCCAAAAAACTGAAGAAAGCCCAGGAAGAGTTCCTGCGCTGCGGCTATAGCCTGAAGATCTGGGATGCTTACCGGCCTCCCCAGGCCCAGTTCGAACTCTGGGAAAAGTTCCCCGACTCCCGGTTCCTGGTAAACCCCAACCTCCGTCCCTCCCAGCATTCCCATGGCATTGCCGTAGATGTGACCCTGGTGGATAAAGATGGAAAGGAACTGGATATGCCCAGCGACTTTGACGATTTCACCGCCAAAGCCGACCGGGACTACAGCGATGTCTGCGAGGAACAGGCCAACAATGCCCTGCTTTTGGAAATGATAATGAAAGAAAACGGTTTTGACAGCATTTTCTACGAATGGTGGCACTTCATCGACCATGACCGGGCTTACTACGATGTAGTCCAGCCGGATATGCTGCCGGAAGAACCGCAGCCTTCCAAGTCTAAGGATAAAGACAAAGATAATTCTATCTGCGATATCTAACCCCGGGAAGACAGTTTATGGTTAACCTGTCTTCCCCTTGAGGTTACTGTAATTGCGGTGCATTTTCCTGCAGCATTTGCTGGGCTTGGGTAAAATGCATCTGTTGTACAGCACTGACATAGGGCAAGTGCTGCTGGGCAGCCTGTAATTGCTTCATAGCCTTTTGATACTCCATTTCCGCATGCTGTATCTCATAGGCTATTTGGCTGGCTTTGGCTTTCTCCAGGGCAACATAAGCCTTCTGAGCCGCTCTTATGGCATCCCGGATAGATTGATCGGCCGCTTCCATTTGCGACGAATATTTTTCATGCAATGGCAATCCAATCACCTCCAGGTATATCTTGCCTGATTCCAGCGCATTTTATCACATGCCTCTCAGAACGGAGGCTAATAACCGGATATTCAGCACCGTATATGCCCACATATCCCGGCAGGACTGCCAGATCTGGTTATGATTGATTGGCGCGAATCTGCTAAATAGTGAAGCTTGGTTTAAGACGGGATCTGGCGCTTGGCTTTCCCCTGGCTTGACCTCTGCCAGGCAGAGATATCTTGCCTCCGGCAGAGCAGCAAGGCTGTACTCGCACTGCTGGTACCAGCAGCCCTGCCAGCGCTGGCCGGATTGGCGGGGAAAAATGGAACTCTCTATAACCACAATTTTATGCGGATATACCTCCTCAACCCAGGCCAGGTGACCATATCCGTCTGTAATTCCGCCTTTAAGCTGCCGGCTGGGGGGAAGTATCATGATGCTGTCCGGCTGCGGGGTGTCTTTTACCGCCAGTCTGGCTATCCGCCCCCTCTGCTGCAGGATGATACCATCCAGTGATGTCCACTGGTGGGCATGACCCGCAATTGGCAGTATGAAGCCCCACCTTTGCCAGGCCATCTCCCATGCCAGCCAGACACAGTTGCCTCCTCCTACAATGCGCAGGGGATAAGGAGGCTGCCGGAAATCATCCTCACCAGCAGCCGACCCGCTTAAATCCCAGGTGCGCAAGAGAGCCAATAAGGCAATCATGACAATCCAACCCGCGTTAGGCCGAACCGTAAGCCCCTCCTTTCTCGGGCATAGTTTGCCTGAATCCAGGGGAGGTATGCTGCCTGGAACATGGTATTTGGAGGCAGAACTGGGAACAGGACCCCGGGCAGGTCCTGATTTGCATTTGCTTACCATTAGGGAGCCGCATGGCTCTTTTAAAGCAACTATAAGGCAGGCAATAAAGAAATTCGTCAGTGGCATAGCCACTGTTTGGTAAGTAAAACTGGGGTTGAGCCGGTTCCTTTTGGAGAAAACTGGCATAAGTTATCCTAGAGGAGGTGAAGCTGTGGTTCAATACCAGATCGAATGGGTAGGTACCCCTAATTACACCCCCGGCCGGGGAGGCAGAAAACCTCTGGCTATCGTTAACCATATAACTGCCGGGAATTACCCGGGAGCCCTGACCTGGATGCAGAATCCGGCTGCCAAGGCCAGTGCCCATTACCTGATCCTGCGAAACGGGCGCATCCTGCAGCTGGTAAAAGATGAGGATACCGCCTGGGCTAATGGCATAGTCAACCGTCCCAACTGGCCTCTCTATGATGGGACTAACCCCAACCGCTACACCTTGTCTATAGAACATGAGAGCCTGTCCGGAGGGGATTTGACTGAGGCCCAGTATCAGGCCAGTCTGTGGCTGCATAAGCAGTTGATAGAGCGCTGGAATATTCCGATTACCCGGGATAACATTATTGGCCACAACAGAATCGACAGCGTAAACCGGCCTAATGATCCTGGTCCCTATTTTCCCTGGGATCGTCTCTTTGCAGACCTGCAGAAATGGCGAGGAGGTGAGCAAGTGGCTGAACCCTGGAAAGAAAAGCTTGTGGAACAAGCCCGGCAGGAAGGATTAATATCCGAATATCACAATCCTGATGATCCGGCTCCCAAGTGGTTTATACTGGCGGTGGCCTTAAACCTGCTGAAAAAAGTAAACTCCTGAAAAGAGCACAGAAAACCTTTAGTCTATACCCAGTTTCCGAGGAACCAGCCAGATTGCCACCGGTCTTAAGCGGGCACCGCTGGCGTGTCTAGGAAACACAAAGCCGAGTTAATCTGAGAACTATACTTTGATTAACCCGGCATCTTCTCGCTTTTTCCTGTTCTACGCGCCAATCATAGGGGACCCTGCTAGATTACTCGAGAGGAAATACTATTTTAGTCAGCAGTTCACTTTCCGGCGTATGTTCGGGATCGTTGAGATAAAACTCATAACTAACCCCGGTTGCAGTGTAACCATTGGCAAGTATCCACTCTATCATAGCGTCATAAGCAGACCCCACTTGATTATAAGGGCCAACATGCAGGCAGGATACCTGTTTCCCGGCTGGGATTTCGCTGGCTATAATATGATCCTTTCCCCCTTTCCCTTGTGCCATGGGGAAGCCTATTTCAATATCCAGATCCTGCATATCGGTATTAAAGTAGCCTACATAAGGAGCCCCTGCAGGTTGTACGCCTATTTCCGCCAGGTAGCTCATAATATCCCCAAAGGCTTTTCCTAATACCTGGGGCAAATTTTGAACGGCTGATCGTGTACGTATAGCTATCGTGGGCTGAACTGCCTTCTCTTCCAAAGTAATTTGATATGGCAATGGTTTAGCCTCCTCACATTTTTCCTCATTATACCATTTTGAAAGGAAATCCAAATGAAACTTAACCTGTCATTACGAGGAGAAGTAAGTTTTACTTCCTTAACAGTTCTTGATACAGCAGGTGGTACTGCTCCCATTCCGCAGTAACTGAGTAATTCTCCCTGACCAGGCGCGCCGCAGCGGCCCCCATTTCCCGGCGCAGCTCTTGATTTTCCGCCAAACGCAGCATAGCTTGAGCCAATTCCCGGGGGTCACGAACATAAAACCCTTCCCGGCCACCGGTCATGATGCCCAGATTGCCGGTTACCGCAGTCATAATAGCCGGCAAACCCAGGCTCATGCCCTCCAGAGCTGCCTGGGGCTGTCCTTCGGCCAGGGATGTATTAAGAACCAGGTCGGCAGCAGCATACAGGCCGCTGATTGCCCGGTGATCGATTTCACCTAAATAGGCGGTTCGCGGAGAATACTGAATTTGACCCATTATACCCTCAGCATAGCCGCTGTCAATAACAGGGCCTGCGATTACCAGCCGCAGTTTGGGAGCATAGACCGCCGCGGTCTCCATAGCCTCCAGAGCCCACTCAATCCGCTTAACCGGCCGGATACCGCTGGGCAAAACCGCAATTATATCATCTTCCTCCCACCCCATGGCCGACCTGCTCCAAGCCGGACCTTCAGGCAGAAGCACTCCCTGGGGGATCACCCGCAGCTTGGCAGTGATATCCGGGATGGCACCAGCCAGTAAGGAAAGGAAAGCGGGACTGAAAACTACTACCCGATCAGCCTGCTGGAAGGCCTTTTCGATTTGGGACCGCTTTGGCCCGGATAAATCCACATTGATATCGGTCCCGGTGGAAGTAATAACCAGGGGCAAGCCCGCAGCCTTAGGCAAGCGCTGCAGCACCCCTTCCAGAGACGCACCATGCAGAACGTGCAATATGCCATAATGCCCCCGGGCTAGACGGGCCTCTGCCTCAGACCAGCCTTCCGCTTCATCCAAAGACAGCATATCTATTGCATAGCCCATCTGGGACAGCCCCATTTGCAGCCGCTGGCTGGTCACCGTGTTTCCCCTCAGCTGTTTCTTATAGGGAGTAACCAGCAGTACCGGTGGTTTTGTCATCACACACAAATCTCCGCAGTTTGATAAATACAAAAAGCCTCTCCGTAGGTCCCCCGGCCGCTGGTAACACCCCGGTAACGGTTCAGGCCCCGCACCGCATCCTCATAATCGTAAGCGGATACCTGGGAGAAGTGCTGCTGGAGGGCTTGTATTTTCAGTTCCATAACCCCAGTTATATCCTGGACATAATTAACCTGCTGGATAGGAGTCCACACTTCGTAACCCAGGATAGTACTTACCGTCCAGGGAGTAAGACCGCACTCTTTGAACCAGGGACCACCAGCCCGGCGGCAGGCATCAATACCTATGCGAAAGGCTGCAGCATGGTCGCGATGAGCTTCTTGCGAATGGGGCAAATATATGGTGGAAAACTGGCGGGCTCGTATCAGCCGCACCAGTTGATTAATCAACTCCGGCGTTTCTCGCAGAAAACCATCAGGCTGGCGCCAAAACAAAAACTCTTTTACTCCCAGAAGCCGGCCGGCCTTCCGGGCTTCGTCCTCCCGGATGCGGGCTAATTGATCGGGGTCTATTTCCAGACTTCCTGCCTCACCGGAAGTCAGGTAAAGGGTCACCACTTCGTGATCCTGTTGTGCCAGAAGAGCGATGCTTCCTCCGCAGCCGATAATGTCATCGTCCGGATGAGGAGCTAAAACCAGTATTCGTGCCATAAAATCCTCCCGTTTTACCAATCTAGAAAAGGGACAAAACCCCCAGCCCCACTCCGCTCACCAGAATTCCGGCTATGATTACACCCCCGGCAATGCTCAGCAGTGAAGGCCAAAAGGGCAAGCGCAGGACTGATGCTGCCAGGGCTCCGGTCCAGGCGCCCGTGCCGGGAAGGGGAATAGCTACAAAGATCAATAGACCCAGCCAGCCCCATTTTTTCATGGAGTCATATAGTTTGTCCCCGCCGCGCTGAGCCTTATCTTCCAGCCAGGCATGAATCGCCGGGATTTTCTTCATTTGCTCCATAACCCAGCCGATAGCCAGCAAAATGAAGGGGACAGGCACAACATTGCCTATATAAGACAAAATCAAAACAGTAGTAAGAGGAAGCCCCAAGGCCAAACCCAGGGGAATTGCTCCCCGCAGTTCCAGAACCGGTGTGGCAGCAGTCACCAGTACCATCCATTCTTGCTGACCCACCTATTCACATCCCTTCCCGCAACTAATACAAATACCCATTATCCTCTCCATTGTATATCAAGTCCTTGGGACCATAAAGCACAATTAGCATGCTCAAAATCAATCTTTACAGGGCAATCCGTACTTTATCCCGTTGGGACTGGTCTTTTGTATCGACCCAATAGAATTCTATATGGGTGGCACCCTGAGGCCGTTTGACATCGTCCAGCTCAAAAGAGCCCCAGTCAGGAGCAGTTGCTGCAGCAGTCACCTTGCCCTCAGAGACAGTTTGCCCTGCTCCATCGGTAAAACGGTAATGAATGGTGGGATTATCAACCCGGGCAATGCCTTCCACGTCAATCTCATTCTTATCCATTTCCATTTCTACAATCTTGATGTTGCTGCTGCCGTCCAGGAAAAGATCGGTGGGCTGATCGCCTATTACTTGAGGAATTCTTTCATTGTTTGCAGAGTTTATAAACACTACTTTTTTGTTATCCTCTAGCTCCCGGTCCAGGACGTAAACTGCATGAGGATAACTGATCACCTGAGTTGCCGGTCCATCTGGCTGGGTCATCTTTACATTAACTGTCAGCTGGTTGCCGGCATCCCTTACACCGGTAATTTTCACCTCATGACCGCCGGTGCGCTGTTCCCCTCCGCTAACCAGCAGATAAGTCTTACCGTCTTCTTCAACTACTCCCGCTACCAGATAGGATTTCATATTGCTCAGCCAATTGCGCACCTCAGCCGGATACTTAGTGGAATCAGTGGTTTGTTCCGGTTTCTTGGCCGGTTCCATTGGCTTGCTGCTGGTCTGGCAGCCTGCTGCCAGCAGCATAACACCAATTAGCAGTAAAGGTATGAACTTGTTGCGCATAAAGCATCCTCCCATTTGAAATTATCTCTTAATTAATGTGACCGCTAAGCAGGAAAAGGATGCGTTGCTGAGATTTAATCTTGTTAAAGACGTTATATTGTTAACCCCAGACTTTTAATTATGTGATACTTATTCAATCGAAAACTTGCAAAGCTGGGTTATAATGGGTGCAGATGTCAGACAGCACATTTGGGGGAAGGTATGGAAAGGTTATTTCCGCGCATATCATTGCTCAGCAATGGCAAATTCACTCTGCCATATTGCAACTGCCTGTGGATAGAGGATGATATCAACTGCCTGGTGGACTCCAGCCCGCCGGAAGAAGATTGGCAGTGGATTTCTGACCATCGCATAGACTTAATAGTAAACAGCCACGGACACAGCGACCATTGTTCCCGCAATTTTGCTTGCCCGGAAGCCCAAGTACTTATGCACCCTGCTGAGCATGAACGGGTCGTCAACGGTGAGATTTATTTGCGCGATTACGGTTTTGATCTCTTTCCTGATGACAGCGTACGTCCCCATTATCTGGCCGCAGTTAAGTATGCTCCCCGTCAGGCAAATGGTGAAATCCAGGATGGACAAACCATTTCCACCGGCCGGGTCTCCTTTAAGGTGCTCGGTTTACCAGGTCATAGTGCTGGTCACTGCGGGTTCCTGTTCCCCGAACAGGGATTTGTCTTTACCGCTGATATAAACCCGGATGCCAAACCCTTCTTTGCCATGCTGGACAGCGATGTGGACGATTTCATAAACAGTATTGAAAGGCTGCGCAATCTCAACCCTGAGTTCCTCATCACCGGGCATGGTCCAGCCCTTGTCAAAGGTAATATTTCCAAACGCCTGGCGGCTTATCGAGACATACTGTTTGAGCAGGAGGAAAAGATCCTGGCCCTGCTTAATACAGGCAAGCGTACCATTCGCGATCTGGCCAAGGAAGCAGTGTGCTATGACGGGCGCCTCCCCCAGCCCCAGGCGGTCTATTACATCCACGAGTGCATGATGGACTGGAAACACCTGCAGCGCCTGGAGCGGCTGGGAAAGGTAATCCAGGAAGGAGAACACTATTACCTGGCTCCCGGCCAGCGCAGTGTGTTGCAGACTTTGGGATAACCAGCAGTAACAAAGAACATCAAAGTAGAAATTGTGATCGCACTATTTTGTCTCAATAGCCTGCTAGCAAGTCTCTAGCGAGAAGAAATGTCGTCGACCATAAGTGAAGTAAAAAACCCCAGTCTGTGACGACAGGGTAAACCTGTTGGCAAGCCCCATGTATTGATGTTTTTATCCAAATAAATATAATTGAATGCAAACCTTTACTGATAAAAGAATGCCCAATATTCTTTTATCAGCACGGGTTATTGACCCGATTTAAGGGGATTGAAACAGCGGCCTGAGATGCAGGACATCCCGGCAAGATTGGGTTAT
>Ga0208938_1000533_pt1 | contig 27931 bp, 23 predicted proteins | sample AD_UKC125_MetaG_FD_184434 | JGI IMG/M metagenome (GOLD analysis project Ga0208938, IMG submission 184434) | Active sludge microbial communities of municipal wastewater-treating anaerobic digesters from USA - AD_UKC125_MetaG (SPAdes) (version 2) | ecosystem: Engineered > Bioreactor > Anaerobic >...
ATTCGTCCACTGGGTGCAATATGACGAAAATACACCTCGGAATCACCAACAAATGCGCGCGAAAAACGGAAAACACCCTCCGCATCATGAAAAACAACTCGTTTGAGTACTGCCGGTCGCGTTTGCGGGGTGGTATTTCAGCAGCCTGTTAGAGCTAGAGCAAAAGAAGGCAGATGAAAACTTTTCGCAGCAAGTCGCGTACCGCTAAGGTTCGTCCGGCGCTGGACTCCAATTCCTTGGCACTGATGCGCTTGGTCAAGGCTGCTAAATACCCGGAAATCGAGGCGGCTGCACGCCGTATTCTGATGGCGAATCCCCAGCATTCCCTGGCCTTGAAGGCACTGGGATTTGCCTTGGTTGGACTGGGTGAATACGCTGATGCTTTGCCGATCATTGAACTTGCTGTGCAGCGACATCCTAATGATCCAGAGTTGCACAATAATCTCGGGATTGTTCTCTCGGCCTTAATGCGTTGGGACGAATCTCTAGAGTGCTTCAGTCGTTCGCTGGCTATCTTGCCGGACGATCCAGAGGTACTCAAGAATTGTGGCGCCGCCTTGGTGCGGATGCAGCAGCCCGAGAGAGCCATTGCCTATCTGTTGAAGGCCATAGAACTATATCCGGGCGATTATGTGGCCGGTGTGGAGCAACTTGCCAACACCTTGCTTAAACTGAATCGCAATGATGAGGCGTGGACCTGTTTAAACGAGCTATGGAAAGCTGATGATAGCAACTCCGTGACCTTGGCGCAGTTGCTCTTCGCCAGTCTCAAGCGGTGCGAATGGCGTGATTTTGATGTATTACTGTCGAGGCTTAGGACACTCAGTTCCGACTTTCACGATCTGACGGAAAGTCCATTTATCTTGTTGTCGTTTCCCGGCGTCAATTCCGACGAGTTGCGTCGAGTTGCCTCGAGATTTTCCTGTGCCTCAATTCCAACAAGGATACTTGCTGAGCATGAACGTTGTTTCGGGACTACTCCGGAAAGCCGTTTGCGGTTGCGGGTCGGTTATTTGTCGACCGATTTCAAGGATCATCCGGTAGGCTGGATCCTACCGGAAATGTTCGAATTGCATGATCGGTCAAGGGTGGAGGTGTTTGGTTATTCGATTGGTATCGACGATGGAAGCGATATCCGACGACGACTGATTAAGGCGTGTGATCAATTCACAGATTTACTGTCCTGCAGCATCGATCAGACGGCAGAGCGTATTCGTGCCGACAAAATTGATATTTTGGTCGATTTGAACGGATGGACGGCCTATGGTCGGCCGGAAGCATTGGCCTTGCGTTGCGCGCCGGTGCAAGTCAATTGGCTTGGCTATGCTGGAACCTTCGGCCATTGGAAGCTTGCGGATTACATTCTTGGCGATCCTGTGGTTACTCCTCTGGACCACCGTGGTTTTTATAGTGAAACCATTGCACAGTTGCCCGGTTGCTACTTGCCGTTTGATACGCGCAGCCTCTTGCCCTCACCGCCGTCACGCCATGACGCCGGTTTGCCGGAACAAGGTTTTGTGTTTTGCTCCTTTAATAACAGCTACAAATTTAATCCTGCGGTGTTCGATCTTTGGTGCCGTCTATTGCTGGGCTCGAGTAATAGTTTTCTATGGCTGGGTCGGCCTAGCGGCTCGGCGGAGGACCGCTTGCGCGTAGAAGTGGAAAAGCGTGGTGTCGATCCGGCAAGATTACTCTTTGCGCCGCGTGTGTCTTCTAGGCTGGATCACCTGAGTCGTTTGCAATTGGCGGATTTGGCGCTCGACCCTTTCCCTTATAACTCGCACTCGACAGGTGCCGAAATTTTGTGGGCTGGCGTTCCAATGGTCGCTTTGCTCGGCGACACCTTTCCCGGCAGGGTGGGCGCGAGTTTGTTGCATTCGGCCCGACTCGACGAGTTGATCGCTGGATCGCTGGAGGAATACTACGAAATCGCCATCGATCTGGTGGGCCAACCGCAGCGGCTGTTGGCTCTGCGGGCAAAGTTGGCGGCAAACCGTCTCCACTGTCCGCTCTTCGACATGCCGCGCTTTGTTCACTCGCTGGAGAGTGTGTATCGGCGGATGTGGGATAACTATCTGCGAGGCGTCAAGACGCCGCTGCTCCAAGCGCGGTGACAACGATAACTATTGCGATCATCTGGCGCGTACGGTGTTCCGGAAGCAGGTTACGTGGACGGTAGTAGATGGGTGCCCGTTGCCGCGAGTTGATGTGGTCCGTTACGACTGAGTGAATCAGGCCTTTCCTCGAGCCAGATAGTCGATCAGTTGTTGCACGTTGCCGACGCGCGGGGTTTCTGTCGATCAAAAAACGCCGTAACCCCAGGTGACGCCGATGAAGTGCAGTCCGTTGGTGACGGCAGCGGCTTCGTCTTCCGGCGTATCGCCGACGTAAATAACGTTTGGTGTCGATGGCATGGTCGGCGAGCAACTGAGCGAGCATGCTGGTTTTGTCAGGCAAGGGTGGCGTTTGACGATTATCCGCCATTGCCGTTTTACGACCAAGGTCAGCCGGGTCGCAATGATCGATGCCGGCTGTGCGCTGCGTCGGTGAGGTTCTTCAACGCTTCAGGCGGGCGAAAGCGTCGGCCATGACGCCCACGGTGGCCGGTTGGCCTTGCCGACGTTGCCGGGCTTTGGCCGAGGCGGGGGCGGTGGCCTTCGCGCCATGCGACGGATCGTCGGCGAGACGCATGCTCAGGGCGATCCGCTGCCGGGGCAGGTCGACGTCGACCACTTTGACTTTGACTACCTCGCCGGTCCTGACGACGCTGCGCGGGTCTTTGACGAACTTGTCGGCGATCGCCGAGACATGTACCAGGCCGTCCTGATGGACGCCGATGTCGACAAAGGCGCCGAAGTTGGCGACGTTGGTGATCACGCCTTCGAGAATCATGCCGGGTTGCAGATCCTTGATGTTCTCGATGCCGTCGCGGAAGGTGGCGGCCTTGAATTCCGGTCGTGGATCGCGGCCAGGTTTTTCGAGTTCGCCAAGAATGTCGAGGACCGTCGGCAGGCCGAATTTTTGGTCGGCGTATTTTTCCGGCGATAAAGTTTTCAGTAGTCGCTTATCGCCGATCACTTCGCGAACGCCTTTTCGGATGTCGGCGAGGAGGCGTTCGACCAGCGGGTAGGCTTCCGGGTGGACCGCCGAGCGGTCGAGCGGGTTGTCGCCGTCGTTGATGCGCAGGAACCCGGCAGCCAGTTCGAAAGTCTTGTCGCCAAGGCGAGGAACATTTCGCAGCGCTTGCCGATTGCGGAAGGCGCCGTGTTGGTCGCGATGGGTGACTATATTTGTCGCCAGCGTCTGACTGAGCCCGGAAACGCGTGTCAACAGCGGAACCGAGGCGGTATTGACATCGACGCCGACGGCGTTCACACAATCCTCGACCACCGCGTTGAGCGCCCTCGCCAGTTTGCTCTGACTGACGTCGTGTTGGTATTGACCGACTCCGATGGATTTCGGGTCGATCTTGACCAATTCGGCCAGCGGGTCCTGTAGCCGCCGGGCGATGGAGACGGCGCCGCGCAGGCTGACATCGAGTTCCGGAAACTCGCGCGAGGCGTATTCCGATGCCGAGTAAACGGATGCTCCGGCTTCCGAAACGACAATTCTGGTCATCCGCAGTTCGGGATGTCGATGGATCAGATCGGCCGCCAGACGATCGGTTTCGCGCGAGGCCGTGCCGTTGCCAATGCTGAGCAGTTCAACCTGATGCTTACGCGCTAGCAGCCCCAGGGTGTGCAGGGCGCCATCCCAGTCGCGACGCGGTTCATGGGGGTAGATGGTGGCGGTGTCGAGCAATCTGCCGGTGGCGTCGACCACCGCGACCTTGACGCCGGTGCGTAGTCCGGGGTCGAGACCCATGGTGGCGCGCGGACCGGCCGGCGCGGCGAGCAACAGATCATGCAGGTTGGCGCCGAAGACGCGAATGGCCTCTGTTTCGGCGCGGTCGCGTAAGGCACTCATCAGTTCCAGTTCGAGGTGCGGGGCTATTTTTATCCGCCAGGCCCAGCGTGCCGTTTCGGTCAGCCATTTGTCGGCGGCTCGGCCTTGGTCGGTGATGCCGAAGCGTCTGGCAACGCGTGCCTCGCAAGGGTTCGGCGCGCTGGCGCGTTCGTCAAGATCGCTATCGAGTACCAGCGATAGTTGCAGCAGTCCCTCGTTGCGACCTCGGAATAACGCCAGTGCACGGTGTGATGGAATGGCGGCGATGGCTTCGGAATAAGCGAAATAGTCACGGAACTTGATGGCTTCGTTTTCCTTGCCGACGATTACGGCCGATTGCACGAAACCGTGCTCGTCGAGATAGGCGCGGAGGGCGCCGAGCAAGGTGGCGTCCTCGGCGAAGCGCTCCATCAGAATCTGACGCGCGCCGTCGAGCACGCTTTTGGTATCGGCGAAACCGGCGTCGGCATTCAGGCAACGTGCGGCCTCGTTTTCAGGCGACAGCGTCGGATCGGTCAGCAAGGCGTCGGCCAGCGGCGCCAGACCCGCTTCGCGGGCGATCTGCGCCTTGGTGCGCCGTTTCTGCTTGTACGGCAGGTAGAGGTCTTCCAGGCGCTGTTTGGTTTCGGCGGCGTCGATTTCGGCTGCCAGCTCGGGCGTCAGTTTGCCTTGTTCGTCAATCGACGCCAGAACGACACCACGTCGTTCTTCCAACTCGCGCAGATAAATCAGACGCTCATCGAGCAAACGTAACTGATCGTCGTCCAGTCCGCCTGTCGCTTCCTTGCGGTAACGGGCAACAAAGGGCACGGTGGCGCCGTCGTCGAGCAGAGCGGCGGTGGCCCGTACCTGTGAGGGTTGACAGCCGATTTCCGCCGCGATTTTGGCGGCGATCTTTTCAAGGAGGCGAATTTCAAGCGTCATGAATGTGGGCGCGTGCGCGTCTGAGCGAGTTAAAAAAGCGCGCACTATGCGCAATCGAGCGTCAAAACTCAAGCGCGAGCGGCGACGAATTGCTCCGGGAGGTGATAGCGTCTAAATTGAAGGCGTCGTATGTCCGACTACAAGGGTGGATCAGGAGAATTTGATGAAAATCGATATTGAGAATTTTGGTCTGCGGGATGTCACCGTCGATCCGGAGACCGTTTTCACGTTTGCCGAAGGTCTTGCCGGCTTTCCAGACTGCAAACGCTACAAGATTTTTCACGAGGAAGGCAAACCAACCGTGTTCTGGTTGCAATCTCTCGACGATGCGGCGGTGATGTTTCCCATTGTGGCCCCGGAAGTTATTGATCTCGAATATGAAATCGAACTCTCCGATGCCGACTGCGCCTTGTTGGCCTTGGAAAATCCAGCGGACGCGGCAGTCGTGATCATTGTTTATCGCAACGCGGCCGAAGGCGGCACGATCGCGGCCAACACCCGTTCTCCGATTATTCTGAATCTTCATAAGCGTCGGGCGATTCAGAAGGTGTTGCAGGAGGTGCATCCGACACTGCTCTATCGCGCGCGCTGACTTCAGTCAAACGAATCCTGGCCGGCAATCGATCCGCACGGTAACTGGTCAGGCCGTCGTCGCCAGGCAAGCGCTAAATGAGCGACGACATTTTCTCTATTAAAAATATCATTAAATTAGTTATTTAACTGGTTGTCGGGTTGCGGTTCTCGTACCGCTGGCTCGCAATGATCAGGAATGCTCCTGCGTAGTCATCGACAACCGATACGCCTAACAAGGGAGAATTTTTCTGGAGCAATACGAAGGAGGCTGGTCTATGCTACCTGTACGGGCCGCAGCAAATTCAACACCAAGCATCGCCGACGTTTTACACGGCTGATCCATCGGTCTAGGCCGCTTGGTTGATTGGAGCGAATCCAAATACGCGTTCAATGACACTGATGACAAGCAATGTGGCGCCAATGAAAGCACTGTGCCAACGTAAATGTTTCGATCCTGCCCTGCAGGCACGCACACCGTATTCCGGCCCCGACCCAGGCCGACGCGCGGTGCTGCCAGAGGGGCGGTTGGGTTCAAGAATGCGGCGCGGATGTCGTTCAGAGTTACGGATTCGATCTGTTTGTTCATGACTTAACGGTACTTATTGGATTATGATGTCCGCGAAAAGGCTTGTGGTTTTTGCGTGAAGGAACGAAGAATGTCTGATTTGCTGAAAAACATCGATGCGCGTACGAAACTTGCCGGGACCAACAAACTGGAGATTCTGCTGTTCTCGTTAGGCGCCGATTCACGCACGGGCAGGCGCGAAACTTTCGGCATCAATGTTTTCAAGGTGCGAGAGGTCATGCGCACACCACCGATCACCGCGGCACCCGAAATGCCGGCGTCGGTAGAAGGAATGGTCAGTCTTCGGGGTGTCCTCGTGCCAGTGGTCGACCTGGCTCGTTATGCCGGCGTGAATACCGAAACCCCCCGTTCGATCATGATCGTCACCGAGTACGCCGGGCATACGCAAGGGTTTCTGGTCGAAGGGGTGGATACCATTCTTCGTCTCGACTGGAGCCAGATGCGGGTGCCGCCAGCCATGCTTTTGGCGGAAATGGGAGGATTGGTGACCGCGGTGACCGAACTGCCGGATGGCCGTCTGGTGATGATGATGGATGTCGAGAAAATTCTTTCGGAAACCACAAACTACGATGATGGTAGTGTCTATCGCAATATCAAGCCATTGGAAAATCCCGAGTTGACGGTGTTTTTCGCCGACGACTCGTCGGTGGCGCGCAAACAGATTCAGCGGACCCTGGAAGCCATGGGCGTCAAGTACGTTGCCGCGATCAACGGAGGCGACGCCTGGGCGGAGCTGGAGAAAATGGCGGCCTATGCGCAGGCATCCGGACAACAAGTGTCCGACATGATCAGTCTGGTGTTGACCGATATCGAGATGCCGGAGATGGACGGCTACATCCTTACCAAAAAGATCAAATCCGACGAACGTTTCGCCGGTGTTCCCGTGATCATGCATTCCTCGTTGTCGGGAATGTCGAACCAACAACTTGGCAAATCCGTCGGCGTTGATGAGTATGTTCCGAAGTTCGAACCGCAGCGCTTGTCGGAAACCTTGACGAAACGATTGATGGGCCATGCGGCAGTGGTTCAGTTGACCTGATGACGCGATTTCTCGGGAGCGATACGATGGATTTGGCAGAGCGGAAAAACCTCCTTGAGGGTGTTGATGCGAGAACCCGGCTTGCCGGTTCCAACAAGATGGAGATTTTGCTCTTCTCCCTTGGCACGCGTGAAATCTTCGGAATCAACGTCTTCAAAGTCCGCGAGGTCGGACAGACGCCACATATCACGAAGACGCCAAACATGCCGCGTGGGGTTGAAGGCTTGATCTCCTTGCGCGGCAATGTCATCCCGGTGCTGTCGTTGATCTCGTTTCTCGAAACCACCGAACAGCCGAGTGAGCATGGAAAAACCATGATGGTTGCCGAGTACTCCAAGCGAACGTTGGGTTTTCTGGTGCACGAAGTCGACCGGATCATTCGCGTCGACTGGGAGAGAGTCAAGGCGCCGGAAAGCGTGCTTTCGACGAATCAGGGGCTGATCACGGCGATAACCGAACTCGAAGACGGCAAATTGGTGTCAATTCTCGATGTCGAGCAGATTCTGGCCAATGCGTTTGGCGAGGCGATTATCGTCGATATCCCGCCAGCAAAAGTCGACGATGACTTCAGTCTGTTTTTTGCCGACGACTCGATCGTCGCCCGCCGCAAGATCACCGAGGTGCTTGACAAGCTTGGCGTCAAGCACAAGCACGCCACGAACGGCGCCGAGGCATGGACCCGCCTGCAGGGGATCGCGGCGCACGCCCAGCAAATAGGTCGCGAAGTTCGAGACGAAATCCGGTTGATACTGGTGGACGCGGAAATGCCGGAAATGGACGGCTATGTTCTGACCAAGAACATCAAAAGCGACCCCCGGTTTTCCGGTATTCCGGTGGTCATGCACTCCTCGCTATCGTCACAAGCGAACCATGCGATGGGTAAGGCCGTGGGCGTCGATGCTTACGTGGCCAAATTCGATCCCGAAATTCTTGCCGACACCCTGCGGCCAATGCTCGAACGCTGATAGAACGAAAAGCACACAGGAGTAAGTGAACAATGGCTGATCCGAAGATGAGGATTCTGGTGGTGGACGATTTCTCGACCATGCGCCGCATCGTCAGAAACCTTCTGAAAGAATTGGGCTTTTCCAACGTGGATGAGGCAGAGGACGGGGCGATCGCGCTCCAGAAACTGCAGAACGGGTCGTTCGAGTTCATTGTGACCGACTGGAACATGCCGAACATGGACGGCTTGCAGCTTTTGCAGGAGATCCGCCGTTCCCCTGCGTACAAACATTTACCCGTCCTGATGATCACCGCGGAAGCGAAAAAAGAAAACATCATCGCGGCGGCTCAGGCGGGGGCGAGTGGCTACATTGTCAAGCCCTTTACTGCGGCGACGCTTGCTGAAAAATTGCAGAAGATTTTTGACAAGATGGGTGTCTGAAATGAGCGACGCTGATATGTCTGGGGATTCGCAAGAATTAGAAGCGCTATTTGACAGTATCGCCTTGGCGGCATCTGCTGTGGAGGCGCCTAAGCCAACCACGTCGACCCTGCGGCAGGTGCGGGAAAACGATGCCAATACCGACGACAGCCAAGAGTTGCAAGCCTTGTTTGACTCCGTTGCCGCTGCCCAAACTCCCGCAGCGCGTCCCGTTGCCAATCAGCCCATCAGTCCAACCCGTGCGACAGTTAGTGGCGAAGGCTGGAGCGGACAAGACAAGGTTTTTCAACGCGTCGGACAGATGGCGCGGCGATTGCACGACACGCTTGGCGATCTTGGCTACAACGAGTTGCTGGAAAGTACCGTCTCCGCCCTGCCGGATGCGAAGGATAGGCTAAATTATATCGCCAATCTTACCGAGCAAGCGGCTTGCAAGGTATTGAATGCAACCGATATTGCCAATCCTTTGCTCGACCAGTTGGAAGTGGGTTCGGCGAATTTGGCGGGTCGGTGGGACGCGCTGTTCGCCAATAAAATGGGTGTTGAAGAATTCAAGCATCTGGCTGAGGAAACGCATTCTTTTCTGAAAACGGGTGTTCCGCAAAAGACCGAAGCGACCAAAGCGCAGTTGCTCGACATCATGATGGCTCAGGACTTCCAGGATCTCACCGGTCAGGTGATCAAGAGAATCATTGCCGTTGCACAGGAAATTGAAGCGCAGTTGATGGGCGTGCTGATTGAAACCATGCCAGGCGAGCGGCGCACCGAATCGGTGATCAGCCTCCTCAATGGCCCGGTCATCAACGCCGAGGGGCAGAGCGACGTCGTTGCGACACAGCAGCAGGTCGATGACCTGCTCGGTAGCTTGGGATTTTAGGAGGTTCAAGATGAGTGATTTTGCCGGGATGGAAGACCTCCTGCAGGATTTCCTGCAGGAAGCCGGTGATCTTCTGTCGGATGTCGACAACAAACTTGTCGATCTTGAGCGGAGTCCCGATGATCGTCGATTGCTCAATGACATCTTTCGGGGGTTTCACACCATCAAGGGTGGGGCCGGTTTCCTTAACGCTACCGAACTGGTCAGGCTGTGTCATTTGACGGAGAACCTCTTCGACCGGTTGCGAAATGGCGAGATGAATCTCAATCCTGGCTTGATGGACACCATCATGGCCTCGACGCGAGTGATCCGTAACATGTTTGGTGAGATCGGCCAGGGTCGGCAACCGGATCCCGCGCCCGGCGATGTAATTGGTGGTCTCCGAGCCGCGTTGGATGGCGAAGTCAGCGGGACGCCCGTCGCCACGCCAACGCCAGTTCCAACACCGGCCCCAGCAGTGCAAGCCGCGACTGCGCCCGTTGCTACGCCTTCCGCGAAGGATGACGGTCCGGATTGGCAAGCGTTACATCAGGCTGTCGTCGGTTCGCGAAGCAGCGCGTCCCCATCCGCTGCGCCAGTTGCCAAGCCGATTGTCGCTCCGCCGCCCGCGCCGGTGTCCGTGCCTCCGGCGGCGGAGCTTGATAGCAGCAATCTTAAACCGCACTTTCCTCCGGAAGGGCGGCGGGCGAGCGATAGGCCGGGCGCCGTGGCCACCGGCGTGCCGTCGGGGCGCCGCGCGGAAGAAAAGGCGGCGGCGCGCGAAACCACTATTCGGGTAGATACGGCGCGCCTTGATCAAGTTCTCAATCTTTCCGGTGAAATTGGATTGACCAAGAACCGTTTGACCAGCCTGAGGGCCGATATCCTCGCCGGTCGCACGGATACCGAGACACTGCAAGCGCTTGACCAAGCCGTCAGTCAGCTGGATTTACTGGTTTCCGATTTGCAGAACTCGGTCATGAAGACCCGGATGCAGCCAATTGGACGACTGTTTCAGAAATATCCGCGTATCGCGCGCGATCTGGCGCGTCAATTAGGCAAGGATGTCGAGTTGGCGCTGGTCGGTGAAGAAACCGAGGTCGACAAGACTATGATCGAGGATCTGGCTGATCCGCTGATCCACCTGATTCGCAACGCCGTCGATCACGGGGTCGAATCGCCCGACGAGCGCCTGGCGGCTGGCAAGCAAGCCAAGAGCGTGGTTCGTCTCGAAGCACGCCAAGAAGGCGATCACATCATTCTGATCATTGCCGATGATGGACGCGGCATGAGTCCCGAGAGGATTCGGGCGAAAGCGATCGAGAAAAACATCATCGGCGAAGAAGAGGCGAACACTCTCGACGATCGGCAAAGCCTGAACCTGATTTTTCTGCCGGGCTTTTCGACCATGGCGCAGGCATCGGCGGTATCGGGGCGCGGTGTGGGAATGGATGTGGTCAAGACCAACATCCAGAAGCTCAACGGTTCGATCGAAATTCGTTCGGAGCCGGGAAAAGGTTCCGTATTCATCATTTCCCTGCCGCTGACGCTGGCGATTCTCCCCGTGTTGCTGGTTTTGTTGGGCGATCAGCCGTTTGCCTTGCCGTTGTCGATGGTGCGCGAGATTTTGCCGATCGATCACGAGAAAATGCAGGAAGTCGGCGGCCGGGAAACACTGGTGGTGCGCGGCGAGATTTTGCCGGTGGTGGCGCTCTCCCGCTTGCTGGGTTGGCCGCAGGTTCGGCAACCGGAGTATGGTGTATTGATGCAGTCCGCCGATCGCAATTTCATTCTCTCGGTCGATAACTTCGCTGGACGCGATGATGCGGTGATCAAGGCGCTGGACGATTTCCGTCCGCGTGGGGTGGCAGGGGTGACAACACTTTCGAACGGTCAAATCGTCTTGATCCTTGACATGAAGGAATTGCTTTCCGATTTGGCATCAACGACCGAACGCGATGTCGGTGGTGTTCATCCGCGTGCACTGGAGGTTTTCGGGTAAATAGACATCCGCACGCTATCGCCAAAAAAGGGGCTTCGGCCCCTTTTTTTTGGACGATTGCCACAATTGTTGTTTTTCAGCCACTATTCGAGAATCCGCCTAAATAAAATCACATACTGCCATATTTTTTATTGTTTTTTTTTATAATTGGCGTTAATAAGGCGGAAACTCGACATGGCTGAGGAAAGCGATCTCGAAAGAACTGAACCCGCGTCGGCACGACGACTGGAGCAGGCGCGCGAAGAAGGGCAGGTCCCCCGTTCGCGCGAGATCGGCGCGTTCCTGATTTTGATCGTCGCGGCGACGGTTTTTTGGATGATGGGGCCGTGGCTGGTGCAGCGGACGGCAAGCATTTTTCGACGCGGATTGATCGTCGATCACGATTTGGCGCGCGAGCCGCAACTGATACTGACGCGTTTGGCCGATATCTCGATTGATGCGTTGCTGACTTTTGCGCCGTTGTTGGCGGCTTTGGTCGTTGCTGCTTTGCTTGCGCCCTTCTTTATGGGCAGTTGGAATTTTTCCGCCAAAGCCTTGCAGCCCGACTTGAGCCGTATGGACCCGCTCAAAGGCGTCACGCGCATGGTTTCTTGGAGTGGCCTGGCGGAACTGGTCAAGGCGCTCGGCAAGACAGGGCTGATCGGCGGTGTCGCCGCGGCGGTTCTCTGGGGTGAGCGCGGCGACCTGCTGGCCATGTTTTCGCAGGCGCTGCCGGTGGGCATGGCGAGCGCCGGTCATCTGCTCAGTTTCAGTTTTTTGCTGATGGTGTTGGCGATGGTGCTGATCGTTGCGATCGACGTGCCGTTTCAACTCTGGCAATACCACGACAAACTTAAAATGAGCCGGCAGGAAGTCAAGCAGGAGAGCAAGGAGCTGGAAGGCAACCCGGAAATCAAGGGGCGCATTCGTCAGTTGCAGCGCGACGCCGCGCGCAAGAGGATGATGGCGGCTGTTCCTGCCGCCGATGTGATCGTTACCAACCCGACCCACTATGCGGTTGCCCTGGCTTACAAGAATGGCATGGGCGCGCCAAGGGTGCTGGCCAAGGGCATGGGTGAAATCGCCCTGAAAATCAGACAGGTCGGTGCGGAACACGGCGTGCCGATGCTGGAGGCGGCGCCGCTGGCGCGGGCGCTCAATCGGCATGTGGCTCTCGATCAGGAGATTCCGGCGACTCTCTACGCGGCAGTTGCCGAGGTGCTGGCGTACGTTTATCAATTGCAGGCATGGCGGCGAGGGGCGGCCCAATACCCCGTGCCGCCACGCGAAATCACCGTTCCCGGCGAATTCGTTCCGGAGGCTGTGAATGGCTAGCGCGAACATGGCTTTGCAGGATTTTTTTGTCCGCTTCGGTCAAAAGCAGTTGGCGGGACCGGTGCTGATTCTGCTGATTCTGGCCATGATGGTGTTGCCGCTGCCCGCGTTTGTGCTCGACCTGTTCTTTACCTTCAATATTGCCATTTCGGTGGTCGTGATGCTGGTGGCGATGAGTGTGATGAAGCCGCTGGATTTTTCGGTTTTTCCGACGGTTTTGTTGGTGACCACACTCTTGCGGCTATCGCTCAACGTGGCGTCCACCCGTGTGGTCCTGCTGGAAGGGCACACCGGCCCGGGAGCGGCGGGGCAGGTGATCGAAGCCTTCGGACATTTTCTGGTTGGTGGTAATTACGCGGTTGGCCTGGTGGTGTTTACGATTCTGGTGATCATCAATTTCGTGGTGATTACCAAGGGTGCCGGTCGGGTGGCCGAAGTGGCCGCGCGTTTCACGCTTGACGCCATGCCGGGTAAGCAGATGGCGATCGACGCCGATCTCAATGCCGGTTTGATCGGCGAGGACGAGGCACGTACGCGCCGTGCGACGATTGCCGAGGAGGCGGATTTCTTCGGGTCGATGGACGGTGCGTCGAAATTCGTCCGCGGCGACGCGGTGGCCGGCATTTTGATCATGTTGATCAACGTGGTGGGCGGTTTGTTCGTCGGTGTTCTCCAGCACGATCTGGATGTCGGGAGCGCGGCCAAAACCTATACGTTGCTGACCATCGGCGATGGTCTGGTCGCGCAGATTCCGGCGTTGATCATCTCCATCGCCGCCGGCATGGTCGTCACGCGCGTTGGTGATCGTGAAGATGTGTCGGCGCAGTTCATTTCGCAACTTTTCAGCAACTCGAAACTGTTGTTTTTGACGGCGGGCATCATTGGCTTCCTCGGCTTGATTCCAGGCATGCCGAATTTCATTTTTCTACTGCTTGCCGGCGGTTTGGCCACCATGGCTTGGCGGATCGACACGCGTAGTCAAGGTCGCGACGCCGCACCGGTAGCCGTGGCGGTGGCGCCGACGGTGGCCAAGGAAACGCAAGAGGCCAGCTGGGCGGATGTCGCGCCGCTCGACGTGCTTGGTCTGGAGGTGGGCTACCGGCTGATTCCGCTGGTCGACAAATCGCAGGACGGCGAACTGCTGCGCCGGATTCGCGGGATACGAAAAAAATTCGCGCAGGAGGTTGGCTTCCTGGTGTCGCCGGTTCACATTCGCGACAACCTCGAATTGAAGCCCAATGCCTACAAGATTTTGTTGAAAGGCGTGGAAATTGGTGAAGGCGAGGCATTTCCCGGTAATCTGCTGGCGATCAACCCCGGCCGGGTTGCCGGGCAGGTTCCAGGGACGGCAACCAAGGATCCCGCTTTCGGTCTGCCGGCGGTGTGGATCGATCCGGCGTTGCGCGAACAGGCTCAGGCTTACGGTTATACCGTTGTCGATGCCAGCACGGTAGCTGCCACGCACCTTAACCACCTGATTCTTTCTCACGCGGCGGAATTGCTGGGTCGGCAGGAGACGCAGGCACTCCTCGATCACTTGGCGAAAGACATTCCCAAGCTGGTCGAGGATGTCGTACCGAAAGCCGTCTCGATCGGCGTGTTACAGAAAGTGTTGCGCAATCTGCTGGACGAGGGGGTGCCAATTCGCGACATGCGGACGATTATCGAGACGTTGGCTGACGGCGCACCTCGTTCACAAGATCCGGAAACACTGACAGCCTTGGTGCGGGTTGCCTTGAGTCGTTCCATTGTGCAGGAGATCTATCCGGGCAACACGGAAATCCAGTTGATGTCGCTGGATCCGCAACTCGAGCGCGTGCTGCTGCAGGCCGTCGCCGGCGGCGGGGAAGGGGCGAGCATCGAACCGGGTTTGGCCGACACACTGGTGCGCGAAACGGCCGCGGCAGCGCAACGGCAGGAAGAATTAGGGCTGCCGGCGGTGCTGCTGGTGCCGGGCAATCTCCGTTCGCTGTTGTCTCGTTTCTTGCGTCGCGGCATTCCACAACTCAAGGTGCTCGCCCATGGCGAAGTTCCTGAAAGCAGGATGATTAAAGTCACCTCTATTATCGGAGGCAGGGTATGAACGTCAGGAAATTTATCGCCGCGACCGCGCGAGACGCCTTGCGCAAAGTCAAGGAGACTCTCGGACCGGACGCGATCATTCTGTCCAATCGCAGCATCCCCGGTGGCGTGGAGATCATGGCGGTCGCCGCGCGCGATATGGATATGATCGTGCCGACGCCGGAACGTGAGGCGCGTTTACGCGGCAGGGACAAAATGGCGCTTCCGCCGACTCCTGACCCTGGCCTCGCGCGAGATGTCGCCGCGAAACCGCCGCGAGGGATTGGCTCACCCGGCGCGACGTCGGGCGCGTCAGCTCGCGTGCCGCCCTTGCCGCCGCTGCCACCACGCTCCACGGCGGCGAGCGCGCGGACGACGCCGGCGGCGGACGTGTTGCACACCCCGACCAACGCACTCCAGCCGACAAATGCGCCGCCACAGTCTTCCCCAAAAGCAAGCGCGGATGTCATTCCACTCGCGGTGATGGACGAAATCCGCACTTTGCGCCGGATCGTCGAGCAACAACTGGCGGGTTTTGCCTGGGGTGAATCCGCGCGGGCGGAACCGGTGAAAACCGAAATTCTGCGGCAGATGCTGGATGCCGGCTTTTCGCCGCAATTCGCGCGTGATCTGCTTGCCGATCTGCCGCGCGAGCTCGACTCGGGGCATGCCTTGGCCTGGGTAAGGGGAGGGGCGGATCGCAGCATGCTGACCATCAACAGCGAAACCGATATCGTCGATCGCGGCGGGATCTACGCCTTGGTTGGGCCGACCGGTGTCGGCAAGACCACCACCACCGCCAAGTTGGCCGCGCGTTGTGTGTTGCGCCACGGCGCGCGGAAGCTGGCGCTGGTCACCACCGACGGCTACCGGATTGGCGCACATGAACAGTTACGCATCTACGGTCGCATCCTCGGTGTGTCGGTACATCTCGCCAGGGACGCCGACGATTTGCGCGCCACCTTGATCGATCTGCAACATACCCACATGGTGTTGATCGACACCATGGGCATGAGTCAGCGCGACCGCATGGTCGGCGAACTGGTGACGATGTTCGGCGACAGCAAGGTCGAACCTTTGCTGTTGCTCTCGGCGACGAGTCGCGGCGATACCCTGGACGATGTCGTCAGGGCGTACAGCGGTTTGAATCTCGCCGGTTGCATACTGACCAAGGTTGATGAGGCCGCCGGATTGGCGTCGTCGCTGGACGTGATCATCCGCCAGCGACTGAAACTTTATTACGTTTCCAACGGACAGCGCGTGCCGGAGGACTTACACCTGCCGAATCGCTCTTATCTGTTGCACCGCGCGTTCAAGGATCTCCCTGAGACATCGCCGCATCGTCTGAGCGGCGTCGAGCCGGGGTTGATGCTGGCCAGTACCGACGGTGGCGCCGTTTCGGTCCAGGGAGGCTTGCGTGGCTGAGTTCCGTGGCGACCAGGCCGCAGGTCTGCGGCGTCTCTTGAGCCGTTCTCAATTGCGTGTGGTGACGTTCGCCGCGGGTAGCCAGCGAGTGGGTAAAAGCGTGTCGGTCGCGAATCTGGCGTCCCTTTTGGCCCGGCAAGGTCGCGAAGTATTGATCGTGGACGAAAACACCGACGATCCCGTGGCGGGATTCTTTGGCGCCGTAGCCACCAATGACCTGCAGCAGGTCATCGACGGCGAGATGTCACTATCCGACGTTCTCGTCCCGGTTGCGCCAGGGATACGCGTGTTGCCGGCGGCGCGCGTCGTCGGCCAACTCGCTCGTTTGACCGAGAGCGAAAAAAGGATTTTGCTCTCCTCGCTTGCCGACATTCGTCCGCAAGTGGATATCGTGTTGGTCGATACGTCGCTCGACCATCCACTCGATTTTTCCCCGTTCGGTCTGGCTGCACAAGAAACGGTAATCGTTGTTTCCCCGAACGGATCGGTCATTACCGAAGCCTATGCGTTGATAAAAAAAGTCAGTCTGGGTTACCAACGGAAACATTTCCGGATTTTGGTCAATAAGGTTCGGACGGCAGGCGAGGCGCTTGCCATACATGGCAACATCGCGCGGGTGACTCGTAGCAGAGGAATCGCCCGTCTTGATTTCGCGGGCCATGTACCCGTCGACGAGAGGCTGGTACAGGCATCCCGGCTTTGTCAGCCTGTTGTGGCCATATTTCCCGAGTCGCTGGCCGCTCAGGCGTATCAAGCGCTTGCCAAGGAACTCATGAATTGGCCGGCGAACGACGAAGCCGCCGGCGGGCTCGAGCAATTCGTGAAACAACTGCTACACTTGAGCCAACGTATAGACCCGGTCGCCATCCACGCCTGATCGTCACCCTGACAATGAATGTATAACGCTGCGGGTCAGCTCAACAAGGATCAACTTATTCAGCGCTATGCGCCGCTGGTGAAGCGTATCGCCTGTCATTTGATGGCCCGTTTGCCGGCTAGCGTGCAGATCGATGATTTGGTGCAGAACGGGATGTTGGGCCTGCTTGATGCTCTTGGCCGTTTCGAGGCGGGCATGGGAGCGCAATTCGAGGTGTATGCCGCGCAACGCGTGCGCGGAGCGATGCTTGACGGTTTGCGCGAGAACGACTGGTTGCCGCGCGGTTTGCGTCGCGACTGCCGGCGGATCGAACAGGCCATTGCCCAACTCGAACAGGAGAACGGGCGGGCGCCAACGGAAAAAGAACTTGCCGACGCCTTGGGCATGACGCTGGCCGACTACCAGAAACTGTTGCAGGACGCGCGTGGGCACCAGCTCGTTTATCTGGAAGACATGGTGCTTGAGGAGGGAGAGGATTTCCTGGAGTGTCATCTGGTTGACGATGGTGCCGATCCGTGCGGATTTCTGGAAAACGAGGAATTGCGTCGCGCGCTGGTGCAAGCAATCGAGGCTTTGCCGGAGCGTGAGAAACTGATGATGGCGCTTTATTACGAACAGGATCTCAATCTGCGCGAAATTGGCGAGGTCATGGGCGTGACCGAGTCGCGCGTTTGTCAGTTGCACGGTCAAGCGGTGATGCGCTTGCGCGCTCGCATTGTCGGTGGTGGCGGCAGGAAGACGAGCAAAGCCACGCGTCATGGATAAGATCAGTATCGCCGGTTTACTGGTCGGCTTGCTGGCCGTCGTTGGTGGGCAATTTCTTGAGGGTGGCCACATCGGCTCCCTGTCTCAGCCAGCGGCGCTGGTGATCGTTGTCGGTGGAACCTTGGGCGCGGTGATGCTGCAAAGCTCTTACACGACCTTCATGCGTGGTGTACGGATGGCGAAATGGGTGTGGGTGCCGCCAGTGGTCGATCATCGGCAGCTGATACGGCAAATCACGGGTTGGAGTCAAGTATCGCGGCGTGAGGGATTGTTGGCTCTCGATGCCATCGTTGAACAGTTGCAGGATGGCTTCTCGCGCAAGGGTCTGCAACTATTGGTCGATGGCGCCGAACCGGAGCGGTTGCGTGAGGTGCTGGAGGTCGATATTGGTACTTTCGAGCATGAAATGCGGTTGTCGGCACGCGTCTGGGAAGCGGCGGGTGGTTATTCCCCGACCATTGGCATCATGGGCGCGGTGATGGGCCTGATTCATGTGATGGAAAACCTTTCGGATCCATCGAAGCTTGGCGCCGGGATAGCGGTCGCTTTCGTTGCCACCATCTACGGCGTTGGTCTGGCCAATCTGGTATACCTGCCGATAGCCAACAAGTTGAAGGCCCACATCAGCCGCCTCGTGACACAGCGTGAAATGTTGATCGATGGATTGGTCGGTATCGCCAATGGCGATAATCCGCGGATCATCGAAAGTCGCTTGCAAGGCTATCTTCTCTAGCTGATGGCTCGCCGCAAATACCAAGAAGAGCACGACGACAACCACGAACGCTGGCTGGTTTCGTACGCCGACTTCATCACGCTGTTGTTTGCTTTTTTCGTGGTCATGTATGCCCTGTCCACCGTCAACGAAGGGAAATATCGGGTGCTGAGCAGTTCCATGATCCATGCGTTCCGCAGCGTTCCCGTCAATACCGCTGGGGATACGCCGATGGTGGTACCGACACCTCCGGCGCCGATTCAGAAAAGCAATTTAGCCAGCAAGGCTCAAGAAGCGGTAAAGCAGAAGCAACGGGAAAAAATGCGCAATGTCGCCAAGGAGATTCTGGGGGTGATGGCACCGTTGATCGAACAGGGAAAAGTTCGGGTTCTCGAAACCAGTCGAGGCGTCAGTATTGAAATCAACGACAGCATCCTGTTCTCTCCCGGGCAGGCGCTGTTGCAACCGTCCTTGATCAAAGCCATGCAGTCGATAGCCGAAGTTTTGGTGCCTTCCGATTTTCCGGTAACCATCGAGGGGCATACCGACAATATTCCAATTAGTACCGCGCAGTTTCCATCCAATTGGGAGTTGTCCGCCGTGCGCGCAACGACGGTATTGCGCTTGTTTGCCGACTCGGGGATCGCCTCAGAACGGCTGACGGCGATTGGTTATGCCGATACGCGTCCCGTGGAACCTAACCTCCAGGCGGAAGGCCGTGCGCGAAACAGGCGTGTGACGATTCTGATCGATTCCACGATTCCAGAGAAACGAACTGAACTCGATCTGCAGGGTACGACAGCGCGGTGAACGAAAAACACTGAAAGTGGTGTGGATAGTGTCCGTGGGCGGCGCTGGTTGGTGCGTTGGTAGGGGGGGCGGTATCCAGGGATCAAGCGTACAGTGGCGCCGGCTGTAATTGATTATCGAGAAAGTTCCCTGGGGTGTGATGATCGGTACGTCGGCTCCTGAACTCACGGGTTGGTGTTGACGTACGGATCGGGTCCAGCAGCCGTGTTATCAATATTTCATATCCCATTGACACCTCTGGTGCGGGAGAATGGTTATAGCAATGCCTTGACCGTTGTTTGTCGGTGAATTGCTGTTCCTTATCTTCGCAAACACACGGCATGCTGGCAAAATAACGCCGTTCGTTCCGAAAAATGGAGAATGTGGTGGGGTGCGATGTGGTGATCGTAACGATCGAAAAAATTGACGGCTCAATTTACCCAAGACAACCCGCGGTGACAGACATGCGTCGCCCCTTGGCTGTTTCGATCGAACCCCTTCAATGAACCGCTAATGGACTATACGTCGGTTGACTACAGTATTTTGGCGTTCATGGCGACCGATATCGGTTGTTTACGCCGAAGCAACCAGGATAGAGTCGCCTTTGTCGTTCCGCAGGATGCCGAAGAACGCAAGCGCCTTGGGGTGCTGGCTGTGCTGGCGGATGGCATGGGAGGACACCAGGGCGGGGAAGTGGCGAGCGATCTGGCCGTGAAAACGATCTGCGAGCGCTATTTCGCTACTTCCGGTAATGGTTCCAGACGTGCGCTTGAATTGGCCATCGAGGAGGCGAATGGTGCGGTGTTTCGTGCCGCACAGTCGGATCCGAGGCTTGAAGGAATGGGTACCACGGCGACAGTTCTGTTGCTCGTTGGCCGTAAGGTATTGTTTGCCAATGTCGGCGACAGTCGCCTGTACCGCTGTGTCGCCGGGCAATGCACGCAAATGACGGTTGATGACACGCTGGTCGAGCAATTGTTGAGGGCGGGGATCATCGACGCAGAGGAGGCGCGCCAACATCCGGTGCGCAACGTGTTGCTGCGGTCACTGGGCACGCAAGATCAGTTGGGCGTGGACGCGCGGCGTGGCGGGTCACCGACCGTCGGCGAGTCGTTCGTGCTTTGTTCGGACGGCTTGTACGAGACGATCGGTCCGGAGGAAATCGCTCGGGCGGTGACGGATCGAGAGCCTGAGGTGGCGTGTCGCGAATTGATCGAACTGGCGCGAGAGCGTGGTGGACGGGATAACATTTCGGTGGGCGTGGTCGCCATCCGTCCGCTGGCGACTCCCGTTCGAGCGGGACGCTGGGGGTAGGTTCAGTTACAGCGTGATTGTCGCGGTGCTCGTCGCACTTATCGTGCGATTGTGCGATTTCAAATCGTGTTCTGCTCGCGCAGCCGCGAGATTTCCTGGTCGCTAAACCCTGCCTCGCGCAGTATCTCGGCGCTGTGCTGGCCTTGTTCGGGTGCCGGCAGGCGCGCTTCGAAGGGGTGTTCGCTAATTTTGTAGGGCGGCGCGAGCTGTTTGATGCCAGCCACTTCGACGACCATTTCGCGGGCTACCAGTTGCGCGTTGGTCGTGCTTTCTTCCATTCGCAGCACCGGCGAGACACAACAATCGGCGTGTTCGAAAACCGCTGTCCATTCGGCGAAATTTCGCTTCGCGAAAGCGGCTTCCAATTCCCGGCGGATGCGTTGGCCCTCGCCGCCGGTGGCGAAAGCGAAGGGTTTCAGGTCCGGTCGTTCGATTGCGTCGCAGAACGTTTGCCAGAATTTCGGCTCCATTGCGCTGACAGCGAAATGGCGACCGTCGTTGGTTGCATAGACTCCGTAACTCGGCATGCCGCCGGAGAGGAGGTCCTCGCCGCGCGGTAATGCCTCGCCCAAACCTTGTACGGCCTGGAAGGGGAACAGCGTGTGCGCGAAAACCGCGTCTGTCATCGAGACATCGACGTAGCGTCCGCGCCCGCTGCCACGAGCGTCGATGACGGCCGCCAGTAGCCCGACCAGTGCGCTTAGCGAGCCACCAAGCAGATCGCCGATCTGGAAGTTCGGAACGGCGGGCGCACCGCCGGCGTTGCCGATCTGGTCTAGAAGTCCGCTATATCCGAGGTAATTCAGATCGTGACCGGCGCGATCTCGGTAGGGGCCGTTCTGTCCGTAACCGGTGATCGCACAGTAAACGATGCGTGGATTGATTGCCGCGATCACCTGGTAACCGATACCAAGTTTGTCGACCACGCCGGGGCGAAAACCTTCAAGAATGACATCGGCGGTCGTTGCCAGGCGTTTGAATGCATCGACGCCTGCCGCTTGCTTGAGATCCAAGGCAATGCTGCGCTTGTTGCGATTCACCAGATGAAAGTAGCTGACCGCACCATGCAAGGCGCCGGCGGTGCGCGCGTAATCGCCTGCGCCGGTGTCTTCGACCTTGATCACGTCGGCGCCAAGGTCAGCGAGGTGCATGCTGGCCAGGGGACCCGGTAAGAGACGCGTGAGATCGAGAACGCGGATGCCGGCAAGTGGAGGTGGGCGCATGGATTTGAGCTTTCAGAAAAGACGGAGGGCATTCGCCTGGAGGCGTGTTGGTGCTGTGCGTACAAAAGCGATGCTGGCGTGTGCGAAATCGGCATTCATTTTAGCCTGGCGCGTGCTCGGTGTGCGGACCCGCGGGTTTTCCGCCACTACCGATGTCGCCAGAACGCCGATCCGGTTGCCGTGACGACCGCTTTTTCCGGGATAATGCCGGTTTGTCCGTCATCGACCGTTCCCGTGCGCGGGGTAACGCAGCCGCAGAGCGGTCATCCACTTCCGATCTCTCGTCGATAAAGGTCCAATTCGCATGAAAAAAAGTACGTCACTGATGCTCGCCACGCTGCTTGCCGGCGTTTTCCTTGTTGGGTGCGGCAAAACGGACGCGCCGGCGACCAAACCGGCAACCGTCGCCAAAATCGTCGTTGGCCTTGACGACAACTTTCCGCCAATGGGCTTCCGTGACAAGGACAACAAATTGGTTGGTTTCGATATCGACCTCGCGCGTGAAGCGGCCAAACGGCTGGGCGCCGATGTGGAATTCAAGCCGATCGACTGGAACGCCAAGGAAGCCGAGCTGAACGGCAAGCGCGTCGATGCCTTGTGGAACGGCCTGACGATTACCGACAAGCGCAAGGAAAACATCGCGTTTACCACGCCCTATCTGGAAAATCGCCAGATCGTGGTGGTTACCGCCAAGTCGCCAATCAAAAACAAGGCCGAGTTGGCCGGCAAGGTGGTCGGCCTCCAGGAAGGGAGTAGTGCGGTCGAGGCCGTGGAGAAGGACCCGGTCGCCAAATCAATCAAGGAACTGAAAAAATTCGGCGACAATGTGACTGCCTTGCTGGATCTCAGTGCCGGCCGTCTCGATGCGTTGGTGGTCGACGAAGTCGTCGGTCGCTACTACGTCGCCAAAAAGCCCGGTGACTACGTCGTTCTCGACGAAAACTTCGGCACCGAGGAATATGGCGTCGGGGTTCGTAAAACCGATGTCGAGTTGCTGGGTAAGTTGCAAAAAGCAATGGATGAAATGAAGAAAGACGGTTCCGCCGGTCGTATTTCCGTCACTTGGTTTGGCAAGGACATCGTCAAGTAGGCTTGTTCGACCGTCGCCGGCCTGCACCCGGCGACAATCGTCGCGCTGTTAATGCAGCGCTTTCATGACAATACAAACGCGGATCGGTCGCCGGCTGGTTGGCGTGGCAAGACATGATGGCATGACCTATTTTCTGGAAATTCTCCAGCCGTTGTTGGAAGGAACGGGTGTCACGCTGCACGTCTTCCTCCTGACGCTGGCGTTGTCGGTGCCGTTCGGCCTGGGTTTGGCGCTGCTGCGCTTATCGCCATGGCGTTTGGTTGGCCGTGTCGTCAACGGCTACATCTGGTTGATGCGTGGCACGCCGTTGATGTTGCAAATGCTGTTCATCTACTTTGCCTTACCTTTCGTGCCGGTGATTGGTGTGCGGCTACCGGATTTTCCGGCGGCCATTGTCGCTTTCGTGCTGAATTACGCGGCGTACTTCGCCGAAATCTTCCGTGCCGGTATCCAGTCGATCGAGCGCGGCCAGTACGAAGCGGCCAAGGTTCTCGGCCTGAGCTACGGACAAACCATGCGTCGCGTTGTTCTGCCACAGGTGGTCAAACGTATTCTGCCACCGATGAGCAACGAGACGATCACCCTGGTCAAGGACACGTCGCTCATCTACGTTCTAGCAATGAACGACCTGCTTCGTGCTGCCCGCGGTCTTGTTCAGCGCGACTTCACGACCATGCCCTTCGTTGTCGCGGCCGCCTTTTATCTGCTGATGACCCTTGTTTTGACGTGGGGTTTTCAGTACCTGGAAAAACGCCATGCCGTCTACGACGACTGAGCTTATGGACGTCACGCCGATGATCGCCGCCCGTAAACTGTACAAGCGCTTCGGTCGTGCCGAGGTGCTTAAAGGCGTCTCCTTGACAATCGACAAAGGTGAAGTGATCGCGGTGATCGGGCCTTCCGGCTCGGGCAAGAGTACCTTTTTGCGCTGCCTCAATCATTTGGAAGTTATTGACGCCGGCGAGATCGTCATCGAGGGCGACACCCTGGTCGACACCGATGCCAGCGGTTGTTGTCGTTATGCGCCCGAGCCTGAATTGCGCCGGATTTGTCGCAAGATGGGCATGGTTTTCCAGCAGTTCAACTTGTTCCCGCACCTGACGGTGCTGCAAAACATCACCGAAGCCCCGATCACCGTCAAGGGGCTGTCGCGCGAGGCGGTCATCCCGCAGGCGGAAGAATTGCTGCGCAAGGTAGGTTTGCTGGAAAAGCGCGACGCGTATCCCGCGCGTCTTTCCGGTGGACAGAAACAGCGCGTCGCCATCGCCCGCGCATTGGCCATGGAGCCTGACATCATGCTTTTCGATGAGCCGACTTCGGCACTCGATCCCGAGTTGACTGGCGAAGTCCTGCGCAGCATGCGTCAACTGGCCGATGAACGGATGACCATGCTCGTCGTCACTCACGAGATGGCTTTTGCCAGGGATGTCTCCACTCGCGTGGTGTTCATGGATGAAGGGGAAATTCTGGAAGCGCGCGCCGCTCGCGAGATGTTCGCCAGCCCTGCGCATCCGCGTACGCGCGCCTTCCTCGAGCACATGTTGTAGTCGTTTCCGTTTCGCCTGCGGTAGCCTTCTTCGGCGCGGATGAGCGGCATCGCGTTAAAACAAAAAAGGGTACCGCTACCGGTGCCCCTTTTTGCCAAATGAACGGGCTGTGCTTAGCCGATGACGAACATCAGCGACGCCGCACCCGAGTTCAGCGCCACGCTGATCGGCAACTGATGGGTCGTCGGACCCCAGAACTGGCGCGGACCGGGTGAAGCAAAGAGATCATCGGTGGCCCAGGTTTCTCGCCGCGAGACAAAGTATTGCATGGCTGGGGAATCCATCTTGACCAGCGCTTTTTCAATGACGAATTCATCCTTGCCGTGCCGGCGTTCGATATTCAGCAGGCCGGCCAATGGGATGGCTTGCGGTGTGCCGCCGCTGGTCAGGCCGGTAACCGTCGCCATGTAACCGGTGCGCCCGTCGAGGATCAGCGAGCCGGCGGTGAGGCCGAGATTGTAGGTGTAAGCGGCGTCGAACAGCGTCGGCGCGCCGCAACGGCCTTCATAGCCAAGGAAATGGCTGTGCGCGGCAAACGGAACTTTCGGGTCGAGTTCCTTGACACGCTGCTTGGTCATGTCGATCAAGAGTTGTTCCGTGGGGATCAGCGACACCTGCAAATTGCCATGCGAATCACGTTCGGCGAGCAGCATGTTGACAATGTAGTGCGGCAGCGATGCCAGGAGAGCGGCATTGTCGGCACTGAGCTTGCTTCCGATGAACGCTGCCTTGGCCTCGTTGTCGGTCAGCGCGGCGAACTCGGCGACGTGGTGTGCCAGTGCGTCGTTGAGTTCGGCGATCATGGCGTTCATTTCAGGAATGAACTCGATCAAGCCTTCCGGTGCCAGCAGCACGCCGTAGTTCATGCCTTTATGCGAGCGCTCGACGACGACTTGCGCGATCTGGTCGATGATACTGGCCAGCGATTGCTTCTTGGTGGCGATTTCCTCTGAGATCAGGGCAACCGCCGGCTTGGTCTGTAGCGCGACTTCGAGTGCGACGTGCGAAGCCGAGCGGCCCATCAATTTGACGAAGTGCCAGTATTTCAACGAGGAACTGGTGTCTTGCAAAATGTTGCCGACCATTTCGCTATAGATGCGGGTGGCCGTATCGAAACCGAAGGAAATCGACAGTAAATTGCCTATTTGCAGGTCGCCGTCGATGGTCTTCGGCACGCCGATGACTTGTACCCCGGAACCGTCGGCCTTGACGCCCGTAAAAAGCGATTCGGCCAAGACGGCGGCGTTGGTGTTGGAATCGTCGCCGCCGACGACGACAATGGCGTCGAGATTATGCTTGATACAAGTTTCGCGTACTTGCGCGAACTGCTCATCGGACTTGATCTTGGTACGGTCGGAGCCAAGAAAATCAAAGCCACCGGTATTGATGATGAAGTCAACATTGGCGTCGGTGATCTCGAAGAGCGTCCCCTTGAGTAGCCCCTTGGGGCCAGCCTTGACGCCGAACAAGGTGTTTCCGGAACCCAGAACGCGCTTCAGGCCACAGACGACATTGTGTCCACCGGCGGCCGGACCTCCCGAGAACAGGACCGCGACGCGCTTGCCCTGTGCTTGATTGATTGTCGCGCCAGCCGAAGTCAGGACGGCGTTGCCCGATGCGGCGACCGATTGCGGGAATTGTTGACGTACGGCGTCACTGTCCTTGGTGCCGAGAACCGAATCGGCGCTCGTGAAGCGGACCGGTTGCGGGTTGGTCGACGAGCCGAAGGCGGCGCAGACCGGCAATGGCAGTTGACGAACGGCGGATTCGAAAAGCGATTTGTGGGCTTCGGTTTGAAGTAGCTGTTCTACCAGGGAACTCATGGTTTGATCCTCGATGAAAAAATGGTGCGGAGCGGGGCGGCGATTCAATGAGCCGTTTTAGCGACCGCCGTTCTCGGGCAGGCACAAAAAAGGCCGGTCCACCCTGGACCAGCCCTTTCATGCCGCGACAATCGCTTACGCCAGCGTCCCGACGTTGTTGAGATCGGCGAAAGCCTGTTTCAGTCTGGCGCGGAAGGCGTCTTCGCCCTTGCGTAGCCAGGCGCGCGGGTCGTAGAACTTCTTGTTCGGTTTGTCATCGCCTTCGGGGTTGCCGATCTGGCCTTGCAGATAGCCTTCGTTCTTTTTATAGAAGCCCATCACGCCGTCCCAGAACGCCCATTGCAGGTCGGTATCGATATTCATCTTGACGACACCGTAGGAGATGGCTTCACGGATTTCTTCCAGCGTCGAACCCGAGCCGCCGTGGAAAACGAAGTTGACCGGGCGCTCGCCCGTCCCGAATTTTTTCTGGATGTAATCCTGGGAATTTTTCAGGATTATCGGTTGCAGTTTCACGTTACCGGGTTTGTAAACGCCGTGCACGTTACCGAAGGAGGCGGCGATGGTGAAACGATCACTGACTTGCGAAAGTTCCTCGTAAGCCAGAGCGACGTCTTCGGGTTGGGTGTAGAGTTTGGAACTGTCGACGCCGGAGTTGTCCACGCCATCCTCTTCGCCACCGGTGACGCCAAGCTCAATCTCGAGGGTCATGCCCATCTTGCTCATCCGCTCGAGATAACGCTTGCAGATTTCGATGTTTTCACCAATCGGTTCTTCTGAAAGGTCCAGCATGTGCGAGCTGTACAACGGCTTGCCGTGCACCTTGAAATATGCTTCGCCGGCGTCCAGCAGGCCATCGATCCACGGCAACAGTTTTTTGGCGGCATGGTCGGTGTGCATGACAACGGTGGCACCGTACATTTCGGCGAGCAGATGGACATGGTTGGCGCCCGATACCGCACCGGCGACACAAGCGCGCTGGCTGGCGTTATCCAGACCCTTGCCCGCGAAGAATTGCGCGCCACCGTTTGAAAACTGGATGATCGCCGGGGCGTTGAGTTCCTTGGCGGTTTCGATGACCGAATTGACAGTGCTGGTGTTGATGACATTGACCGCCGGCAAGGCGAATTGCTTGGCCTTGGCGAGTTCGAAAATGGCTTGTAACTGGTCGCCGCTGGCGACGCCGGGTTTGATCTGTGCTGCACTCATGGTGATTTTTCCAGGGTCGGTTGATCGAGAAAATGGGAAAAGATTGGAGCAATTCGACAAAACAACAAAAAGCCAATAATCCGGCGGACGCGTGGAGCGACCGCAAAAAGCGGCCGCAAAAACGACCGATTGGCTAGCAGTATCTTCGTCGTGCGCCGACTCGTCAAGGGTCACCAACGTGGTGTGGATAGGATGCGGTGAAGATGGCGGGAAAGGGTTGGCGATGTCTTTGAAATGTTTAACAGGCTGCTCAAAAACCCCGCCCCAGCCACGCCGATGGGATAATTCGAACCTTGCCTGAACGAGATGGAAAAAAGATGAGAAGGCCCGACACGACGCAGCCTGCGATGTTCAGCTACCGGACGCTGGAAGAGCGGATTCCGGCAAGTCATCCGCTGAGGAAGCTGCGGGTGGTGGTCGATGGGATTCTGGGCGCGATGCAGGCGACCTTCGAGCAGCTGTATTCGCGC
>Ga0208938_1000534_pt1 | contig 27899 bp, 22 predicted proteins | sample AD_UKC125_MetaG_FD_184434 | JGI IMG/M metagenome (GOLD analysis project Ga0208938, IMG submission 184434) | Active sludge microbial communities of municipal wastewater-treating anaerobic digesters from USA - AD_UKC125_MetaG (SPAdes) (version 2) | ecosystem: Engineered > Bioreactor > Anaerobic >...
CGGCAGAGTTCGCGGCCGAGCATCGGGAAAATACCTCCGCCCAACCGACTACCGAAGAATGTCTTTAACAGCGTAACCCAAGGACTTTTACTAAAACGACCTTGGCACTAAAACCGGGGGCACCTCAATGTGACCTATCTGAATCAATAGAGCAGCTGCTTCATTTCCAGGAAACCATGCATCCGACCCGTGCTCATGCACGGGGTGGAACGTCTTAGGCACTGGCTTTGTGCTGTCGATTAGGTCCTCAAGCTCTCGCACGGCGTTCTCTATGAAAACCAACTATTAGTAGACGTCAAAAACGTCCAATATTCCGACGTCTGTCCAATATGTTGGAATACTGGACAGTCTGGGACGCTCTTGCGGCAAGGCATCGTGAGGTTCACTTTGTTATTCACCTCCCTAAAATTCTGCCAAACTGGACAGGCTTAACCTTACCCGCCAAATATTGGCAGCGCAACCTCAGAATCCCAAACTGCATACACCAGAGAACCTGTCCGACCGCTTCGTGGCGAAACCACGGATGACAGTTCGTAGCCGAATGTTGTCACAATCGCCTAAGAACAACAGCATCTCCAGCCTAAAGCTAGGTGCCCAAGCTCGCTTCGCCATCCAGTAAATTTTCACACTCCGCCAGCATCGTCTGCGCCAGTTCGGAGTGATAGTTGGGATCGAGCGCTTCCATCATTTCGTGTGCGGCATACAGCCCGGCCTCGCGCGACAGCGAGCCGGCGATCTGGCGAGCCAGTTGGTCGCTCAGAGCCGAGAGGCGGCAGCGTTCGGCGAGCGGCAGCGCGTTCTTCGAACGGGCGAGCCAGTCGGCGGCGAGGCTGGCGCCCTGGGCGTCGGTCAGCCACTCGCCGTGCTCGTAATAGCCGCTCAGGCGTTGGGCGGCCAGTGCGAAGAGGAGTGCGACGCGCAGGCCGCGCGGCGTCGGCGGGGCATCGTCGCGCATCCGCATGTCAGCGGCGGCCGCCGGCCAGCGCCTTGGCGATGAAACGCCGCCCGACCCGCTGCTTCGGCACGCGCGTGGCGAACCTGGCATGGACGTCCTCGTCCAGCCCGATGCCGTGCATGTAGTTGTACAGCGCCTTGTTCAGCGCCTGGCTGAGGGCGTCGTGGTCGACGCCGTTCGGTATTGACGTAGTCGCCGCCGAGCATGATGACGATGCCGGGGTGGCGGGCCTTGATCGCCTGCGCCATGCGGAAGGCGCCGTAGATCGAACCGGGGAAGGGTACGGAGAGGAGCACCACGGACGGCCTGTCGCGGTCAACGGGCAGGTCGTGTTGAGCTGCGTCATCGGCGAGACGAGGGACAGCACGCGGATGCTGGCAGGTTCTATGGCACGCCTACCGGCCGAGCTTCTGCTTGATGTTGGGCAGCACGGCGAGCGCGGCCTTTTCGCCCTCGAGCATGGCGTCGTGGCGCGCGGTGAAATCCCAGGACTTGACGTAACGCAGCTTCGGGCGGATGACGATGTTGGCCCCCTTCAACTCGTTGGCGCCGATGATGCCACCCATGATGGTCGTCGTCTGCCACAGGATCGCGGCCAGGCTGTCGACCGGCTGACCCTCGGGCCGGTCCGAGATGTCGACGGCGATGACAATGTCGGCGCCCATCTCGCGCGCTGCCTGCACTGGCACCGGGCTGGTCAGACCGCCGTCGACAAAGCTGCGGCCGCGGAACTGCGTCGGCTGGAAGACACCCGGTACCGCCGCCGACGCACGCACGGCCATGCCGGTGTCGCCGGTGCGGAAGACAACGCGCTCGCCGCTGTTGAGGTCGGTTGCGACCGTGGCGAAGGGCTTGTTGAGCTTTTCCAGCGGCCGCTTGTTAAGGTGCTGGTTGATGAAGTCCTGCAGCGCCTCGCCCTTGAGCAGGCCGCGCCCGCCCAGCGTCCAGTCGGCGAAGATCTTCTCGTCGAGCTGGACGGCGATCTTCTGCATGGCGAAGGCGTCGTAGCCGCCGGCGTAGAGCGAACCGACGACGGCGCCGGCGCTGGTGCCGACCACGTAATCCGGGACGACGCCCTGCGCTTCGAGCATCTTGATCACGCCGATGTGCGCGAAGCCGCGCGCAGCGCCGCCGCCGAGGGCGAGGCCGATCTTCGGTTTCGCCGCGACGGGCGCCACGGGCACTGCGGGCGGCTTTTCCGGGGCCTTGCCGGGGAGGGCGGAGCAGCCGGCGAGGAGGGCGGCGACGGCGGCGGTCAACAGCCGCCGGCGGGCGAAAACGGGCTCAGACATCGGCTTCCACCAGGCCGCCGTCCTTTTCCATCCAGGCACGGCGCCCGGCGGCCTCGCCCTTGCCCATCAGCAGGGTGAAGGTGCCGGTCATTTGGGCGATGGTTTCGCGACTGGCCTGGAAGGGCACGAGGCGGCGCGTGTCGGGGCAGAGGGTGGTTTCCCAGAGCTGGTCCGGGTTCATCTCGCCGAGTCCCTTGAAGCGCGAGACGGTGATCTTGTTTTCCGACACGCCGTCGTCGCGCAGCTTGATCAGCGCCTGCTCCTTCTCGGCCTCGTCCAGGCAATAGACCTTGCGCGTGTGGCCGCGTGCCTCGACATCCACCCGGAACAGCGGCGGCTGGGCGACATGGATGTGGCCGCGCTCGACCAGCGCCGGGAAGTGCCTGAGGAAGAGTGTGAACAGCAGTACCTGGATGTGGCTGCCGTCGACGTCGGCATCGGACATGACGATGATGCGGCCGTAGCGCAGTCCGGAAAGATCGACGGTATCGATCTGGCTGATGCCGTGCGGGTCGACGCCGATGGCCACCGAAATGTCGTGCACCTCGTTGTTCCTGAAAAGCTGGTCGCGGTCGACCTCCCAGGTATTGAGCACCTTGCCGCGCAGCGGCAGCACCGCCTGCGTTTCCTTGTCGCGCCCCTGTTTGGCCGAGCCGCCGGCCGAGTCGCCCTCGACCAGGAAGACTTCGTTGCGGGCGATGTCGTCGGACTCGCAGTCGGTCAGCTTGCCGGGCAGGGTGGCGATGCCGGAGGATTTCTTCTTCTCGACCTTCTGCGCCGACTTCATGCGGTTTTGCGCCGCCTTGACCGCCAACTCGGCGATCCTTTTCCCATATTCCGCATGGCCGTTGAGCCACAGTTCGAAGGGATCGCGCACCATCTGCGAGACCAGCTTGTAGGCGTCGCGGCTGGTCAGTTTTTCCTTGGTCTGGCCCTGGAACTGCGGGTCGAGCACCTTGGCCGAGAGCAGGAAGGTCATCCTGCCGCAGACGTCTTCCTGCGCCAGCTTGATCTTGGCCGGCAGGATGGCATGGTGGTCGGCGAATGATTTCACCGCCTCGAAGACGCCGGCTTTCAGCCCGGCCTCGTGCGTGCCACCGTCGAGCGTCGGGATCAGGTTGACGTAGCTTTCCGGCTTGCCCCCGCCTTCCTCGAACCAGGCGAGCGCCCAGGTCGCGCCTTCGCCGACGGCAAAGCCGTTTTCGCTGTCGACATACTTCTCGCCGACGAAGATCGGCGCCACCGGCTGGCCGACCATCAGGTCGGCGAGGTAGTCGGCCATGCCGTTGCGGTAGCACCAGCTTTTCGGCGTTTCGCCCTCGATTTCGAGGTCGACCGTGACATTCGGCATCAGGACGGCCTTGGAGCGCAGCAGATGCTCGAGCTGGGCAAGATTCACCTTCGGCGAATCGAAGTACTTCGGATTGGGGCGGATGCGGACGGTCGTTCCCGTCGTGCGCGGGCCGCAGTCGCCGACGCGGGCGAGAGGCTCGGTGACGAAGCCGTCGCCGAAGGCGATGCGCCAGACGCCGCCACCGCGCCGAATCTCGACCTCGAGGCGGGTCGACAGCGCGTTGGTGACCGAGACGCCGACGCCGTGCAGGCCGCCCGAGAAGCGGTAGGCGTTGCCGGCGTCCTTCTTGTCGAACTTGCCGCCGGCGTGCAGTTTGCAGAAAACCAGTTCGACCGCCGGCCGGCCTTCCTCAGGATGGATTTCGACCGGGATGCCGCGTCCGTTGTCGGAAACCTCGATCAAGCCGTCGGCGCGGACCAGCACGCTGATCCGTTTGGCGTAGCCGGCAAGCGCCTCGTCGGCGGAATTGTCGATAACCTCCTGGATGATGTGGGTCGGGCAGGTCGTCCGGGTATACATCCCCGGGCGCTCCTTGACGGGTTCGAGATCCTTGAGGACGCGGATGGAGGAGGCGGAATATTCAGTCATGCGCTTTGAAAATGAGGCGATGGGGGCAGTCGACCGCAGCAATCAGCGGCTGCCGGCGGATTGTACCGGTTGCGGCGGCATTCCCAATGCCCTAATCATCGCGCGGACGGCGCGCATCTGGGCGCCGTCGCGGGTATGGTAGTCGGCGCCGGTATATCCCCACCAGTCCCAGCAGCCCTTCGGGTTGAGCAGCCAGCGGAAGGAACCCCGGGCCAGCCCATAGCGCCGCACCGTCTGCGGGTAGAGGACGACGATGCGGTTGCCGGCGGCCCAGCCGTTGTAGCCGGCGCCATCGACGAAGCGGCGGCCGATTTCTCCGGCGTTCTGCAGGCAGCCGTGGAAGGCCAAGTGAACCTTGCAGCCGCCGTCGCGGCAGTTCGCCGGAACGAAGACGTAGCCTTCGTTGGCGAGACTCGCGTCGATCGCCCGGCCGGCAACAAAGGGGCGCTGATCGAAGGCGATGACTTCGCCGTCAGGCTGGACTGCAGGCGGTTGCAGGGGGCCGAGCAGGTGTGTCAGTAGCTCGCCGGCGGCGTCGAAATCCCGGCAGCGATTGATGAATGGCGCCTCGGTCGTCGGGCAGGGATTCGCCTGCGGGTCGGCGACCGAGAGCATGGCGTGCCCAGCCTCCGGGACCCTGACGTAACTGATGGCTGCCGTAGTAGGCAGGACAGTTCGGTAGAAAGCGGCGAGCGCATCCATGACGGCCGGCAGGACGGTCCTGTCGTTGCCGCCGGCCAGCAGCCAGACGCGATCGTCGTGCAGGTTGGCGGCGGGGTCGATGCGGCCCGCTGCGTCCAGTTGCCTGACGGATGTCAGGGTCTCGTCGGCCGTCGGCGGCCGGCTGTCGCCCGAGGGCTTCATGCAATTGCCCAGCGCCCGGCGCAGCGAACCCCGCGCGCAGTAGTAGGGCCCACCGGCGACGATGCCGGCGCCGCGCACGATGCCCGAATAGGCGACCTGGAACTGCACGGCCATGTAGGCGCCCGAGGAAATACCGGAAACCGTCACGTCGCCGGTGCTCGCAGCCAGCCCCGGCAGTGGCTGGGCGGCGCCGGCGCCGGCCGAAAGGAGCAGCAGGGAAAGGGCGCAGGCCTCTTGCCGGTGCACGGGGATGTTCATGTCACCAATATTCCGCTGGGTTGCCGGGCAAGCGCCAACTGAAAAGGGCCGGCGCCACCGACCCTTTCGCACACCGCGTCGACCGCGCGGGTTCTACTTGTTCTTTATGGCTTTGCCCGCCGGCGTGCTGCCGCCCTGAACGCCAAGCTGGCCGCCGGTGCCGAGGCCGCCCTGGACCTCCTGCGCCTTGTAGTTGCGCACTGCCCTGACGATGTTGTTGTAGGAATCGGTGAAGGCCGCAACGATGACCTTGCCTTCCGCGGTGTTGGCGTAACCGCCGGCAATGCCGCCGCCACCGCTGCCGAAGAGCCCGCCCAGCATGCCGAAGTCGACATTGCGGGCGCTCCCCTCGGCGGCAGCCAGTTGTACGCCCGAGCGATTGTCGATCAGGGTCAGGATCGTGCTGGCTTCCTTGGCGTTCATGCTGCCGCCGACCAGGGCGCCCAGCGAACCACCCAGGCGGCCGCCGATCGCCGCGCCGGCGCCGCCGGCATTCTGGTTGCTGAAGGTGATGGACGGACTCATCGAATAATCGGCGGCGACCATCTGGCCTTTGCCGAAGTTGGATCCCTTGCGCATCTCGCCGGACTGTTCGAGCGCCCGCTCGCCCATGATGTTCTGCATTGCCCGACCGCGTTCGACAATTACGAAGCAGTTGGACTGCTGCACCAGCAGTTTCAATACCGGCACGGTGGAGCCGAGCCGCAACTGGCCGGTGAGATAGCCATACCAGGAAGCGTGGGTGTCTTCGACGATCGCCAGCGTACCGAGCGTTGCCGAACACCTTTCGAGCTGGGCATTGGCGTTCTGGACGCTGGAGCCGGCCGCCGAACCGGTGGCGGTCGTCTTCGCCGCCGGCGAACCCATGTCCATGCTGGAACATCCGGCAAGTGCCGCGCACATCAGGCTGCCCAGCAACAAACGACGATCGGAATGATTTGTGGCGAACATGGTGACCTCCTCGTGACGGGTTCTTGTCGGATTTCTTGGTGGGATCGGCATGCCGCGTCAAAGTTCAACCAGGATCATTTGCGGGTCCGCAAGAAGTTGAATCCCAGGCGCGACTGCAACGTGGCCCGTTCGCATCATATACGAGAATGTCCATACTGCGCAGCGTGGCGGAACGATTAAGCGCAGCAGTTCTTGGGTAGAATCGGGAGCACCTCAAGAAACGGAATATCGTGATGGCCGGAGCCAGTCTGCTCGCACTGATCGACGACATCGCGTCGGTTCTCGATGACGTTGCCCTGATGACCAAGGTCGCCGCCAAGAAAACGGCTGGCGTCCTTGGCGACGACCTGGCGCTGAATGCGCAGCAGGTTTCCGGCGTGCGCGCCGAGCGGGAGCTGCCGGTCGTCTGGGCGGTCGGCGTCGGGTCGCTGAGGAACAAGGTGATTCTGGTGCCGGCGGCGCTGGCGATCAGCGCCTTCATTCCCTGGGCGGTGACGCCGCTGCTGATGGTCGGCGGCCTCTACCTGTGCTTCGAGGGCGTCGAGAAACTGGCGCACCGGTGGCTGCACGGCGCCGACGAAGGTGATACCGAACACGCCGGGGAACTGGCCGCGCTGGCCGACGAGAAGATCGATCTGGTGGCCTTCGAGGCGGACAAGATCAAGGGCGCCATCCGCACCGACTTCGTCCTGTCGGCAGAGATCATCGTCATTGCCCTGGGAACCGTGGCCGACAAGCCCTTCGCCGTGCAGGTCGCGGTGCTGTCGGGCATCGGCCTGATCATGACCGTCGGTGTCTATGGCATCGTCGCCGGCATCGTCAAGATGGATGACCTCGGTGTCCACCTTCTGCAAAAGCCCGGCGCGCTCGCCCGGGGAATCGGCAGGGGCCTGCTGCTGGCGGCGCCGAAGCTGATGAAGGCGCTGGCGGTGATCGGCACGGCGGCGATGTTCATGGTCGGCGGCGGCATCCTGACTCATGGTATACCGCCCGTGCACCACGCCATCGCGCAGACCGCCGAGGCCGCCGGGGTGGTTGGCGGCGTCGTGGCCCTGGCCCTCGACGTGTTGTTCGGCGTCGCCGCCGGGGCATTGGCCTTGCTCGGCGTCAAGGCGGCCGGCAAGCTGCGCGGCAAGCAGGAGTAGGGCGCCTCACCCGAGAAGTGTGACGACGATTTCGCGGCGGTGACCTTGCGTACGGTGTTCGAACAGGTAGATTCCCTGCCAGGTGCCGAGCAGCAGACGGCCGCCGCTGAAGGGAACGGTCAGCGAAGTGCCGGTCAGCAGCGAACGCGCATGGGCCGCCATGTCGTCGTCGCCTTCGAGATCGTGGCGATAGGCTGGATCGCCATCGGGTGCCCAGCGCTGCAACAGGGTTTCGATATCGCGGCGCACCGTCGGGTCGGCGTTTTCGGTGATCGCCAGGCCGCAACTGGTATGGCGGACGAAAACGTGGGCAATTCCGGCGTCGACCGCAGCAGCGCGGACGACGGCCGCAATTTCGCCGGTGATCTCGATCGACCCGCGGCCGCGGGTGGTGATGGTCAGGCGATGCTGTTCGCTCACGGCCGGTGCGCAGGCGAGTAGGTGATGCGGTAGATCGCCCCGGCCAGGTCGTCTGAAACCAGCAACGAGCCATCCGGCAGTTCCAGTACGTCGGCTGGCCTGCCCCACGCCGATTCGCCCTGCAGCCAGCCGGTGGCGAAGGGCTCGTACGAGACAGCCCGGTTGCCGATCACCCTGACCAGCGTTACCCGGTAGCCGGACTTCCGGAAACGGTTCCACGACCCGTGTTCAGCGATGAAGATCTGCCCGCGATAGGATTCGGGGAACTGCCGCCCGCGATAGAAGCGCATCCCCAACGTGGCGACATGAGCGCCGAGGTTCTGCACCGGTTGCGCGAATTCGCTGCACTGGCGTTCCCTGCCGAACTCCGGGTCGGCAAGCGTGCCGCCGTGACAATAGGGATAGCCGAAGTGCAGCCCGGCCTGCGGCGCGCGGTTCAGTTCGTCGGGCGGCAGATCGTCGCCCAGCAGGTCGCGCCCGTTGTCGGTGAACCACAGTTCGCCGGTTCCGGGTTGCCAGTCGAAGCCGACGCTGTTGCGCACGCCGCGCGCGAATACCCGGAGGTCGCTGCCATCCGGCCGCATGCTGGTGATGACCGCGAAGCGTTCCGGGTCCGGCTTGCAGATGTTGCACGGGGCCCCGACCGGCACGTAGAGCCGGCCATCCGGACCGAAGGCGATGAATTTCCAGCCATGGTGACGCTCATCGGGGAAATCGTCACGGATGGTGAGCGGCGCCGGGGGATTGTCGAGGCGTCTGCCGATGCCGTCGAAGCGCAGGATGCGGTCGACCGCCGAAACGTAGAGGTTTCCGTCGCGGAAGGCGACCCCGACCGGCATGTTCAGGCCGCTGGCGACGACGGTGGTGCGCGTCGCGCGGTAATGCCCATCGAGTTGAAGCGCGTGGACCTTGCCTTCACTGCGGGAGCCGATATAGACGACGTTGCCGTCACCCAAGGCCATCTGCCGCGCGTTGGGGACCCGCGCCAGCACCTCGATCGAGAACCCGTCGCGGAGCCGGATCGCGCCGAGCGGCAAGTCGCCGGCCAAGGCGGCAAGACTTGAGGCGAACAGTGCCAAGGCCGCGCCGATGAGGCGGAAAGTCATCCGGGAATCCGCACGCTTCATCTGCTGCCCACTGCTCCAAGATATGAAGGCCTTCGCCGGCCATATTGCTGACTGCGCAAGCCCCGGTCAAGCAGTATGTTGCAGGCGAAGCGTTTGACTAAATCCGTCGCTGGCCGGAAAATTGGTGCCGCTGGTCGGATGGTGTCATTGGCCGTGTCAGCCATGATTCGTAAAGCCCTGATCCCGAATCGGGGCTTTTTTATGTCGCCGGCCCTGCCGGTGGCGGTATCCCTGGTGCATGCAGTGCCGGAGACAATGAACTTGAGTGCAAGAGTACCGACTGTCGGCTTCGTCTCGTTGGGCTGCCCGAAGGCCACCGTCGACTCCGAACATATCCTGACCAGGCTGCGCGCCGAGGGTTATGTCGTTTCGCCGACCTATGACGAAGCCGATCTGGTCATCGTCAATACCTGCGGTTTCATCGACGCGGCGGTCGAGGAATCGCTCGACGCCATCGGCGAGGCGTTGACCGAGAACGGCCGCGTCATCGTCACCGGCTGCCTCGGCGCCAAGGGCGACATCGTCCGCAAGACGCACCCCGCCGTGCTGGCGGTGACCGGCCCGCACGCGGCGGACGAGGTGATGGGCGTCGTCCATCAGCATCTGCCGCAGCCGCACGACCCGTTCACCTCGCTGATCCCCGAGCAGGGCATCCGGCTGACGCCGGACCACTTCGCCTACCTGAAGATTTCCGAGGGCTGCAATCACGGTTGCACCTTCTGCATCATCCCCTCGCTGCGCGGGCCGCTGGTTTCGCGCCCGGTCGGCGATGTGCTGGCCGAGGCCGAGAGCCTGGCGCGCGCCGGGGTCAAGGAGATTCTGGTCATCTCGCAGGACACCAGCGCCTACGGCGTCGACCTCAAGTACCGCACCGGCTTCTGGGGCGGCCGTCCGGTGAAGACGCGCCTGAAGGAATTGTGCGAGGCGCTGGCCAGCTTCGGCATCTGGGTCCGCCTGCATTACGTTTATCCGTATCCGTCGGTCGACGACGTGATCCCGCTGATGGCCGCGGGCAAGATCCTGCCGTATCTGGACGTGCCGTTCCAGCATGCCAGCCCGAGGATATTGAAGGCGATGAAGCGCCCGGCCTCGGCCGAGAACACGCTCGAGCGCATCGCCAGATGGCGCGACATCTGCCCGGAAATCGTCATCCGCTCGACCTTCATCACCGGCTTCCCCGGCGAGACCGACGAGGATTTCGACCAGCTGATCCAGTTTCTCGAGGACGCGCGTCTCGACCGCGTCGGCGCCTTTGCCTACTCGCCGGTCGACGGCGCCCAGGCCAATGAGCTGGAAGGCCTGCTGCCGGAAGACGTGCGCGAGGATCGCCGGCGCTGGCTGATGCAGGTGCAGGAAGACATCAGCGCCGACAAACTGGCCGAGCGCATCGACAGCGTTATCGAAGTGCTGGTCGACGAGGTCGATGAGGAGGGCACGATTGCCCGCTCGAAAGCCGATGCACCGGAAATCGACGGCGTCGTCTACCTCGACGGCTTTTTTGACGCCGAGCCCGGCGATTTCCTCACGGTCAAGGTCATCGATGCCGATCACCATGACCTCTACGCCGAGCCGGTGAGGCAAGGCTGACCACCGGTCATGGGCAAGCCGCGCCTCGCGATTGCGCTCGGCTCCGGTTCGGCGCGCGGCTGGGCCCATATCGGTGTGCTGCGCGCCCTGACGCAGGCCGGCATCGTCCCCGACATCGTCTGCGGCACGTCGATCGGCGCTTTCGTCGGAGCTGCCTATGCTTCCGGGTCGCTCGATCCGCTCGAAGGATGGGTGCGCGGCCTGACGCGCCGCGATGTCCTCGGTTTCTTCGACGTCAGTCTCGGGGCTGGCGGGCTGATCAAGGGCGAGAAGCTGCTCGGCTACACCTCGCGCCTCTTTCTCGACGAGACGTTCGCCGATCTCGACAAGCCGTTTGCCTGTGTCGCCACCGATCTAGCCAGCGGTCGCGAGGTCTGGCTCAGGGAGGGCCGGGTCCTCGACGCGGTGCGCGCCTCGGTTGCGCTGCCCGGCCTGCTTGTGCCGCAACTGCTCGACGGGCGCTACCTGGTCGACGGCGGGCTGGTCAATCCGGTGCCGGTCTCGCTGTGCCGGGCGCTGGGTGCCGACCTCGTGATCGCCGTCGATCTCGGCATGGATACCATCGGCCTGCGCCAGCGTCGCGGCGATCCCTCCGCTCCGGCACCGGCGTGGCGCCAGACGGTGGGCCGCTGGCTCGGACGCGAGGGCGATGGCGAGGACATGCTCCGACCTTCGCTGGCCGATGTCGTGAGCAACAGCATTGCCATCATGCAGGGACGCATCTCGCGCTCGCGGCTGGCCGGCGAACCGGCCGACGTGCTGATCGCGCCGCGCCTCGGGCAGCTCGGGCTGCTCGATTTTCACCGGGCGGACGAGGCGATCGCCACCGGGCGCACGGCGGCCGAGCACATGCTGCCGATGCTGCGCGCGGTCATCGAGTGAGGCGGCGATGACGGGCGATTCCCTGACCGCAACGCTGGCCGGCATCGTCGGGCCGGCCAACGTGCTGGCCGAGGCCGCCGCCCTGGCGCCCTATCTGACCGACTGGCGCGGCCGCTACCGGGGCGCCGCGCGTTGCCTCGTCCGTCCGGGGAGCAGCGCCGAGGTGGCGGCGGTGGTCCGTGCCTGTGCCGCCGCCGGCGCGCCGATCGTCCCGCAGGGCGGCAATACCAGCCTGTGCGGCGCCGCGACGCCGGACGGAACGGGTAACGCGGTGGTGGTCAGTCTGGGCCGGCTGAACCGCATTGTTGCGGTCGACGCCGCGAACAACACGATTTCCGTCGAGGCGGGCTGCACGCTGGCCGCAATCCAGGAAGCGGCGCGCGCCGCCGATCGCCTGTTCCCGCTGGCGCTGGCGGCGCAAGGCAGCTGCCAGATCGGCGGCAATCTGTCGACCAACGCCGGCGGCGTCCAGGTGCTGCGTTACGGCAACACGCGCGAACTGACGCTCGGCCTGGAAGTCGTGCTCGCCGACGGCGAAATCTGGGACGGTCGCCGCGGCCTGCGCAAGGACAACACCGGCTACGACCTGAAGCAGCTTTTCATCGGCGCCGAGGGAACGCTCGGAATCATCACCGGCGCCGTGTTGAAGCTCTTTCCGCTGCCGAGGACGCAGATCACCTGCTGGCTCAACGTGGTTTCGCCGGCTGCCGCGGTCGACCTGCTGAATTTGGCGAAATCCGCGTTCGACGCCCAACTCACTGCCTTCGAACTGATTTCGGAAGCATCGCTGGGGCTGGTGCTCAGGCACATCCCCGACACGTCACGGCCGACGGCGCCGGCTTCGTGGTACATCCTCGCCGAGTTCTCCGACGCCACTCCGGCCGCCGTCGAGCACTGGCTGGCCGGACGGCTGGAAGCCGGGGCAGTCGCCGATGCGGCGATCGCGCACTCCGGGATTCAGGCGAAAAAGCTCTGGGCCCTGCGCGAAAACGTCTCGGAAGCGCAGAAGATCGAGGGCATCAGCATCAAGCACGATATCGCCGTGCCGGTCTCACGCATCCCCGAGTTCCTGGCACGGGCCGATGCCGCTCTGGAAACGGCTTTCCCCGGCATCCGCATCATTGCCTTCGGTCATGTCGGCGATGGCAACCTGCACTACAACCTGTCCAGTCCCGATGCCCAGGAAAATGCCGCTTTCATCGCCTCGCAGCCTGCGGTCAACCGCATCGTCCATGACGCGGTCCACGCGCTGAACGGGTCGATTTCCGCCGAGCACGGCATCGGTCAACTCAAGCGCGAGGAACTGCTGCGCTACAAGAGTCCGGTCGAGATGGCGCTGATGCGCTCGATCAAGCAGGCGCTCGACCCGCGCGGGCTGATGAATCCGGGCAAGATTCTCTGATCTCACCCGGATCCGGCGGGTCTTGCCCGACCGCCGTCAGGCGGCGAGCGATGCCACGCAAGCGATCACTGGTAATCCCGCAGGCTGTTGCGGGCATCGGCAGCATCGAGATTGAGGTAACGCAGCGCAGCCCAGTCCTGGGGATCATCCCGGAACAGCGGCAAAAGCAGATTGGCGACCACCTCGTTTTTCTTTCTCAAGCAGGGGTCCTTGCGCAGTTGCTCCTCGTTTTCCTGTAACCATGCGCTCAATGGCGTGTGCAGCGGTAGCCGGCGGTGCCCCTCGGACACCAGGTGATCGAAGAATCGTCGCAGCTTTTTCGCCGCTTCCGACCATCTTGGCGCAGGCGGCGAACTCTCCCATCTCGCCGCGAGGTTTTTCAGTGCGAAGAGCGATGCCGTCTCGCACAGCGTCTCCTCGAACCACTGGTTGTAGCGGGCGTCCTCTGCGGGCTGGCGTTCTCGTCGAAACTCGAGAGAATGTGGCACAGCTCGTGCGCGAACTCATAGACATAGAGATGCCCGTTTTCGCCGCTGGCATGCAGTTGCACCTGATATTCGCCCGCCGGTCCGCGCTCATAGAGAACCGCGGGACTCCGGTCCGTATATCACATGCGCCACATTGAACCATGATCGAAGACATGGAACGTTTGACGCCAACCTGCGAAATGGTTCAAATAGGTCGGGGCGTTCGCCGGCGGCGGCAAATTGCGAGTCCCGGCAACATCCTCCAGCCGCGCCCAGCCTGCCGGGTGGCGCGGCAGCGGCCGGAGATATTATTCGGGCAGGGTGATGGTCAGGCTGCGAAAGGTCTGGCGCCTGGCTGGCAGCTTCTTGCACTCGACGCCGCCAACCATGGTGCCGCCGTCGTCGCTGAGCACCTGCACACTCTTGCTGCCGGGGATCGCGAACAGGGCCTCGGGCCGCAGGTCGCGCAGGTTGATGCCGGGAATGAGGGTTGCCGCTTCGCCGGGATGCCCCGACCAGCGGAACAGCGCGAAGCTGCCAGCGTCCGCGGTCGGGCCGGCGGCAATCACGTAGGACGCTCCGACGCGTTCGATGCTGCGGACCCCGCGCTGGTCGAGATCGATCTCGACCGGAGCGCCGAAGCGAGCGCTGCCTCCTTCGATCAGTTCCCCCGGGTTGAGCAACGGGACCAGCAGCGCGCGGCCCTGGCGCAGCGGGTTGCGCAGACCGATCAGCAGGGTGCCCTCGGGTGTCGCGGCCAGACCTTCGATGTTCAGCCCGCCTGCCGCCTCGGCCGCACGCTGCGCCGCCGTGGCGAGCCGGTATGGGGCAAGCGTGTCGGCAGCGAGCAGTGCGTTGAGCAGCCGCGCGTAGATCTGGCCGACGGGTTGGACAGTTGGCGGGTCGCCGGGAATCACGTCGGTCGCAAAAAAACGGTGCCGGCTCGGCCGAACCCTGCCCTTGGCGTCGCGGGCGTGCGACGTGATCCAGTAGATGCGCGCGCCGATTGCCGCCGCCCCCTCGATGTCCGCCTCTTCCCCGCGAGCCGTGGCGAGGAAGGCGGAAAGATCGACCCTGCCGACCGGCTTCGCCTGCCCCTGCCGGTAGATGTGCAGGATATTGTGCTCGTCGTCGCCGACGACAAAGTGGTCGGCATCGAGCGCGGCGGCGGCCGAGGCGTCGCACGGTCCGTTGTAGACAGCGACGGTCTGTGCCGCGGCCGTGGCTGTCAGGCAGGCGGCGAGGGTGAGAGCGAGGCAGCAACGGAGGCATGGTTTCATCGCTTCATCCGGCACGTATTGGCAGATGGCCGCCATCGTAGCACTGCAGCCCGCGGGCTTCAGTGCAGTGTCGGACCAGCGGCGAACAGTTCGGCGATGTCTTCGGCGCTGAAGCGGTAGCTGTGGTTGCAGATGTCGTCGCGGATCAGGATTTCGCCGTGTTCGCGCAGAATCGTTTCGGCGTCCTCGCGACCCAGGCTGCGGATCACGTCGCGCACCTTGGTCCAGTCTTGCGGACAGTGGTAAACCACCGGCGCCGGATCATAGACGCGCACGCCATGACTTGCCATGTCTTCGTGGAAGAGGCGGCCGAGCAGCGCCTCGGCGTCGAGTTCGAGCAGTTCGGCCGGGTTGACGGTGGCCGCCAGTTGCGTGATGCGGTGCCAGCCGTCGGCGTCGCGGGCATCGGCTTCCGGCATTTTCTGCAGGAAGAGGCAGGCGGCGGCCCTGGGGCCGGCGCTGACGAAGAGGCGCGAGGGCTGCTGCTCGGACTGTTCGAGGTAATGCTCGAAGATCGCGGCGATGCTGTCGCCGACCAGCGGCACGAAGCTCTGGTAGGGATGGCGGGCCTCCGGCATGTCGAGGCTGAGCATCAGCTGGCCGCCCTCGTGGGTACCGAGCAGTTCCGGCACCGGCGCCGGCAGCACGACCGGGTTGCTGCGCGCCATCCCGCGCAACTGCAACCGCTCGTTGCAGTCCATCACCAGCAACTGGATCGGGCCGTTGCCGCGCAACTGCAGGGTCAGGCGCCCGGGCTGCTTGAGCTGGGCGGCGATCAGTGCGGTGACGGCGGCCGTTTCGCCGAGCAGTTGGGCGACGGCGGGCTGGTAGTCGCGGTCGACCTGCATCTGCTGCCAGGAATCGCCGAGATGGACGACGGCGCCGCGAATGTCGAGATGCTCGAAGAGGAAACGGCGGACGGTGCTGTCGCTCATTTCAGTTCTGCCGCATAGATTTCCGGGGTGAAGCCGACCACTAGTTTCTTGCCGGTATCGAGCACCGGCCGCTTGATGAGCGCCGGATACTGCGCCATCAATTTGAGCGCTTTTTGCTCGTCGACCGCAGCACGCTCGTCGTCGGAAAGCTTCTTCCACATCAGGCCGCGCGTGTTGAGTAGTTTCTCCCAGCCGGCGCGGGCATTCCAGTCCGGCAAATTCGCCTCGGCGACGCCGGCCTTCTTGTAATCGATGAATTCGTAAGCGACGCCGTTTTCGGCCAGCCAGTTCATGGCCTTCTTCATGGTGTCGCAGTTTTTGATGCCCCAAATTCTTACGGGCGAGAGGTTTCCTTTTTGAGTCACATGTTGCTCACTGAAAAGTTTGGTACTTGATCGTAACGCCTTTTTGTTTGTCTTCGGAGCGGAAGACACGGGCAAATTGGTGGTGCTGGAGATAAAGCGTTTCGTCCGATTCCCAGGTCAGGCGAACCTCCGGACCTTGAGTGATTCCGGCGGGTGCTCGACCATGGTCTTTATCGGCCACAAAAAAACCCTTGGGAAGAGATTTTGCGTCAGTGGTATCGAATGAAGCCTTAACTATTGCAACTTGCGTGTTGAAATCGGTAGTCGCTCCGCAGTCGATCTGAAACACAACAGCCTTCAACTTTTTGCTCGGCGACGGAATCTCATCGAACACAGTTGTTGCACACATGCCTGAAAATAGATGATCCAAAGCCACCACACAGCTGCCAACGGTCACGACAACAATTGCAGCAATCCAGAGTAAGACTTTTTTCCAAGTAGCCATATTTAATATCGTTACTCAGTTCTTGATGCCGTAGAGCTTGGTCATTTTGTTGGGGTTGAATGGTCGAGAGGAGGTATTGTAAATCTCCGAGGCAGAGAACGACTGTGGATGTTGTCCGATTGAGCTTCTCCGCTCAGCGGAACTCAAACGCCTCCCGGTGAAAAGCATCGCGCGGCAGGCCGTTTCCAATCAGAGCTTTCGCCAGCGCTTCGCCCCAGCCTGCCGGGCCGCAGAACCAGACGCTGGCGCCGGGTTTGAGGCGGGCCTGGATGTCGGCGGGGTCGAGTGTGCCTTGCTGGTCGGTCAGGCGCCGGTGCAGGCGCACGCCGGCTTGCCGGCAGAGGCTTTCGAGGTTTTCCGGGTAGGCGGTGGCTTGCGGGGTGCAGTAGAAGAAATCGGTTTCGGTGGCTGCCGATCGCCGCGCGATGCGGTCGTTGAGGCGGGCGAGGAAGGGCGTGGCGCCGATGCCGCCGGCCACCCAGATTTGCGGCGCCGGGCCCCGGTTGCGGTCGACGCTCGCGGAAGGGCAAAAATCAAAGTTGCCGTAGGGACCTTCGATCTTGATGTTCTGGCCGACGTGCACGGTTTGCGGGAGTTGGCCGGTGAAGTCGCCGAGTGCCTTGATGGCGAGGGTGAGGGTGCCGGTCTGGCGCTGCCAGGCGGAGGCGATGGTGAAGGGGTGGGCGCCTTCGGCGGGCGTGCCGAAATCTGCCAGCAGGAACTGGCCGGCGCGGTGGCCGGGCCAGTCGTCGTGCGGGCGGCAGACGACTTCGAGGATGCCGTCGGCGTACCGGTGCAGGGCTTCGATTTGCGCCGGGTATTGGTGTGGGCGGCCGATGCGTCCGCTCAGCGAGAGCACGGCGGGGACGACGCCGGCGGCGGCGATCAGCACGGTCAGCCAGCCGAGCGGCTGTTGCCAGAAGCTGCCGGGCAGCATCATCAGACCGTGGAAGACGCCGGCTAGGAAGACGGCGCCGAAAACCTTGTGCACGAGGCGGAACCAGCGGTAGGGAATGCGTTTGACGAGGGCGATGACGACCAGCGCCAGCAGGATGTAGCCGGCCCATTCGCCGATGTCCTTGGCCAGTTCCACCCAGAAATCCGGCGGGCCTTTCGGGCCGCCGCGCGGACGCGGGGCGATCAGCCCGGCGCGGGCCAGGTTCTTGGGCAGCCATTCGCTCATCCAGTGGGTGAAGACGAGGATGCCGCCGCCGATGCCGAGGGTCTTGTGCAACTGGTAAAGCCTGTCCAGGCCGCCGAGGCGTTGTTCCAGCCAGCGTGGGCGGGCGGCGAGGACGACGCCGGCGCTCATCCACCACAGGGCGAGGATGCCGGAGAGGATGACGACGGCGCGGCGCCAGTTCCAGAAACCGGGGTCGCCGGCGAGTAGGTCGGGGAGGACGAAGATGCCCCACAGGCCGAGCGGCAGGAGGACGAGGAGGATGGGGGTGCGCTTCATGGCGAGAGTCGGTGCTTTTTTTGTTGCGGATGCCCGTATTGTGCGCCGCGCCGGTGTAAAGGGCTGTTGGCCGGATGTTGCGAAATGTAAGCGGCGAGCGCGTTTCAGCGGGCGGCGCCGATCCCGGCGCACAATTGGCCGAGGCGCTTTATCGCGCTTTCGATCTGCTCGTTGTACGGCCAGGGCCTAGAACACATGCTGGCGTTCATGCGCATTCACGCTGCTGCGTTCATGCTGCTTGAGCCAGCTTCGCCGGGTGTGTTATTCTCTCCAACTTGTCGGGGCGTAGCGCAGCCTGGTAGCGCACTTGCATGGGGTGCAAGGGGTCGCGAGTTCGAATCCCGCCGCCCCGACCAATAGAATCAAGCACTTAGGCCAATCTTCGGATTGGCCTTTTTGCTTTTTAGACGCTAAATTTGAAAATTCCCCCCACATTTCCCCCCACAGATTCGTGGGCTCGTATGGGACTACTTTTTTAGCTTCCGTATCCGCCAATCCAGTGTGCCACATACGCCAGCATCTAATTTATACGGCCTTCCAGTAAGCTTTGTCGGTTTCGGTGGGACAGGATTAACGATGGGATTGGTGGGAGTTTATTCGGTTAATATAATGAAAAACGAGTAAATATGGGGGCCGCCTTGGGCGAGAGTAAAAGCATGTCAATCGAACTATACGACCACGGCACAGCGGGTGGTTATCCTCACCATCCGACGGACCTCTGATGTTTACTACCAAATTTGGTCCGTTCGATGGCGGCACTTGGGAAGAACTTTGCCAACAGGTATTCAAGCGTAAGTACCAAGCTGAGGATTACCAGCAAATGCCAGCCTCCCCAGGCGACTATGGGCTGGAGGGCTTTACTCTCAATAGTGGCTGGGGGTTCCAGTGCTACTGCCCAAGCAAGCACTACAACCGCAAAGAGCTGTACGAAAAGCAGCGAGATAAGGTTACCGAGGACCTTGGGAAACTAAAAACCTACAAAGACGATATTCAGAAACGGCTTGGGGCGACCAAGCTAAGTCGCTGGATATTTGTAACTCCAGAGTTCGACAAAAACGATCTGTTGGCTCATGCGCGAGTCAAAGAAGTTGAAGTTCGAAGTTGGAACCTACCTTTCCTGACCGAGGATTTCACGGTATTGCTTTACGACGGTGATAGCTTTCTCGTCGAAATTAACGAGATTCGTTCTGCTGCAGGCGAGGCGCTGATATTTGATGATGCTGCTCCTGTACTGGCGGAGCTAACAGGTGAACAAGAGACCTACGAGCAAAACGTTCAGCGTAAAACGGAGGCCCGCCTCGGAGAGAAGCGAGATTCAGTAAATTTCGCGTACAAGGTTCAACAGTTGAAGCAACGAACCTTGGAGAGTTTCTTAGAGTCTGAGGGTTTCTTTCGCAGAATTGCTGACTCAGCACCTGTTTCCTATGTTCGGCTGGTCCGCTTGATTAACGAATACGAGAATCACGTCGCAGATGTGTCGATGACATGGTCGGGGACACCAGAGGATTTGACGACGCAGGTTCGAGAAGGACTCGAGCGCCGCATCAACAGCGAGCTGTCCCCCGAGTTCGATGAAACGAATGCTAGCAAGGTGGCACGCCTCATGATTGCCCGCTGGCTGGCCATTTGTGAGCTGGACTATGACTGAGTCGATGTCCGGTCTCCTCTTTGAGCGCAAACCATCTCCTGTACTGGCAGAGCATCGGCCGCTGTATAAAATAGGCCAAGTTTTGCTCATATTGCATCTTGCATCTCGTGCTGGTCGCTCGAGGCTTCTGCGCCTTCATTTGTTCAATTGGGCCCTGAAGTCGGCAGACCGACAAAAATTGCTTATCCATGCTTCAACTGCCAAGGAGTTGAAGGTCTCAGCTTGGGGATTTGACCCAGCGTTAGCTATCGCTGTTCGCTTCGCTATTGCAGAGGGCCTCGTCCGGGAGGAATCCCCTGGCTATGAGATAACGGATGAGGGTGTGTCCTTTGCAAAGGAGATCCTTAAAGACCCAGAGTTATTTACGACCGAGGCGGCTTTTTTGCATCAAGTTGGCAAGGGAATAACGGAAGCCATGGTAGATGCAGTTGCAAATGGCTGGGAGGCCCAATGATTATTCGAGGCATTAAGCTCAGAGCCGTAACTGAGAATGGAGATTTCGGGTTCGATTTCAGTTTTGCCAGAAACCTGACCATCATTCGTGCGAAGAACTCTAGTGGCAAGAGCACCTTGTTCAACAGCTTGCTATACGGGCTCGGTATGGAGGAGCTTGTCGGCGGAAAAGGTGAGCGCATTCTTCCATACGCAGTTAAGGATTATTTTGAATATGATGGCCAAAGAGTCTTGGTAACTGCCTCTGAAGTTCTTCTTGAGATTGAAAACAAGTTAGGTCGGGTGATAACACTTCGGCGTGCTATTCGAGACACAGTCAAAGACTCCAAGCTCATTGAGGTATTCGAATGTGCTCATTTAACAGCAGGAGATGAGCTTGTCCATGCCTCCCCGACATATGTGCACGACGCCGGTGGTGCTCAGAAAAATGAAGGATTTCATCGCTTCCTCGAGTCTTTCTTAGAGCTAAGCTTGCCACGAGTCGCTACAACTAGTGGTGGTGAGGCAAAACTTTATCTTCAGACGATTTTCGCAGCTCTGGCCGTCGAGCAAAAGCGCGGGTGGACTGACTATATCGCCAACATTCCCTTCTACGGCATTCGCGATGCGCGAGCTCGGGTAGTCGATTTTTTACTTGGATTGGGGGTCTTTGAAACCAACGCCGCCAGAAATAGGCTTAATTCTGAGTCGGTTGAAATCGACAATGATTGGCGCCGCACGCTAGGTGAGTTTCAGCGCGAGGCAAGTTTACTTGGGGTTGTGATTGAAGGTGTGCCTGCTGGCCCTTCTGCACTATTTACTCAAAACTCCGGGAGTATTCAGCGTTTATACGAGGGCGCCACAGTTCCTCTGGGTGATTACATATCCCAGCTCAGGAGCGAGTACTCCACATTGACTGCAAGAAGTGAGCAGTTTAGCCGGGTTACTGGCGAAGATGCACTAAAGGAGATGGCAGCGGTTACAGCCGAGCTACAACACCTGAGTGTTGTCCATGAACGAGCCACGACGTCGCTAGGCGACCTAAAGGCATCACTCAAGGAATATGAGACCCTTCTGAGGGAGGCATCTGAGGATTTGGACCGCAACAAGACTGCGGCAAAGCTTAGAGACTTGGGGGCGAAATACGACATCGAGCTGTCTTCTGGCCGCTGCCCAACTTGCCATCAGGAGGTTGAAGATACATTGCTCGTTGGAGCAGTAACCGGGCCGCAGATGGACTTGGCTGCCAATATTGCTTACCTGGATAGTCAGTGCCGGATGTTGCGTCGTCAAGTTTCTGGGGTCCGGGAAAGCATTCGTGCAACGGAAACGAGGAGCGCTGAACTCGCGGCTCGACTAGCGGCCAAGCGCGACCAGTTGGTTGCTATCCGTGGAGATGTTAGCTCCGGCGCTAGTGAGTCCAAGGCTATCGTAAGGCGTCAGGTCCAGATTGAAGTTGAGGTAGAGGCGCTTGAACGCCTGGCTGCTCAATCCACAGATGTCTTTGGCCGTTTGTTTTCAGTTGCTCAACGGCTAAAGAATAATCAAGCTGCTCGAGCATTGCTTCCCAAGAACGCATACACCTCTGATGACGAGACTCGCATCTCTGTGTTTCAGAAACAATTCAGGGCCAATGCAGGTTCTTTCGGTTACGAAAGTGCCAGAATTCAGGATATTGAAATCAGTAGGGATGCACTTGTTCCGTGCTTGGCTCAGCTCGAATTGCGCGAAATTAGGACTGACATTAAGTCGGATTCCAGTGCCAGTGATTTCGTACGACTCATTTGGAGTTATCTCCTCGCATTGCATCAGACCTCTGTGTTTCCCACTACACTAGGCCATCACCCTAATTTCTTGATGCTTGACGAGCCTGGTCAACATTCGATGGCCGTTGATAGCCAGCACGCTCTGCTCAAGCAGTTGGCTAGCGAAATAAAGCTTCAGAGCATAGTGGCTGCATCATTCGATGAGACTGAGGAGGTATTCCTTCAGGCAACTGCAGGAATCTGACCTGCCTGGGGATTTTCGGACCGGCTGAAACTTGAGAGGATGGCTTCCTTGAAGAAAGGGAGTCATGAGAAAGAGCCGATTTACCGAAGCACAGATGGTCACGATCCTGCGCGAAGCGGACAAAGGGCCGGTCGCGGAAGTCGCCAAGAAGCACGGCATCAGCGAGCAGACGATCTACACCTGGCGCAAGCGCTATGGCGTCATGGGTGCCGACGAAGTGAAGCGGCTGCGTCAGATGGAGCAGGAGAATGCCCGCTTGAAGAAGCTCCTGGCCGAACGCGACCTGGAGATCGAGGTCATGAAGGAGATCGCCGCAAAAAAATGGTAGGCGCACCCGCCCGGCGCCGGCAGGTCGAGTACGCTCAGCGGCGTGGCTTGTCGGAACGGCGAGCGTGTGCGCTCCTGAGTGTCGCCCGGTCCGCTTTGCGCTACGAATCCAAGCTGCGCGAGAAAGATGCGCCGGCACTGGCGGCAATGGCGATCCTGTCGGCCCAGTATCCACGTTACGGCTATCGACGCATCCAGGTCTTTTTGGAACGCCAAGGGCACCACATGAGTGCGGATCGAGTTTGGCGGCTGTGGCGCCAAGCCGGGCTTCAGGTGCCCCGCAAACGTCCACGCAAGCGAATTGCCGCTGCTCGCCCCCGGCCGCAAGCACCGCTTGCCGCCGGGCAGGTATGGGCCTACGACTTCGTCTTCGACAGCTGTGCCAACGGCCAACAGTTGAAATGCCTGACCGTCATCGACGAATACACCCGCGAGTCCTTGGCCATCGATGTGGCCGGCTCCATTCGTTCTGCGCGGGTAGTGGAGGTCCTGTCCCAGTTGATCAGTGTTCATGGCGCGCCGAAGATTCTGCGCTCAGACAACGGTCCGGAATTCGTTTCCCGGGCCTTGCTCAAATGGGCGGCCGGCCAGAATCTCGCCATGGCCCTGATCGATCCCGGCAAGCCCTGGCAGAACGGCACGACGGAAAGCTTCAACGGCAAGTTCCGGGACGAGTGCCTGTCGATGGAATGGTTTCGCCACCGGGTCGAGGCCAAGGTCGTGATCGAGCAATGGCGGCGGCACTACAATGAGGTCCGGCCGCATTCGAGTCTGGGCAACCGAACGCCGGCGGCGTTCAAGAAAAGCTGTTTATCAACCACCGAACCGGAGGCCGTTCTCCAGGAATGAGTGGTCCGAAGAAATCAGGCAGGTCAAATCGACTTCAGGCTGATTGAGTGGAGCGGAAAGCTTTTGCGACCGCTCTAAGGTCTGCTTGAGTTATACGGTGATGCAATGCTCGCAACCGCTTTGGCGGCTGACCTTAAGAAAATCCGTACCGAGGACGGTTAGATTAAAAAAATCTTCAGTATGTGAGAAATTTCCGTTGTTCGACGCTTCGCCATAGCCTTTGGCGAAAACCATTAAAAAAATATTGACTGATTGGCAGATAAATAAAAAAATCCATGGTTAGTTAAAATTTTCCGTGCAGGAGTGCAATCATGGATGCCATCGGATACGAATACCTCCGGACCCAACTCGGGCTCTCGGTGTTTCCCGTCGCTCATCCCGCCAGTATCCGTCCGGTGAGCAGGATACTGGACGTCCAGGATGAGCTACAGGTACCCAAGGGGGTCGCCCCGAAATCCGGCCACCCCATTGAACACTTGCTGTTTGCCCTCCGCTATGAGGGAATCAATCTGCAAATACTCGCCGAAACCATGCCGAAAATTGCCGGGGAGGATCTCATCGCCCGTTTGCGGGAATCGCCCTCCGGCTTGTTCATCCGGAAAGCGTGTTATCTCTGGGAGTGGTTCGCCAACGGCGAACTTTCGAACCTGCCAGCCATTGCCGGGCCGTACGGTGATCTGTTCGACCCCGCGGATTACGTCACCGGAATCGTGCGCAAGGATGCCAAGTGGCGAATCAACTTCAACGGCCTTGGCTCTGCCGAGTACTGTCCGGTAGTCCGCCTTACCCAACTGGTCAAGGATGGGATCGCAAGCGACGTCCTTGGACGGACGAAGGCATTTCTGGAATCCTTGGGGCCGACTAATGCGGACCGGACCCTCTCCTGGGCGTACCTCAGCGAGACCGATAGTTCTTTCGCTATTGAGCGGGAAGCGCCGAGCCAGAGCAAGGCAGAGACCTTTGTTGCCCTTCTCCAGCAGGCCCACGAAAAAATTGAATTGACCGAGGAATACCTGGCCGACTTGCAATCCGCGACAATCAGCAACCCCTATGAAAAAGCGGCCTGTTTTCGCCATGAACAAAACTGGCTGCGAGGGGGGGGGCTCAGGGGGGCGGGTAGTGTGACCTACGTTCCGCCTTCGCCGGAATTGCTTTCCAAACTTATGCCTGCATTCATGGACATGGCCAACTCCCTCCCACGTCAGAGCGACCCGGTCGTAGCCGCCTCCGTGGCCTCGTTCGGGTTCGTCTACCTGCACCCATTCATGGATGGGAACGGACGTCTGTCGCGCTTCCTATTCCACCATGCCCTATGCCAATCAGGAAGGCTTGATCAAGGCCTGCTGTTGCCCGTATCCGTCGCGATGAAACGCCATGAAACGGAATACCTGGAGGCGCTCCAATCGTTCTCGAAGCCCGCACGGAGGCTGTGGGATGTCTACTGGGCCGACGAGGACCTGTTTGATTTCAAATTCAAGGGCGCCGATTCTATCTACCGTTTTTGGGACGCTACACCGTGCGTCGAATTCGGTTACCGAATGGCGGAGCAGGCGCTGGGCGTCGATCTCCGTCAGGAAACCGAATTCTTGGCGAGCTTTGACCGGATCAGTAAAGCCGTCAACGACGAGTTCGATATCCGCGGAAACGATCTGCACCTCCTCATCGTTTCCGCGCTACAGAATGGAGGCAGGGTATCCAACAACCGCCGGAAAAAACTGGCAGGCCGGGTGCCAGAGGAAGCGTTTGATTTTGTCGAACGCTTGGCCAAGACCGAATTGACTGAACTCAACGACGTCGAATGATTTGCTGCATGTCATTCCGCACATGAAAGACCGGCTGGGGTGGCAGGCCTTGGTAGTGGAAATGTTGGCTGGATAGTTCGCGAAAGGCTTGCAACCTGTGCCATCGGAGGTAGGCTGAATCCAGGAGGTCGAAATGAGAAAACTCATTTTTATCGGATTCATTGTTGTGGGTGCCCTGATCGGTTGGCTCTCAGTCAAGAATGGCGATTGGGGAACCCGCTTTGTAATGATGGGCGTTGGCGCCCTTTTTGCGGCGCCCGTAGGTGGGGCTCTGGCCGGTATCGGAAAGAAGAGGCGATCCCGTGCGTGTAGCGGAAGTGGTTTACCCAGTGATGGCACTTCATCGAAAGATCTAGGGGCAAACTACTGGCGTGACGAAGGGCATCCACCGTTTGCGAAACCAGGAACCAGTGAGGGCGAAATGCATCGGTGGGATCGAGGCTCCACCGGCTGATGATGACTTACTTTTTCTTGAGCAAGTCGTTCACCACCTCTTTGGCGTTGTCGAATGTCGCTCCTGCGTCTCTGCCTACCTGTTTACCCGATTGCACCAGCAGCGATTTCTTCGATGCGAGCGTTCCGTCATCCGTCTTGATGATCTCAGCCTTGGCGTCGAAGTCAGCGTGGCGTGATGCAGCGTCTGAGCGAATTTGATTGCCGCGGGTATGAACTTCCTCTCGGATTGGTGATGCCGCCGGTGCGATCCCTCGGGATGGGGCGGCATTTTCAAAGTGTGAGATTTGATCCCGATTGGATTGATGCTGACCGATGATCTCGGGTGCTAGAGCTGTATTGCCCCGCTGCTGTATATGTTGATCACGAATCTTCCCAAAGGAAGCAGGCAGTGCCGTTCCGTCGGAAAACACCCTGTTTGGGCGCAAGGATTGCCGTGCCAATTCCGATTCCATCAAGGCATGAGCCGCCGCACTGTCGCCGCCGTATTCCTCGGCGTAGCGCATAAACATCTCAAGATTGTGGGGATCCTGTGCAATGTCGATGGAAATGGACTCGCCTTTTTCATAGGCTGAGGATACTCGCTCGGCAAAGCTGGTGCGCTCGGCAAGGCTCGCTTCGGCTCGTTCTGATCGCGCGACAGTTGAACCAAGCCGGGACGACATTTCATGGGCGTCGCGGGAGTCGCTGGAGAGTGCGTTCAAGAAACTGCTATCTCGGGATACCCGGTCGCCGAATTGCTTGAATGCTACCAACTGCTCTCCGCTCATGCTGGCCAGCGCTTTCTGCTCCTGTGCCGATAGGCTCGACAGATAGGATTTCTCCGCACTTGCCCTCAACTGACCTCCAGCGAAACCTGTGTTGATTCCGACATGTCCGGCTGCACCGAAAGCGATGCGTGCGACCTGTGCTTGGCTCAGCCCTGTATTTTCCGCGACGCTCTTGGTAATTTGATTCATCTCGTTCAACGTTTCTCCCATTTGCTCGAAGTTGCTGGATGTGGAGCCGCTGCTACTGCGCGATGAGCGTAATTTGCTCAATCCTCGGGAGAACGCCTCTGACAGGATGGCTGAACGTTCGGTGTTGGCTGCGACACTCTCGTTTTGAGCTGCATCGACCTGCTTGCTGGCTTGGGCAACGTCTTGCTCCGACACCCGCATCGAAACCATCCGGGAAGCAAACCCCTGATTCCGTAACAGGCTGACCGCAGTTCGGCCGGTGAGCGCGTTCGACGAGAACGTATTTCCAGAGAGGTCGTTCTGCCAACTGCTCATGAATGCCGAGGTACGGTTGGGTGCCAGTTGCATCTGGTCCATACCGACGTTTCCCATCGAAACGTTACCAACGGTGGCGGCTGAGGTACCGCCCGAGATCATCCCTTGCAACCCCGACAAGCCACCGACCAGAGCCGTCCCGAAGTTCTCCATACGCTTGAGGGCGGCCCAGGCGATGAAAGGGATGCTGATGGCGAGGTAACCGACAACGGCTTCACCCGAGATCGCCCGCGAATAGATCGTCGACGCAGTCTGCAAGGCCAGCGATTTTCCTCCAGTTCCGAGGTCGGCCGCGGCGGCGAGGTCGTAAGCCGCGTAGATCGAAGCCATGTAGTTCAGGATGGCGTAGAGCGGTGGCCACAACTGAATCCAGATCAGCACCGCTGCATAGCCTTTGAAGGCCAACATCGTTTCGCGACCGCTGGTGAGCAGAAGCAGCAGGACCATGAGAGGAAACATCGCGTAGGTGACCGCCTCGACCACGTTACGGAATACGGGTAGCGCCTGCTCGGCCACCTTGCCGTAATTGAGCCAAGTCGCGTTCTGCTGGGCCACCGCTTGTGCTCGACCCACCGCCAACACCATCGCCGCCGGATCATTGACCTTCTGGCCGACGATCTTGCTGGTGTCCTCAATCGCATTGAGCATGGCGTTCTGCCGGATGAGATCGGCCGCCGTCGCCGCTGCGGTGGCAATACTATTCTTGATATAGGCCTGCTGGATTTGTCCGGCGATGGCTGCTGCAGCAGCGGCACCGGGCAAGGTCGGATTGAGCTGGAAGGCCAGGCGCCCCTGGATGCGGGTGATCTGGGCGGGCAGTCGCCCGTTGAGGCTCAGATATACATTGGGACAGGTATCGACGCCGACGCTGCCGCCAGCGCCGGTCAGGGTACTAAAGCGCGCCGGATTGGGTGAGGCCATCAGCGGCCAGACATCGTCCGATGCAGAAAACACTGCCGGATCAAGCGTGCCGTCGATCAGGTCGTAGGTCGTGCAGTTATGGATGAAGTTGATCAGGTCGGTGCGGAAGGCCGGGTCCTGGAAAACCACGTTGCCAGTCTCGCGGATCAGCCGGTTGCCGAACATCAGTCCATTCTGCTGGTAGCTCAGTTCGACTGGGAGTGCGCCCACGCCCGGGATAACCTGGAAGGCCGTTTCGAACAGACTGGTCAGCGTATTGCCGATGGTGCTGGTGATGCTGCCCAGCGCAGCCACTCCGAACGGCACATTGCCGACGACCTTGACTGCGGAACCGCCGGTCTTGTCCACGATGCCCACCGTAACCTTGGGAACGATCAACACCGAGAAGACCAGCACGACCGTGCCCA
>Ga0208938_1000535_pt1 | contig 27891 bp, 30 predicted proteins | sample AD_UKC125_MetaG_FD_184434 | JGI IMG/M metagenome (GOLD analysis project Ga0208938, IMG submission 184434) | Active sludge microbial communities of municipal wastewater-treating anaerobic digesters from USA - AD_UKC125_MetaG (SPAdes) (version 2) | ecosystem: Engineered > Bioreactor > Anaerobic >...
TAGCCATGCTCCGCATTCCAGTCCTGGGTTTCCTGCCGTTCGGCCGGTGTTGCGTAGTCCCATTCCTGTGCGATCTTCAGCGCCTGTGCGCGCTGTTCTTCCGGCAATCGACCGAGTTGCGCGTCGATCGCCGAACTGAAGCGTTCGACGTAGTAGTCGTGAGACAGTCCGCAACCCTTGGTGGCTTGTGCGGCTGCCGTCTCGCAGAGAGCCCGCCACGCGGGTTCATCCAGCGCGGAGCGGGGGATATCGCAAGCGATGGTGGACATGATGAAGACCTCCAGAAGATGGCCAGGGCCTCCCCCGCATGGGGAAGGAACCCCGGCGGGTGGATGAAGAACACCGCGCATGCGGCGTCTACGATCACGCAGGTTGCAGTTCGGCCTGGCGGCTCCACTCCTGCGTCTTGAAGTCCAGCGCGTAGCCCAGCTCGCCCAGGCGGGCGATCTGTGCACGCAAAGCGCGGCGGTCGATGGTCGAATCCAGTTTCACGGACTCGCCCAGCGGCCACAGCAGGCCGAAGAGCGCGGGGTCACCGTCTTGGGTGCTGCCGGGGGCAGCAGCCTCAGCAGGTGGCGGCGCATCCACGCCAAAGGGCGTGGTATCGACCATCGGGTCCGCGGACGCCTGCACGGGTGCGGGCTTGGCGGGCCTGGACGCTTTGGTCGGCTTGGCCGGCGTTGTCGCAGGCTGCGCCCCTTGCTCTTCATCGAGCGGATCGACGTCCTGGGTGGCGAAGCTGCGGGCTTCGTCGCGGCTGAGTTTGTCGATGCCGTTGAGCGTCATGCCGTCGAGGCTGGCACGGATCTCGAACCGCATGCCGCCGCCGACCGGATAGGACTTCGGGAAGATGTACCTGATGATGAATTCCCCGTCGTACTTGCCTTCGGGGTACTGCTCCAGCTCCGGGTCTTTGACCTCGAAAGTACCGAGGTGCGTGGCGAGGCGGCCAACCGTGAACGGGCCGTTCTTGCCGCGGATGGTACGCAGCGTGAGCTGGCCGGGGACGACGATGGGCGCAACCGATTTCTCGGAAGCCGATGGGGTTGCCATGATGGTTCTCCTGATGATGAATGACGGGCCGCCGACGGCACCCGGTGGATGAGAGGAAATGGCCTCGCCCGAGGTGGGCGAGGTCCGCGTGGCATCACGCCTTGAGCTGGCGCATGCCTTCGGCCAGCAGCCACAACGCCCGGTTCAGGCGCAGGTTCTGGTCGATGCCTTGCACCGGACGGGTGCGCTGATTGCGGCCGTTGGCCGTGCGTCCGTTCAGGCCCCCTTTGACGAGGTTCTCCTGGACGCGGTTGAAGACGGCCCACAAGTCGTTCTTGCGGTCGTCCCATCGCCGGGGTGCCAGCAGTTGGCTCTCCGTGACAGGCGTGGACTTGGCTGGATCGTCGTACTTGAGTGCGAGCGCGGAGTTTGCAAAGACCTCCGCTTCGCCCTCATCGAGGGTGATGGTGCGCATCGCATCGCGCGCGTTCTGCACGCGCTCGAAGCCTTCGAGGACTCCGTAGGCACCTTCGATCACCTGGCTGGCCACGTCGCCCTTGTGGGGAACGCGGATGTCGGCGGTGGTGTCACCGCAAACCAGGCCGTTGTGGCAGACGAACCGGAACATGCCGGCGAGCATCTGATAGCTGCTCGTGCCGTCGTGGCTGTTGAGCAGGATGATCTCGTTCGCCTCGTCGCCGTTGATCTGGCTCGCATGGCGAAGTCGGATGAGGTGCTTCGTGTACTCGCGCCGGTCTTCGTTGCGCACGCGTGTCTGGCACACCATGAAGGGCTCGAAGCCCTCCTGGCGCAGCTTGGTCAGCACGGTCGAGGTCGGTATGTAGGCATACCGATCGGACCGGCTCCCATGCGGAGCGTCGGCGAAGATCGACGGAACGACGGCACGAATGCGGTCGTCCGAGAGTGGACGATCGGAGCGCAGGATCGGGGATTGCGGAGCAAAACGGGATGCCAGAGACATGGCTGATCTCCTTTGAGAAATGCGGTAACCGCGCGGCGGTGAGACCACGCGGAACTCGGGGGATGAAATGCGCAAGCGCGCGTCATGGGGACGCGGCGGATGCGGGAAGAGAAGCGACAAGGCCCCGTGAGGGGCCATGCCGTATCAGAACGAAGCAGCCAATGCCGGCTCCTGCTCCTCGACTTGCGCCTCGGGCTCGCGCTCGGCGGGCTCGGTGGCCGTGTCGATGGCGTCGTCGGCTTCGGACGCGGATGCGTCTTCGGCCGGCGGCGCCTCGGGTTGCGCCTGGCTCGTCGGATAGACCTGGGTGCCGTCGATCTTGATCAGACCGATGTGGACCAGCGTCGATTCCAGGCTTGCGGCCGGTTCCCCGGCGTGCTCGCCCTTGGTGCGGATGTACGGATCGATCTTCATGTCGTTCAGACGGAAGGCGATCAGCACCTTGCGGTCACCCTCGATGGCCTGAACGCACCGGCGAACCAGATGCTCGGCTTCCGGGGTGGCGACGATGGTGTCGAAGTACCGATACTCCGGTTCATCGACAGGCCCGGCCAGTGCTGCGACGGTGCAAGAGAGGAACGAGTCGCCAGCCTTTGGGGTGACGTCCTTCACACGATTGAGATAGCCGATGCCGCGGGTGATCAGCTCGTGCTGCTCGATCGAAGCCAGTTCGGCCCGGTCGATCAGTTCGGCCTTGAGCAGTCGCGCCTTGAGGGACGCGGCGGCCTGACCCTTCTGCTCACCCTTGTCGCGGATGTACGCATCGCCCCACAGGTCACCGAGGCGAAATCGCACCAGCGGGCGCTGCTTGGGATCGTCAACGCCGATGTAGCGCTGAACGAGCTTCTTGGCCTCGGCACCCGAGACCTTGACGTCGAAGTAGCGGTAGCTGGGGTCCCGGGCGGGGCCGACCAGCGCGGCGATGGTGCAAGCAAGGAAAGGCTGCGCACGGCGGCCGCCCCGGACGGGCACTTCACGGACACGCTGGACGTAGCCGATGCCCGAGGTGTGGAGGTCGAAATACGATTTCTCGTTGGACGTGGTGTTCATGGTGAATCTCCATTGGGATGAAGCGGAGACACACCGGCCCACGCATGCGGGGAAGGTGCGTAACCCCGCGGTGGGTTGATAAGGCGAAAGCATCCGCCACCAGAGGCTGGTGGCCGCTCGCGGATGGATGCGGTGCGAGCTGGCTCGGTCACGCAGTGGGAACTGCGCCGCAACCTCGAAGACCGATGGTTGCCTGGCATGTCGCTGACAACGTCAGCAGGCATGGGGTCAGCATGGCCGGGCCTCGCGCGCGCGGCAGCAATCAATCGGCATCCGGGTGCTTCCCTTTGTCCGCGCCGCCCGGCGCCTGCCACAGGCATTTGGGGCGGCGCAGGTGCTCGGGGTATCGGCGAGGGGGCGGCTGGGACGGCTCCAGGCGCCGCCGCCGCGCGCGCCAATCAGCCGCCAGCCGGCGGCGCGCGGGCTGGCGCCGCCTTCGTCGGGTAAGGTGTAGGTGATCAGGCGGATGTAGCCCAGCGACTTTGCCGCCTGCCAGGCCGCGCCGTATAGCTTGCTGCAGGCGTTGGGTGTGCTGTCGGTGCACAGCCGTGTGACTTCCCGCGTCCAGCCATCGTCCAGGTGCCGCGCGACCGGCCGGCCGACGATGGCCACGCCGCGGATCAGGTCGCTGTCGACCAGCGTGACGGCCAGGGCGAACTTCGCAGCCTGGACCGGACGGTGATGGTGTGCCAGCACGAAGACGTTGGCCGTGCGCAGCGACACCGGCAGCAGGTGCAGCCTCGGCGAGGTCGATGATGTGTTCATGCGGTCGTCTCCGGTGGCATGCCGGCGCTGTGGCCCGCGGGGCGTGCCTTGGCGGCTGGAGACGAACGCGCATGCGCGGCGATGGCCGCGGTGCGAACAAAAGAAAGCCCCCGGTGCGGGGGCTGCGAGGGCTGCGCGGCGGTTGCCGCTTCAGGCGGGAGGCACCACGGCCAAGGACAGGTGCGTGGCGGTGGCGGACAGCACGAGATCGTCCGCCGAGTGCAGGAGGCGCGTGAACAGGCCGTCCTTCGGGTCGAAATACTCCGCAAAATCGTCGCCACCCAGCTCGCGGCCGGCGAGGTGCCACCAGTCATCGAACGGGTCGGTGTCCGGGTTGCAGCCGACGGCGTAGGCGAGCAGTTGCTGGCGTCCATCCGGGCGACGCTCCCCACGCTCGGCGAGGAAGTACACGCCCTGGTCCTTGACCAGGACGATGCGGCACTGATTGGCGATGGCTTCGGTCAGCACGGGGCGCAGGTCGGCGCCTTTGAATCGCAGTGACATGGATGAAATCTCCTGTGTTAAAAAAAGAGAAAGGCCCTCCACCCGATGGGATGAAGGGCCTGTAGGTCACGCGGCCGGAATGGCTGGAACGCCGTGGCGGGTGCCTCGGGTCAGCCGAGGGGCGTCATGCCGGGACGGCTTGGCGCTTACGGGCCGCCTTCGCGTCGAGGATGCTCACGTCGATCTGGCGCCAGCGCCCGTCGTCGATGAGCCGCTCCAGCACTTCGCCGAGCATGTCGAAATACACCTCGTCGTGCCGATCGACCAGTTCGACCGATTCACCGTTCTGACGGTGCAGTTCCACCACGTAGGTGTCTCCGCCGCGGTCGTAGAGGATCGTCACCCGGCCCTCGAACTTCGCGGTCGAGACCGTGAAGCTGATCGCCGGCGGGGTCTCGATGATCTTGGAGGGCGTGGGATCGACCCAGGTGAAGTCGCGGGCACCGGCATCCACCAGCATGTGGGTGATGCGCCGGAAGCGATCGGGGGCCGGCATCTCTTCCAACTGCTCGATGAGCTGGCCCAACTCCATGCACTGCGGCGTGGGAATGGGCAGCTTGGCCGGCGCCGAGCCGAGGATGTGCCTCGTGATGGTGTACGGCGTGCCGTCCGAAGTCTTCTCGGTGATGACCTCCGGCGTGTCCGCGCGCAGTCCGTCGAAGCGACGACGGGCATAGGGTTGGACATGCACCTTGGCGCCTTCGGCAGGAACCGTGGTCACCAGGCTGGGATCGAGCACCGCGAACTCGGAAGGCTTGAGCTTGACGACGATGGCATCGTCGGTCGCAGCGACCACCTTGCCGTCGAAGGGTTGGGGGTCGATGGCAAAGCCCAGCGTTGAGGACAGCGGCTGATCATCGAACACGCGGTACTTGAACGATCGCACGTTACGGGGCACATGGCCTGCGACCAGCGAAGGCATCATGGATTTGATGAGGGAACGGTCCATGGGGAAACTCCTTGAGAAATAACAAGGGATTCCCCGCCCGCAAGGGAGAGGTCCCTTGTGGGTGGCGTGGATGGACGCGGTAGGTCCGTAGGAAGAAACGACCAGCACGGTTTCCCGTGCTTGCAGCCTCGAAGGTCTCGACTGCCTGGGCATGTGTCGGCAGCGCCGACGGACATGGGGTAAGCATGGCCCCGGGGTGGTCGGCCTGCCCGCAGGAAACGGCACCGCAACATGCCCGCATTCCTGTGCTGCGTACAAGAAAAAGCCCCTCGAAAGGGGCCGGAGGGGTCAGGCTTGGTACACGAAGTAGTGCTCGCGCTGACGCGGAAAGAACACGTGCTTCCACGTGTCCCCGCTTGTGTTGCCACCGTCGAAGATGACCATTTCGTAGTCGTCCACGTCGGTGTCCATCAGGTCGGCGCTGGCGATATGGCGCATGTGCAGCATGCCGCTCATGCGCTCGACTACCAGGATCTGGCCGATGGCATCGTCCTGGCTCATGGCATTGAAGCAGGCTCCAAGCTGGTGCTCGAAGTCCGATACGGGCGAGATGAGATCGGGGAACATGGGATCGCTCCTATGAAAGTGAACCGGCCCGGCTCCCTGGCGGGAGACGGGCCGGCATGCGGTGAGGAAAAGGTAGGCTGGGGATGTGTCTGGCAGTTATTCGCCGGCCAACGGCAGGCCCGGCAACACGGGTGCGTCGGCATCGAGAATGAGGATGCGCACATCGGCCTGGCCGGCCAGTGCAAGGATCTGTGCCAGGTCGTCCGGCATGCCCTTGCTGCAGTGCTCCTGCCGAAGCTGCTCGGCGGAGATCTCCTCGACGTCCTGCAGGTGCTGGCCCGTCCAGGGCGTGGAAATCAGCTTGACGCCGATCGCCGGGCTGTAGGGAACCCGGAACGCAATGAACAAAAAGGCTTCCGGCGTCGCGAGGTCAGCCAGGTTGGCCAGGTACTGGCCGGTTTCGTGGCTGATGTGCGCGCTGCTGATTTCCCAGCACCGGCTGTAGTAGCCGGTCTCGAAGCTCAACCGCTGCACGACTTCCCGTGCGGCCTCGGCCGAATAAGTGTCGCCAATGTGGACGGGGAGGCCGTCGAAGTCGTCGCCGTGGATCGCGTACACCACGGCACCCACCACGCCGTAGGCGCCTTCACCGGCATCGCGTTCGGCCAGCACCTCGGCACTCACGGAGTCTGGGCCATTGCTGACTACGGCGAAATCGCTGGTGACGATGCAGGATGCTGAAACCAGCTCCTCATCGGAGAGGTGTTCTTGGCTCTGGTGGATGTTTCGCCAGACATGCGGGCTTCCGTCCTCGTGGCTGATGGACAGCGTGCGGACGATTTTCAGATTCCAGTAGCCGCGTAGAAAGGGATTGGGATTCTGGGACATGGGATTTCTCCAACAGAATAATGATGGAGCCAATCCCCGCCACCGGGAATTGACCCCGGTGGGTGGAAAGAAAGGAAACAGCGTCAGGTGACGCTGATCGTTGGCGTTTGGGCCAATCGCTCGGCGACGCGTCGGCGCAAATTCATGCGGAATGGCTCGTCGCTGACGCCCGCCAGCAGATTGATGGTCTCCAGCGCAATCAGGGCCGAGGCCTCTTCGATGTCGGCGGCCACAATGGCCTTGCGCAGTTGGTCGCCGAGCTGGAGGGCCTGCGAGGAGGAACTGATGACGCGGACCTCGCGGCTCAGGTAGCAGCCGTTGCCGCCGAACTCGAACAGCCGCGGCTTGCTGCAATACCAGCATCCCTCGAACTGGATGGCGGTCAGGTGGTGGCCGTCATCGAATCGGGTGGCGATCAGAAACAATGCGTCGAGATCGGCGGTGTCCTCGAACGAATGACGCTCGATCAAGTTCCCCAGCTCTTCGTCCTCATCGGCACCGAAGTGCACGGCGAGCAGTTCGAGCAGCGGCGGGATCGAAAGCCCTTCGTCGTCCGGCATCGGAATGCCGAGTTGCGTGGCCAGGTCTTCCAGGCCATCGAGCACGTCCGGCCATTGCGGATTGGTGGTCTCGGCGATCTGGGCGATGTAGGCCTGCCCGTTGCCGGGATGGCTCTCGTCCAGCGCGAAGGCGCCGAACAGCGCCTGGATGACGGGCGTCACACGGTCGAGCACGAGAACGCCGGTGGCTTCGTAGTAATTGTTGGCCATGAAGGCTCCTTTCGATGAATGAACGGAGCCAGCCCTTGCGGACGATGGCATCCGCAGGGGAACCGCCTGATGCCGGATGGCACTGGGCGGGGAGAAACGCGAGGGACATGGCCTCGGGCGAGGCGCATGTCCCTCATGGGGTCGCGTGAACGCAGTGATGAAGGTGTGCCGGGGACCGGCTCACCAACCGCTGTAGTTCAGCAGGAGGTCGGCGATCACCTGGCGACGAGGCAGATCGAGGCCGTCGAAGTCCGACAACCCGTTGAAGTGGCAGCGCTTGAGCATGGCACCGCCCTCGCGCGCGTTGTAGAAGCTGACCATCGCGGACAGGAACATGCGTTCCCCGCTGCTCAGGACGCCGAGGGCGTCGTTGAGGCGCAGCATGTCGGGGCGCAGATCCCACTTGCTCTTGGCCTGGTTCAGACCTTCACGGGTGCCATCGCCAAACCATTGCGGGCCGGCGATCTCGACACCACGCTTCCATGCCTCGAAAAAGGCTTGGGGCGCGGCGCTGAAATGCCGTTCTTCCCGAACGATCTGATCGACGACTTCCTGCGGCAGTAGCTGGTTCATGACGTGATTCCTCCAGTTGGATCAGGGAACGGCGAGCTGGGACCAGCCGCCTCTTTCGAGGGCACGTTGAGCCGCGGCATGGCTGCGGAAGTACTCACGAGATTCCCGCGAAACGGGACCTTCGGTATCGCGCGTGCCGATGTAGTGGCCGGCGGCGCTGTGCAGGACTTCGAGCGGCAGGAACTTGCCGCAGTAGGTCAAGGCCAATTGACCGAATCGGCCGAAAGAGGCTTGCTGGGACATGGATGGGCTCCTTGGAAAAGCGGGGCCCTGTCCCTCACGGGATGGCAGCTCCCGCACGCGGTTGAAAAAAAGCATCAGCGTCTTGGCGACGCGCGTCCGCGCAATGGATGCGATGCGGACTGGTGGGTTGCGCGGGGAGAACCCCGCGGCAGCCTGAAACCCTGGCTGCTGGCATGTGCTGACGAATCAGCGAGCATGCGGGCAGCTTCGTGGGGGGGGCGCGCCACGTCAGTTGGAAATCGGCATCTGGTCCAGCCCCGATTGATGTACGCAGAGACAAAGAAAAGCCCCGCAGCAAGTGCGGGGCGGTCATGACGGTGCGGTGAGGCTGGATCAGCGGGGCTTGTCGCCCAGGACATGCTGCTTCCAGATGGCGAATGCCTCGTCCGCTGGCAGCTCGGCCAGGATGACGATGGGCTGGTCCTGTCGGCTGCGCAGCTTTGCGAAATACGCTGCGCGGTCGGCAATGGCCTTGAGCTTGATGCCCTTGAGGAACAGCAGCCTGCCGTCCTTGATGAACAGCACCTTGTTGCCGATGTCGCGGTTGAACGCGGTGCGCAGCTTGCGCTCCGCGTGCATGGCATCGGCCAATTGGTCCACTAGGAAGTCGAGCGTCATGTCGATGAGAAGCGGCTCGTCGTCTTCGCGTTCGACGTCGAGCGATGCCGGCGGCAGGCTCTTGGCGAATTCCTCGGCCTGGGCCAGCAGCGCGGCCTGGCCTTGCAACGCGCGCACGAACGTCGAGCCGCCGTGTCCGTCGTTGCGGGCTTCGGCGATGGGCCTGCCGTCGAACATGACGGTGGCGGTGAAGCACAGCGTTTCCTCGCTCGCGAAATCCGCGACCTTGAGGTTCTTGAGGGTGATGCGGTCTTGTCGGGTGATGGTGTCCATGGGAAGTCCTGATATCGACCGGGTTGACGACACGCCCCTGACGGGACGCGGCATACATCCCGTGGGTTGGAGGAAGGTGGCATCGATGCCCGGTGGGCAGCGTTCGCCGGAGAGATGCCGGGGCGAACTGGCGGGTGGCGTGGGCGGAACCCACGGCAGTCTGGACACCCTGGCTGCTGGCTGTTGCCGATGCGTCGGCAATGCAGGAGGGAGGATCGCGCGACCCGCCGGCCGCGTCTTGCATCAATCCGAAGCGATCGATCCCGTCTTGTGCAGGTACTGCACCAGCCGGCGTCCCCAGCCACGCGACGCACAGCACGGCCATGGAATTGCCGATCGCCTTGCAGTTCGGTGCATCGGCGGTGCGTAGTGAGGCGGATTGCAATGTTGGCGGTCATGTGGGTCTCCCGTTCGTGTGGCGCAGGGCCATCGCCCTGGCCGGGGCGTTGAAAGGCAGGAGAAAGGCGCCGAAGGCCCCAGGGGCCTTCGGCTCGGGAGGAAAGAAGAACCACCCGTGGGCTGATTGGCAGGCCCGGTCGTCGCTAGAACCGTCTGCTCATCCAGCAATCACACCCGGCCCATGTCGTGGCTGGGGCCGGCATCGTCTGGCGCACATCCGCGCACAAAGGGAGCCCGTTTTTGCGCCGGCGGGCACCGGCACCGAATACCGCTGACCGCGAAGGGTCTCCGGATGGCTCGCACAGGCAAGCCATCGGGGGACCCTTCGCAGCGGCGGAAGGAATGCAGACGAGGAGAACGCGCGGGGTGCGGTTCGCGGAGAAGCCACCTTCAGGTCCCGCGGCCGGGGCCGGCCGGACGGGACGCGCACACGGAGCAAGAAGGCGTTGCGCGCTGGGGCGTCCCGCAGGGCATGCGGGACACGGGCCACGCCGCCGATGGCGGGCATGGCTCACGGGGAACGGGGGCGGTCAGGCGCCTTTGCGGCCACCGCCACTGGTACGGCGTGGACGCGAGGCACCACGCCTGGACGTGCCGGTTGCCACCGGCAGCGTGCCTTTGCAGTCGGGGTAGCGACTGCACGACCAGAACGGGCCGCTCTTGCCGGTTCGCTGGCGCGTGGGTGCGCCGCACTGCGGACAAGCCGGTCCTTGGGGAACCTTGATGGACAGGGACGTGCTGCCGTATTGCGCGATCAACTGCGAAATCCAGGCGGCCTGCTTGCCGATGAACACATCCAGGGTGAGTTGTCCGCCCTCGATCATGTCCAGCGCCTGTTCCCAGACGGCGGTGGTGCCGGGGTCGGCAATCGCCGCGGGCACGGCGTCGATCAGCGTGAACGCCGCATCCGATGCGCGGATGGAGCGCCCCTTCTTCACGATATAGCCGCGGGCGATCAGCCCGCTGATGATGTTGGCCCGCGTCGCCTCGGTGCCGATGCCCGTCGTGTCCTTGAGCTTCTGCTTCAGGCGCGGGTCGGTCACGAAACGCGCAACGCCCTTCATCGCCTTGACCAGTTCGCCCTGGGTATAGGGCTTGGGCGGCATCGTCTTGAGGGCCTTGATGTCGGCCCCGGCGACCTGGCATGCCATCCCGTCACGCAGCGCAGGCAGCACCTGGGTGCGCACGGGGGCGTCGCCATCCTCATCGGCGCTGCCTTCACGTTCGGACTCGGCCAGCACCAGGCGCCAGCCGCGGGCGACGACCTGCTTGCCCGTAGCCACCAGCTTCTGCTGGCCGCAGGAGAGATCCGCCACGGTGCGGTCGAACTCGTGGTGCGGGAGGAACTGGGCCAGGTAATGTGCCCGGATCAGCCGGTACAACGCCCGTTCCTTCTCGCTCATGGCGGAGAGATTCGCGGGTTCGAGCGTCGGGATGATGCCGTGGTGCGCCGTCACCTTGCCGTCGTTCCAGGCGCGCGAGCGCTGGGTGCGGTCGAGCTGGCCCATGATCTGGGCCAGCGTGGGATCGGTCTTGAGCAGGCTGTCCAGGACCGTGGGCACTTCGGCGAACATGCTTTCGGGCAGGTAGCCCGAATCCGAGCGCGGGTACGTCGTGGCCTTGTGCGTCTCGTACAGGGCCTGGGCGATCTCCAAGGTTTCCTGCACGTCCAGCCCAAGCTGCTTGGAACAGACTTCCTGCAAGGTGCCCAGGTCGAACAGCAGCGGCGGGCCTTCGCGCACGCGCTCGGTCTCGACCGACACCACCTGGGCACTGCCCGCGGCGCGGATCTGCTGCGCGGCCTGCTGTGCGACGGGCTGCCGCAGGCAGCGGCCGGCGTCGTCGGTGCTGGCATCGGGTGCCACCCACTGCGCGGTGAACGTCTGACCGCCTGCGGACAGCGACACGTCGATGGCCCAGTACGGCACGGACACGAAGGCCGCGATCTCTCGGTCGCGGTCCACCACGAGTTTGAGCGTCGGGGTCTGTACACGCCCGACCGACAGCACGCCATCGTAGCCGGCCTGCCGCCCGAGCACGGTGAACAGCCGGCTGAGGTTCATGCCCACGAGCCAGTCGGCGCGCGAGCGCGCCAGCGCCGAGTAATACATCGGCAGCGTCTCGGCCGAGGGCCGCAGCTTGGCGAGCGCGGTGCGGATGGACGCATCGTTGAGCGCCGACAGCCACAGGCGTTCGATGGGACCGCGGTAGCCGCACAGGTCGATGATCTCGCGTGCGATCAGTTCGCCTTCGCGGTCGGCGTCAGTGGCGATGACAAGCTGGGTCGCCTTCGCCAGAAGCGCTTTGACGACCTTGAATTGCGTGGCGGTCTTCGGCTTGACCTCGACCCGCCACTGCTGGGGAATGATGGGCAGCTGTTCCAGCGACCAGCGCTTGAGCGCCGCGTCATAGACCTCGGGTGCTGCCGCTTCGACGAGATGGCCGATGCACCAGGTGACCGTGACACCGGAGGCGTTGAGGCAGCCTTCACCGCGCTGCGTGGCGCCGAGAATCCGGCCGATGTCTTTGCCCTGGGAGGGCTTCTCGCACAGAAACAGCCGCATGTCCGTCCATCCGCTTCCCGTTGTTCATGGAGTTGCTGGGATCGAGGATGCCGAGCGCCTGTTGGGGCAGCAGCAAACAAGCTGCATGCGGCAGCGACCGCTTTCACGCCGATGGAACGGCTTGGGCGGGATGGCGTGCGGCCGGCGGTGTGCGAGCCGGGAGCCGCGATGTTCGGGAGCGCGCGGAAGCCGGTGGACGCTGATGGAGCTATCCCCTGGGGATAGCTCGCGAGGACATGGGGGGCGGCAACGTACTGCGGCCGCCCCCACGCCGGATCACTTCCTGCGCTTGGGCTCCTTCGACGCTGCCGGTTCCTGGGCGGCCTGGGGCTTGGGCTGCGCGTCCTGTGCGGTCTCCTGCGATTTGGGGCTCAGAACGACGGACTCGATGCGGAACGGCAGGATGCCGACGCTGCGCGCGTTGATCTGCCAGGTCTCGCGCGGCTGATCCTCGTTGTCGGTCCAGGGTTCGCGCTCCATGCGGCCGACGACCAGCACGCGCATGCCCTTCTGGTAAAGGTCCTTCCAGTGTGCGGCGTCGCGGTGCCAGATTTCCACCGGCGCCCAGAAGCCGCCGCGGTCCTCGAAGTCACCGCCCTTGGTGGGAACGGGGTTGTCGAAATACACGTTCAGCCGCAACAAGCGCCGCGGTTCGTCGTTGCCGTTGGGGAACTCCCGGTACTCGGGGGGCGAGCCGATGTTGCCTTCGCCCGAAAAATGCGTGCTCATGGTGCAATCTCCTTGGTGGTTGAAATACCCGTGCCATGTCGGCGTCGGGCGCGTGCTGGGGTGCCCGACGCGATCACCGATCGCGCACTCCGGGGGGTATGGACGCGAGCCGGCGCAGGTAGGCGTCTTCCGCCTCGGCGGCCTTGCTGGCGCACTCCTGGGCCTGCCTACCCAGGGTGTGCAACAGGCTGATCTGCATGTTCAGCGTGATGCGCTGCAGCTCGATCGCGTGCAGGTCGGCCAGCAGGTTGACCGGCGTGCTGGTGCTCGCCATCAGCTCCTGCCACAGGGCCACGCCCATGGCCGAGCGGTCGTTCCTGCGCCAGCGCAGGAACGTCGTTCCCGCGCCAGTGGTCTGCTGGGCCAGTTCCACGGGCAGCAGATGGAAGGGATGCCCACCGGCCTGTTGCAGCACTTGTCGCTGCGCCAGGCCGATCAACTCGTCGCGCATGGCGAAGCACTGGCTGGCCCAGGCCTCCAAGTCCCCTTTACCTTTAAAAGGCTTTAAAAGGCCTTTTAGAGAGGCCGCGTGTTCCAGGCGCATGAAGGCTCCCTGTTGCAGGCCCCGGAAGTAGCGGGTCGGCTGGTTCAGATCGCTCATGCGGATTCGTCCTCGCCGGCAGTGGCTGCGCCTTCGGACGGGTCGGCAGCAGCGGCCGCATCACCATCGACGCTGGTAGCGGCTGCGGCAGGATTCTCACCGCGCTGTTGCAGACCACGGCGCACCATGGGTGGCGCAAACGTCGAGCGGCGCGTGCCTTCGAGGACGTCCTGCGGCAACTCGCCGAACTTCTCCAGCGCGACCCGCGCTGCGGCATTCTTCGCCGCGAAATCGTCGCGGGTGCAGCCCGAGTAGCGGTACTGCTGGGCCAGCGAGAACAGGCTGCGCAGCGCGTGCGCGCCCTCGTTGAGCCAGCGCTCCAAAGTGCTGCGGTCGATCAGCGCGGTGTGGTGGGCGAGGATCAGCTTGCGCGCGATGTCGTCGTAGTCGGCCAGGAGATAGACGGCGGCAAAGCCCAACTGCGCATTGACGAACAGCGGCAGCTTGACGGGCTGCACGTTGAGGTTCTCGCCCAGGCTCAATGCCGCAGGCACGCCCGCCAGTGCCTGGTCCACTTGTTTGCGCAAGGTCTGCAGCGTGGTCCTGGTCTGGTCGAGCTTGTCCTCGATGCGCAGCATCCACCAGTCGCTGTAGGGGTCGTCCTGCTCCGAGCCGCGCTTCATCTTATTCATCACCGCGATGTAGCCGTTCAGGCCGACGATGCCGGGTCGCCCTTCGGCGGCGGCGCGGCCGTGCCAGATGCGGGAAGCGTGATGCGTGTGCAGCGTCAGCGACATCGCGCTGCGCAGGGAGCCGAGGTTGAGTTGCAATGGTTCGTTGCTGGTTGCCATGGTGAGCGCTCGCAGTTGGACAGGGAGCCGCCAGCATCCGCATGCAGCGGAAGGCAGTCAGTCAACAAACCGAAATGAGCCGGCCCCCGGTTCTATGCGCGCTGGCGGCGCAGCGCGCAACGGTCCCTTGGAGGCCGGAGCATTCACGTTGGCGCTCCGTGCCTCGGTCGTTGACGGTATGCGTACTGCACCGCACGTCGCGCTGCCGTTCGACACGATCCTTCGCCGCGCAGCCGTCCCCAGTGGACCGTTCCGTTGAGCGCCATGGAGGTCTGCTTCATGGTCTTGCAGGCGCTCTACTCAGGTTTTGCGCAGCATGTCGCGCCGTCGTCCGGCGTTTCACCACACAGCCGTCCCCTGGGGACCGTTTCTGCCGACCGCCAAGGAGGTCTGCTTCATGGCCTTGCCAGGCCCTGCGCTCAGGATTTGCGCAGCAGATCGCGCAGGCGCTCGATGTGCTGCCGGGCCACCGCGGGCGGCACGACGTTGCGCGGCGGCTCGGGCGGTGGCGCTCGCGCCGCCGATGGTGTTGGCGCTGCCGGGCTGGTCTGCTTGGCCCACGCATTGAACTCGCCGCGCATGGCGCGCTGGATGATGCCGAACAGGTACCCGGCGGGGTTGCGGATGCCATGCTTGCCGCACCGTGCGGCCCACTCGTCCAGCACAGCCTGCCGCAGGGCAGCGTCCACTTGCTGCAACGCCATCCTGGCGCCGGCTTGCTGTTCCGCCTTCAGTTCCGCGAAACGCTTGGGCCATTGCAGGTCGCCCAGCGCGCGCGCCTGCGCGGTAGTACGTACTTCATCAATACGACTACTACGTACTGTACGGTCCTGCTTCGGATTCCGAAGAGCGCCGTCTGGCGCGGGTTTCGGCCCTGCTTCGGATTCCGAAGAAGGGCGTTCGCCATTCCGAAGAAGGCTGGCGGGCCCTTCTTCGGAATCGTGGATCGCATCCTCCTGTGGATAACTTGCGGTGGCGGTGATGCCCTGGTCGGCCAGGCGCTCGGCGAGCACTTGCAGCCGCGACGGCAAGGTGCGTCCGGACAACATCGGGTCGTCCGCGATCTCCTGGAGGGTGTTGAGTCCCACCACCTGGACGGCCTTGGCGGAATGCCCCAGCGACTGGCTGACCAGGGCCAGGTAGTCGGCGTCGAGCTGCATGGCCTCGAACAGTGTCAGGGGTTCGTCGTGCAGGACGTAGAGGTTTCCGAGGATGCGGCCGGTCTTGGGGTCGCGCCGTCGTCGCACGAGGCTCAGCCAGCGCGTCAGGCGCAGCAGCGTCAGCGCCCGCGCGACGGTCTCGTGGGAGGCTTGTCCCGCGCAGGGCATGGACGCCAGCCATGGGCGCAACTGCTCATAGGTCGGGAACGTCGTGACGCCGTCGTCGTTGAGCATCAGCCGGAACACCTGCCAGGCGTTGCGCTCCAGCGGTGTCAGGCGGCGGTCGACGAACAGCCGCCGCGGCACGCTCTCGTGCCGATTGCCACTGAATAGGAAGGCGTCGCCGGACGCCGCAGGCGTGGGCACTGCCATGGGCGCTGGCGCGCGGGGATTTGGATTGGGCGTGAGGTCCTTCAGCGCAGCGTCGAACAGGTCGGCGAGTGCGATGGGGCCTTGACGCGGGGCTCGTGGGGCGGTGTCGTCCACGGCCATGGCCTAGTCCAATCCCTGATCGACCCAGTTCCTGATCGCGGCCCAGACCACCGAGAGCGGCAGTGACATGCCCTCGGCCAGGTCCATGGCCGCATCGAGAATCGAGGTCTCATCCTCCAGATCGACGTTCCTGCTGCTGGTCACGGCTTTCCATTGCCGCCAAAGTTCGGTGTCCTGGGTCTCGTCCAGGACGGGGTGGCGCCCCTTGCGCTTGGGCAGGCCGAGGATCTCCCGCCGCAGGGCGACTTCCTGATGGGTCAGGCCATAGAAGCGGCTGACCATCTCCGTGCTGGCCCCCAGCCGCAGCATGCGATCGACCGTGGCGATTTCCTTCTCCACGTCCTGTGCCTGGTTGAGCAGGCGCTGCAGCACTTCGCGGTTGACCGTGACCGAGCACCACGAGACGCTGGCGTTGGCCAGCACGCTGATCAGCGCGGGGTGCTTGAGCGCATCCAGCTCGGCCTCGCCGAAGCCCATGGCCTTGCAGCGGCGCAGTTGGCCGTTGCGAAGGTCATACAGCGCCTGGGCAATCACGGCCTGGTTGAGCGGATGCGATGTGGACATGCGGCCTCCCTCGCTCACGTCCCGGGCGCCGTGGTGCCGGCTTCCAGGTCCAGCAGACGCCGGGCCAGGCGGAGCAGCCGAAATAGCTTGACCAACGCCGTGTCGCTCAAGCGCCTTGTGCAGTCGCCGTGGTGTTGACCCTGGCCGTGCAGCAGTGCTGGCAAGTCGGCGGCGAGCTGCGCGCCATCCACGCCCGCTTCAGCAGTGGGCTGACCCGTCAGAGTGATGAGCAGCGCCAGCACCGCCCGGCCGAGCGGCGATGGTGCATGGGCGGGCGCGCAGCAAACGAAGCCGATGCCATCGGAGCGATCCTCGATGCACTCGTCCAGGGCTGCCTCCCCGGCGATCTCGCGCGCGAACTGCGCGATGTGGATGCGCAGCCGATCGGGCGTGTCCAGGCCGGCGTCGATGTACCAGACGTCGGAGATCGGATAGAGCCCGCCGGCTTGCACCGGGATGGACTGCAGCACGCTCGCCGAGAAGTCGGGCGGCAGCGCATCGCCCAACTGGTCGGCAACCATGCGCTGGATCGACTGCAGCCGTTCGGTCGTCGGTGCCGGCGAGACGATGTGCTCGAGAAGCAGATCGCCTGGTGCGGCCGCGGGGCTTTCCGTTGTCGTCTCTCGGGCCGTATCCTCGCGCAAGGTGGGCTCGGACGCCGGAGGGCTGGCGGGTGGAGGACTGGCCGCCGCTGCAGGCTTGGCGATGGACGATGCTACGCCCGGGGGAGGCGGCGTGCCGGCGGTGGGCGAAGGCAACGCCGGCGGCGCCGCAGGTGGCGTCGGGTCACTGACCAGCGCCCGGTGGCGGCTTTCCGATTCGGTCAGGTCCAGCGCCAACACGTCGTAGCCGATGCCCAGCAGCTCGGACATCTGGCCGATCAGCTCGTCCTGCACGCGCTGCGTCGCGAACTCGTCGCCCTGCGTGTCGAACTGCGCCAGCACCTCCTGAAAGAAGCTGTCGAAGTCCAGCGGCAGCGTGCGGTCCTTGGCATAGTGCTCCCAGGTGCGCTTGCAGGCCGTCCGCATGACCGACAGCCGCTCGACCTGGTGGCGCCCCAGGCCGCCATAGAGCACAGTGGGAATGGCGGGCAGCAGGTAGCGCACCGCGTCGGCCATGCGGGTGATGTGCGACCGCTGGACGGGGAACCCATCGGCCGCCAGGCGGCGGGCCAGTTCCGACTGGCTCAGGGCGGCGCTACTCTCCTGCTCGTAGAACTCGCGTGCTTTCTCGACGCCGAGCGCGCGCTCGATGAACGTGAGGCCACCGCGCAGTTCGTTCTCGGCAAGATGCCCGGTCAGCGCGACGATTTCACCGCGCTCCGGCCATGGCCGAAACAGGCACGATATGCGGAAGAAGCGTTCGTCCTTGGTCTCCGACCAGAGTTCGCGCAGGATCGCCAGCCGCGTGTTGCCGCCGTTGCGGATGATGTAGTGGTCCTCGCCGGGCCGGCGGGTGATGGCTGGCGCCGCGTCCAGGCCGCGCTCGCGGATGGACGCCTTGATTTCCTCGTAGGCGGGGTTGCGCTTCATGCGCGGGTCATGGTCGTAGGGCCGCAGCTGGTCCAGCGTCACGACCATGGGCGTGTCCGCGATCGGGTCGCTCAAGGCCGTAGCCGCTGGGCCGCTGCGCTCGAAGCCGGCCGCGAGCAGCTTGCCGGCCATGTCCTGCGAGGTCATGTCAGCCATGGCCGCACCCCTCGCAGTCCCCACGACCGCCGGCCGGCGCCATGCGGGCCTCTCGCTCGGCGCGGCGGATCTGCGCACGGGCGTTCAATTCGGCCCGGTGGTCGCTCGCGGTCGAACTGGTGTAGATCGCCGCGCAGCCGGCCTTGGTGAACTTGAGGTGCCCGCCCGGCGTGCGCTTGACGTGCCAGCCTTCACCGACCGCGAACTCGATCAGCGCGCGCAGCCGCTTGTGGCCGCGGGCCAGTTCATGTGCGTTCGCCATGGGACCTCCCGGCATCAAGAGGACGTGGCGGGCGACCGGACATTGCGGCAAATCTGTCCTGCCATTGCGGGAACAGCTCGCTTGCGAGCGCGCGCATCGTGTCGAGCGAGGCCGGCGCGACCCTGCCGGGCGGCTGGCGGTGCTCGACCCGATGCACCGGCAGGCCGCGCGTCGCGGCGCGCGGATAGGCTTCGATGGCTGGCACGTCGGTGGCGAGCACGCGGATGCCGGCATGGTCTTGGAACAGGTCGCGCAGGGCCTGCTGGATCAGTCGGGCGTTCGCCGACACCGGGTGGACGCGGTTGATGAGCAGGTGCAGCGGCGGCGGTTCGATGCCCAGGTGCCGGTACGGCGCGATGTCTTCGAGCAACTGCATGGTGCCGCGTCGAAGCTCCCGGGCCGCGAGGATTTCCGGCGTGACGGGCGACAGCGCAAGGTCGGAGGCGAGCACCGCCATCTCCAGCAGCACGGAACGCGCGCCCTGGGTGTCGATCAGCACCAGGTCGTAGAGGGGAGCAAGTGCTGGCAGCAGATGCCGCAGCCGCAGGCGGCCATCCGGCGCATGCAGCAATAAGGTGTTCAGCTCGCCCCGGTGGTCGTTGGACAGCACCAGGTCCAGGCCCGCGATGATCGTGCGGGACACGAGCTGGCCAAGGTCGCGCTCGTTGAAGGCCAACAGCTCATAGATGCCGCCCGGCGCGCGCTGGGTCAGTTCGTAGTAGGAGGACAAGGTGGGCTGCACGTCGAGATCGAGCAGCAGCACGCGCAGGCCCGCGTCCGCGGCGAGCCCGCCCAGGTTGGCGGCCGTCGTGGTCTTGCCGACGCCGCCCTTCGTTGAAATGATGGATACGACCTGCATGGCGCTCTCCGGCTGGGAATGGGAAGTCCGCGGGAGAACGGGTCAGGTCCGGTGGTTGAGGCGCTCGGCGATCCACTGGTCGATTTCGATCGAATCCCAGCCGACGGCGCGCACGCCCAGGCGCAGCGCCTGGGGAAACTGGCGCTTCTTCATCAGGTTGTAAATGTGGGCGCGTTTGAAGCCGGACTTGGCTTCGACTTCATCGAGCCGCAGGATGCGGCGCTCGTTCGGCGGGAGTACAGGGGGCTGCGACATGGCGGTCACTCCTGAACGCTCGGTGGCGTTTGTTGGCGTGACCTTTATTCAATAGACCTGGCTGCGGAAAGACATTGCAAATGCAATCTCCGCGGTTGCACATACAAGCTGGAAAAACCTCATGCGCTTGCGCTACGGACGTACTTCCTGGCGTTGGCGAACTTGCCGTTCAAGGTTCGCTCCGTGATGCCCATGGTGCCGCCGAAGTGGGCGACCAATGCCGAGACGAGTGCCTCCTGTGTTTTGAAGCTGGAATAGGGCACACCCGAAGGGGACTGGCCCAGCATCAGCGTCAGCATCCCGCCGATGATGTTGAGATACGTCGTCTCCGCTCGCTCGCTGATCTCGCATTGCTTGGAAGCCAGCAGCGCGGTGGACTGCTTGAGCAAGGTGTCGCGCTGCTCCTGCAATTCCTGCATCTGGCGACGCGCATGCTCCAGGGCCGCCTGAAGGGCCAGTCGCTCGATCAGGATCGCCTGTCCTGTTTCCAAGGTGATAAAAGGATGCGCCATGCGTTCGCCACGGCTGAACAGGAATCCTGGCCGGTGCTCGGGATAGTGGTTGCGCATCCAGCGCTTCAGATCGACATGGCGAACGGTCAGATCCGGCGACTGCAGCAGCTTCGGATCATTGAGCGTGATGCCGTTCTGGCCGTAGGGCAGCTCCCCGTTGAGGATGCCGTCATAGATACGCTCCGAGTACAGCCGGCACTCATTCCATCGCGGGCAATTCAACGATGGAGGCAGGAAGCGCGGTGACGCGATCGCAGCCAGGATCATCGGCAGGTACCGCAGCAACCCGGCCCACCGTATGGCAGCCTCGATGGGACGATAGAACACCTTCGATGTTGGAATGTCCTTGTGCATGTCTTCGTCTCCTTTCGGAAGCGCTACATCACCGGCTCCTTTCTTGCCCTGCCAAGGGCTGCTGTGTCGTTATGACCTTCCGCGGGTGCCTGGGAAGATGCCCTGAACGTAGACGGGCGAGGTGATTGGTTTGGCGTCCGCTGTAGGTGGCCTCGTCTTGCTCGTTGTGCAAGAATCGATCGGTTGCCGGCCCATCGAGCGATGAGGACGAAAGCTCGATATTGGCGCTCACGGTACCAGCGTCATGCGCTGCGCTGTTCCCCGCAAAACCGATTTGGTATGGTCTGATACGGCGATGGTTTCAGAAGCTGCGATCAACGGCTTCTGTTCTCCGGGACCTAGGGTCGGCAGAGAAAATCCGGCGGTGTCATATCTGCCCCGGATGCTGATATAGCGATATAGCATCACCCGCGCAGGTCCAGATGACTGCCAACCTGAGATTCGATGCTCACAAGTCCGTAGCAGTTGGTCTACTTGCTCTCTGGTTTCGAGACTGGAAGTGTTGTCGTCCGGTCCGAGGTAGATGGGCGGGGTGATGAATGCCCTGGCATTCCAGGAAGTGGCTTTGCCTAACATGCTCATGGTAAAATTCCCCAGGCTTACTTTGGAATTCCGTTCGGGTGTACTCGGGCCGAGTTCTGGCTTTTAAATTCAACACTTTGGTCTGTCCATGACCCGTACCGCTTCGACCAACATCGCTCTGTGGTGGCGCTTCCAATAGGAAGCGGCATGTCGTTGCGGTCTTGACCGCACCTTGCCGCCGTACCGGCAGGCAAGGTTTCAAGAAGGCTCCCCGGCACGGCGGCTCCAAGATTTGAGGAGATTGCCCGATGCCCTTGGCACCCCAGCCCCGTCGTAGAACTGATGCCCCGCGCGCTGTGTCGCCGCGAGGGGTAGGTCTGTCCGCCCAGTCTCAGCACTTGGCCCTGGCATGCGGGCGCCGTCGCTGCGTCAGTACACCGCACTGGCGCACGCCAAGACATCTCTCAGGAGCCCTTGCTACCTTGAGCCAGCACATGCTCGCGCTTCGTCCATCGCAATCAACTGTCGATGTGTGTAATAAAGTGGGTAATGGAGGTTGTGTGTAATGGAAAACATTAATGAAATCAAGGACTTAGAATCATGAGACTCCTGATGATCGACAACTACGACTCGTTCACCTACAACCTCGTGCAGTACTTTGGCGAGCTCGGCGCCGAGGTCGAGGTGTTCCGCAACGACGAGATCACGCTGGAGGGCATCGCCGCGCGCGCGCCCGACCGGCTGGTCATCTCGCCCGGGCCCTGCTCCCCGGCCGAGGCTGGCATTTCGGTGGCCGCCATCAAGCACTTTGCCGGCCAGCTGCCGATCCTGGGTGTGTGCCTGGGGCACCAGAGCATCGGTGCGGCTTTTGGCGGCACCATCGTGCGGGCGCAGCAGCTCATGCACGGCAAGACCAGCGTGATCACCACCACGCAGGAGGGCGTCTTTGCCGCCCTGCCGGAGCAGTTCACCGTCAACCGCTACCACTCGCTGGCCATTCAGCGCGCCACCTGCCCCGAGGTGCTGAAGGTGACGGCCTGGACCGACGATGGCGAAATCATGGGCGTGCGGCACCGCGAACTGGCGATTCAGGGCGTGCAGTTCCACCCCGAGAGCATCCTGACCGAGCACGGCCACGCCATGCTGCGCAACTTCCTGGACCAGGCTGCCTGAGTGATTGCTCCTGAAAGAAGAGCATACAAAGACCCATCGACGCTGGGATGATCGCAAAATGACTGATAAAACAGCCCAAAGTCCGGTGGACCTGCGCAGCGACACCGTCACCCGGCCCTCGGCGGCCATGCGCGAGGCCATGCTGGCCGCCCCGCTGGGAGACGACGTGTTTGGCGACGACCCCACCGTCCACGCGCTGCAGGAGCGCCTCGCCAGCCTGTTGGGCTTCGAGGCGGCGCTGTTCGTGCCCACCGGCACCCAGAGCAACCTGTGCGCCGTCCTGGCCCATTGTCAGCGCGGCGACGAATACCTCGTGGGCCAGATGGCGCACTGCTACCGCTGGGAAGGCGGGGGTGCCGCGGTGCTGGGCAGCGTGCAGCCGCAGCCGATCGCCCACCAGAGCGACGGCACGCTGGCGCTGGCGGACATCGAGGCCGCGATCAAGCCCGACGACGCGCATTTCGCCCGCACCCGGCTGCTGGCACTTGAAAACACGCTGGGCGGCAGCCTGCTGCCGTTCGCGTATGTGCAAGCCGCCACCGCGCTCGCGTCCAGCCGCGGGCTGGCCCGCCATCTGGACGGGGCGCGCCTGTTCAATGCGGCCGTCGCGCAGGCAGCGCTGACGGGCTCGAGCGCAATGCACGAGGCGAACCGCATCGCCAGTTGTTTTGACAGCGTGTCGGTCTGCTTCAGCAAGGGGCTGGGCGCGCCGGTGGGCTCGGTGCTGTGCGGCGCGCGGGATTTCATCGCCCGCGCCCACCGCATCCGCAAGATGGCCGGCGGCGGCATGCGCCAGTCCGGGCTGCTGGCGGCGGCAGCCCTCTACGCCCTGGATCACCACGTCGAACGCCTGGCGCAGGACCACGCGCTGGCGCGCCGGCTGGCCGACGGGCTGGCGGGCATCGACGGCCTGCAGGTGCAGGCGCCGCAGACCAACATCGTGTTCGCCGACCTCACCGGTGCCGCGCGCGAGCAGTCGGGGGCGCTGCTGCAGCATCTGGCTGCGCAGGGCGTGCTGGCGACGGGCCTGTACCGGCTGCGGTTTGTGACCCATCTCGACGTCGATGCCGCCGGCGTGGACCGGGCCGTGGCGGCGATTCGCCAGTTCTTCAACGCCTGAACGGACGCCTGAGCGGTCTCGTGCCATGCCGGATTTGAACCATCTTGCCGTCTTCATCGCCGCCGGGCTGCTGCTGAACCTGACGCCCGGCCCGGACGTGCTGTATATCGTGAGCCATGCGCTGCGCGACGGCCTGAAGGCGGGGTCGGTGGCGGCGCTGGGCATCACGGCGGGCTGTTTCGTGCACATCGTGGCGGCCGCAGTCGGGGTGAGCGCGCTGCTGGCCGCGTCGGCCACCGCCTTCACTTTGCTGAAATGGGTGGGGGCGGCGTACCTGCTGTATGTGGGCGTGTCGATGCTGCGCGCACGGCGGCAGGATGCTCCATTATTGATAGCTGTCAGTGACCATTCGACGCCGGGATGTGGCCAGAAAAGCTTGAAAAATGTGTTCCTGCAGGGCTTCGGGACCAACGCGCTCAATCCCAAGGTCGCGTTGTTCTTCCTGGCCTTCCTGCCGCAGTTCATCGCCCCCCAGGCGCAGGACAAGACCCTGGCCTTCCTGCTGCTGGGCTTGATCTTCAATTTCAATGGCCTGTGGGTCAACCTGGGCTGGGCCCGGGTCGCCGTGTGGGCGCGGCAGCGACTGGGCGCGGTGCAGGCGCGGCTGCAATCCGCCACCCGCTGGCTCGACCGCGTGGCCGGCGTGATGTTCGTCGGTTTCGGCCTGAAGCTGGCATTTTCCGAATCCCCCCAACCTTGAGGAGCCACCCATGTCCATGACCCCCCAGGAGGCGCTGCAGCGCACCATCGAGCACCGAGAAATCTTCCACGATGAGATGCTGCACCTGATGCGCATGATCATGAAAGGCGAGGTCTCGCCGGTCCTGATGGCCGCGCTGATCACCGGCCTGCGCGTCAAGAAGGAAACGATCGGCGAAATCACCGCCGCCGCGCAGGTGATGCGCGAGTTCTCCACCAAGGTCCATGTCGCCGACCGCACCCATCTGGTGGACATCGTGGGCACCGGCGGTGACGGCTCGCACACCTTCAACATCTCCACCTGCTCGATGTTCGTGGCCGCGGCGGCCGGCGCCAAGGTCAGCAAGCATGGCGGGCGGGGCGTCAGCAGCAAGTCCGGCAGTGCCGACGTGCTGGAGAGCCTGGGCGTCAACATCAATCTGCCGCCGGAGGCGATCGCGCGCTGCATCGAGGAGGTCGGCATCGGCTTCATGTTCGCGCCGAACCATCATCCGGCCATGAAGAACGTCGCGCCGGTGCGCCGCGAGCTGGGCATCAAGACCATCTTCAACATCCTTGGGCCGCTGACCAACCCGGCGTCCGCACCCAACATCCTGATGGGCGTCTTTCACCCGGATCTGGTGGGCATCCAGGTGCGTGCGCTGCAGCGCCTGGGCACCGAGCATGCCGTGGTGGTGTACGGGCGCGACGGGCTGGACGAGGTGAGCCTGGGCGCTGCCACGATGGTGGGCGAACTGCGCGATGGCGAGATCACGGAATATGAAATCCATCCGGAGGATTTCGGCCTGGCGATGGCCAGCAACCGCGCCCTGAAGGTGGAGACGCCTGATCAGTCGCGGGCCTTGCTGCTGGATGTGCTGGACAATCAGCATGGTGCGGCGCGCGACATCGTGATCCTGAACGCCGGCGTGGCACTGTATGCGGCCAACGTCGCGAACACCATGAAGGACGGTGTCGAGCGCGCCCGCGCGGCCATTGAATCGGGCGCTGCCAAGGCGCGTCTGGAGCAGCTGGTGGTGACGGCCCATGCGCTGAGCACACCGGCCTGACATGTGGCGCGACCCTGGCGCGTGGATTGCCATCGGCGTGTCGCTGCTGTTCGTGGTGGTGGCGCTGGTGATGCACCGCGTGATTGTGAAAGTACTGAAGAACGGCTCGACCGAACCCTCTGACCATGAGTGACATCCTGAACAAGATCGTGGCCGTCAAGCGAGAAGAAGTCGCTGCCGGCCAGAAAAAGACACCGCTGAACGTGATGCGGGCGGATGCGGAAAGCCGGGTGCTGACGCGCGACTTCGTCGGGGCGATGCGCGCCAAGACCGCTCTCGGCCAGGCGGCGGTCATCGCCGAAGTCAAGAAAGCCAGTCCTTCCAAAGGCGTCCTGCGCGCAGATTTCATTGCGGCCGACATCGCGCAGAGCTACGCGGACGGCGACGGCGTGATCAGCGCGGCTTGCCTGTCGGTGCTGACGGACCGGCAGTTTTTCCAGGGCAGCGTGGACTACCTCAAACAGGCGCGCGCCTCCTGCCAGCTGCCGGTGCTGCGCAAGGATTTCATGATTGACGCCTGGCAGATCTACGAATCCCGCGCCATGGGCGCGGATGCCATCCTGTTGATCGCCGCCTGCCTGGACGATGCGCAGATGGCCGACCTGGAGGCCATCGCCCTGGGCCTGGACATGGCGGTGCTGGTGGAAGTCCACGACCGCGCTGAGCTCGAGCGCGCATTGCGGCTCAGGACGCCGCTGATCGGCATCAACAACCGGAACCTGCGGACTTTCGAGGTGACCATCGCGACCACCTTGTCGATGCGCGCCGACGTGCCGCCCGACCGGCTGCTGGTCACGGAAAGCGGAATCCTGACCCGCGCAGACGTGCAGGCGATGCGCGAGGCGAAGGTCGACGCCTTCCTGGTCGGTGAAGCCTTCATGCGTGCGGCCGATCCGGGTCTGGCGCTGGCGGAACTGTTTGCCTGAGAGCAAGCTGGATCCGGTTGGCCGGCCATCCGTCGGCCCGGTGGAAACTCTTTCAACATGACCCAGGCCTCGCTGTGGACGCACGAGGCCGCAGACGGCGGCGCGGAACCCTCACGCCTGATGGAATGGCGGCCCGAGAAATGGCCGGTCGCATCCGATTGGCGCGCGCTGGTCGATGGGTTTTTTTCCGGCGAGGCGGGGTTGGCGCTGGGCGCCTTCGTGCAGGACCGTCTGGAGGCCGGCGCCGTGGTCTATCCGCCGCAACCGTTGCGCGCGCTGGAACTGACAGCCTTGGCCGACGTTCGGGTGCTCATCCTGGGCCAGGACCCCTATCACGGGGCGGGGCAGGCGCAAGGGCTGTCCTTTTCAGTCGCCGAGGGGGTTCGCCACCCCCCCAGCCTGCGAAACATTTTCAAGGAGCTGCAACGGGATCTGGGGACACCGCCTCCGGCCAACGGCTCGCTGCTGCGATGGGCCCGGCAGGGCGTGCTCTTGCTCAATACCAGCCTGACCGTGGAAGATGGCCGGCCGGCGAGCCACGCGCACAAGGGATGGGAGCAGCTCACCGATGAGGTGCTGACGGCCGTCGGGCGCGCCGATGCGCCGGTCGTGTTCATGCTGTGGGGCAACCACGCCCAGGCCAAGCAATCCCTCATCGATGCATCGCCCCGTCGCAACCGCCACTTGGTTCTGCGGGCCAATCACCCGTCGCCCCTGGCGGCGACCCGCCCGCCGCTGCCGTTCATCGGGTGCGGACACTTTCACCAGGCGAATGCGTTCCTGGCGGCGAACGGCTGCGAGCCCGTGAATTGGTAGAAGATTGGCGGTGAATTGTCAAAACGCCGAAAAATCTGGCATAATTGACGGTTCGCTGAGGAGGGGTGCCCGAGTGGCTAAAGGGGGCAGACTGTAAATCTGTTGGCTTACGCCTACGCTGGTTCGAATCCAGCCTCCTCCACCAGCAAAAAATTTGACAGTGCAGACAAGCAAGGGTGTTTGGAAAAAGGTATCCATGCATTGATTTCTGGCTTGGCGCGCCATGGTGTTGCCGGGCGGTCGATGCGGGAGTAGTTCAATGGTAGAACCCTAGCCTTCCAAGCTAATGACGCGGGTTCGATTCCCGTCTCCCGCTCCAGATCCAGCTTGTCGGCATTTGAGTGTTTGTCGAGGTTTTTGCCCTTGTGGCTCAGTGGTAGAGCACTCCCTTGGTAAGGGAGAGGTCGCGGGTCCGATTCCCGCCAAGGGCACCAGTTACGGGTGTGCGACCGGATCGCATGTCTGATGTTTGTTGGTTTTTTTCGGAGTCGAAGAAATGGGAAAAGAGAAATTCACACGAACCAAGCCGCACGTCAACGTTGGCACGATTGGACACGTTGACCACGGCAAGACGACCCTGACGGCGGCGATCACCACGGTGCTGGCAGCCAAGTTCGGCGGCTCGGCCAAGGCCTACGACCAGATCGACGCGGCGCCCGAAGAAAAGGCGCGCGGCATCACCATCAACACCGCGCACGTCGAATACGAGACGGCCAACCGCCACTACGCCCACGTGGACTGCCCGGGCCACGCCGACTACATCAAGAACATGATCACCGGTGCCGCCCAAATGGACGGCGCCATTCTGGTTGTGTCCGCCGCTGACGGCCCCATGCCCCAGACCCGCGAGCACATCCTGCTGGCCCGTCAGGTCGGCGTGCCCTACATCATCGTGTTCCTGAACAAGTGCGACATGGTCGACGACGCCGAGCTGCTCGAACTCGTCGAAATGGAAGTGCGCGAACTGCTGGACAAGTACGAATTCCCCGGCGACGCCACCCCCATCATCCACGGCTCGGCCAAACTCGCCCTGGAAGGCGACAAGGGCCCCCTGGGTGAAGAGGCCATCATGAAGCTGGCCGACGCCCTGGACACCTACATTCCCCCGCCCGAGCGCGCCGTCGACGGCGCCTTCCTGATGCCCGTGGAAGACGTGTTCTCCATCTCCGGTCGTGGCACCGTGGTGACCGGACGTGTCGAGCGCGGCATCATCAAGGTCGGCGAAGAAATCGAAATCGTCG
>Ga0208938_1000536_pt1 | contig 27806 bp, 25 predicted proteins | sample AD_UKC125_MetaG_FD_184434 | JGI IMG/M metagenome (GOLD analysis project Ga0208938, IMG submission 184434) | Active sludge microbial communities of municipal wastewater-treating anaerobic digesters from USA - AD_UKC125_MetaG (SPAdes) (version 2) | ecosystem: Engineered > Bioreactor > Anaerobic >...
CGTTATCGAGCATTTTTTGCACTTCTGCCTTTGTTTCGGCGTCGTAATTGCCTTTGAGCCATTCTTCGGCTCTGGCAGTTACCAGTGATAATAATGTGTTGTCGTCCATAATTTTAAAATGTGTTTGGATTCTTACTTTTAGTTTATAGGGATAACTTTATAACGATTGCCTGTTTCTTTTATGATTCGGCGATAATGATCTTCAGGATAACCCGGTCTGTTGGGGAATGCCGGTTTTCCGTAGGGATTTCTTTTAAATACGCCGTTTTCTTCTTTTTTTATCACGCCGTCCATGTATTTAACGAGTAAATATTCACCTAATTTTTTCCATTGAGCAACACCATCTTTTACTACAGAATTGGTGTAATTAGTCAAATAATTTATAGCGTCGGTTTTTTTCTTTTTATATAAAGTCAGTGCTTCTTTTTCTACTTCCGCTTGATTATTTCTGAAACCGGTTTCGAGCATGTTTTGAAGTTTTTGCACATCTTTAATCATATCCTTGTATCGGCTGTACACCATATTTGAAACCCAATTGTGTATCCAGAAAGCCGATGTCCACGAAAATGTCAGTAAATCACCGTTGCCTACTTTCATTTCTTCCGGCACTTTTATATTACCGCAATAGATAGGATAGTAAACATTTTGAGCAGCATCGTCTACTCCGAACCATAGTATTCCGCCAATTTCGTTTGGCAGCCAGGAACGCATTTGTGCAACAAATGAAAATCCGGTTTGTTGTGTTGCAATGGGACGTTCATTGAAGTATTCAACTGAATCGACTTTCCATGTCAGAGGTGACCACCTATAAGGACAATTAAAGGGGCCTGCACCCACATCGAATCGCCAGTCGAGGTCGGTGTTTTCGTAATGGTCGCGCATGTATGCATGAGCATCTTCAACCGATAATTTTCGATCGGGCCGAATGTAAAGAGGCATAGGTTCTGTTGTTTCTCCTTTTGCATAGGTAACATATTGAGACATGTCTTTGTTCACATGGTTAAAAAATGACCATACCCGAGCTTCACAAAAACGCAGTGCGCCAAAATCAAGAGGAGCATATGCTTTTGAAAAACTAAATTCACTGTCGTTTCCATTAAAGTATCCTTTTTCACGTGCAAAAGAAATTACATCAGGAGCATAGAGGCAATTTTCGGGGTCGTTTAATGGAAATTGATGTATTCTTGCATGGTTGGCATGAGCACAAACACAATCGTCGGGAATGCGTATGGCAACCCACACGGCGCCTTTGTTTTCCGGCCCCTTTCCAATCATTTCCATGACCCAGATTTCATTGGGATCGGCGATTGAGAAAGATTCTCCCTCGCTACAGTAACCGTATTCTGCAACCAAGTTGGTCATTATTTTTATGGCTTCACGGGCTGTTTTTGATCGTTGTAAAGCAATATACATAAGGCTTCCGTAATCGATAATTCCAGTGGTGTCAACCAATTCGATTCTTCCCCCAAAGGTGGTTTCTCCAATTGCTACTTGATATTCGTTCATGTTCCCAATTACATTATAGGTTTGAGATGCCTGGGGTATTTTTCCAAGATATTTTCCCGTATCCCACTCGTATACGTCGAGCATTTCGCCGACACTATATGTTTTTGCCGGCCAATGATAGAGTTCGCCATATAAACTAAAAGAATCGGCAGCATATGAAATCAGGGTAGATCCATCTTTGGAGGCTTTTTTGCCAATAAGAAAATTGGTGCATGCAAATACGTGATAAATAGTAAAAAAGCAAACAAGGGTAGCAAGAAAAACTTTTTTTCTCATATGTATTTAAAGTAAAAAATTCCAATAGGGTTGTAAAGATAACCTATTTTATTGAAATTTCGCCGAAAAATTGGGGAATATCTTTTATTTTTCGGACGAAAATCGCATCAATACTTGAAAATATTGTTATTTTTGCAAGAGAAAAGAATTGCTCAGTATGGGTGGGAGCGAAAAAAATAAGCATAAGGTAAGAGCAGGATTAAATCGTTATCAATTTATCATTGTTGTAGCATTAATCGCTATGCTTTTTTTCTTCAGCGACAGTAGTCTCTTGAAAAGAGCGCAGTATGACAGACAAATAAAGGATTTGAAAAAGCAGATTGAATTTTATCGCACTCAGATTGATACGAATAAAACGAAATTAAATGAACTTCAATCGAACAAAGAAGACCTTGAAAAATTTGCCCGCGAAAATTATCTTATGAAAAAAGAAAACGAAGAAGTTTTCATTATCGAATAATGTGAAGATATAAAAGAATATTTATGAGCAAAGTAAAAGACGTTTTTTTTCGAGTTGCGGGAGTAATTATTTTATTTGCGGCAGCAGGTTATGGTTTTATGCCAACTGTTGTTCCTTGGATAATGGCTGTGGGTGTTGCAGCTTTTACCGTGATTACCATAATAACTCCATATCCGGGAAAAAGTATTCGGGGAAAACGATTATACAATTTCCAACTGCTATCTTGCATATTAATGGTTGTATCAACTTACTTGATGTTTCGTCAACGAAATGAGTGGGCAATGGTTATGCTTGTTGCAATGGTGTTTTTGCTGTATTCGGCATTGACTTTGCCGAAGGAATTTGAAAAAGAAAAAAGAGAAGAGCAGCAAAAATAATATGGCACGCGGGTCAATTATAGATAAATACAAACGGTACTTATTACTAGAGAAAAATTTATCGGGAAACACAATAAGCGCTTATTTGACCGATCTACAGAAATTTAATTCTTTTGTTGAAGCTCATCAGCTTACTTATCCGACCATAACCTATAATCATCTGGAAGAATTCGTGGCTGAGTTGTATGATCGAAAAATTGCTCCACGATCGGTAGCACGCATCATATCAGGAGTAAAATCTTTTTTTAGATTTCTTTTATTAAATGACTATATATCGGATAATCCGGCTGAATTATTGGAAGTTCCGAAAATTGGATTGAAATTGCCTGTGGTGCTTTCAGTAGAGGAAATCGATTCTATTTTGAGTGTAATTGATGTTTCAACCGCAGAGGGTACTCGAAATTATGCCATCATCGAAACACTTTACAGTTGCGGACTGCGTATTTCGGAACTGATTAATCTAAAGTTTTCGGATCTTTTTTTCGACGAGAGTTTTATCCGTGTAGAAGGAAAAGGGAGCAAACAGCGCCTGGTTCCCATTTCGGATATTGCTATTCAAAAAATAAACGATTATTTTCTTTATCGAAAACAGATGAAAGTAAAAAAAGGACACGAGGATATTGTTTTTTTAAGTTCGCGAGGATCGGCCATTTCACGAATAACGGTATACCATTATATTCAGCAATATGCCAAAGCTGCAAATTTGAAGAAAAAAATTAGTCCACATGTTTTTAGACATTCATTTGCCACTCATCTATTAGAAAGAGGAGCCAATATTCGTGTTATTCAAGAAATGCTTGGACACGAAAAAATTACCACAACAGAAATATATACTCATATCGATCGTAATTTCCTCAGACAAGAGATTATTGAACACCATCCGAGAAATAAAAAATCGGACAAACCTTCTCCCACTCAAAGATAATTTTATATATTTGCTCAACTGAATTAAAAAATATAAATCATTATAAAAAACATATCCTATGAAATTTGTAGTATCAAGTGCAGCTTTGTACGAACCTCTGCAAGCAATAAGCAGAGTTATTAATCCCAAAAGCAATCTCCCGATATTGGATTGTTTTTTACTTTCTTTGGAAGGAAATAAATTAATGCTTACAGCAGCGGATAATGAAGTGCGGTTGGAAACTTCTGTGGAAGTAAGCAATGTGGAAGGAACCGGGAAGGTGGCAATTAATGCCAAAAATTTGCTCGACCCATTGAGAGAATTACCCAATCAACCGTTAACGATTGATATAAACGATGAAACATTAGAAGTATATATTTATTATTATAACGGGAAATACAATTTTGTAGGATTAAAGGGAGATGAATATCCACAGCCGAAACCCTTAAGCGATTCAGCTGCTACCCTTGCTCTGGATGCACAAGTGTTGTTCGAAGGAATTAATCGTAGTTTGTTTGCTACAGCAGATGACGATTTTCGCCCGGTGATGAGCGGCATTTATTTTGACCTTACACCCGAAGATCTTACTTTTGTTGCCTCGGATGGACATAAATTGGTTCGCATAATAACTAAAGAAGCAAAAGGGGAAACAGACTCATCGTTCATTCTGCCTAAAAAGCCGGCGAATTTGCTAAAATCGTTGCTCCCAAGAGAATCGGGAGAAGTGGAGATTAAGTTCGATGAAAATAATGCATACATAACTACACCCAAATATGCTATGGTGTGTCGATTTGTAGAGGGACGTTATCCGAACTATAATTCTGTTATTCCACAAAATAATCCCAATCACGTTGTACTTGACCGGCTTGCTTTTTTGAGTGCGCTGAGGCGGGTGTCTGTTTTTTCCGATCCATCGAGCAGCCTTGTTAAACTGCAATTTTCACAAGATAAAATAGTGGCCTCAGCACAAAATATCGATTATCTTACGGCTGCAGAAGAAATTATTCCGTGCAATTACGAAGGGAGTGCAATGAATATCGGTTTCAAAGCGATTTTTTTGATCGATATTCTTAATAATATTCCTTCTGCTGATGTTCGTTTGGAACTTTCCGATCCCTCACGTGCATGTATCATTCTACCGGAAGAAAAAGAAGAAAATGAAGATATGTTGGTATTATTAATGCCGATGATGTTGAACGAGTAAACAATATGAAACTAAATTTAAAAAATCCATTGGTCTTTTTCGATTTGGAAACTACGGGAATCAATATCTCCAAGGACAGAATTGTGGAGGTGTCTTTTTTAAAAGTTGATCCTAACGGAAAAGAAGAAATAAAAACATACCGCATTAATCCTGAAATGCATATTCCCGAAGAATCTACCGCTATTCATGGGATTACTGATGAGGATGTGAAAGATTGTCCAACGTTTAAGCAATTGGCAAAAACACTTGCCGATTATTTGGAGGGGTGCGATATGGCGGGCTTTAATTCCAGTCGTTTTGATGTACCCATGCTTGCTGAGGAGTTTCTTCGGGCGGGCGTAGATTTCGATATGAACAAACGCAAGTTTGTGGACGTACAAATTATTTTTCACAGAAAAGAACAGCGCACATTGGAAGCAGCTTATCGGTTTTATTGCGACAAAGAATTGGATAATGCGCATTCGGCAGAAGCAGATGCTGTGGCAACGTATGAAGTGTTGAAATCGCAACTCGAAAGATATCCCGATTTGGTGAATGATATCAATGCACTATCAAAAGAATTTTCGAGTTTCAACAATAATGTTGATTTTGCAGGAAGAATTGTTTTGAATGAGAAAGGTGTAGAAGTTTTTAATTTTGGAAAACATAAAGGAAAAGCCGTTGTAGAGGTTTTTGAAAAAGAACCGAGTTATTATGCATGGATGATGAAGGGCGATTTTCCTTTAAACACCAAGCAGGTAATAACAAAGATCCGATTAAGGGAAATGAATAAATGATAATTGGAGTGAGATAAGCAGAGTTTATGAAGTATATCAAAGGGATAATAGGTTGCGTGTGCATTGCGTTATTTTTTATCGCTTGTAGTAAAGGGAAAGCGGAATCAGGTGAAAAAGCAGATAAAATTGTGCCGATAGCACGAGAGAGAAAGACCCGATTTACGGGGAATTACAACAGAGAATTCAACGATTTCCCCGATCTTCACCTGGCTTCGGCTATCAAGAACGGCATAAAACCAATGGAAACACGAGATGACACATTGTTGCTGAAAGATAAACTCGTGCGTTTACCTGATGAATTGGAACTTTACAAAACATATCGTCTTTCACATTCGGTCCCTTTTTTGGTGCCCTCGGCAGCCAAACTGTTAGTAGATATTGCTCAAAACTTTAGAGATTCGCTTTACAGCAAAGAGCTACCACTTTATAAACTTTATCTTACCAGTGTTACACGTACTGATGAAGATGCAGTAGATTTATTTGGTCGAAATATCAATGCCATTGATAATTCGGCACACCGATACGGCACAACTTTCGATATTTCATGGAAACGTTTTGACCCTATTGATGCCGATTCGGTAAATCAAGTATTGCCGGAGAGGCTGAAATTGGTTCTGGCACAAGTTTTATTTGATTTGAAAAACCAAAAACGTTGCTATGTGAAACACGAACGCAAACAGGCTTGTTTTCATATTACGGTAAGGGTCGATGAATGAAACGCTTCTTTATTACTCTTGCATATAACGGGAAAAATTATGTCGGTTGGCAGGTTCAACCGAATGGGATAAGTGTACAGCAAAAGATGCAGGAAGCCTTGAGTACTTTGCTGCGTAAACCCATTGGAATTGTTGGTGCCGGGCGTACCGACGCCGGAGTTCATGCTAAAAAAATGGTTGCCCATTTCGATTGGGAGGGAGACCCTTTTAATGCTAAAAATCTTATCGTGAAATTGAATGGTTTTTTGCCAAAAGATATTGCTGTTACCGACATCTACCAAGTCAAGCCCGATATTCATGCCCGCTTCAGTGCGATTTCACGCACTTATAGATATTATGTGACAACGCAAAAAGATCCTTTTCTTTATGAGTTGAAACATCGGGTTTTCTTTGTTCCCGATATTTCTTTGATGAATAAGTTGTGTGAAATATTGAAAGAATACGAAGATTTCACCAGTTTTAGCAAATTGCATTCGAATGTAAAAACCAACAATTGCCGGATTGAAGAGGCTTTTTGGGAAAAAACCGAAAACGATTACGTGTTTACGATTACTGCTAATCGTTTTCTCCGCAATATGGTAAGAGCGATTGTGGGGACATTGCTTGAAGCAGGTCGCGGGCGATTAGATGAAGAGGGTTTCCGCCGCATTATTGAAGCTAAAAATCGCAATTTGGCCGGGACATCTGCTCCAGCTCATGCTCTTTTTTTGGAGAATATCATTTATCCTCTTGATATTCGATTGGAAGAAAAGTGATGAATTTAATCATTCATCGAGAGAAGAAATTCTTCGTTGTTTTTAGTGCGCTTTAACCTTGTCAGTAAAAACTCCATAGCTTCGACTGAATTCATATCGGCCAAGAAATTTCGCAATATCCACATTCTGTTCAATGTTTCTTCCGGAAGTAACAGGTCGTCGCGACGCGTGCTGGATGCATTGATATCCACTGCCGGGAAAATACGTTTATTAGAAAGTTTGCGATCGAGTTGAAGCTCCATATTGCCGGTACCTTTAAATTCTTCAAAAATAACTTCATCCATTTTCGAACCTGTATCAATCAATGCAGTGGCAATAATGGTGAGCGAACCACCATTTTCGATGTTGCGTGCTGCACCAAAAAATCGTTTGGGCTTATGAAGTGCATTTGCATCTACACCTCCCGATAATACTTTTCCTGAGGCAGGTTGTACGGTGTTGTATGCACGGGCAAGGCGTGTAATGGAATCAAGTAGAATAACCACATCGTGTCCACATTCTACCATGCGTTGAGCTTTACTAAGAACGATTTCGGCAATTTTTACGTGTCGATCAGCCGGTTCATCAAAAGTGGAAGCAATGACTTCTGCATTCACGCTACGTTCCATATCGGTAACTTCTTCGGGGCGCTCATCAATTAAAAGGATGATCATATACACTTCGGGATGATTGTCAGCAATGGCGTTGGCAATATCTTTCAGCAACATGGTTTTACCTGTTTTGGGTTGAGCTACAATTAAACCACGCTGTCCTTTTCCTATTGGAGTAAAAAGATCGACAATACGGCACGAGAGGTTATCGTTGTGACCTTTTGTAAGATTGAATTTTTCAGTAGGAAACAAGGGCTTCAGGTGGTGAAAAGGGACGCGATCGCGTACTTCTTCGGGATTGCGCCCATTGATTTTATCTACTTTTACCAACGGAAAATATTTTTCGCCTTCTTTTGGTGGACGAATAGGACCTTCTACCACGTCACCTGTTTTTAGTCCGAATAAGCGTATTTGCGATTGCGAAACGTAAATATCGTCAGGTGAAGACATGTAATTATAGTCCGACGAACGTAGAAAACCATATCCTTCCGGCATAATTTCCAATACACCGGATCCAATCAATATGCCGTCAAAATCAAAAAGAGGTTCTTTTTCTTTTTGCACCTGTTCTTGTGGAGGAGCAACGGATTGATTTTTAGCTTGTGGTTGCTGACGTGGTTGTATTGGCGAAGGGGTTATCAATTCTTCTAAAGAAGGTTTTTCAGTAATTGTTGGTGTATCGACGTCTGTATTTGGCTGATTTCCACCACCCGTGTTTTCTGCTACTACCGGCGGAAGTTTTACTTCCGGTGTGTTGGATTTTTCCTCGTTGCGATGTTTTTTTGATCTGAAAACCAATTGTGTAGGTTTAGATGCTGTTTTTTCGCTATTTTCTTTTCCATTTTTTTTAGCTTCCACACTTGTTTTACTTGCCGCAATGGGGGTTGGTTTTGAATTCGAAATGATATTTTGTGAATTCTTGTCACTTCGTTTATCAGGTGCTTTTTCGGCCTTAGTTGATATAGATGATTCCGGTTTTTTTACTTCTTTTTCGGCTGCAGGTTGAGTTGGTTTTGTTCCCTTGACTTCTTTTTGCTCGGTTTCTTCCGTTTTTTTCCGTTTACTACGTGTAGGGGTTTTAACTTGTGGTTTTGCTTCTGCTTTAGCTTGCTCTTGATTTGCTTGCTTTACCGAATGATTTTCTTTTATTTTTTGTGTTTCGGCAATAGCTTGTTCGTCAAGAATTTTATAGATTAGTTCTTCTTTTTTGTATGCGTCAGGGCGCCGAATACCCATTTCTCTTGCAAGAGTACGTAATTCTGTGATAAGCTTTTCGTTAAGCTCAATAATATTATAAGCCATCTAAATTGTATTGATTTTTTAGGGTTTAATAAATTAAAAAATAATGTGTATTTGTTTTATTTTGGTAATGCGTTGTTTTTTCGAGTGGAACTCAATTTAACAACATAAAATCGATGTAATAATAAAATATAAATTAATATAAGCTTGAATTAAAATATGGAATTTAATTGATTTTAATGAAAACAGAAGGATGTTTTCATTCTTTCCTTGAAGATTCTTCGACAAAGGTAATATATTTTTTTTAATTCGCGAGCGAATAACTTATTTTTTTGATGAAAATGTTGATAAAAAGTTATTCGTTGATTATTCTATTTCTTTGCATGTTGAGTTGGACAGCTTGGTCTCTTCTTCTTTTTATTTCGTTTTTGTATAATTCAGCTCGTTTTCTGTCAAGAGAATTCGGTGAAAGAGATTCTTCGAATAGATACAACGACCACGTTATCCACTCAAATGCTTTGTCCATTTCTCCCAACATTTCGTATGCAAGTGCAATATTGCTGGCAGCTTTGGCTTTCTTCAGCTTATTTTTTTCGGTGTTGTAAAACGTTTGCCATTTCAGGATAGCTTTAGTCCAGTCGGCCGATTTCGCATAAGCTTCACCATCACGCATCAACTTATTGTTGAGGGTGTAGTACCAACGATTCTGCATTTCCCAGTGAGGCACAAAAACGTTTACCATTTTTTCTGCAGCATAGACAGCTAGTTGTTTCATTCCTTCTTCCGGAGTAGGTATAATTAAATTGGCATAAGCCTTGTTATCGCGTATGTCAAAACCTTCCCAACGCAAACTATCGGTAAAATGTATTGCAGGAATTTTTCCTTCTAATGTAGGCATATAAACTCGTAGTATGGAATGGATTTTACCTGTCATTGTGGCAAAGATATACCTTTCTTGCATAAATAAGTCACTCCACTCGGTTTGCAGCATTAATTTATCGAGAGAAACAATGGCATCGGTTTCGGTTACTTTTCGTAATTCATTCATTTTTTCGGGCATGATGGGTTTTTCTTCCCAAAAGTTGGTATCTGCACGCAACGGTTTATTGTAAAGAATTACGGTATCGAAATAGTGTTCCTCCGATAAAAATTGAGTTAAAGCTTCGGTATAGTAGACAGATATGCTGTCGGCACTTACTTTTACCGGTTCAAATTCTTTTTTTCCTAAGGGTTTTTTCCTATGCCCCACTTCGTCGGGTTGTTGTACTACATTATCTACAATTAAAAGCGAACGTATATTTTCCGGTAATGTGAGCTGAGCAGGTTCTTGTGTTTCTACCGTCATATATTGAATTCCTGCACAACTGCTCATGAAAAGAATAAGCGGAAAAATATAGTGAAGAGAAATAAACCGTTTTTTATTCATTGAGCGTTTTGTTTTATGTTGGATTTTTTGTTTGTTTCAAAAGTAAAAAAAAATAGTGTATCATTGGTTAGATAGTGTTATTTTTCTCAATACAAAAATAGATACTATTTCGGAATTGCTTTTAAAAAGCATAAAAAATCACTTTATTACCGTTGATCATTTATTTTTAATAATGTTTAATTGTAAAAGAAATGTTTTAGAATCGAATTCGGGTATTGGTAATGAAAAGCCATTCTTTAGCAACTTCTAATAAAAAATGTTGGCCAACCTGAATTCTTTCTTTATCTTTGTCGCTCCCAAAATACTTAAAAATACATTCGAAAAAATGACTTTTAATATTATTGTATTGGCTAAGCAGGTTCCCGATACGAGAAATGTGGGAAAAGATGCAATGAAAGCCGATGGAACAGTGAACAGGGCTGCTTTGCCCGCTATTTTTAATCCGGAGGATCTGAATGCTTTGGAACAAGCATTAGGAATAAAAGATCAGTTTCCGGGTTCAAAAATTACGGTACTGACAATGGGTCCTGTGCGAGCAGCCGAAATTTTGCGTGAAGGATTGTTTCGTGGTTCCGATGATGGTGTTCTGCTTACAGACAGGGCATTTGCCGGCTCCGATACGTTGGCTACTTCATATGCTCTTTCTATGGCAATTCGAAAAATTGGAAATTTTGATCTTATCCTAGCCGGGCGTCAGGCTATCGATGGTGATACAGCACAAGTGGGGCCTCAGGTTGCTGAAAAAATGGGAATTTCTCAGGTTACTTATGTTGAAGAGATTCAGAAAATCGATTCGAAGAAGATTAGAGTAAAGCGTCGCTTGGATAATGGGGTTGAAATAGTGGAATCGCCGTTGCCTGTGTTGATAACGGTAAACAATTCTGCACGACCTTGTAGACCACGGAATGCCAAGTTGCTGCAGAAATACAAGCATGCCAAAACCGTTACGGAACGACAAGCAGAAAATATTGATTACATTGGTCTTTATAGCAGTCGCCCTTATCTTAATCTTACCGAGTGGAGTGCAACAGATGTAAATGCCGATCCAAAGTTGTGTGGATTAGCGGGTTCACCAACGAAAGTTAAGAAAATAGAAAATGTTGTTTTTCAAGCAAAAGAAAGCAAGCGCTTGACTGATAGCGATGAAGAGATTGACGAACTGATGAAAGAATTAATAAGAAATCACACAATAGGTTAAATAAACACTACAAAAATGGACAATATATTTGTATATTTGGAAATAGAAGATGGCGTGGTTGCTGATGTAAGCCTTGAATTGTTAACCAAGGGACGTTCACTTGCCAATCAGCTTGGATGCAAACTCGAAGCTGTGGCGGTTGGCGATCATTTGGGAACAGTAGAAAAACAGGTTTTTCCATATGGTGTAGATGTTTTGCATATTTTTAGCGATAAGCGCTTATCTCCTTATACGACGTTGCCTCATGCTTCTATTCTTGTAAAACTTTTTAAAGAAGAAAAGCCACAGATCGCTCTATTAGGTGCAACTGTTGTCGGACGCGATTTAGCCCCGCGTGTGTCTTCTGCTTTGAGGAGCGGACTTACGGCAGATTGTACTTCACTGGAAATAGGTGATCATGTGGATGTGAAGACGAAAAAAGTTTATAAGAACCTATTGTATCAGATTCGTCCTGCTTTCGGCGGAAATATTGTGGCATGGATCATAAATCCCGAACATCGCCCGCAGATGGCTACCGTACGTGAAGGAGTGATGAAAAAAGAAATTTATGATCCTCAATACAGAGGAGAAATAGTGGAACACAATGTCGATGAGTATGTTTCGGATAAAGATTTTGTGGTATCCATTATCGATCGGCATGTGGAGAAACCAAAAGTAAATATAAAAAATGCTTCTATTATCGTATCAGGAGGATACGGGGTAGGATCAAAAGAAAATTTTCAGTTGCTTTACGAATTGGCTGATCTTCTCGGGGGAGAAGTAGGGGCATCGCGTGCTGCTGTTGATGCAGGCTTTGCCGAACATGAGCGACAAATAGGGCAAACCGGCGTAACAGTTCGTCCCAAACTGTATATTGCATGTGGAATTTCGGGACAGATTCAGCACATTGCAGGAATGCAGGATAGTTCGATTATTATTTCAATCAACAGCGATCCCAATGCACCGATCCACAATATTGCTGATTATGTGATCGTTGGTGAGGTCGAGGATGTGATTCCCAAAATGATTAAATATTACAAGAAAAATACAAAATAACTTTTCTGAAGATAAAAACAGAGTACAATGGCTAATTTTTTTACCGATACACCACAATTTAAACATTATCTTCATCATCCTTTGATGAAGCGTATTGTTGAATTGAGAGAAAGAAATTATATTGATAAAGATACCTATGATTATGCTCCGCTTGATTTCGAAGATGCACTGGATAGTTACGAAAAAGTGCTCGAAGTAGTAGGTGAGATCTGTGGAGAAATTATTGAACCCAATGCCGAAGATGTAGATAAAACCGGTCCTACGCTTCATGATGGCCGAGTACAATATGCTCCTCAAACGCAAGAAAATTTGGACGCGCTCGTTAAAGCAGAATTGATGGGGATGACATTCCCGCGTCGCTATGGCGGATTGAATTTTTCGATGGTTCCTTATATGATGTCAGCCGAGATTGTAAGCCGTGCCGATGCCAGTTTTCAGAATATCTGGATGTTGCAGGATTGCGGCGAAACCATTTACGAATTTGCAAGTGAAGAGCAGAAAAACAAGTATTTACCCCGTATTATAAAAGGCGAAACCATGTCGATGGACCTTACCGAACCCGATGCAGGATCGGATTTACAGGCCGTCATGTTGAAAGCAACCTATAACGAAGCAGAGAATCAATGGTATTTGAATGGTGTAAAACGATTTATCACTAATGGCGATTCGCATATTCATTTGGTGCTGGCACGTTCGGAGGAAGGTACGAAGGACGCACGTGGGTTGTCGTTATTTATTTACGACAAAAACAATGGTGGAGTTACGGTACGCCGCATCGAAAATAAAATGGGTATCAAGGGTGCTCCCACATGCGAGTTGGTTTTTAAAAATGCCAAGGCCGAATTGGTGGGGTCACGTCGTTTGGGTCTGATTAAATATGTAATGTCGCTAATGAACGGCGCTCGACTGGGAATTATGGCGCAGTCGGTTGGCATTTCCGAAGCAGCTTATCTGGAAGCCTATAATTATGCCATTGAACGTCGTCAGTTCGGAAAAGCAATTATTGAGTTTCCTGCCGTATACGAAATGATTGCCAATATACGTGCCAAAACCGACGCTTCGCGTTCATTGTTATACGAAACGTGTCGTTTTGTGGATATGTATAAAACATTGGAAGATATTTCGAGAGAACGGAAATTGACTCCTGAGGAACGAAACGAGTTGAAATATTATTCCCGTCTTGCCGATGCTTTTACCCCACTCGGCAAAGCTATGTCCAGCGAATTTGCCAATCAGAACACTTATGATGCTGTTCAGGTACATGGGGGATCGGGTTATATGAAGGATTATAAGTGCGAACGGTTGTATCGTGATGCTCGTATCACTAATATTTACGAAGGAACCACGCAATTACAGGTTGTTGCAGCTATTCGTCATGTTACCACCGGAACTTACCGGCAACGAATTAAAGAATATGAGGCTATGCCGGTTATTCCTGAATTGGAACCTTTAAAACGTTCACTTTCGAGAATGACGCAAATGTATGAAAAACTGGTTGGGATTGTTACATCGAAGAAAGACGAAGAATATTTCGATTTTCATGCTCGTCGTTTAGTAGAAAGTGCAGGACATGTTATTATGGGTTATCTTTTATTACAGGATGCCAATAAAAATCCTCAGTTATTTCGTCGTTCTGCTGAAGTGTATATTCATTATGGACAAGTAGAGGTTATCAAAAATTACAATTTTGTCACTAAATCGCGTATTGAAGATATCGGATATTACAAACCTGTGATTTCTACCGAATAGCAGAAAAATATATTATTTTGCATTCAGACGGTTCAGTTAAAAATGGATCGTCTGATTTTTTTTATTCGAACTGAATGGATTTTGCCGGCGTGATTTTGGCAACCAGATACGAAGGTCCTATCATCATGAGTAAGGATACAATAAGTGTTCCCACGTTAAGCAGAATAAGATAAAATACATTCATGTCGATAGGAACAGCCGAAAGGTAATATACGGATGGGTTTAGTTTAATAATGTGAAATTTGTTTTGAATGAAACAAAGGAACAAACCGATAATATTTCCCCACAACATACCCTGTCCGATGAGGAAAGCCGATAAATAGAGAAAAACTTTTCTAATACTGAAATCACTTGCCCCTATTGCTTTTAAAATACCAATCATATTGGTTCGCTCCAGAATGATGATGAGTAAACCCGAAATCATGGTAAATCCCGATACGACGATCATTAAGATAATAATGACCCATACGTTCATATCAAGTAAACTCAGCCAATTAAATATCATGGGATTAATGTCTTTTATGGATCGTGCATATAACGTGTTCCCGAGTCGGTCTTTATAGTGCGACATCTCGAAAAACAGATCTTGAGCAATCTGATCAAGCTTATTGAAATCTTTCACAAAAACCTCAATTCCGCTTACCATATCGTCGTCCCAACCATTTAATTTGGTCAGAACATCTTTTTTAGTAATTACATATAATTTATCATAGTCTTCGAAATTGGTTTGATAAATGCCTGTAATTTTGAATCGGCGAGCACGAACAGGATCTTGAACAAAATAAGTAGTAAAACTGTCCCCCAATTTCAATCGAAGCTTATCGGCAATAGTTTTTGATATTATAGCAGGATTCACGGTTGAAGTGTCATTAGGAATAAATACCTCACCTTCGACGAGGTTCTTTTTGAAAAAATTACAATCGTAATCATCTCCGATTCCTTTAAGAACAATGCCTTGAAAATCGTCGTCAGTTTTTATGATTCCTGCTTTAGTGATAAATCCTTGAATATGCCGGATTTCGGGATAGCTTAGGAGTTGGTGAGCAAGGGTGTCAGAGAAAGAAATAGGATCATATTCATAGAAAGCATTGTTGTCAAACGCGGTGATTTGGATATGTGCTTCAAAGCCGACTACTTTTTCGCGGATTTCTTTTTTAAAACCGATAATAATACATACCGCAACAATCATCACTGTCAACCCCAATGCTATACCTGCAATGGCAATTTTGATAGCGGGAGAAGAGACGCGTTTTTCGTTTTTTTTATCGCCTTTATAAATCCGTTTTGCTATAAACAGCTCTGTATTCATTTTTCACAGAAAAGGCATTACTTTTTTTTGGGTAAGCCTCCAATGCTTTTTCTAAAATAGTAAGTGCTCGGTCGAGATCGGTTTTGTTCAATACATAGGCAATACGTACTTCATTTTTACCTAATCCCGGTGTAACATAAAAACCTGATGCCGGAGCCATGAAAATGGTTTCGCCTTCGTATTCGAAATCCGACAGACACCATGCACAGAATTCATCGGCATCGTCCACCGGAAGGCTTGCCAATGTGTAGAATGCTCCCATTGGCATGGGTGAATACACACCGGGAATTTTATTGAGTCGTTCGATCAAAAAATCCCTTCTGCTCCGATATTCTTCAAAATTTTGTTGCATGTATGCTTCGCTTTCATCGAGTGATGCATTGGCTGCAATTTGTCCGATAAGAGGTGGACTCAATCGTGCCTGACAAAATTTCATTACCGTATCGTGTACTTTTTTGTTTTTTGTGATGAGGGCACCGATACGAATGCCGCATTCGCTGTATCTTTTGGAAACGGAATCTATCAAAATTACATTCTCATCTATTCCTTTCAGATGGCATGCCGAAACATAGGGTATGTCGGTATAGATAAATTCACGGTATACTTCGTCGGAAAACAGGTATAAATTGTATTTTTTTACCATTTTTCTGATCTGTTCCATCTCTTCCGGGGTATAGACGTATCCGGTAGGGTTATTCGGATTGCAGATTAGGATTCCTTTGGTGCGTGGATTGATCAGTTTTTCGAATTCCTTTATGGGAGGAAGTGCAAATCCTGTTTCCATGAAAGAAGGGATCGTTTTAATGATGGCTCCTGTGGATACAGCAAATGCCATATAATTTGCATACGCCGGTTCCGGAATGATGATTTCGTCACCGGGATTTAAGCAAGCCAGAAATGCAAATAGAACCGCTTCTGATCCCCCTGCCGTAACGATAATATCATCGGGATTAAGATCGATATTGTATTTTGCGTAATAGTTAACTAAATTTTCCCTGTAATACCGATATCCGTCGCTCGGGCTGTATTCGAGAACTTTATTTTGGATGTTTCGTATCGCATTTAGTGCACTTTCCGGAGTTGGCAAATCGGGTTGGCCGATGTTGAGATGATATACTTTTATACCTCGTGCTTTTGCTGCATCGGATAGTGGAGCTAATTTTCGGATGGGTGAAGGAGGCATTTGCATCCCTCTTTCGGAAATCTCAGGCATATGCTTTTTAATTTCTAGCTATAAAATGTTGTTTGTTTTTTATTATTCCAAAATATTGAATGGCAAAGGTAATAAAAAAATACATTTTTCTACGGTTTATTGTTTTATTTCATATATTTGTAGAGACGTTAGAAAATGAATTTTATGAAAAAAAGTAACATTTTATTTGTTCTCCTACTGGTATTGTCGTTTGTGGCATGTTCAGATAAGAAGGAGCCCGGCAAGTGGACGTTGGTATGGGAAGATAATTTTAATCGGGCCGGATGGTTGGATACTACCACTTGGTCAAAAATCCCGCGAGGGAAAAGCGATTGGAACAAATATATGAGCGATTATGAATCGGTTTGTGAGGTTCGTGGTGGAAATTTGATTCTGCGAGGAATACAAAACACAGTTTTGCCCGGCGATACAGCACCTTATCTTACAGGTGGGGTTTATACAAAAGGGAAAAGAACATTTGGTTTCGGTCGACTCGAAATTAGAGCAAAATTAGCCGGGGCTCAAGGTGCTCATCCCGGAATTTGGATGCTTCCTGTAGATGAAAGTGGAATAAAAGGAGGGGAAATCGACATTATGGAGCGATTAAATTATGATAAATATGTTTATCAAACCGTTCATTCCTATCATACAGATGTCCTCGGTATTAAAGATAAACCGGTTGCAAATAGTGTTGTTGTTACAATCGCACCCAATGATTACAATGTATTTGCGCTTGAAAAATATCCCGACAGTTTGGTGTTTTTTGTGAATGATGTGCACACAAAAACTTATCCGCGCGTTGAAACAATAGAAGGTGGACAATTCCCCTTTGGCGATCGAGAATTTTATCTGCTCATGGCCATGCAATTGGGTGGCAGTTGGGCAGGCTTTGTAGATCCGGGTTCATTGCCTGCCGAAATGTATATCGATTGGGTTCGATATTACGAACCGGCGGATGAAAAGGAACAATAACGGTTTATTTATATACAGGATTGATAAGATTTTCTTGAGGCAGATACTTGCTCTGGGCTGCCCATCGTATTCCCCGTTTTTGAATTTCGAATGCTTCATACACTTCGAAATCTTTCATTACATGTCCTAAAGAAGAATAAAATACTCTGCCTTTTCCGTAATATTTTTTCCAAACTACAGGAACGACACATCCTTTTATCCATGGGGCGTCTTTTCCGGAAAAAGTTGTTGTTGCTAATACTTTTATATTGGGGTCGACATGTAAGTAATATTGTTCAGAATGCATATCAAAATCGCGAAGTCCTTTAGTGACTTCATCTGTATGGTTGGTTATATGAACGCGATAATCGATAATTCCCCCTGGATGAGCAACCCATTGTCCGCCTACCATGAATTGATATTCAGTACTTTCGCGAAATGAATCTCCTATTCCTCCATGCCATCCTGCAAACCCACAACCATGTTTAATAGCATTCAGTAAGCCTTTTTCTTGTTCTGCTGTAAGTTTTCCCATAGTCCATGTCTGAATAATCAGGTCTTGAGAGTTCATCAACGATGTATTCTGATAGCTCTCCAATGTATCGGAAAGTGTCACTTCTGCTCCTTCGGATTGCAGCCAAGGAACAAATACGTCGATCGATTGTTTTGGTTCATGATTTTCCCATCCACCCCAGACGTAGAGAATTTTTTTGTTTTTAAGTGAAAAATCGGATTGATTTATTTGTTGCATGGTGTTTGTCCTTGCAAACGTTTCTGAGGGGAACAATGTTGCTCCTGTTCCAAGAATCAATGATGTGTGAAGAAAATCACGTCGTGATAAGTTTTTCATTTTGTTGTTATTTTTATAGAGGAAACGAATGATTAAATAATCGGTCTTGGGCTAGTTTTTCGTATTTTGTTCCCTTACGTCCATAATTGGTGTAAGGATAAATGCTGATTCCGCCTCGTGGTGTGAAAATGCCTGTTACTTCAATGTATTTCGGATCCATCAGATGGATAAGATCTTTCATGATGATATTTACGCAATCTTCATGAAACGCTCCATGATTGCGGAAACTAAACAAATAAAGTTTTAAACTTTTGCTTTCCACCATCTTGGCATCGGGGATATAATCGATGCGGATGGTGGCAAAGTCGGGTTGACCGGTTATAGGGCAAAGTGTGGTAAATTCGGGGCAATCGAATGTTACCCAATAATCGTGATCTTGATGTTTATTTGTAAATGTTTCCAGAACTTCGGGAGCATACGTTGTTTTATATTCCGTTTTTTTGCCAAGAAGGTTTAGCTTGTCTTGTTCCATTTTTTTCAATTTAGAGCGTTATTTTTTTGATCGATCGATCTTTTTATCGCTTTTAGTTATCCCTTATCCCTTTCTTTCAATGAAAGGTATTCTTCCAATCCCTTATTTCGCAGCTTGCATGCCGGACAGTGACCACAACCTTCGGCCTTTATGCCATTGTAGCAAGTAAGTGTTTCTGTTCGTATCAGATCGAACATACCCAGTTCGTCTGCCAGTTGCCATACTTGTGCTTTAGTGCGCCACATCAGAGGTGTGTGGACAATAAACTGTCGCTCCATAGCCAAATTAAGTGATACATTCAGCGAACGAATAAAAATATCCCTGCAATCGGGGTATCCGCTGTAATCGGCCTGTGAAACGCCTGTTACTAAATGCCGGATATTATTTGCATAAGCAATGGCGGCTGCACACGTAAGAAACAGCATGTTGCGTCCGGGGACAAACGTATTGGGGTAAGAATCAGCCGGTTTTTCTTTGTCCATTTCAAGGGAAAGATCGGTCAGCGAGTTGGGAGCTAGCTGTGAAATAATATGGGCATCGAGCACTTGGAAGTGTACTTGTGCCATTTCGGCAATACGTTGTGCATTTTCTACTTCCAATGAATGACGCTGGCCGTAAAAGAAACAAAGCGTATATACGTTGCGGAAATGTTTTTTAGCCCAATAGAGACATGTAGTGGAATCTTGTCCACCCGAAAACAGTACGAGCGCATCTTCGTTTGCAAAATCGTTCATTTTTTCTTTGTTTTTTATGTGGTTACCTAAGATACACAGAAAAGAAATTCTTTTCATAACAAAGATAAGCTATTTTTTATTCATCCTTGTGGTCACTGATGTTAATGGAAATTGTTTTTAACGTTTATTTGGTTGACTTTTCGATGGGAGTTACGTATTTTTGCATTCAAAAATCTTAAAAGACTGAGATGTTAAAACCCGATAGTTTAATTTTTGATAGAGACGGTACACTTTGGGATAATGTAGATACCTATGTTACTGCCTGGAACAAAGGTTTGGAAGCGAAGGGATACGATTTGCGTCTTCGAAGAGAAGATTTGGTTGGTTTGATGGGTAAAGAAATTGGGAAAATGCTCAATAAGCTCCTGCCGAAAGTTTCTCCCGAAGAAGAGAAGGAGCTGTTTCATGCTATTATTGAAGCTTATCAGTCGTTAACAAAGACCATGACGCCCAAAATATTTCCGGGGGTACGTGAAGGGTTGGAAAAATTGGCGACCAAATACAAACTTTTTATGCTGAGCAATTGCGAAGAGGGTGGTATAGTGAATTTCATGAATCATACCGGCACACGTCATCTCTTTACGGATTATATGGAACATGGTCAGAATTTTCAACCCAAAAGCTTCAACCTGAAACTATTAATAGATAGGAATCATCTTCAATCACCCGTTTACATAGGGGATACCGATTCTGATAGTCGCGAAGCGGCTAAGGCCGGAGTGCCATTTGTGTATGTGACCTATGGATTTGGAGAAACAGATAACTACGCATTAAAATTCGATTCTTTTCCTGAATTGACCGATTATTTTATGAATTTATAAATTGGGAACATGCAGGGAGTTTTTATCCTGATTGTAATTGCCCTCTATTTGGGATTATTGATGCTGATCTCGCATTTGACGAGCCGAAAAGGTACCGATAACGATGCCTTTTTTCGTGCCAATAAACAATCCAAATGGTATGTGGTTGCTTTTGCCATGATCGGTACCTCCATTTCCGGAGTCACTTTCATATCCGTACCCGGCATGGTAAGAAATCTGGATATGACCTATATGCAGATGGTTTTCGGCTTTTTTTTTGGATATCTGATCATTGCCTATGTGTTGCTTCCCTTGTATTACAAACTCAATCTGACCACCATTTACGGTTATCTCGATCAACGTTATGGTCCCAAATCCTATAAAACCGGAGCGTGGTTTTTTTTGATATCGAAAATAGTAGGTGCTGCTGCAAGGCTCTATTTGGTGGCATTTATTCTTCAGTCGCTGGTTTTTGATACATGGGGTGTTCCGTTCGTAGTTACCGTCATCGGCATCATTCTGGTCATATGGATGTACAGTCATAAAAGCGGCGTTAAAACAATTATCTGGACCGATTGGCTGCAGACATTGTTTTTCCTTATTGCGTTGGTCCTTATTATTTTGGAAGTCACGTCCAGACTCAATTTCAGTTTGGGCGATACCGTGACCGCCATTAAAAACAGTCCGCATTCGCGTATTTTCGTTTTTGATGATTGGGGCAGTACACAAAACTTTTTTAAACAATTTTTTAGTGGGATGTTCATTACCATTGTAATGACCGGCTTGGATCAGGATCAGATGCAGAAAAATCTCACGATCAAAAGTTTGAAAGATGCGCAAAAAAATGTGGTTTCGTATGGTTTGGCTTTTGCACCTGTTAATTTTCTCTTTTTGTGTTTGGGCGTTCTCCTGCTTGTTTTTGCAGAGCAAAACGGGGTTGTTCTTCCCGAAGTTTCCGATAATATATTGCCCCATATTGCCGGTCAGTATCTCGGGAATACGGTTCTGGGTATTTTTATCGTAGGTATCGTGGCTGCAGCTTTTTCGAGTGCCGATTCGGCATTGACTGCTTTAACCACTTCTTTCTGTGTGGATATTCTGGGGATGAATAATAAGGAGAACGATCCGGAAGTGGAAAAAAGAAACATCACCATTCGCAGGCGTGTACATGTGGGAATCAGTGCCGTTTTTGTTGCTATCATTCTGATTATCGAAGCCATTGGTTCCGATAGCATCATCACGGCTATTTATAAACTGGCATCCTATACCTACGGCCCGTTGTTGGGATTATATTTTTCGGGATTATATACTAAGGTAAAACCCATAGACAAATATGTTCCTTATGTAGCGTTTGCGGCTCCTGTTTTGTGTTTCGTTATCGAAATTGTCATGAAAACTGTTTTTCATTATACCGTAGGATACGAATTATTGTTAATAAACGGGGCTCTTACCGCTTTGGGATTATGGATTGTTTCGTCAAAAAATCGTCAAACACAACGTATTTAAAATCCTTGACCTATGCTTATTCGTGATGCCCAATTTGTAGTCAGCAATATCGATTACCGGAAATGTCCGCAAGATAGCAAGCCCGAATATGCTTTCATCGGGCGTTCCAATGTGGGAAAATCTTCGTTGATTAATATGCTCACTAATCGGAAAGGACTTGCCATGACCTCTTCTACACCCGGAAAAACATTGCTTATCAATCATTTTCTCATCAACAACGACTGGTATTTGGTAGATTTGCCGGGTTATGGTTATGCTCGCAGAGGGAAGAAAGAACGGGAGCAGTTGAAAAAAATGATTGAGGAATATATTCTTTGGCGCCCACAGTTGACACTTCTTTTTGTATTGGTGGATAGCAGACACGAACCTCAAAAAATCGATTTGCAGTTTATCGATTGGCTAGGCGAAAACGGTATTCCCTTTGCTATTGTCTTTACCAAATCGGATAAATTGAGTGCAGCTAAACTACAAAACCAAATCGAACAGTACAAGCAAACACTTTATGAAGGGTGGGAGGAACTTCCCCCCATTTTTGTTACTTCTTCAGAAAAAGGAACCGGCCGCGAAGAGCTGTTGGATTACATTGAGCGGATCAACAGAAGTTTGAAATAACAAAATTTTTACAAACCTACTGAATCGCGGTAAAAATCGAGCGCTTCAAAAATCAGTTTTTTGTCTGCAGTTTGATTAATTTTCACATTGCCGATATCCGACAAGAGGGTAAAATTAACCCTATCTCCTTCGTTTTTCTTATCGTGCGTCATAATTTCATAGAGCGTTTCGTAGTCGTCGCACGTGATAGGGAAAGCCCCGTAATGTTTTTCGATAAAATGAATGGTTTTTAGCAATTTGTCTTTTGGAAAATCGCAAAGGCGATGCGAAAGATAAAGTTCCGCTATTAATCCCCATGCAACAGCATAGCCGTGCAGTACCGGTTTTTTGTTGGAGATGGCAAAGCTTTCGAAAGCATGACCGATGGTATGTCCAAGATTCAGTGCCTTACGGATATCTTTTTCGTAGGGATCTTTTTCAACAATGTGTTCTTTGATGGAAACCGAGCGGAAAACCAGTTCGTTCAGTTCTTCAAAATCGATGAGATCAAAGGGAAATGACAATACCTTTTCCCAATCCGTTTGCGAGTGGATAAGGGAATGCTTAATCATTTCGGCAAAGCCGGATAGGATATCTTTTTTATCGAGTGTCCGAAAAAATTTTGACGAGATAAGAACATATTCTGCCGGATAGAACGCACCGATTTCGTTTTTATATCCTTCAAAATTGATTCCGGTTTTTCCACCTACAGCGGCATCCACTGCACCCAAGAGCGTAGTGGGGATGTTGATATATTTAATTCCTCTTTTGAATGTTGCCGCAGCAAAGCCACCCAGATCGGTAACCATTCCTCCTCCCAGATTAATGAGCAGTGAGTGGCGTGTAGCACCATTCTCGGTGAGTTGTTTCCATACCCACGAAAGATTTTCGATATTTTTGTTGGTATCGTTGGGGGGGATAACGATTTGTTTGGCCGTCCGAATCAATTCGGAAGAAGCTATCAACGGAAAACAATACGTTGAGGTGTGCTCATCGGTGAGAACAAAACGTTTGTCGTGATGAATGTTTTGTACAACTTTTTCCAAGTCGCTTACAATATGGCTGCTTTTTATGATTTCTTGCATACGAATGAGAAATAAGTGAATGCGTTAGTTCTTTTTTAATGCATTGTAGATTTCGTCTTGAATGCGCTCCCTGATTTCCATTGATGAAAGTTTGTTTGGAGTGCGCGACGGATAAACTCTGTTCGATAGAAAGATATAAATCAATTGATTGTCGGGGTCAACCCAAAAACAGGTACCCGTGAAACCGGTATGTCCGTAAACCGAAGGGGGCGTTTGTTTGCCGCACGGACTCGCTTTAGGGTTTTGAGGGTCGGGTTTATCGAATCCCAACCCACGACGACTGACGCTGCTTTTTGTCGTGGTAAACAACCGGACGGTTTCTTTGCTGAGGAAATGTTCACCTCCATATTCCCCTTCGTTTAGCCACATTTGATATATTTTAGCCATATCGTTGGCATTCGAAAACAGCCCGGCATTTCCCGAAATGCCACCAAAAAGTGCAGCTCCTTCATCGTGAACATAGCCATGTATCAGTTGTTTGCGGAAAAAGGGGTCATTTTCGGTAGGAGGTATATTGTTTATCGATAAGTAACGTATGGGTTGAAAGGTGGTTGTCGATGCGCCGAGTTTACGATAGAAATTTTCTTGAACAAACGTATTTAGGTCTTCCCCCGAAATGTTTTCTACCGCTTCTTTCAACAGCATAAAATTGAGGCAACTGTATGTATATTTTCCTTTTCTTCCCAATTTGGTATCGATGATGTCTTTCAACAATACATCGTGCATTTTTTTGCTTGCATACATATCTTTTGCCACAGGCATTGAGAAAGTTTCCGATAATTGATTCGAAATCAGATCGGGACGAAATCGATAATCGGTGCGTCCCCACGCTCCGGCATAATAAGCGGGATAGGTTTCCGATTTGCTTCCGAATAAGGAACCGGTGTAACTGGTATTGTCGATTGCCGAGGTGTAATAGGGAATGAAAGACACAATTCCCGATTCGTGAAACAACAATTCCCGGATAGTGATATTGGCTTTGTTGCTTCCTCTCGTTTCGGGTACAAATTTACTGATAGGATTTTGCAACTGCATCTTTTTTTGGTCGTACAATTTCATTACGGCCGGCAGAGTAGCTGTTGCTTTGGTTACCGAAGCCAAATCGTAAACCGTTTCGTCGGTAACGGCTGAACTTATACCATATTCAAAATTTCCGAACGATTTTTCGTAAATCACCACGCCCTCTTTGGCAATCAGAATTTGGCAACCGGGGTATGCCCGGTTTTTTATTCCTTCCCTTGCAATTTCTTCGATTCCGGCCAACGCTTCCGACCTGATCCCTACCTCTTCGGGCAGGTTATAGGCTAGTCTTGTTTTGTTAGTTTCGATCCCTGTGTTGAGGGGAAAACTCACTGCCGATACTTGTAATTTGCCTTTCAGCGGAATTCCTCCAAAAATTCCCTGAGCTGCACTCTTAGCGGCAGCCGGGTTGTTGTCTTGCGCCAGAACAACGGCTTGCGCATTTTCGATGGAGGTTTTGTATCCCTCTAATTCGTAAGGAGAAGTAAAAAAAACAAGGATGGTATTTTTGCTTTTTGTCAGCTTTTGCAACGTTTCATCTTCCGTGTTCTGCGCTCCGTGAATAGAGACGATCAGCAGATTACAATCGGCCACTTCTTTTTCGATTTCTCCCAGTCCCTTTGTGTCCGCAAGCTGAAAAGTACTTATATTATCGTATTTTTTTACCATCCGTTGAAATTCGTTTGGCGCTGTTTCACCGATGGCTATAGAGGCAATGATTTTGGTATCTAATTCTTGGATGGGGATGAGGTTCGATTTGTTTTTCAGCAACGTAACCGCATTGTCATACAGTTTGCGTTTTATCCATTCGGCAGTAGTTGTGTTTATGTTTTTGTTCAGTTTGTCTGTATCGATGGGTTTGAAATCATGTACACCCAATATATATTTATAGGAGAGGATTTTTCGCACTTTTTCTTCCAGCATCTGTTCGGGAATAGTCCCTTTTTCGATAGCCCTCTTAACCGATGCCAATTCGTCTGCCTGACGCGGTACGCCCAGAATAATATCGTTGCCGGCAAGAAGGGCTTTCACGCTTTTGTCGGTTTGTTTAGCTACACCACGCATCGCCATTCCGTCGGTAAAAATCAGTCCGCCGAATCCCATTTCTTGTTTCAGTAATTTTTCCCCGATGTTGGGAGATAAGGAAGCGGGCATACCGTTTGTATTCAATGCCGGGACGTTCAGGTGCCCGATCATGATGCCCGACAAACCGGCTTCCACATATTTTCGGAACGGTATAAGTTCCACCTTATTCAATCGTTCGGATGAATGTCTGATGGTGGGGAGGGTTTTATGGGAATCTTCTGAGGTATCGCCATGACCCGGAAAATGTTTGGCTACTGCCATCACGCCGTTATCTTCCAATCCTTTGGCATAGGAAATTCCTTTGCGGGCAACATTTTCGGGATCGGAACCAAAGGCACGTATGCCGATAACGGGGTTTTGCGGATTGCTGTTGACATCGATAGCCGGAGCAAAATTGATATGGATACCCATTTCGCGACATTGGCGGGCTACTTCTTTTCCGTAAAGGTAAAGCAATGTATCGTTTGTGATAGCACCCAACACCATGTTCTTGGGAAAATCGGGGGCATCGCTTAGTCGCATCGAAAGTCCCCATTCGGCATCAGCAGCAATAAAGAGAGGTGTCTTGGTCTTGCTTTGTGCATAATTGGTGAGCTCGGCCTGTTGCGATAGAGTTCCTTTGCTGAACAAAAGCCCGCCAACTTTCTGATTAATAATGTAATCGTTTAATGTGGCCTTATTTCCGTTGTTGGTTCCCACGACAGGCATAAATAGCTGACCTATTTTTTCGTCGAGGCTCATACTTTTATAAACTGAATCTACCCACGTGTTCATTTTTTCCATATCGGCTTTACGATACAGATTGGGCTGTTGTCCGTGCAAAGAAATCAGGGAAAATAACGCTGAAATCAAGAAAAGAATTCTGTTCATTTTTAAGATTATTCCGGTGCCTTCAATGATGTTTTTGATCGTGTCAAAAGTACACATTTTTCCGTAAGCAGCCAAACAGAAGAAAATCAAAAAATAAATATAAAAGATCTGATTATTGGAGTAATAAATAATTATTGCTATCTTTGCACCCGCTTTGCGCAATCTCTGTCGGAAAAAAAATGCCGTTATATTGCGTTCTTATTCGTTAAATATTAACATAAAGCTTCATCAGTCATGGATTTAATTAAAATAGTGGAAGAATCTTTCACAGGAGAGAAGAAAGAGCACCCTAAATTTAAGAGTGGAGATACTGTTACGGTGGCCTATCGTATCGTAGAAGGGAACAAGGAACGTATTCAGCAGTATCGCGGCGTTGTGATCCGGATTTCGGGACATGGCGACAATAAACGTTTTACCGTTCGTAAGGTTTCCGACAACATTGGTGTTGAACGAATTTTTCCGCTGAATTCTCCGTTTATCGAGAGTATTGAAGTGAATAGTCAAGGTAAAGTTCGCAGGGCAAAACTGTATTACCTTCGTTCGCGTCGCGGAAAGAAAGCCCGTATCAAAAAGAAAGCTTTTTAATCCGGTTTTAAAAAAAATAACAAACGCTCTGAAGTTTTCAGGGCGTTTTTTTGTATTTTTGCTTTGCACTCGTTTGTTCTCTTGAAAAGTAAAAATCGGAAAGGTATTTTATGCAATACAAAACGCAAGGTGTTGTTTTATGTACATCGCGTTACAGCGATACGTTCTCTGTTGCTCATGTTTTTACGCGAGATTTTGGCCGCATGGCTTATCTTCTGCCAAAAAGTGGCGGAAAAAAATCAAAAGTAAAAGCTTCACTTTTTTCCCCCCTTTCGGTATTGAATATGGAGGTGGAACATTTGCCATTGCGTGAAATTCAGCGGCTGAAAGAGGTTGAAAGGGAATTTCCTTTATATGAAATATGCGCGGATGAAACCAAAATATCAATTTCTTTTTTTCTAGCGGAGTTTCTCTCGAAAGTATTGCGCGAAGCTCACGAAAACAAATCGCTTTTCGATTATCTGAAACACTCGGTACATGTGTTGGAAGAATCGCATCGGGGACTTGGTAATTTTCATCTTGCATTTATGTTCGGATTGACCCG